>JGI20214J51088_10000552_pt1 | contig 25912 bp, 19 predicted proteins | sample WetSurMetagenome_FD_51088 | JGI IMG/M metagenome (IMG submission 51088) | reverse complement strand
ACAAGATGCTTGCAAGAGAAGATATCCTGACAGAGATCTGGGGCGAGGATGATTATTTTCTGGGCAGAAGTATGGATGTATTCATCAGCCGGTTAAGAAAGTATGTCTCAGAAGATAAGAATATTGATATAAGGACTGTCAGGGGTACCGGGTTTATACTTGAAGAGATCAAAGAGGAATAATTTCATAACCCGGCCCATTCTCGTTTTTCACAAAAAAAAGCTGCCTCCATCAGAGACAGCCTTTAATCAAAAATAGTGCTTTTACCTTTTTACCTTAAATTTTCTACTTCTTCCCTCCAAGTAGCTCATTTACCTTATTATAAAGGTCTGGCCCCCTTAGGTTTCTGCCAATTATTGTTCCTTTTTCATCCAATAGAAAATTTGATGGTATAGAATTCACAGCATATATTTTGGCAGCAGAATTATTCCAGTACTGAAGATCGGAAACATGTGTCCAAGTAAGTTTGTCATCCGCAATTGCCTTAATCCAGTCCTCTTTTTTCTGGTCAAGGGAAACGCCAAATACATCAAAGCCTTTTTTGTGGAATTCGGCATATATCTTTACAACATTGGGATTTTCCTGTCTGCAGGGACCACACCATGCTGCCCAAAAGTCGATAAGTAGTAGTCTGGAACCTATCTTTGAAGAAAGTGAAATCGGATTTCCATTTACATCAGTCATACTAAAATCCGGAGCTTTCTGTCCAACAGCAACAGATTTCATTACTATAACTCTTTCTTTCAGGCTCGATATCTGAGGTATAGCTGCAATTGCCGTATCCAGTCCATTGATCATCGATTCGATCTCTTCTGCTTCCATCTCATAACTAAGACTTCCAAGAATTGAAGGAGAAACATATGAAGCCGGATTATTCCTTACAAAATTCTTCTGAAGATTTGTCATCTCAGTCTGAATGGAATCAGCCTGTTTTTCAAGCTGCTTAACTCTTGAGGTATCACCTGCCTTACTGGCTGCCTGGTATTCAATATAGGTTTTCGAATATTTCTCACTCAGAGGTTTATTTGAATCAACGAATGATTTGTATTCATCCTGTGTTTTTGAGCCACTTATTACTGCCTTAAATAATGAATCTAGGCTTCCGTTAATAGTAATTTCGGAGTTCTCAAGGTAAAATGAAGTCCTCTTCCTTGTATTACCTGCAACAAGTTGAATTAATTGAGGATAATCAACAGGTCCGCCTTTCATAGTAAATGAGCCTTTTCTGGAAATTGCAGAATCAATTGTAATTGTCTTCCCGGCTTCTCTTTTCTGAAGATAAAAGGTAATACTATCCGAACCCATAATTTTCCCTTTAACTACAAAATGTGGTTTGGTTGAACAGGCAGCAATTATTGTTGTAAGAACTAACAGGAAAATGAACTTTTTCATATTTAAGATTATTGAATTTGTATCCTTCTAAGATTGACCTAATTGCACAAAGATATTAATTATTGTCAATTCAGTTCACCTATTAAAGTATTTGTTAAGTAAAATTATGGCAGCTTTATAAGATGTTATGCTGCCTTCATAAAGTTGTTTCTCAAGTTCAGGTTGCAGTATTTTAACATCTTCATGATTATAGAATGAATTATTCAGTGATTCTATTATTGTGTTATGCATTCTGATAATTGCCTGACGTTTCCTGAATTCTTCAAAATAGCCTGACTCACGGGTAAAAATAACATAATCTGAAATGATTTTCCAGAGTTCTGTGATACCAGTATTTGCTAAGGCGGAACAGGTAAGCACCTGAGGTCTCCATCCGGAAGATTTTGACGGGAACATATTAAGTGCATTCTGAAATGAAACTCTCGCTCCTTCAGCAATCATTTTGTTAGAGCCATCGGCTTTTGTAATTGCGATTAAATCTGCCATCTCCATAATCCCGCGTTTAATTCCCTGCAGCTCATCACCTGAACCTGCCAGCATAAGCAAAAGGAAAAAATCGACCATGGAATGGACTGCTGTTTCAGATTGTCCTACTCCTACAGTTTCAACCAGAATGGTATTGAATCCTGCCGCTTCACACAGTATTATAGTCTCTCTTGTTTTACGTGCAACTCCCCCAAGTGCACCTGAAGACGGAGAAGGCCTGATAAATACATCCGGATGAATGCTGAGTTGTTCCATTCTTGTCTTGTCACCAAGAATACTCCCTTTCGACTGTTCACTGCTTGGGTCAATTGTAAGAACCGCCAGTTTTCGACCTTCACCCGTTATATGTAATCCGAAAGTTTCAATGAAAGTACTTTTTCCGGCACCAGGAACACCTGTTACGCCTATCCTAACCGATTTTGAACTGAAAGGAAGACACTTTTCAACAATCGACTGGGCGATATCATAATGTTCTGACAATGAACTTTCTACAAGGGTTATTGCCTGACTCAAAATAGCCCTGTCCCCGGAAAGAATCCCTGCAACATATTCATCCACTGAATATTTCTTACGCCGCTTTCTTCCCGATCTTATGAGAACATCAGGATTTACATTTGGTGGTTGAGGAATTGCACCCTGAACCTTCAATGCACTTATATATTCTCTTTTCTTATCCATCAGCCTGGTGAAATATTGCAAAAATAGCAAAAGGGTGTAAGATAATAACCAAACACCCTTTTGAATATAATATTAATAAAAACCTTCCTGAAATCTATTTTACTGCTTCTGGTTGTTCAACATCAGCATTCAGCATAAGGACAACTTCTGAATTCTTGGGATCGTTAGTATAAACATAGATTGCTTTTGTAACTTTTCCCTTGTAACTGCCTGAATTGAAAACTGCTTTGATAGAACTTGATTCTCCTGGTTTAAGGCCGACACCCTGGTTGCCTTGCTGAACAGCTGTGCAACCACAGGTAGATCTGATATGTCTTATTACCAGTTCGGATTTACCCTCATTAGTGAATTTAAACTCAACTTCATTCTGGGTTGATCCCTTGATCTTACCAAGTTCAACTGTTGAGGAAGCTACCTTGAACACCGGAGCATTTAAAAGATCCTCCTGTGAAAGAGAAGAAAAATCTTCTACAAGGTTTGCTGAGACATAGTAATAGACATTTTCCTGAACAACACCATTAAGTTTGATTTTGATCATATCATTTACATTTCCCCATGCAGGATTCAAAGTAGCATCGTAGGAACCTTCAACAAGTCCTTTCTGTCCCGGTTTAAGAGTTTCAGGATTTGCCTTAAGCTTAAGATGTGCAGGTAAAGGGTCGAATTCTACCTTCACCGGAGCTTTAGAAGTATTAATAAGCTGCATAACCCTGATCTTCTTCTCGGTTTTTTTAACATTGGTAAACGCGAGATGGTTACTCTCGAATCTGATATCCCCTACCGGAAATGTAAATAACTCTTCTACGGTCTTTTCATGAGGAGTAACTTCACCCTTAATTACAAGAACTACAACTTCTGGTTTTGTATTGGTGTACACAGAAAGAGTCTTGCTAAAAGGCCCGGGTCTGTCTTTCGGATCATATATAGCTGTAACTTTCCCTTTGCCGCCAGCCGGAATTGGTTGCTTTGTCCAATCAGGAGTTGTACAGCCACATGATGCAACAACATTTTGTATCATCAGTGGATCAGTACCTGTATTGGTTACAATAAAATCAAAAGTCTGCCTTCCAGCCTCTTCTTTAAATGTACCAAAATCGTGCTCTGTCACTGATAATTGCATTTTAGTCTGTGCATACTGAGCACTGACAGTTGCTCCGAAAATCATGAGGGAGAGAAAAAATAATAATCTTTTCATATTAATTTGAAATTTAAGAATTTTGAAATTTAATATTCTGCATTGTAATTATATAACATCTACTAACTAATATTGGTTGCATGGCATTCTACAAAAATCGGACCGAAAGAATAAATTCTGAAAAGTGATGTAAAATTAATAAAGTTTAAGCTTTTTCGATAGTTTAAAACAGATTATCATTAGTTTTGCTGCCTGATCGGGTTTCTTTGGAACAGAATTTGTTAGTAAAAAAACCGGTTTGATTCATGATTTATCTTGCATGAAAGAAATTAAAAAACTGATTATCACCATTGTAGCTTGCATTTGTTATTTAAATGCGAATGGACAGTTTTATAATGGCCATCAGATGTCTTTCGGTAAAAATAAAGTTCAGTACTATGACTATTACTGGTCGTACTACCGGTTTGATGATTTCGATTGTTACTTCAATGAATACGGACGTGATCTGGCAGAATTCACTGCAGATTATGCCATAAAAAAACTCCCGGAAATAGAGGATTATTTCGATTACACACTCGATAAAAGGCTTATTTTCATCATTTTTAATAAAAATGCCGAGTACAAGCAATCAAATATCGGACTTGTAACCTTCGATGAGGACAGTTATAACACAGGGGGATTCAGCAGGATCATTAAGAATAAAGTAATGCTCTATTATGAAGGCGACCATGTTGCCTTTGAAAAACAGATATCAGCTTCAATTGCTGAAGTGATTATTAATGAAATGCTATACAATGCTGACGTAAAAGACAGGGTCTCAAGCTCTTCCCTTATATATATGCCGGACTGGTATAGTAAAGGGCTCATTAATTATACTTCATGGGGTTGGGATTATGAAGCAGAAAACAGGGTTAAAGATGGATTCAAATCAGGCAAATTCAAGAATATCAATCATCTGGAATATGATGATGCTATTGATGCCGGTCAGTCTTTCTGGAGATTTATCGGAAAAGTGTATGGCGATGCTTTAATACCGAATATTATCTATCTGACCAAGATCTATAAAAATATTGATGACGGCTTGCTTTACGTTATTGGAAAGGATCTTAAAGAGCTTCTTAAGGAATGGAAAAGTTTTTATGCTGAAGAGTACTCAGGTGACAGGAATCTTCCTGGAGATGACGGGAACAATATCAGGATCTCAAAAAAAGAACAGGTATACCAGCAGGTAAAAGTTAGTCCTGGAGGAGATTATATTGCTTATGTGACAAACGATTGGGGAAGAAAACGTATCTGGCTTTACAACCAGTCGACAGGCAAGCGAAAAATAATTTTCAGGAAAGAACCCCGTTTCGAACAGGTAACAGATAACACTTATCCTGTTATTTCGTGGCACCCTAGTGGAAAAATACTCACCTTCATAAATGATGAAAAAGCTGATCTGGTTATGTATTTCTACAGGATAACCGAAAAATCAACCGAAAAAAGAAATCTTCTATATTTTGATAAAGTCCTGGATTTCTCTTATTCCCCGGAAGGTTCAAATCTTGTTTTTTCTGCAGTAAAAGATGGGATAACTGACATTTATGTTCATACAATAGCTTCCGGAACAAATGAACAGATCACCAGGGATCTGGCTGATGACCTGGATCCTTCATACCTGAAGGACTCTCCCGGGGAGATCATTTTCTCATCGAACCGGTTATCTGATACCCTGACAAATTCGGCAAGTCCTTTTGAAAAATTAGGGCAGACATTTGACCTTTTCACCTACAATCTTAACAATAAAAGCAATATACTGATCAGGCTTCCTGAAGGAAAATATACTGACCGGTTTCAACCCGCCGGAATCTCTAAAAACAAGTTAACATACATCGGGGATCAAAATGGGATATTTAACAGGTACTCTGCAAAATTCGATAGCTCAATAAGTTATATAGACACTACCACACACTTCAGATATTATATTAAATCTCAACCTGTTACTAATTATGACAGGAACATTATCAACCAATCGACCTNAAATGGATCTGACGCCTTTGGTGAGGTATTGTTCAAAAAAAGGAGATTTGTATTAAGGAAAGGGCTCCTCAGNAATTCAAATCCGGTTCCGGCAGATGAGATGCTGACCAGTAAATTCAGGAAAGAGAAAAATCAGTTTATGCATAAAGCTGACAGCATAGAACAGTTAAGACAATGGCTTGTTCTTGAAGATAAGAAAAGAAGGGATACTCTGACCAAACCAATATATGAATATTATATTAAGAATGAGGCTATTGACATAAATCATTACATATTTGAGAAAGAGAAGCAAAACTACTACGATCAGTTATGGCGAAAGAAATACATGGATATTGACCTTGACACAGGGGAGTTAAAGCTTCCTTTGATCAGGATCTATGAAACTTCATTTTATAACAATTATATTGCCACCCAGGTGGACTTCAGCTTCCTGAATAATTCATATCAGGTATACAGCGGAGGAGCACCATATTTTAATCCGGGCATGAATATCCTTACAAAATTCGGAACACTCGATCTGTTTGAGAACTACCGGATTACAGGAGGATTCAGATTCTCCGGCAATTTCAACAGTAACGAATATCTCATTAGTGTTGAGGATCTTAAAGGCACCTTCGATAAGCAGATAATATTCCATAGACAGGCTTTTTTCAGTTCCAATGATTCAACCCTTTTCAAAACCCATACCCACAATGTTTATCTCACCTATTCGAAACCTCTGACACCTGTTTTGGCACTTAAGGGAACACTTTCATACAGATATGACCGGCACGTCATTCTTGCCACTGACAGGGCATCTCTGAATTCGAAAAACATTTCACAGCATTGGGCAAGTATTAAAGGGGAAATAATTTATGATAATACCCGAAAGAGAAGTATCAATATTTACTTCGGTACCAGGTTTAAGATCTTTGGTGAATATTATAAAGAAATTGTTGCAAAGAAGTCTGACATGGTCGTTCTCGGGATTGATTTCAGAAAATACACACGCATTCACAGGGAACTGATATGGGCAAACAGATTTGCAGCCAGTACCTCCTTTGGCCCTACCAAACTGATTTATTATCTCGGGGGTGTTGATAACTGGATGGGCTATTTATTTAATAAATACCCGATGTTTAATGATGCTGTTCCAGTTACTCCAAATGTTAACTATGGTTTTCAGACCCTTGCAACCAATATGCGGGGTTTCTCACAAAACATAAGAAATGGAAACAATTTTGCTCTTATAAACAGTGAGCTAAGATGGCCGGTAATAAGGTATTTCGCAGGTCATCCGCTGAGATCCAATTTCCTGAACAGTTTCCAGGTTGTAGGATTCGGTGATATAGGGACAGCATGGTCAGGAAAATCTCCATGGTCGGGGAATAATGGTTACGATGTAAAAAAATACACTAACGGGCCCGTAACAGTAACTCTCGATTCGAACAGGGAACCTATAGTTGCCGGGATCGGTGCCGGATTGAGAGCCCAGGTGTTTGGCTATTTCGTGAGAGCAGACTGGGCCTGGGGTATTGAGAATAATTATATTTTACCTAAAATATTCTACCTGTCATTCAGCCTCGATTTTTAATAACCTCATGAAATAATAATTATAATGCCCGGTATTAAAGAGACTATCCTTATAAAATCATCCGATCTGAAAGATGAAGTGATAAGACTCCGGAGGCATTTTCATAAACATCCTGAATTATCCTATGAAGAATTTGAGACAAGCTCATTTATATGTAACTGGCTCAAGGAAAATAACATCCCATTCAGAAAAGGAATTGGTGGAACAGGAATCATCGGTATTATAAAAGGTAATACACCGGAGAAGAAAGTCATCGCAATCAGGGCTGAAATGGATGCCCTGCCGGTTAGTGAAAGAAATACAACTGACTTTGCCAGTATTAATCCGGGGAAAATGCATGCTTGCGGCCATGATGCTCATATGGCTATGTTACTCGGAACTGCAAGCTTACTGAATGGTATCAGAGATAAGTTTCGGGGGACAATCTTATTAATATTTCAGCCAGGTGAGGAAAAATCACCCGGAGGTGCCAAACTAATGATAGAGTCAGGAGAACTCAACAATCCAAAGCCTGATATAGTGATTGCCCAACACGTACTTCCCGAATTAGATACAGGAAAGGTTGGTTATAAAACCGGTCGTTATATGGCTTCATGCGATGAAATTTATATAACAGTTACAGGAAAAGGAGGACATGCTGCATTGCCCGGTTTAACCACCGATCAGGTATATATTGCATCGACCCTTGTAATAAGGCTAAAAGACAGAATGTCAGAGCAACAGGCTATCAACAGGATCCCGACAGTACTCGGGATCGGAAGAATATCAGGGGAGGGTGCCACAAATGTCATTCCTGAAAAGGTAGAGATAGCTGGTACCTTCAGAACTTTTGATGAAAAATGGCGGGCCGGGGGACTTGAGCTTGTTAAATTGGTTTCAGCAGAAACAGCAGAGGAATTCAGTGTTAAAATTGAAGTCAATATTGCGGAGGGGTATCCTGTGCTTATCAATGATGATAATCTTACCACCCAGGCCATTGAATTAAGTAAAGAGCTTCTTGGAAAAGACAACATAGAATCATTTGATGTAAGAATGAGTTCTGACGACTTTTCTTTCTACTCGGCATTATCTCCTTCACTTTATTTCAGGATCGGTATGAAAAAGAAGGGAAGTGAGATGCGAAAACTTCATACTGCAGATTTTGACATTGATGAGGACGGTCTTGAAACAGGTGTGGCACATATGAGCTGGCTTGTCTGTAACTTTTTGTCAATCAAGGCCAATCACCCTTAAATGTAATCTGATGTCCGGCTAGATTCCTGCTTGAAGCCACTCATTAATTTTTATATTTTTCTTCGGATCAATAAGATTCCGTGCTCTGACAGACCTGCTGTTGAACTTATTCTTGATATATTTATCATGTTTATTTTCCAATTAAAAAAATTAAGGTAATTTTGTACACTTATTGTAATTAACGAATCAAAAAATAATCAAAATGGCTTACAAAATTAATGATGATTGTACTGCTTGCGGAACATGTATTGATGAATGTCCTGTTGAAGCAATATCAGAAGGCGACATCTATAAAATTGATCCGGATGTATGCACTGACTGTGGTGCCTGTGCTGATGTTTGCCCTGTTGAGGCAATTCATCCTGTGTAGTATTACAATTAAAAAACTGAAGGCTGTACCGAAAGATACGGCCTTTTTTATTTAGGACTATATTTTGCTTTCTCGAGAATAAGCTGGATATCAGTACTTTTCATCATCTCATTTATATCTGTTCCAGGATTTTTAATCATATAGGATTCAACAATCCTGAAACCAAGCCACACAGCAGCTCTTCCGGGTGATTCCTTGGAGAAATAACCTGTAAACGGCGCCTCACCTGTGAGTTTACGTATTACAAACTGATCGGTTTTAAATAATAAATCATTTTCAATCAGATATTGCCACATCTGATTTTCATTGTTTTTACAGAATTTCATCTGATCCGGAGTGAATCCGAAGATAATTTCATCTGAAGTTTCAGGTAACATACATTTTTCAAAATATTTAAGTTTACCATTGTGAATTATCTCCGTGAGAACATTGTCAGCAGGGTATTTAAGTGCTGAGAAATCCCATTCGGAGGCACCCCAACCATATATACAATCAGGAACGATATCACGTGGAGTCATTCTGGCTGAAATATATTTGTAAATTTCAAGTCTCGGATAATATTCACAGTCAGCACCCAGATATCTGTCCAACCCTATACCCAGTACTGAGTCGCCGGTTATAATACTATTATTAAATCCTGATATACAGGTGTATACGCCAGGTACGCTCTTCCCGGGAAAATAGTACAGATAATGTCGGAAAGCTTCCTGAAGCTCACTTTCAATATTCTTAACCTCCGGATAGAGCTTCATTGTCAGGTTAAATACATCATTGTTCTGTTTATCTGTACAAAACCTTGCAAGTAAATCACCAAATGATGCTTCGTTAATATCGCCGGTATTAATTACAAAACTGAACAGCTGAAGGAAACCATCATACTTTTGCTTAAGAGAGGGAATCATTTTTGTAATCTCATTGGGATTCAGAGTGAAAAGATCTTTTTCAAGCCTTTTTATTTCAACTTTTACTTTTATTGATGAAGTATTGACTTTATAATGATTCTTTCTACATGAAATTGTAAGGGGAATAATTAAAAGCAATGAGATAAAAGTTATAAATCGGATTCTCATAATGAACTCTTTATTAGGCAATCAAAAATAATCACTTTTTCTATATTAAGACAACTATCATGAACGACACAATAACATCTCTGTTTATTTGTTATTTTTACAATTGAATTAATGAAATAACTATAATGATTTTCTTTTTGCTACCTGGACATAAAGTTTCACCGGAGTTATCCGGACACTAAGCGTTAAATTACTGATCCTTAGCAACTTTATAGTAAGCAACACTATTTATGTCTGAACTAATAACTAACATCAAATTGAAATGAGAAATCTTCAGAACTTCCTGTCAGGAGTGCAAAAGACCGCACTTATCATTATATTGATTTTTGCTCCTTTAATATCACAGGCGCAAAAAAGAACGGGTTTTGGAATACATTTCGATCCGGCAATCAGTTGGCTGTCAACTGACATTAAGCAACTTACGAATGAAGGAACAAGACCAGGGTTCTGCTTTGGATTGTCTGTTAACAGGTACTTCACTCCAAATTATTCTTTTTCGACCGGAATAAGTATCCTGAATGCCGGAGGAAGGGTTGTCAGTAACGATACAACTTACCTGGAACTTCCTAATCTCCTCGCAAAGGTATTACCAGACAAACCGGTTGTCTATAAAATCCAGTACATTACAATTCCAATCGGGTTGAAACTTCAGACAAACCAGATTGGATATCTCACTTTTTTTGCTGATATCGGACTCGATCCGAAAGTTGTTATTGGAAGGAAAGTAGATATCCGTTCTCTTGATATATCTGATGAGAAAGCAAACAATGAACTGAAAATGGTTAATCTTGGATATCACTTAGCTGCAGGAATAGAATATTCAATGGGAGGAAATACCGCTATTGTGGCTGGTTTGAATTTTGACAATAATTTTCTTGACATAACTAAAGACAACGGACCCCAGCCAAACGACAGAGTGACACAAAAGATACTGAGTTTCAGGATTGGAGTTAACTTTTGACAGGATACAGATGAAAATCACAATTGCCCAGCTTAACTATCATATAGGGAATTTCCCACGGAATAAGGATCTTATCTGTAATGCAATAAAGAAGGCTAAGGCTCAAGGTTCGGATCTGATTATCTTTTCAGAACTATGCATCCCCGGATATCCTCCTCTCGATCTGCTGGATCGTCTCGACTTTATCGAAAAATGTGATCAGACGGTAAAGGAGATTGCGAAAGAATGTACTGGTATTTCAGCCATTGTGGGATCCCCTACTCTTAATAAAAACCCGGAAGGAAAGAAACTTTTTAATTCAGCACTCGTTTTGTCTGAGGGCAGGACTGTTTTTTCCGTCAATAAAGCCCTCCTGCCTACTTATGACATTTTTGATGAATACAGGCACTTTGAACCTGAGAACCATTTTACTATTTTTTCGTTCAAGGGATTAAGACTTGCCATTACAATTTGCGAAGATCTTTGGGATGAACAACCATTTGACAATGAGTTTGAGAAGACACGTCTCTACACCGTTTCTCCTATGGAAGAGCTTGCCAGACAAAATCCCGATATTATAATAAATATCTCAGCATCACCGTTTTCGTACAACAAAATTAAAGCTAAAGAGAACATCTTCAGGTCTAAAGCAAAAAAATACAAAATACCAGTTATCTCCGTTAACCAAACCGGCGCTAATACAGAGCTTATTTTTGACGGCGCTTCGATAATAGTTAATAATAAAGGTGAGATATTTAACCGGCTTCCTTTTTTTGAAGAAACAGTCGAAACATTCTCAATTGATGAAATCCTNGCGGGNAACTTATTAATAGAAGAGACTGAACCGGAAATAATACCCCTTATTCATAAAGCACTTGTGACAGGAATAAGGGACTATTTTGTAAAAACTGGCTTTAAATCTGGTATTGTTGGCTTGTCAGGGGGGATTGATTCAGCCATCTGCCTCTGCCTTGCCGTTGAAGCTCTGGGCAAGGAAAATGTCAGAGCCCTGCTTATGCCCTCGCGCTATTCATCCGATCATTCAGTTAATGATGCTGTTGCACTTGCAACTAACCTCAAAGTACAATATGATATTGTTAATATTGAAAAATCCTTCGGTGCCTTTGAGGAAGAACTTGCACCCCTGTTCGAAGGAAAAAACAGGGATATAACTGAAGAAAATATACAGGCCCGTATAAGAGCTATTCTGCTTATGGCCGTTTCGAATAAGTTCGGATGTATTTTATTGAATACATCAAATAAAAGTGAAGCTGCTGTAGGCTATGGTACCCTTTACGGGGATATGGCCGGGGGGATCTCTGTCATAGGAGATGTCTATAAAACTGATATTTACCGGCTTGCAGCATTTATTAACAGGAATGAAGAAATAATTCCTTTAAATACAATCAACAAATTTCCATCTGCTGAATTAAGGCCCGACCAGCTTGATACTGATTCCCTTCCTGATTACAGTATTCTAGATTCAATTTTGTACCAGTATATTGAGTTGCAAAAACCGGCAGAACGAATAATAAATGAAGGATCAGACAAGGATACTGTTTTAAGAGTTATCAGGATGATTAACTATAATGAATACAAAAGATATCAGGCCCCGCCCGTATTAAGAATTTCATCCAAGGCATTTGGCGATGGAAGAAGAATGCCTCTTGCTGCTCGATATTAATATTTCCGGCAGACCCAATATTCAGTAAAAATTACCATCTGAATAACATATTTCTGACAAAAATCATATAATTGTCAATACAAATATGTTATAAAGCATAAAGGAATAACTTGTACCTGTGATTATTACAACTAGTTGAAATTGAATATGTTAAAATTTGTTAATTTAAATTTAGTTTGTTTATTTCATTAACTTTGATATGTTGTTTGACATAACAGATATATGCAGTATACTAATCAGTACATAGAGATTTGTCTTGAAGGATCTTATTCCATTTTTAAAGGACTGAATCAGAAAGACAAGGAATCAATAGCTCAGCATCATACTCTTTCTCTTGTCAAAAAGGGAGCTTATTTATTTAAAGAAGGTGAAAAACCGCGTGGACTGATTTGGCTCTCTTCAGGTAAAGTTAAGGTCTTCAGAGAGGGGGTCGGAGGAAGAGACCAGATTCTGAAGATGGTCAGACCGAAGGGCTTAATTGGTTATCGTACACTTTTTTCAGATTATACCTGGGCTTTTTCATCCAAAGCGATTGAAGATTCAGTTATTTGTGTTATTGAAAAGAGCACCCTTGTCAGGATAATGAAAAAAAACGCTGACTTTAGTTTGAAATTAGTCAGGCTAATTGCTGATGAACTTGAATTTGCTTATAACAGAACTATTTCGCTGTCTCAGAAACATATAAGGGCACGATTGTCTGAAACTTTATTGATTCTGCAAGATACATATGGTTTTGAAGAGGATGGAAAAACGCTTAGTGCTTCACTTTCAAGAGAGGATATAGCTAACCTTTCAAATATGACCACTTCAAATGCTATCCGAACACTTTCCAATATGTCGGCAGAGGGAATTATTTCAACAAAAGGAAGAAAGATTACTATCCTTGACTATACCAACCTTCAGCATATCAGCGATCTGGGCTAGTGCGGTAAAATTGAATCTGGTTTCGTCTATTCCCTGAAGAATACTCTTTTCACCCGTGTTGGAATTGATGTGAGTATTTCATATGGAATTGTCTGGCACTTTAACGCAATTTCTTCTATAGTAATGTTTTCACCGAATATCTCAGCTTCATCGCCTTCTTCGGCATTTAATCCGGTTATATCAACCATACACATATCCATGCAGACATTTCCGATTATGGGCACCCTTACACCTTTTATAAAAAGATGACCAATTCTGTTTCCCAGTTTCCGGTTCAGACCATCTGCATAACCAACAGGTAATATTGCAATATTCCTTTCAGTATCTGAGATATCTGCACAACCATAACCAACTGGATCGCCTGATCTGATACTCTTTATCTGAGAGATTCTTGTTTTAAAACGCCCTGCCGTTCTAAGTTTCAGACCATCGAAATGACCTACACCATAAATTCCAATACCTGGTCGCACCATTTCAAATTGATATTGAGGCATCCGTGCAATACCTGAGGAATTGAGTATATGACGAATGAAGCGATAACCGGTAGCTTCATAAATCTGATCTGATGCTTTCAGGAAAGTTTTAACTTGCTTACGGGTAAAATGGTCAAGGTCAGGATCCTCACTTCCAGCCAGATGAGAAAAAACTGATACTATCTTAATACACTCCGTGGTTTTTATTTTTTTTGCAAGGGCATCTACATCTTCAGGCATGAACCCCAACCGGTGCATCCCTGTATCAATTTTAATATGAACGGGATAGTTTATAAGTCCATGTCGCGAAGCTACCGCGGTAAATTTATCAAAAGACAAAAAACTGTAAATTTCAGGTTCAAGCGAATATTTTATCATTACCTCCGCGGCAGACGGATCGGGGTTCATTACCATAACAGGAAGTGTTACACCAGCGTTCCTCAGTTCAATACCTTCGTCTGCATATGCAACCGCCAGATAGCTTACACGATGATACTCCAGTAATGCCGCAATCTCTGCCGGTCCTGCCCCATAGGCAAATGCTTTAACCATTGCCATTATCCTTGTGCCGGGTTCCAGGTACCTGCGGAACTCATTCAAATTAGAGGAAATAGCATCAAGGTTTATTTCCAGGACAGTCTGATGAATCTGCAGTTCAAGCAGCTTTCCTATTTTCTCAAATTCGTAGATCCTTGCTCCTTTAAGCAGAATTATCTCATTACTGAAATCCGAACTTGTTAAGTTATGGACAAATTCATCGGTTGTATAGAAAAACAGGGCATTTTCATCAAATAATGAACTGTTTCTTGACAGAGCTTTACCGATTCCAATAAATCTATCTATCCCGGTTTTCTTTACCAGTTTTACCACCTCACCATATAGCTCCTCTTCATCTCTTCCGCTCTGTATAAAATCAGAAAGGATTAAAGTAGTTTTTCTGCTATTTTGCGATTTAATATATTCAAGTGCCATCCCAAGGGACCCGGGATCAGAATTATAGTAGTCCTCAATAAGCTGACAATTATTAATACCGTTTTTCATCTCCATCCTCATAGCTACAGAAACAAGTTCGGCGAGTCCTTTCAATATGATATCAGCTTCGATTCCCAGAGCAAGGCAGACAGATGCAACGGTTATTGCATTCTCAACAGAGGCCCTGTCGCTGAATGGAATTTCAAAATCATTTGTTATCCCGTTAAAAGTCATTTGAATGCCAGTATGTCCTCCATGCAGAGAACTCTTTTTAACAAAAATTCTGGCACTCCTGTTTTCACAGGACCAATCAATCAGGTTTTTTGATTTTAGTCTTGTATTGTTCAGGATCTGTTGACGGACAATTTCCTGGTCACTACAATATATTATTAAAGAAGCATTCTTAAAAAGCCTGAGTTTTTCATCAGCCTTTGACTCATTATCAGTAAAATTCTCACGATGGGCATCTCCAATATTTGTCAGTACGCCTATGTCCGGATCTATAACCCTCTGAAGCTTATCCATTTCTCCCGGGAAAGAAATACCAGCTTCAAATATACCCAGCTTGTATTTCTCATCCAGTCGCCATACTGAAAGAGGTACTCCTATCTGTGAATTATAGCTTTTCGGACTTCTGATTACAGATGTAGTCAGGCCAGTAATATCAGCAAGCCACTCTTTAACAACAGTTTTGCCTGCACTACCCGTTACTGCAATTACTTTCGATCTGAAAGCTTTTCGCTTATAAGCTGCAAGCATCTGGAGAGCATCAATTGTATTTTCAGTCAATATAAATGCAGCTTCTGAAAATTTTTCGTGATTATCAGGAAGCCTTTCGACCACAAATATCCTGATCCCTTTCTGGTAGAGATTATCAATATACTGGTGTCCGTCGTGATTTTTCCCTTTTATTGCAAAAAATACAAGTCCTTCAGTATAGCTTAACTGCCTGCTGTCTGTAACAATTTCCGTAATAAAAAGGTCGGGGCAGCCAATTAGTTTGCCATTTAGGATTTTAGCAATTCCTGAGGAACTTATTTCCACCTTATTGTTTATTTAAAGCTGCATTATAGCAATTCCTGCAGAGAGGCTCATAAAGGTTCTTTTCACCAAGCAGAACAACCTGCTCTTCATCAGATTTCCTGAAAGAATACTGGGCAAGGTTGCCACACCTCATACATATTGCATGGACTTTAGTAACATATTCAGCTATAGCAAGAAGTGCAGGCATAGGCCCGAAAGGTTTTCCCAAAAAGTCCATGTCGAGACCGGCAATTACGATTCTGATTCCGTCATCTGCAAGCTTATTACAGACATCAACTATTGAGCTGTCAAAAAACTGAGCCTCATCAATGCCTACTACATCTACTTCACCCGCATATAATAAAATTGCAGAAGCATTATCAACCGGAGTCGAAATTATTGATTTGTCATCATGTGATACAACTCGTATCTCGGAATACCGTTTATCTACAGATGACTTGAAAATTTCAACTTTCAAACCTGCGTACTGAGCTCTCCGCAACCTTCTTATCAGTTCCTCGGTTTTGCCGGAAAACATAGAACCGGTGATGACCTCTATAGAGCCCCGCTTACCATGTGTCCTCACTGAATTTTCAAGAAAGTCCATCTGCAATTAAAGTCAGTTGTCAACACGGAAATTGTAGTTTTTCCCGTTATGACTAGTGGAATAATAGTTACTTTTGCAAAATAAGGAAAATGGTTTGTTATATTAACATCAAAATGTATGGATTTCAACGCGACCATTGATTTAATTGTTAAAGATCTCAATGAAGCCCGGGAAATTATTGATGATCTGAAAAAATACCCGGGGGTTCCGGTTCTTCAGGTTGAACTTGCCAAAGCTAAATGCAAAAGTGCCGGAGAGGTAATTTCTCTTCTTAAAAATCAAGATGACATTAAGAAGGATGTCACAGCCGAACCGATTCATCAGCCTCAGAAGCAAAAGCTTCAGGAAGAAAAGAAGCTGCCTGACAAATCAGATAAAGTCAGTGCACCTCCTCAGGAAAAGAAAAAAGAGGTTCTTACTGTTGAACCTCCTCCACCTCTTACTGAAATGAAGGCGGAACCTGAAATATTTACTATAGAAGTTACCGAGTCTACAATTATTGCCGACAAATTCAGTTACCTGTCGAATTCGTTCAATGAACAGTTAGGTACTCTGAAGAGTGATGAAGATGTTTCTGATATGCTGAAATCAAAACCCTTAACCAGTTTATCTGAAGCAATTGGGGTGAATGACAGATTCCTGTTTATAAGAGAGGTATTCGACGGGAATAACGAAGCTTATTCCCAGGCAATTACACTTCTGGATAATGCTGAAAGTATTGTTGAAGCAAGGGCAGTTATAATGAGCTATGCCGGCGATAAAAATGAAAATGAAGCTGTTAAACAATTACTTGATCTTGTAAAACGCAAACTTCCGGCAAATGAGTAGACTTTTTATGGTTCCTACTCCCATTGGTAATCTTAAGGATATTACCCTCAGGGCTATTGAAATTCTTGGAAGTGTTGATCTCATTCTTGCAGAAGATACCCGCCAGGCTAAAAAGCTGCTGAATCACTATAATATTAAGACCCCTCTTCAGTCGCATCATATGTTCAACGAACATAAAAGTGTTGAGTCAGTCTGTCAGAAGATATTGGCAGGGCAGACGATAGCACTTATTTCAGATGCCGGCACACCGGGTATTTCTGATCCGGGATTCTTACTGGTCAGAACATGTGTTGAAAAAGATATTCCTGTTGAAACGCTTCCGGGGCCGACAGCACTGATTCCTGCTCTGGTAAATTCAGGACTGCCCTGTGACAGGTTTTGTTTTGAAGGGTTTCTTCCTCCTAAAAAAGGAAGAAATAAAAGAATTTCAGGCTTAACAGAAGAGACAAGGACAATGGTTTTTTATGAATCACCTTACCGTCTGGTTAAAACACTGAATGAATTAGCTATTCATTTCGGGCCAGAACGTGAAGCATGTGTTTCAAGAGAATTAAGTAAGATGTTTGAGGAAAATATAAGAGGTACTCTATTGTTCCTTTCAGATTACTATACAAACAAGCCACCTAAGGGAGAGATAGTTATAACGGTTTCAGGAAAAAAACAAAATTAATATGCTATTTCTTTTATGCTTTAATTAGTATTCCAAAATGAATCATTTTACCAGGATAATACTCTTCTTTCTTATTTCGCCATCCATAATTCATGCCCAAATCCTTAAAGGAAAGATAACAAATCAAAACGGGGATCCTATTCAATATTCCACTGTTTATATCCAGGAGCTTAAACAGGGTACTACCTCCAACACAAAAGGAGATTATGAGATAAAACTTCCAGCCGGTAAATACACAGTGATTTATCAGAGTCTTGGCTATGCTCCTCTATATGTGAATATTACTATATCGGACATAACAATTATAAAAGATATTGTTCTTCCTCTGCAGTACTATGAGATACCGGAAATCAGAATTACTGCCTCTGGTGAAGATCCTGCATATAGAATTATGCGGAAAGCTATTGGTCTGGCATCCTACTATCTGAATAATATTAGTTATTATAAAGCAGATGTCTACTTAAAAGGGAACCTTAAAATTAACAGAATACCAAAAATCCTGAAAAAATCATTTAAAATTGAATCTGACAAAAAAGGTACATCTGTTTCAGGTGGAGGAAAAACAGGGAATAAAGAGAGAGTAATAAAAGAAGGTGAATCCTTTTTTATGGAATCCTTTAACGAAATGGAATTCACTGCTCCTGACAAGTATTTTCAGAAAGTAATATCTTACAACAGCACCTTTCCTGAACAGGGTAATGAGATATCACCTATGGATTTCATTCAGGCTAGTTTCTATCAGCCGGTGCTTGCTGAAATGGCAATATCACCACTTTCACCCCAGGCGTTTTCACATTACAATTTCAAATATCTGGGAGCTTCAGTGCAAGGGAATTTTACAATCAATAAAATCCAGGTTATCCCAAAACGGAAAAGCCAGCAACTTTTTGAAGGTACAATTTATATAATTGAGGATCTCTGGTGTCTGCATAGTGTTGATCTTACAAATGAAAACCTTGTCGGGAAGATCCGGATACAACAATTATACATTCCTGTTCAGGATGAAATGTGGATGCCAGTAAGTCATACGTTTGAAATCAATATCGGAATAATAGGATTTAAAGCTGATGCCGGTTATGGAAGTTCTGTTAAATATATTGAAGTAAGACCAAATCCGTCAATTCATAAACCTGAGTCTGTCACAACAAATTATTTGAAAAAGACAAAGGTATCCGGACCAGAAATTGACACGACTATATCAAAAAACCAGAAAAATATTGATAAAATCCTTGAAAAGGACAAATTATCAAACCGCGATATGGTTAAGCTTGCCAGGCTGATGGAAAAAGAATCCGGAAAAATTTCTTCCGACAGTGGTAAAAAGGCCCTTGAGATAAAAGATAACACTACTCATATAATTGAAAAAGATGCACTTAAAAAAGACAGTGCTTACTGGGCTGAGATTCGTCCAATACCTTTGTCGGACATAGAGATACAGAGCTTAAGATTAAATGACATCACAAAAGAAGCAGCCCTCAAAGAATTAAAAAACGACACTACAGTATCAGATAGTAAGGAAGAAAAGAGTAAATTCTTTAAAACAATGAAGCAGATCGGATTGGGACATACATGGTCTAACACTTCAGGGTTCAGTTTTACCAATGGGGGCTTGATTGATCTTAAAAACCTTAGTTTCAATACAGTAGATGGCTTTAATTATGGAATAAATTTACGGTTATCAAAATCATGGAAGAACAATAAATCCTTATCCGTTTTCCCCGACATACGGTGGGCTTTCAGCAGGGAACAGTTAATGTGGAGAGTAAATGCTCAATATCAGTTTGATGGAAATAAGCAGAGAAAAATATTTTTAAGAACAGGGTTGACAAGCAAAGACATTGGAAATGGAGGGGGTATAAATTCATTCCTGAATTCTCTGACAACACTCCTTCTTAAGAAAAACTACCTCAAACTTTATGAATCCAGATATCTCCTGGCAGGATATAGCAGTGAGTTAGTTAATGGTCTGAGTGTAGAATTGAGCACAGGTTTTGAGAACAGGAGCGTTCTTCAAAACACAACTAACTTTTCATTAACAAAATCACAAAAAGCATATTCTGAAAATATCCCTGAAAACAGTTATCTGACTCCGGGTTCCAACACGATTAATGATCTTCGTGATCAGAGACATATTGATTTCACAACAAAGGTCACATATACCCCTTACCAGAAATACAGGAAATATAACGGGAACAAGATTCCCGAGGGATCTGACTGGCCTACTTTTAATCTTACCTGGCAACATGGAATAAACGAGTTCCCTGAAATGGAAGTCAGGTTCAGACACTTTGACATGGTGAGATTTGAAGTATCTAAAAACCGGAACATTGGAGCTTTTGGTAATTTCAGATGGAGAGTAAGAACCGGTGGATATTTAGATAACAGGTATCTGACCTTCTATGACTTCTTTCACTTTAATTCCCAGCCGTTTCCTCTACTTATAAATGATTACCAGGATGCGTTCATGATACCAGCATTCTACTCCCTGAGTACACCAGAGTATTTTGAGGAAGTTCACCTGAAATATACAACGCCGTATCTCTTTTTGAAGCTGCTTCCTGGTTTGAGTAATACTCTTATGCGTGAAAACATCTCTTTTTCCCATCTGGGTACCCGTTTCCACAAATACTACACTGAAATTGGCTATAGCATCAGTGAAATCTTTTTCCTTGCTGAGCTGGGGATTTATGCAGGATTTGAGGATATAAATTACAAAAGTATCGGAGCAAAACTGGTACTGAGATTTAATTAATTTTTTAACCCACAGAAAACATTGATTTTCTGGATTTATCAGTGTTCTTCTCCGTGTAAATCCGTGTACTCTGTGGTAAAAGTTATACTCTAAGATTTATCAGGCGAATGGTGGTTCATCATGAATTTCTGACTCCTTATCGAATCCCCCGCCCAGTTTACGAAGGTTATCATGATTCATTTTTGATCCAAGCGTTATACTTTGCGCTCCGTCCCTGAGATCAGGATTTTCGTCCATATCAAAATCATCGATATCCAGGAACTGAGCCTTCTCATCGCGAAATCTTAATCTTACATCATCGGTAGGACCGTTACGGTTCTTAGCAAGAATAATTTCAGCGATGCCTTTTGTAGAAGAGCCATCTTCGAAGGTTGGTATTCCGAATTTATCCTGCCTGTGAATAAACACCACCATATCTGCATCCTGCTCTATTGCTCCCGACTCCCTGAGGTCGGAAAGCAAAGGCCGTTTGGTTCCACCTCTCATTTCAACCGAACGGTTCAGCTGCGAAAGAGCAAGTATAGGAATATTAAGCTCCTTGGCAATACTTTTAAGGGATCGTGATATATTACTTACCTCCTGCTCCCTGCTCCCTGCATTTTCAGGTCCCGACATAAGTTGAAGATAGTCAACAATTACTATATCCAGTTTATGTTGTGCCATAAGTCGCCGGCACTTGGCTCTGAGTTCAAAGATCGAAATTGCCGGAGTATCATCAATAAATATTGGAGCCTGTACAAGTTTTTTAATCCTGCTGTCAAGTTGTTTCCACTCTTCTTCAGAGAGGCGTCCGTTTTTAATTTTATCACCAGGAATGTCAGTTTCTGCAATGATTAACCTGTTTACCAACTGGATAGAAGACATTTCGCAAGAAAATATTGCAACTCTTTTCCCATGATCAATAGCCATATTTCTTGCCATTGAAAGAGCAAATGCTGTTTTACCCATTGAGGGTCGTGCAGCAATTATAACGAGTTCTGATTTCTGCCATCCGGAGGTAAGTCTGTCAAGCTTCGTGAATCCCGAAGGTATTCCCACGAGAGCATCTTCCCTCTTTCCAGCCGCTTCTATTTCTCTGATAGCTTCTTTAATAACCGCATTAATCGGGGCCACTTCTCTCTTAATGTTTCCTTCTGCTATCTGGAAAAGAGCATTTTCCGAATAATCGAGAAGTTCAGTAACATCATAGGTATCATCAAAGGATCTGGTCTGTATTTCGGTCGAAACCCTGATAAGTTCGCGCTGTATATATTTTTGAGCGACTATCCTTGCATGATAGTCAACATTAGCAGCAGATACAACTTTCGAAGTGAGCTGGGTAAGATAAACAGGGCCTCCAACACTTTCCAGCTCATGATGTGAACGCAATTCTTCGGTAACAGTATACAGGTCTACAGGAAACTCACGTGCTGACAACTCTGATATGGCTTTGAATATTTTCTGATGTGCTTCCCTGTAAAAACTTTCCGGTTTGAGAATATCAAGGATTGTTATTACCGCTTCCTTTTCAAGCATAACTGCACCAAGGACAGCCTCCTCCATATCGTTTGCCTGGGGTGGAACTTTTCCAAAATCAGGCAGAGTAGTTATGGTTGGCCTTGGGCTGATTCTTTGTTTTGCCATTAATATTATATTACTGATTTATAGATTATTAGAAGAGAGAATTATAAAATATCCCTGCATTTTCAAAGGTATGAATTACCTCAGTTAATAAATTAAAAGGTTCAGTTTTTGTTACAAACAAAGAGTTGTTAAGAACTTGTTGAAAAGCTAAAAAAAGGATCGATAACAATAAATTCAAATCCATATGGTATTTTTACACTAAATACAGTAAAATGATTGTTTTTCCAAAAGCTAAAATAAATCTTGGTTTACGTATAACCGAAAAACGTTCTGATGGATATCATAACATAGAAACTATTTTCTATCCTATCAGTCTCAGAGATGCTCTTGAGTTTATTGTCCAGGTTCAACAAAGCAAGAGAGATATTTTTACAGCTACCGGAATCGATACAGGATCAGAGCCGGATGGAAATCTGGTTATTAAAACCATTAGAAAATTACGAGAAAAACATCCATTTCCTTTTTTAAAAATTCATCTTCATAAAGCTATACCTGTCGGAGCCGGTTTAGGAGGCGGGTCATCAGATGCAGTGTCACTTTTAAACGCAATAAATAAGTATTTTAATCTTTCTATTGACAATAGCCAGATGAAAGCTATTGCACTTGAGATAGGAAGTGATTGTCCCTTCTTTGTTGACTGCAATCCAGCTTTTGCATCAGGCAGAGGTGAGCTATTAAAACCCATATGGCCGGTTCTGTCGGGTTACTATTTACTCCTTCTTAACCCGGGAATAGAGATAAATACTGCCGAGGCTTATCAGAATTGCCGGCCTGAACATCCATCGACCAGCCTGCTTGAGCTTATTGATCATCCTCCAGTCGAATGGAAAGATCTTATTAAAAACGATTTTGAAGATTATGCTTTTAGAAAGCACCCTGTTATCGGTGAAATTAAGAACCAGTTATACCTTTCAGGAGCCCTCTTCAGTTCAATGTCAGGCAGCGGATCAAGTGTTTATGGTATATTTCAGGACAAACCCAGGTTGAATGATAAGCTCAGAGCCAATGTGATCTTCGAGGGAGTAATGTGACATTTTACTCCAGCTCCAGTAATACGGTTCCTTTCGAAACTCTGTCACCCTTATTTACCGCTATTGACTTTACTATACCATCCATATTGCATTTTAGTTTATTTTTCATCTTCATTGCATCCAGAATCATCAGGTCATCACCTTTTTTAACTGCCTGACCTGCTGTAATAAATATATCAATGACAGTCCCCGGTATGAAACTGAGAATAATCCTTGGGTCAGCAGGTTTGTAAGGTTTCCTGTTTTCAAATTGTGTAGTGATCCTGGTTTGATATAAACTGGTATCAATATTAAGGTATCCGAGTGTATCTTTTTTATTCATAATAGTTTCTTAAATCGTTTGGATGGTTGAAAATTAAAATGGAGGAAGGCCATGTTTCTTCTGTGGCATTGGAACATCTTTATTTTCAGACACCTCTATAGAATGCATCAGGAACCTGCGGGTTTCTGACGGTTCAATTACTGCATCGACATATCCACGGGAAGCTGCAACATATGGATTGGCAAACTTAGCCTTATATTCTTCAACCTTCTGTTTTCTCATTTTGTCAGGATCAGCAGCTGACAGTATCTCTTTTCTGAAAATAATATTGGCAGCTCCTTCAGGACCCATAACCGCGATCTCAGCGGAAGGCCAGGCAAATACAAAATCAGCCCGAAGGTGCCGTGAACTCATTGCAATATAGCCTCCGCCATAAGCTTTTCTGAGGATAACAGTCAGTTTCGGAACAGTCGCTTCGCTGTATGCGTAGAGTACTTTTGCTCCATGACGTATAACACCAGCATGTTCCTGGTCTACCCCTGGCAGATAACCCGGTAAGTCAACAAGTGTGATAATCGGAATATTGAAAGCATCACAATAACGTATAAACCTTGCAGCCTTATCGGAAGAATCAACATCAAGAACACCTGCCATTTCGAGAGGCTGATTGGCAACAAACCCTGTGGTCCTGCCTCCCATACGACCGAATCCAATCACAATGTTCTTGGCATATAATTCCATTATCTCAAAGAAATCAGAGTTGTCAACAATTGCCCTGATCACGTCTTTTACATCATAAGGCAGTGTCGGATCTTCAGGTACAATTTTGTTTATATTATATTCAGGTTTAGGTTCCCCAGGCTCGAACATCATGGCTTTCTTCCCATTATTCCATGGAATAAATGTGATGAGTCTCTTGATCTGATCGAAACACTCCTCTTCACTCATTGCAAAGAAATGAGCATTTCCGGTTATTTCACTGTGTACTCTTGCTCCTCCCAGATCTTCCATTGAAATCTCTTCCCCAAGAACAGTTTTTATTACCTCAGGACCAGTGATAAACATTTTGGAGATCTGATCCACGACGAATACAAAGTCTGTAAGAGCAGGTGAATAAACTGCACCTCCGGCGCAAGGACCCAGTATAACAGATATTTGAGGAATCACTCCGCTTGAAATTGTATTCCTGAAAAAGATTTCACCATAACCTGCAAGAGAGTTAACTCCCTCCTGTATTCTTGCTCCTCCTGAATCATTAATACCTATTAGTGGCATACGCATTTTGAGTGCATGATCCATTATCTTTGTTATCTTCCTTGAATGCATCAGCCCAAGAGATCCTCCGGCTACTGTAAAATCCTGGGCAAAAATTGCAACCGGAGCACCGTATATAGTTCCTGAACCAATAATTACACCATCGCTGGGAAGGGATTTCTTATCCATGTCAAAATCGCGGGCATCATGTTCAACAAACAGATCATATTCATTGAATGAATTAACGTCAAGAAGAGCCATGATACGCTCACGGGCAGTACGCTTTCCCATAGCCTTCTGCTTTTCAATAGCTTGTTCTCCTCCGCCAAGGAGTATTTTCTTGCGCCTTTCATTTAAATCAACGATTTTTTTATTTAGTGGCATTGGATTCAGTTTTATAAAATTATTCTTTAATCTGCGTTTAAATAAACAGGATACAATTTTAAGTAAATTGTGTGACTTATGACCTATTTAGGAGCCAATTTATAAAGTACAAGAGCTATCATTGAATAAAGGATATTGGGGATCCACATTGCCAGCATAGGACCTAAGTTTCCCTTAAGTGAGAATTGTGAAGCAAACTGGAGAAACAGAATATAGGAGAAACTGAGTATAAGGCCTATCCCGATATTCATACCAATACCTCCCCTGATTTTTCTTGACGACAGTGAAACGCCAATAAGTGTAAGAATAAAAACAGCAAAAGGATTGGCAAATCGCCTGTGTTTTTCGATAAGGAAAAGTTTCAGTTCATCCGATCCCTGAAGTTGAAGAAGGTTGATATAATCATTCAGTTCATTATATGTCATAGTCCCGACGAACCCTGGATCTCTCGAAAAATCCTCGGGTCGGATTTTAAGTGTTGTATCAATTTGTTTGCCTTTGATCAGAACCTCCTCATTACCGTTAA
>JGI20214J51088_10000551_pt1 | contig 25913 bp, 22 predicted proteins | sample WetSurMetagenome_FD_51088 | JGI IMG/M metagenome (IMG submission 51088) | reverse complement strand
TATTGATTTCAGGAATAGATGAACATTTTCCCTGAAAGTAGAAAAAGGATTCTATAACAGAATATTCCTGCATGCAAGCGGACTAACTAATTTAACTTCCTGCTCCAACAAAAAAGAGCCACAATTGTTAGTAGTTCAATAATATCAGATAAATATGAAATTTAACCAGCTTGGAAAAACAGGAGTCCTCGTATCGGAGTTGTGCTTAGGGGCAATGACATTCGGAGGAAAAGGATATTGGGAAGCTATCGGTAAACTACCTGAGGATGAGGTGACTCTGTTAGTAAAAACCGCTCTTGATAAAGGCATTAATTTTATTGATACAGCAAATGCCTATTCTGAAGGATTGTCTGAAATACTATTGGGCAAGGCTTTAAGAACATTGGGTATTTCGCGTCAGACAGTTGTTATTGCCACCAAGGTACGACTACGGATGGGACCAGGGGCAAACCAGGTAGGTCTGTCAAAGCTTCATATCAGTGATTCGGTAAACGATAGTCTTCAGCGACTTAATATGTCACACATAGATCTCCTGTATATCCATGGCGTTGATCCTCTGACGCCTCTTGAAGAAACAATGCGTGGACTTGAAGATGTGGTACGATCGGGTAAAGTAAGATACATTGGTGTTAGTAACCATCCGGCATGGATGGTTATGAAAGCAAATGGCATTGCCGAAAAAATGGGCTGGACAAAATTCGTTGCATCACAGAATTTTTACAGCATTGCCAGCCGTGATATTGAACGTGAAATTGTACCAATGGCCCTCAGTGAAGGAATCGGAATTATGCCATGGAGCCCTCTTGCAGGAGGATTTTTGTCGGGGAAATTTACCAGGAATAATGAAAAGGCAGGTGACAGTCGCAGAGATACATTCGATTTTCCTCCGATAAACAAGACAAAGGCGTATGATATTATAGATGTCATGACAAAAATCGGGAAGAATCACAATGTATCAGCTGCCAGAGTAGCGTTATCATGGATGCTTACCAAACCCGGTGTAACAAGTATAATTATCGGGGCCAAAAAGAAGGAACAGTTAATCGATAACATTGAGTGTACTACATTGAATCTCAGTGCAGAAGAGCTTGGGGAACTTGAGACAATCAGTGCTTTCACCCCGGAATACCCTGCATGGATGGTTAACCGGCAGATGACAGGAAGATACCCGGAATAAGGTTAAGATTAAGGTTAAGGTTAAGGTTACGGTTAAGTCATAGTCATATCATTTAAGATTGAAGTCATAATGCAGAAGTCGACTCCACTTCTGAGTTCAACAGTCGTTTATTCAATGTTCGTCTGTTAAAATCTTCATCCTGCTTCCCGCTTCCATCTAAATTTTATGTCATGTGTAATAGGTTGAAGTACTTTTAAGTTGCAACCTGCTCACGAATTATTTCTAACTTTACCAGCAACCATATTCCTTTTATTTATTTTTTATGAAGGCTGTTACTGTTAAGGAACTTAAGGAGGAATTAAATCTGCGCACCCCGAAAGAGGTAAGGGAATTATGCCTTCGCCTGTCGCGATTCAAGAAAGAAAACAAGGAACTACTCACATATCTGCTGTTTGAATCTTCTGACGAAACATCATATATTGAAAGTGTAAAAAAGCAGATTGATGAACAATTTGAACTGATAAACAGGAAAAGCTATTATCTGATTAAAAAAAGCATCGGGAAGATATTACGCAGTACCAGAAAATATATAAGGTATTCACAGAAGAAACAGACAGAGGTAGATCTGCTGATATACTTTTGTAAAAAGCTTAAAAAAATTTCACCATCANTTCAGAGACATTCAGGACTTCTGAATCTCTATAACAGACAGATAGATACAATCATAAAAAAGGTAGCTTTATTACACGAAGATCTCCAGTATGATTATGAACTTGAATTGAGCACATTGAATAAATTCTAAACGGGATAAATGAAAAGCGATCGTAACACCAGAGTTTGTCCGGCTGAGATATCCGGTAGTCTTGATAATTCACTGAGAAGATTATTTCAGAATCCGCTGAAAATACTGAAACCTTATATCAGGGAAGGGATGACAGTCATTGACCTGGGTTGCGGCCCGGGCTTTTTTACTCTGGATATTGCAAAACTGGTTACCGGGTCGGGGAAGGTTATTGCTGCAGATCTGCAGGAAAAAATGCTTGANAAGGTAANCNGAAAGATCAAAGGAACNNAANCAGAAAANATNATTGAAATNCATAAATGTCAGGAGGATAGGATAGGAGTTACCCAAAAAGTCGATTTTATCCTGGCATTCTGGATGATACATGAGGTGCCTGATCAGAAAAGCCTTTTTGCAGAATTGAAATCTGTTTTGAAACCTGAAGGGAAAATATATATTATTGAACCTAAATTTCATGTTTCAGGGAAAGCTTTCGAAGAAATGATAAGCAAAATCAGAGATACCGGTTTTGAGATAACCGAAAGGCCAAAAGTTTTTGCGAGCCGTGCGGTATTATTGACCCACGGCATATAATAGCTTAAAGGGCAGAGAGAACCATTTTAAATTCCAAATCCCGCAAAATCAATGATCTGCGGGATTTGGTTTTTCATCTGGTCATCTGAATGTAAACCTGATCAATATCCGAACAGGTCTTTCAGGGGGATCTCTTTAACTTCACCTATTTCTTTTAATGTCTTCATATCNAGNGCCTTCAGGTTTCCTATTATACAATAAGTATATTTTTTATCCTTAACGTAGGAATTGAAAAAATCCTGAAGATCTTTCATCGATGCCCCGGCAATATAATCATAAACATCCTTTCTCTGATCGTGGTTTATTCCCAGATCCTGATTAGAAAGATACCTGAAAAACAGGTTCTCCCTGTATAACCTCTGAGTGGATATCCTGTTTAATATGGCCTTCTTCGATGTTGTCAGAAAATGTTCACTCTCGGTAAAGTTGTTAAGAATCCTGCCCATTGTGCTTAGTGCAGCCTTCATCTTGTCAGCCTGGGTTGCCACAAATCCAACGAGATAAAACGATTCATCAGGAAATTGAGGAGTCTGATACCAGGCACTTGCAGAATATGCCATTCCCTGTGATTCTCTCACTTCCTGGAAAACNATTGANGCAATNGATCCGTCATAATACTGATTGAACAGAGAAGAATGTACGAGTAATTCAGGTGAGAATCCAGCTCCTTTTCCAACCATCAGAAAATTAACCTGCGACATATCATAGTTTGCAACAAGCACCTGGTTCTTGTCAATTGGCAATTCAGGATAAATAGTTTTTGCAGGAATAGGATCTATTTTATCAGGCACGGGGTGATTTTTAATGAAAACAGATTCCACCTGATCAATATTTAACGGGCCGCAATAAAAAATTTTATGAGGATAGTTTATCATCTTTTTCACTAACCCGAGAAGTTCTTCAGGATTCTGTTTCCTGATCTCCTCATTTGACAACACATCATTCTGAGACGATTTGTTGCCATACATTGCATAATTCCACAATCCCGAATAGAGAATATTATCCTGATTGAGCTTTGCGTCATCCCTCTCTTTAATTAAACGTTCAGCATATTTGGCGTAAGCTGATGTATCGGGTAATGAACTGTTGATTATTTCTTCGAGCAGTTGAACGCCTTTCTCTAAATTCCGGTTCAGTCCCGAAACGTAAACATATGACCGGTTGTTGCTGCTGAATACTGAAGTACTCAAACCATATCTGTATAATTCCTGCTTTAGTCCTGTGGCAGTATGTTTTGAGGTACCTACATATGGAAGAAAATTAACAGCCAGTGGTGCCTTTCTGATATTGTCCTTGCCTGCATTAATTACATAATAAGCACTGAACAGATCAGAATTTTTTGTCTGAACTGTATTCANTTCAATACCTTCTTTTAGTTGTTTATGGTTAATAGCCGTGTTGAAATCAACAAAAACAGGGGCTATTGAATCGGAAGGCAACTTCTTCCAGTCAGTGAAGAATTTACTTTCTTCATTCCTGTTAATTGTAACTGCAGTAAGCGGAGGTTTCTGAACTTTAATGAGACCTTTGGCTTCGCCTCTTTTTTTGTAAAGGACCACATAATTATCTTTAAATAATTTGCTGGCATAATCAGTCAGTTCCTTTTTGGTTACCTTCTCCAGCTGATCACCGAATGAGAGAACCTCAGTCCAGTCTTTGTTGTAAATAAATGCATCAAGGAATGAGTATGAAGAATACCGGTTTTGAAATCTTCTGAGATTATTCAACCGGTAATCATTAGCAATTGCTTCCACCATCCAGTCGGGGAAGTCACCTTTTTTAAGTTTCTCAATCTCAGCCAGTACNAGATCCTTTGCTTCAGGAAGAGTTTGTTTTTCTTTAGGTGTAACATATATGGTAATGTTGCCATACTGGGAATTCAGATTTGAATATGCATAAGCAGCAAGAACCTTCTGGTCTTGCAGTAAGTCAATATCAAACAGGCCTGCCTGACCGTTTGAAAGAATGTTTGATAGCAGGTAAATATATTTTTTATCAGGACTTTTTTCTCCGTCGGTACGATAGCCCATCAGCATAAATTCGGCATCAGGACCGGATATTTCTTTCTCAACAGGGCTTGCAATCGGATCTTCCTTTACTACAGGCACTTCCGGAACCGGTTTTGATGGTATCTGGCCGAATGTTTCATCAATCATCTGAATGGTCTTATCCATATCGAGGTCACCGCATAAACAGATGGCCATATTGTTAGGAACATACCAGGTGTTCTTAAAATTCATAATGTTCACCTGCGATGGATTTTTCAGATGTTCAGGATATCCTATTACATCTCTTCCAAGAGGATTCCTGGGAAACAAAGCCTTTCCGAATTCGGTGTATGCACGACTCTGATCACGGTCCTGATACATGTTAAACTCTTCATAAACAGTTTCGAGTTCAGTATGAAAAAGACGAAGGGCAATATCGCCGAAACGGTTTTTCTCAAGATTAAGCCAGCGCTTTACCTCGTTTGCCGGTATATCATTGATATATGCTGTCATTTCATTTGATGTGAAAGCGTTGGTACCGCTTGCACCAATCTCGGCAAGCATTTTTGCATATTCGCTCGGTATGGCGAACTGAGCTGCTTCAATTGAGAACTTATCGATTCGTTTGTAGGTATTTAATCTTTCTATGCTGTCTTTCTGTGTTCTGTATTTCTCAAAAAGTGATGAGATAGAATCAAGCAAAGGTTTCTCTTTTTCCCAATCGAGTGTACCATACGAACTGGTTCCTTTAAACATAAGATGTTCGAAATAATGAGCTAATCCTGTGGTGGTTTCAGGTTCGTTGTTTGAACCGGCACGAACACCAATTACTGTCATTATACGGGGTTCATCTTTATTGACGCCCAGGTAAACTTTCAAACCGTTTTTAAGAGTATACAAACGCATACCGGAAGGATCTCCGGTGACAGACTGATAGGAATATCCATTCTTATCTTTGTTCTCTGTCAGTTTGTATTTATTACCAGTACAGGCAATAAGTACAAACAAGCATAACAGGCTGATGGATAGTTGTTTTCTCATAATTCAGATTTTTAGTTCGGGGAATACTATTTATTAGTTACATTTATTTCATCATTGTAAATGAAACAGTGTAATTCCTGTAAAAACAAGAATATAAGCACGTTGTAATCAGGACTGTCCCGGATTGTTTGTAGTTAAATCCACAGAACATACTCCGGATTTGCTTAGAAAACTTTCCAGGGAGCATAAAAACAGATACGGCACATTTAGTAACAGGTTCTTTAATCAGCATGCAGGATTATTTTTGAGCTTTCAAAAACCCTCTGCCTGATATATGAGAACAACAAAATAAATATTTTCACAAGTTGTCTGGAAAAAATCAGGCTTTCCATCTCTGTTACCAAAGTTACACCATGTATAAATTCAAAACAATTTTATTTTCGGCAAATGATTTGTCATTCAAGGTTCTGTATTCTGAACAGATGCTGGTCAAAAGAATAGCCAGACTCTTTGATCATTTAGCCAGTAGGCTGTTAAGTCATTCTTCCCTTCAGGACCTGTATTTTTTCTGCATTTCTATAACAGCTTTTTTGAAATCGGGGAATGATGTCCACAGTTCTTTATCACATTTGACTAGTCCATCGCATTGAATGCAGCTTTCATATCCTTTTGCAATGGCACATGACCGGACTGTGCATACTGTTACATTTATGCTCAACGGTTTATCTTTTACCTTACATCCGTTGCAGAAAACTTTTTCAGGATCAAACTCCACTCCGTATTTTTTCTTGAATTCAAAAGTCTCATAAGCTTTCTTTTTCAGTTCCACAGTATTCTCATCGGTAGCTTTTCTCAGAGGGCAATCCTTTGGACATATATAACCACAGTAGTTCAGACTTTTCGGATCGGGTTTGACATTTTGTACCGGTGTAGCTTCCTGTCCTGTAAGCCTGGTACCATAAGCTAGTGTGCAGCATGCAATGCCTGCTTTGAAACATGAGTTGATAAAATCGCGTCGTTTTAGATCTGTCTTCATGGCTGGTGAATTTGGTGAATAAGTAAGTTAGTATATCAAATTTATAAAGAATTCATGAATATGACTAAATAGTTAATAATCTTTAATAGGATATTCATAATTATCATTTAAAAATTGATCGTCTCATTCTTTTTTATTTCTTTGAATTTTAAAACTTGAACGCATGGGGGATATATTTATCAGGGAGGTGAAAACCCGGAACGACAAAAGAAATTTTATCTTTTTTCCATCAAAAGTTCACAGGAATGATCCGAACTGGCTTCCCCCGATCTATCAGGATGAATGGGAGCTGTTTAATGAGAAGAAAAACAAATCTTATCATTATGCCGATACTGTTCTTTATCTGGCCTGCCGCGATAAAAAAATTGTCGGAAGGATAATGGGAATCATAAACCGGAGGTATAATACCATTCATGATGAACAGCATGGGCGGTTTTGTTTTTTGGAATGCTATGAGGATCATGAAGTATTTCAAGCACTTATAAATAAAGTAGAGAGATGGGCAAGGGAAAGGGGTATGATCAAACTCGTCGGCCCATTAGGCTTTTCAGATAAAGATCCACAGGGATTTCAGATTGAGGGATTCGAACACCCCAAGTTTATTGTATGTCCGACTAACGACAGTTATTTGCCTGAAATGATAGTCAGGGAGGGGTATGAAAAATACCAGGATCTTGTAAACTACCTGGCTAAAGTGCCTGATGAGCTTCCTGATATTTATAAAAAAATACTTTCGAGGGTTTCTGAAAACAACGGGTACAGAATAGTCGAATTCACTTCCAAAAAAGAACTTAAACCATATATTATCCCTGTTCTCGATTTAATGAATCAGACCTTTATGGAGATCTATGGATTTGTTCCATTGGATGATCAGGAAAAGAGAGAAATTGCCGCCCGTTATATGATGATCCTCGATCCCAGGTTCATAAAAGTTGTCGAGGCAAATGACGGCCTGATAGGATTTGCAATCGGGATTCCTGATATAAGCGAAGGTATTAAAAAGGCGAAGGGTAATCTTTTCCCTCTTGGTTTTGTCAGTATTCTGCGGGAATTAAAACGGTCAAAGAAGCTTCTGATGTTATTAGGTGGCGTAAGAAAGAGCCACAGGGGAAAAGGTATCGACGTTCTGATGGCTGTTAAAATGCTGGAAGCCTGTATGTTAAATAAGATGGAATTAATTGACCTTCACCTTATCCTTGAAAACAACACCAGGATGAGGGCTGAGTGCGAACGGATTAACGGACATATAATCAAAAGGTTCAGGATATATCAGAAAGATCTCTGATAAGCTGAAATCACGAGGGATAAATTCATTATAGTCTTGCAGTCTTGCAGTCTTGCAGTCTTGCAGTCTTTTAGTCTCTAAGTCTCTTAGTCCCTTAGTCCCTTAGTCTCCCCTTCTCCCCTTCTCCTCTTCTCCCCATCATTTCTTCCTATTCCTTATAAGCTTTGAATTTTTGAGATATTCTTTGTCATTGCCATAAATAAAAATGCAGCTTCCACTGGCAATGCAATCAATGATTTCTTTTGACAGGTCAGCCGGCAGGGCTGGACATCCCCAGCTCCTGCCCAGTCTGTTGTATTTTTTTATGAATTCCTGACTTACATAATCAGCGCCGTGAATTACAATTGATCTTTTTCTTGCATTATCGTTAATACCGGTTTCAATCCCATCCAGACATAATGAATATCCGTTCTTACCATTGTATGTCTCAGCCGTAATAAAAAACCCCAGGCAGCTCTCTGACGACCCTGATTGATTGGAGAAATTTCCGGCATAATTTTCTCCTGAATTCTTTCCATGGGCAACCAGGCAATTGTATAACAATAATTTACGTCCTAGATCGATCACAAAGAACCTTTTTTCAGTCGATGCCTTTGTATAATCTATAATGGTTATTATCTTTTTAACTTTTAACTTGTCAATCTGGTTATAACCAACCATAGCCATGCTAAAGATTTCTGATGATACAATCCCCTCGAGTTTGCAGTCTTTCCATAATTGATGAATATCAGTAACAGGATCGGATATTTCTGAAGGATTGCAGATATTGTTCAGAGGAATTAGGAAGAAAAGAATATTTAAAATTAATGGCATCTAATCAGAATTATGTTACAACCCGCCAGTCTGGCTCTGTAAAGGTACGATTTATTGACGGTAACTGTTCTGAAACATTTTTCCCAAACACCAAAGAATTGTAGACAATCAGCCGTCATCTACATCCTTCTTTTCCTATAACATATCGCCATACTTCTTCCTGGCATTATCCAGGCACTCATCAAACAGCTCCTCAAGTTTATGATTTACTCCCCGCAATCCCGCAACAACTTTCTCAGCCCACTCGAGGTATTCTGTAATTCGCTGCATTGACCAATCATCAGGCGGATTATCAGTAATATCGCGCACATTCATGATTTTATCTGCAATCTTTAGTTTTTTGGCCTTGTCCGATTTATGTGAGGCATTTTCTACCTGCAAACGTTTTCGCTCTTTCTTATCAAGGGTCTTATCATCGGTAACTTCAAGAGTAATGGAGAGTATCTCTTCACCAAATATGACCGAAATCTGATCAATAAGTTCAGCTCTTTCCCCGACAGTGTTAACAGTATCTTCAACAACATCGTGAAGGATGGCAGCAGAAATCAGTACCGGGTCATATTCTCCGGCTTCATTAACCAGAAGGTTTGCTACCTGGATTGGGTGATTAATATAGGGAGTTCTGTCTTTTCCTTTCCGCACCTGACTGCGATGCCTGAACGCAGCAAACTCAAGGGCTTTAAGGTTAAGAGCGATATTATTCATTATATCAGGTTTCAACTTTAGTTTTTCACTTTTTTTCATCATAGTTACTGCTTCTTCAAATATAATTAAAAAAATTCTCCCAATCTGCCTTTTACCAACTTCGTCCTCCTCAGCTTCCTCAGACAATCCTAATGAATGGATTAGAGTGTAGCGGAGGAGGAACCTCACCCTCAATTAATTTAATTTTCATCTGAAATAAAGAGTAGTTCTAACTTCAATTCACAATATCAAACCTGAGGAAAATCTTAAATAGGGTATCTTGTGAAAATTCAGTAGATTTAAAGCCATTTTCTAACAACTTTTCTTTACATTGTGAACTGAATATACTGGTAGCTGGATATATAAAAAAAGTAAATATTTAATAACAGATTAATTAGACGAAACACTTATTCATCCTCTTAAAATCAATTCTGATAATATGAAAAAAACATTGTTATACCTTATGATGTGCATGATGATTTCTTTTCTGGCAGTATCATGCGAACCGGCAGATGAAGCATCCTTCGATGAATCTTTATTGATTGGGAAATGGCAATCTGGGTCTCTGTTTTATAAGTATCTGACTGATGGCTCAGGTGCTACATGGGATACGGCCGATGATATAACGGAAGCAGAAGCGCAGGCGTTTACATGGACCCTGGTTAAATCGCAACTGACGCATATCCATGTTTTAGAAATAGGGGGTACGGTACCGAAGGTTTATACTGTAACCGAATTAACATCTACATCATTAAGATATCATGATGATTTTGGCGGATTCTTTGCATTTACCAAAGTTCAGGGAGGTATCTGATTTTTACGGAGACTGAATAATTCAGGGGTTAATGGATATCCTATGAAGAAATTCTTAAAGATTTTTTTTATTTCTGTTTTATCGTTATTGGGAGTTCTGATTATAACTGTCAGCATTGCATTATGGCTTATTTTCACTCCTGAACGGATTACTCCGATTGTTCGCAAACAGGCCAGTAAATTCATCACCTGTAAATCAGAGATCGGAGAAGTAGAATTAACATTCTTCAGCACTTTCCCGAATTTTGGACTAAAGGTCAAACAGTTTGCCTTAATCAATCCTGTGGCTGATTCTCAATATGATACTCTGATTAAGGTGAATGAATTTGTTGGTGTGGTTGATGCAGCAGCCTGGTGGAAAAAGAAAGAATTGATCTTGATCGGATTGGAAATGACCGGCGGATCTGTAAATATTTTTTCAGACAGCCTGGGAGTTACCAACTATAACATAGTAGCAACAGATACAAATTCAACCCCTGATGCTGAATCAGAAACAGTACTGCCTTCAATTGACATCAGGAATATTGAACTGAATGATATCAGCCTTCACTATAATGATCTTTCATTAAAGCTTAATACTGATATTCGCAACCTTACTGCCAGAATCACCGGAACTATTTCCAGGGACAGTATAAGCGGCAACATTAAAGTTAGCAAATCTCTTATCTCGTTTGAATATAGCGGAGAAAAATACCTTCAGCAGGCATCTGTAAAATTTGATCTTCCGGTTGATGTCATACCTTCACGTCAGTTCATAAGGATTAAAAATGCAGTGTTATCGATCAATGATCTTGAGTTATTTCTGGACGGCACTGTTGAGAACGATGAAGTCACTAAGAATATAATTACCGACTTAAACTATAAGTTTTCTTTATGGCAGGTTAAAAATGTGCTGGCATTGGTTCCCCCCTCATACCATTCATATCTCAAAGGGACTGATGTTGATGGATTATTGTCTTCACACGGAAGTATTAAAGGTTTCCTGTCTGATTCCGCAATGCCACTTATGGACATCAGTCTTTTGCTTGAAAAAGGAATGTTGAAATATTCCGGATTTCCGATACCTCTTCATGATATTGATGGAGACGTTACTCTCTATACTGATTTGAAGACCGACTCAATTTCGTTTCTGCGTATCAACCGCTTCAATGCCAAAACTCCGCATTCATCTTTTAAGACCAAAGGTATGGTAAGCCATCTCTTCAGGGATATTTATTGCAATCTGACTACTGTTGCCGGATTAACACTTGATGAATTTAGTCCGATGATACCTGACGCTATGAAAGTTAAGCTCAAAGGGAAAGTATCAGGAGAGGTCAAATCTGCCTTTTCAATGAGCCAGATAGAAAAGATGCAGCTTGAAAGAATGAGGTTGTCAGGTTCGTTAACACTTTCAGGTTTTAATGCCACATACGATAGTCTATCGCTTAAAACCGACAGGTCAAAAATTGACTTCGCCCTGCCCAATCTTAAACCGACAATAAAAAACACAAAATTTGTTTTTGCTACAATTATTTCGGATAACATTGTGGCAGGTAAACTTGCAACGTATAGTGCGTCGATAAAAAATGCAGCTGTCTCATTCGAAACATCAGATGTAAGAGATACCACCAGGATACCCGATTTAATATGTTCATTCAGAATAGATTCTCTGTCGGCAAGCATGGATACTATGAGCCTGTCTATTGCAAAACCGTATGGAAAAGTATTCGTTTCTCCCAACTCTGACAGGCATGATCAGACCAATATTAGTTTGTCGTACAATAGTGACAGGTTTAAAGCCATCTTTGGGCAGAGCTCTGCTGAGGTAAATAAAATCAGCATCGAAACCGATATCCTGAATGACAATACCGAGACAGATTTATTTCTGCAATGGCTGGTTAAAGGTTTTATTAACATGAATCAGGGTACCATTACTATGTCGGGACTTTCACATCCGGTTGAGATCCCCGCAATAAAAATGGAATTCAACCCCGAGACATTTAATATTAAAGAGGGAAGCATGAAGATCGGCAACTCCGATTTTCAATTAACAGGTTTCTTACACAATGTTTTATCATATTTCAGGGGTGACTCGATCTTGCGGGGTAAATTCGACTTTATCTCTAATATAACAGATGTTGCACAACTTATGGCTCTTACAAACGGGATCGGGAATACGGATTCAACTGTAGCAGTAAAGCCTGAAGATTCTGCAGTTGATTCAACTTATACCGGACCATATATGGTGCCAAAGGGAATAGATGTGCTGCTTAGTACAAATATAAAAACTGCCGTAATGGGAATTGATTCAGCTACCAACATTACCGGCAATGTGCTGATTCATGATGGTGTCCTGCTGCTCGATGGACTAACTTTTAAAACCCCGGCTGCCAGGATGCAACTCACCGCAATGTATCGTACTCCCCGAAAAAATCACCTGTTTCTCGGACTGGATTATCATATGCTCGATGTTGAGATCGGTCAGTTGTTAACCATGATTCCTGATATTGATTCTCTTATGCCCATGTTGCGATCATTTGGCGGAAAAGGCGAATTTCATATTGCTGTTGAGACATACCTCGATTCATTATATAATCTTAAAAAATCGACTCTGAGGGGCGCTGCCTCTATAAAAGGGAATGATCTGGTATTGATGGATGGCCAGACTTTCAGTGAAATAGCTAAAAAGCTCAAATTCAATAAGAAAACTAAAAACCGGGTTGATTCTCTATCTGCAGAATTCACTATTTTCCGTAATGAAATTGACATTTACCCCTTCCTGATTGTTATGGACAAATATAAGGCAGTAGTTGCAGGGCGGCATAATTTTGACATGAGTTTCGATTACCATGTTTCAGTAGTGGATTGTCCATTGCCAATTAAACTGGGAGTAGATATTAAAGGCACCATGGATAATATGTCATATAGTCTTGCCAAATGCAGATATGCTGAGTATTATCATCCCTCATCGAGGCATGTAGTTGAAAACAAACAATTGGAACTGAGGAAGATGATCCGNGAAACATTGACGCAGAAGGTTAAAAACTAAGGGAATCAAAGTCCGGTGTTAAGACTATCATTCCGTTGACAAAATTGAAAACAGAATATTGAACATTTGATCAGCGAATGCAGAAGTTAGAACTTCTGAATTCAGCATTCGAATGTTCAAATGTTCTTAATTCAACAAAAGACTAATAACTGATAATTATCCCGGGATTTAAATTCACCGGTTCATCCGGATTTAATTCATAGCTGAATCCCTTTTCCGATGCATTCATTTTTATGACTTTAAATATTATGAGGTTGGCCAGAATAGCTTCAGCTTTCGAAGATGGAATGTGCGTGATCTTCCTGAATTTTGAAAGCGTAATTGTTCCGTTTTTTCCAAGATAATCGAGAAGTGTATTTTCTACTTTGCTGAATTTTACCATAACGCCGGAGTCCTTTTCTTTTTTTCTCCAGACCTGAAGAAGAACTCTGTTTGCTGCAAGGTTCTGGTCATTATGCCTGAAGTACGATATCCATTTTCCGTCCTCATCTTTAGCCTGGTAAGGCCTTTTATCTCCCCTGTTCACCTCCACCTCAAGAATGGTCTTCCCTTCAGTTATATGTTGTTTCGTGGTAAAATCTATTTCGGGTCGGCAAAAAAGGGTCACAGCAGTTTCAACCATATAATATTCTTCATCCGACCTGATCCCGGCAATACTTCCGTTATCTCTTACTCCGATAAGCAACCTTCCTCCATCGGTGTTTGCAAAAGCGGCTAATGTCCTGGCAATCTTCCTGCTGTCGGAAACACAGTACTTAAAGTCAAGCTTTTGATTTTCACCTTCTTCTATCAGCTTCTTCAGATACCGGTCCATATACTATGATTCAGGTTTACAAATAAATCGGATACTGACTTCATGCACTAAAAGTATGATTCATTTATTTAAGATGCAATTTTCTTCCCTTACTGTTTGTAAACTTATACCTGCCGGCTGTAAAATTTCAGAGGCCTTTCCGTCTTAATTTCATATCTTCAAATGTTATTTACCAAAAAAATATTGTATGAAAAGACTGATTTTATTATTCCTGGCAGTGCTTGCTCTGCAGGCTTTCGGACAATCAAAAGAGGATACTATTGCAATAAAAAAAGCAGCTCTCGATTACGTTGAGGGATGGGCAAAAGGTGATGTGTCACGGATACAGGATGCAGTCTCTCCTGAACTTTCAAAAAGGAGGGTAGCTGCTACCGGAGACCTGGTTTATGTTCAGGACATGAGTCGTTCGTTACTATGCGCTTCGGCATTGGGAAATGCCAAAGGTGTACGTATGCAGGACAAGACACCTGGAAAAGACCTGGTTCAGGAGGTTAAGATACTCGATATCGACGGGTCAAATGCCAGTGTGAAAACATGGAACGAAAAATATGGTTTCTTTGACTACCTTCACCTTTCCAAAGCAGGTGGTAAGTGGATGATTGTCAATGTGCTGTGGGATATGTCTGGGACGAAGTAGAAACAGGATTGAAAGAGAGGAGATTATTGATTTTTTGAATTAAGAATAATGAACAAACGAGTGTTGAATTCAGAAGTAAAAGAATTCTGATTTCAATATTCAACCGATCAATATTCTTACTTCAGTTTATTTAGCGGGAGTGCTTTTTAAAGAAAGCCCAGATAACTTCACTGGCATCAAAGTCCCTGCAGGTTCTTCCGATGATCCATGCAGGCAGATACTGAAAGCCCCCCGGCCAGGTATGTCCGCCACCATCAATTTTATATAGAATTACCTCAGTTCCATCGAGACCCTTTTTAAATTCCTTTCTTAATACTCTTGTTCCATCAGCAGGATCCCTGTCAGGTTCCTGATCAATGAAAGGGATCATTGAACACTTGTTCCTCCGGACCCAGAATGTTATTGATTCATTCACTGATAGAACTTTTCCCAGTTTTACCCTGTGGAAATGGCTCCAGATCTCTCCCCCCTCAAAAGGTACAAGGGGGTCATCTACATTATTGATTGCAAGTACCGAAACAGGTCTCAACGGAGTGCATTCGTGAGAAAGCATGTATGGAATATTTCCGTCAACAGGAGCAATGGCGGTAATCTTATGTGATAATTCACAAGCCAGCCGGTATGACATAATTGCACCGTTTGAGATGCCTGTAACATAAACCCGTTTTGGATCGATATTGTAATCTTCCTTTAAAGAGTCAATTAATGCAGAAATATAACCGACATCATCTATGTTTTCTTTATGTGCACGATCGTTGGATTCTTCATCCGATCTTCCATCGTTCCAGTTTAATTCTATGCCATCGGGATATACAACCAGGAATCCATCCCTATCGGAAAGTTTGTCAAAACCTCTCTTGGTAACCAGAACCATGCTCTCTCCGTTCCCTCCCTTTCCATGCAAAACAATAACCATTGGTGACCGTATTGATTTCTTATATGTTACAGGGAAATGAATATGAAAAGTCCTTTCCATTTTATCATGCATGATTGATCCTTTCTGATCATTTCCTGAAAGTGTCTGAAAGGGAACAAAAATAAATGCAATCAGCACTATAAAAAATGTGGTTATTCCGGGTTTCTTAAGCGATTTAAATATTTTTCTGATCATAGTATTTTTTTACCCGGTTGCCACCTACCTATGGATTCATAATGGTTTGACAAAGGTATGAATTAAATAGCGGTTAAAATAAATTAGTATTTATGAGGTCTTTGCACAAATTATGGCTGAAGAAAGCCGGTTAAAACATAAGAAAAAAAACATCATTTCATAAAATTCATTTTCTTTGTATACCTGAAAATGTTAAAAATACTATGAAAAAAAGATTAATTGTAATGCTGCTTATTGCGGCATCTGCTCTATTCAACAGGGCTGATCTCATAGCACAGACAAATGATACGAAAACAGTTGCAGCAGCACCGGACACAACAATTGTCCCGGTTATAGTTAATGGCGAAGCACAGAAAATACCTGCATTCGAAAATTCCAAAGACTGGATCAGGCAGGATCTTTGGGTGGAAACAGAATTCGATTCGGATGGTGATGGCAAACCTGACAGGATGCATGTTGACGTTACCCGGCCAAAACAGACAGAAACGGAAGGACTTAAGCTTCCGGTAATATATGAGTCAAGTCCCTATTTTGCCGGTACAGCCGGTGATAACAAAGATTATAACTGGAATATAAGACAGGAGCTTAATACTGTCCCTGTGCCACATATTCATCCTCCGCAAATCAAACGGTATGGTAAACGGCCGATCATTTCATCAACACAGACCACGTGGATTGCATATGGNTTTATCGTTGTTCACTCTTCTGCTCCCGGAACAGGGCTTTCGCAGGGTTGCCCCACTATAGGAACGGATNTTGAACGCCTGGCTCCCAAAGCCGTCATCGACTGGCTGAACGGAAGGGCAAAAGGATATACAACTCCNGACAGTACTGAAGAGGTAAAGGCTTACTGGACTACCGGAAAGGTTGGAATGACCGGAACATCATACAACGGAACGATACCTTTTGCAGCAGCAACAACAGGAGTTGATGGACTCGAGGCAATTATCCCTGTTTCTCCAAATAACTCTTACTATCATTATTACCGTTCGAATGGACTGGTACGCAGCCCGGGCGGATATCCGGGAGAAGATGTTGATGTTCTTTACGACTTTGTCCATTCAAATCCCGACAGGTGTGCATACTGCGACAGTGTCATACGGGATGGGGAGATGGCGCGTGGACAAGACCGCGTGAAAGGAGATTACAGTGATTTCTGGGCAAAGCGCGACCTTATGAACTATATAAAACCTTTCAAAGCCGCTGTTCTGATGGCACATGGTTTCAATGACTGGAATGTTATGCCAGGTCATAGTATCCGTTTCATTAAAGCTCTGAGGGAAGAAGGTGTACCTGTTCAGGTATATTTTCACCAGGGAGGCCATGGCGGTGAACCACCTTTTTCAATGATGAACAAATGGTTCACGAGGTATCTTTTTGGAGTTCAGAACGGTGTCGAAAATGATCCAAAGGCATGGATAGTGCGTGAAAATGATGACAGAAAAAATCCCACTCCTTATGCAGATTATCCTAATCCTGATGCTTCGGATGTTATGTTTTTCCTTTCAGCCGGTGCACCGACCTCAGGCAAGCTTGTAATGACAAAAGTACCCGGGCGGAGAAAGGAGACTCTTACTGATAATTTCTCATACAGCGGAAATGTCCTTGCTCAGGCTGAATGGAGTGATAACAGACTCCTGTATCTCACCCCTGTCCTGAAAGAAGCTGTTCATCTTTCAGGTGTTACAACTATTACAATCAGAGCTTCAAGCAGTAAACCGGCAGTAAATCTGTCTGTCTGGTTAGTGGAGCTTCCTTGGAATAATGCAAGTAATGCCAGGATCACCGACAACATAATCACACGTGGCTGGGCTGATTTGCAGAATCACAAGACACTTACCGAGAGCGAACCACTCAAGCCGGGCCGGTTCTATGAAATGACTTTCGAACTTGAACCTGATGACCAGATTATACCACCCGGAAAGCAGATTGGACTGATGATCTTTTCAAGCGACAGAGAATTCACCCTGCAACCAGAACCGGGTACCAGACTTACTATTGATCTTGATGGAACGGCTATAAAAATGCCGGTAGTCGGTGGCGAGAAGGCAATAAAGTATTAAAATCCGGCACTACTGGTGACAGTTAGATACATTTGNTTCATTATACTTTTCTTNAATAAAGAACTCAGAACAAACGAATTTTGAATAAANAAGTACTTAACTTCTGATTTCAATATTCAAATGTTCAACATTCTTATTTCAATTAAAATCCAGAGATGACAGGAAGAGATAATCGACTGATTTACTCCTCATTAACCTCCTTGGTTTTTCCATTTTTCTTGACCGATTCAATGCCGTTTTCCATACCTGAAGTGCCTTCATACATCTGACTTGTACCTATTACCAGTCCGTTGGCAGCCTTCAGATTGAAACAATGTTTACTGTTAGTGGAGACCTTCCGTTCAAAATTGCCATCATCACGACTGTTCTGCCGTACTGATTCAATACCATTAAAACAGCCTGATTTCGAGGTATACATCTGACTGGTGAGAATGGTCTGTCCATTATCTGCTTTTAGGTTAAAGAAGTGCTCACCGTTTTTGGCTTTGTTGATTTCAAACTTTCCCATAACATTGATTTTAATTAATGATTTATTTATCGCGATAATTATGATTGACCGAAAATTCTGATTCTTCCCGGATAATTTTTAACAGTATAAAGTTGACCCTTTATATTCTCAGGAATATTACAGAATTGAGGAATAGATTTATATAATTCACACCTTTTGGGTCAGGAGACGGAATATTTAAGAAAGGGAGAGGGGGAGAAGAGGTGAATTGGAGAGGTCTATGCAACTTAATGAGGTGAAAGGAAAAGAATAAACGTAATGGCGTAACAGGAAAATAATTCGATAAATTTAAAATATAATATTCGCTGATTCGTCTATGCGAGTAAAAAGCAAAATCAATGAGCCCGAATGAGTCGGATAGAATAAGTACTGCATATACAACCGAGCGGAAAAAACTGCTTGGATATATCAGGCGCAGAATACCCGGCCATGTCGAGGCAGAGGATATACTGCAGGATGTCTTCTACCAGCTTACATTGGGTTTCAGAGATCTCGACAGGATACAGAATCTTACTGCATGGCTTTACAGGGTGGCTGATAACCGTATTACTGACATGTTCAGGAAGAAGAGGCCGGTAAATATCAGCTACACCGAAACCTCGGGCGGTGAAGGAGAAGATGGTCCCCTGTCACTTGAAGAGATACTTCCGGCACTTGGATCCACACCGGAGGATGAAGAGCTAAAGGAGCTGATTTGGGAAACCATTGAAGAGGTACTTGATGAATTGCCATCAGAACAGCGCGATGTGTTTGTCGCAAATGAATTTGATGATCTGAGCTTTAAGGAGATCTCGGAAAAATCAGGAACAGGGATCAATACCCTGATCTCGCGAAAGCGATACGCTGTTCTTGCATTGAGGGCAAGACTTGAAGAATTGTATAAACTATTTAAAAGCAAATAAGATGAAAATGTTAAAAGTATTGAAGTATGTAGGATTTGGTATATTGGGAATAGCATTCATTTTTCTCACAATATACCTGGTAATGTGCCTCTGGAACTGGTTGATACCTGACTTGTTCCATGGTCCGGTAATAACTTACTGGCAAACAGCTGGCCTGTTCCTTTTGTCAAAAATACTGCTTACGGGAATAGCCCCGGGGAGTGGTCATGGCGACAAATCCGGAAAAGACTGGCACTCGAAATACAGAGAGAAACACAAACCGTTTTGCCGGGAAGAGAAAGCTGAACCATCTGTTCAGCAGTCCTGAGAAAACTGAGAGGCTGCCTCAGAAGTCAGATGTAAGAATTCAGGATTCTGACTTTTGAGACAGCTATGTTACTTTTCATCTCATCCCTGTCTTTTTTGCTGAAACCAGCCTTTCAAGTTCCGACAGGTCAATGGAATTCGGAAAGAATTCTCCAAACCATCGGACACAGCGGTTGGTGTTGCTCTCCGCATAGGTCATCCTGCGTATCTATCAGACTTTTTTATAGTTCTCAGCTCTGACAATATTTAAATGTGATTATAATTTTGCACCTTTAAGATCAAATTAATGCAATGATTACACCACATTATGATGAAGATTTTTTGAGTCAGCTGACTTTCGAACCTTTAAATGAATCCAACTGGTTTAAATTTGTTCAGTTATTTGGGGAGAAAGGTGCTTGTGGAAATTGCTGGTGTATGTATTATCGTCTAAATAAAACTGATTTTCTCGAAGGCAAACATGAGGGTGGCAATAAGGAGGCAATGCATCAGCTTGTATTGAAAAATCAACCCACTGGTATTCTCGGGTTTTATGAGGAACAGCCTGTTGCATGGTGTGCATTTGCACCCAGGGAGCACTATTTGAAGCTTGAGAAGTCCAGAGTTCATAAGCGCATCGACAGTAATCCTGTCTGGTCAATACCCTGTTTTTTCATCGATAAGAGTTTCAGAAATATCGGAGTTTCGGTGGAACTTCTGAAAGGTGTTATAAATTATGCAAAAGAACAGAACATAAAGATAATTGAAGCTTACCCCGCAATTCCGACAGTGGACAGATTACCGGATTCATTTGTCTGGACAGGCTTATATAAATCATTTGAGCGTGCAGGTTTTGAAATTGTTGACCATACTTCAAAAAACAGACCCATGGTACGGTATTATACCGATAGAATATGAAGGGGAGACAGGGTGATTCGGAGAGGGGGAGAGAGATTAAGGTTTAGATAAAGACTAAATAATGGCTGAAAATACTGAACAGTGTACACTGTGCTCTTAGCCCTGACCACCAGACCTTTTCAATTAAGTTATAATCTCGGATGCTTTTAGTTGCTTGTTAGCCTAGCAAACCGTCTGTTCGATTCGGGAAAATCGACTCCCGATGCAATGGTGACTATTATTCCCATAGCTATTGCCAGGAAAATTGATTCCGCATTGAACCGGAAATTTAGTGTTACAATATCAGGAACTGTTGTAAATNATGCACCAATGATAATATTGAATATCGCAATCCACTGGTATATCCTCATCCCTCCCCAGTATGGAGTTTGTGCTTCGCCCCGGAATGACTCTTCTACAAAGCGACCCAGNCCGTTTAAAATGAAATAGATTCCTATTATAAAAACGGCCTGCACTCCAATACTGTACAACCTNANTAAGATTAAGCCTGATACCAGATTATTGCCAATTGAGTATAGCTGTGTCGGATATAATGGTAAACCTTTTAATCCTGATATCTTGTTCACCCTGGAATAAGGATGAGTAAACCGGATTCCTCTGTTTTCATCTGAAGGTTTCCCGTGGCAACAACCTTGTACGAGGCAGCGCAGACGTCCTAATGCCTGGATCCAGGGACCTGCCATTGCAAACGAGCCGAGTAAAACAAATAAATTAACTGAAAATATTAAGGAAACAAGAATACATGCNAGTATTCCACCTGTTAAACCTCCATAGTAGCCATAAGGTCTTAGTAATTTTGGTGATCCTTCAATAAGCTGAGCCCAGAGNCCGGCACCGATTATAACAAAGATCATAACTAAAAATCCTGTAAAAGCATATTGATGACCCAGAAAAAAACCAGCAATTAATGTTCCGGCGAATCCTGCAGCACCACCATATAAACCATGATTTATCACTCTTACAGGTCCGAATCGCCATTCCTGCCAGCTGTTGGCAAGATGTTCAGACTGTCTCCTGATATAATTCCATATTTTATGTTTGCTGATGATAATCAGAAATATAATAAACCCTGCAATTACATCAGGNACTGAATGATTGCCTGTTGTAANGCAACTGGCAGACATTAAAATTGCAAAAACATACCATATCCATTTACATCGCATAATACTCCGTGAAAAATACATCGCGGCTATAAATGCCCATATTACATGAAACGAAGGCAAAGCGCAGGTTTCACCATCCTTCACACGTTCAAACTGTATCAGGTCTCCCAGAAATGTTTGCGGAATGAAATCTCGCTGTTTTACAATAAATGGAAATACAAGGTAAATTATACCCACAATAATTATGGCAAACCACAGATCCGTTACAAAACTTCTTAACTGGACCTTTGTTTTTATTACCAGAGGTATCAGTAAAGCAAACAGGTAGGTTAAAGAATAAAAAATTTCTGAGAATTCCCATACCGGCCAGTTCTTCTCGAAAGGAAGGTTTGTGGGAATCGCATCTTCAGGTACACCTGCATAGATGAATGCTTCATAAATGATCAGCCAGGGTATAAACACCAGCAGATATGCAGAGATCCTCTCTTTAAATGACAATGGCAACTCTTCATCAGCTGGCAGTGACAGAAATGTTTTATAATCCTGGATCCCGAATATGGTCTTTGTTCTTTCATTTTCAAATCCGACTATATAAGCAACTATCATAAGTGTAAAAAGCGGGCTTACCAGCCAGAATCCTGATGCTGATTGATAAACGATTGATAATCCAAAGCTTATCAGTACTGTTCCGGAATAGATGGGATGTTTTGTAAAAGCATATATGCCTTTTTTTACAAATCTTTCAGGAGGAAAAGCATTCATGGGTAATCCCTTACCAAGAATCCAGAGATGCCACATACCTGAAACGGCCAGTATCGCTCCGGCTGCTAAACAGATATATCCGCAGAACAGATTTTCCGGAATAGGCAGTTTAATGATATCAGTGGTGTACTTTGCCCATAAAATCAGAAGAAATGGAATTACTATTATAAACAGTAAACCATATAGAATCTTACCTGTTAATACTTTTATTTTCCCCATGTCACAATTTCAAATATTGACCAGCCTGCGGCTATCATTTCCGAATTTCGGTTTAGATTTGTTTTCGCTTTATACTTGATTTCGAGAGTATTTAATATGCGATTGCCAAAAATTACTTTCAGANATGGCATCTTTGAGAATGTATCCGACAGTTTTCCTTTTCTGACAACCGAGATTTCCTTAAAATCTAAAACATAGACTCCACTTCCAAAGGAGATTTTATCTGCTTCAAAAATAATATCATTGTATTCATCTCCGTTACAAAATACCTTGTTTACCGGGAAGATACCTTTCCAGTTAATCCATGTAATTGAATAATTTTCGCATAGAAAGCGTCCCCATCTGAGCTCTTCAACCGGCAGTTTCCAGGGTTTTATTGTAAGGGAAATAGTTTCAGCATAACCAAAACCATTATAGGTGTTCTCCTCATAATCAATCTCGGTTAAAGCTCTGGGGTGGTGGCAATTCCATGTCAATTCATCGTTCATCGTATCCCTGAATGTAAACAAGGGAAGAGGATCATCGGTTCTTTTCCAGCTGCCACGGATTTTCAGGACCTGATTGTAATAAAGAAGGAGGTCATTTATCAGGGGATCCCTCATTCGTTTTAATGAAGACTCTTCAAAAGTTACATTTTCCGGGTCAGAAAAAATCAGACCCGAATATGTGACCTTTATAAAGAAAAGTCTGAGTTTTACCCAATAGATTATAAAACAATTTCCGGAATCATCTATACAATCCAGGTAGAGTTTCTCCAGTCTGAAATGTGTTGATTTTTCTGGTTTCATGATTCTTCTTCCTTGGTGCTCCGGAAATTAAATATTGTAAAATGAAATAGATAAATCATTCTTCTCTATGACAATTTACAAAAATATTTCCATCAGGACAACAAAAATCAGGAAGAATCGCTTTGGAAGATGCCCGCTGACAGACACATTTAATCAAGATTGGCATGGGCAATCATTTCATTCTGNAGTCTTTTTATAAATATACTCCGTTAAGTGTTGAAGATTTGCAGCATAGGATGCAAAAAGCTTTTTTTAAGCGAATATTTGGAAAGAGGAATGAACAATAGTAAAGATTTTACCTGTTTAAAATTTAATTCCTTGCAATGATCCGATAGATCATTCTTAATGATTTAACCATATTAGGAACAAGAATTCTGTTGGATGTGTTTATTTTGCCTCAAAAAATGATGTGATTGATATGCCGATCACTTTATTTTTAATTGTTGCATCAGCTGAAGTCGATAAATTTGCGAGGCCTAGTCCGTATTGAGTGGTAATCTGAAGGCCTTTAATATTAACTCCTGCACCAAAATTGAATCCAATGTCAAAAGGCTTTAAATCATTATTTTCGTGTGATCCGTAACTTATGCTTTTCATTTCACCTCCTGATTCTATTTTATATCCGTCAATTCCGTAGGCGAAATATGGACCGGTAAATATTGATATTTTTAATGCTTCTGAACCAAAACTGTAAACAGCGATAACCGGAATCTCAATGTAAATAGGAGCTATGGAAACATCAATATTATCAATTTTATAATCTGACCCTTTTGCAGAAAACAAAAGACCTGGTTGAAAAGTAAAGTTTTCTGTTATGGGAATTTCAAAAATCTGGCCAAAATGAAAACCGGCCGATATCTCTGGTCCGGAACTTAAACCTTTCATATTCAATGTCATAGTTGACAGATTAAGACCAAAATCATATCCCGANTTAATCTGAGCCTCCAGATCTGAAAATACAATCACAACGAAAATCAGCAATGCCGGTTTCAGATAGTTTTTCATACCACATCAACTTAATATATACGCTGTTATATTAATATGTTTTCTTATTCAATACTTCTTTTACCTGTTCTTAACCTTTATCCAAAGTTACACAATGTAGAACATTTAGTCAATTAATTAAATCCCCGCAAGCACATTGGCTTCGCCGAGCTCTCCGCCAAATGGCGGATCGGTTCTCCGTTGCTCGCTGCAGTGTCAGCGAGCATTAAGAAATAACCTTAGGGGATCGATGATCTTCAATAGCACCTCAAAATTAACTACCCGGTTTCTTACCCGATCAGTATTTACAGTATTCCCCGGCCCTTCGCCATCCNTCATAAGTCTGTTACCATAAAATTCCATCTTAAAATTTATTCTTACATTTAAGCTGTTGACTTACAAAGATTAATACCTGAAAAACATGAAAATACTTAAAGCCTTCATTACATTATTTACGCTAGTTATTCTAGTAATAGCAATCTCTTGCTCAGGAGAACCTAAGATAATTTCACTCACTTCACTCGACATGTCAAAGATGGTCCAGGGCTGGGGTAACCCACAGATTGACAAATCGGTAACAGGTAAACCATTATCAATTGCAGGCAGGTTTTTTTCATCCGGTGTGGGTACTCATTCGGTTAGCCGTATCGACCTTGATCTTAAAAGAAGAGCTATCAGGTTTACTGCTTTTGCCGGTGTTGATGATGATGCAAGAGGAAGCCAGGCAAGTGTGGATTTTTCAGTAACAGGTGATGGTAAATTACTCTGGGAATCAGGGCTGATGAGAACAGGTGATAGTGCCAGAAAAGTTGATATTGATATTAAGGGAGTTAAAATACTCTCTCTTATTGCCGGCGATGGAGGAAATGGAATTGACAGCGACCATGCCGATTGGATTGAACCTTTTTTTCTCACTAAAGATACTATGATAGTCTCCACCGGTCCAAAAGTTAAGATAATTGAACCGGCAATAATTCTGACTCCCGAACCTGGTCCGCAACCCAGAATAAATGGTGCAAAAGTATTCGGTGTCAGACCCGGATCACCTTTTATGTTTACTATCCCTGTTACCGGAGAGAGACCTGTCAGGTATGAAGTTATGAATCTTCCATCCGGACTTGTATGTGATAATGCTACCGGACAGATAACCGGTGTTATAGATATCCCCGGTGAATATAATATGAGCTTCAGGGCAACTAACAGATCCGGATCTGCTGAAAGGGCATTTAAGGTAGTATGCGGAAATACTCTTGCATTAACACCTCATATGGGTTGGAACAGCTGGTATGTATGGGAAAACCATGTGACCGATAAAATAATGAGGGAGGCAGCCGATGCTATGGTCAGTACAGGTTTGATTGACCATGGCTACATGTACATTAATATTGATGATTGCTGGGCAATTAAACCATCATCGGATGATTCCACTCTTAAAGGTGATACAAGGGATTCAAAAGGGATGATAAACTCCAACAGACGGTTTCCTGATATGAAAGCACTTACTGGTTATATTCATTCAAAAGGGCTTAAGGCAGGTATCTACACCTCACCAGGACCTCTTACATGTGCAGGTCATGTAGGCGCTTATAAATTTGAAGATAAGGATGTTACCAGGTTTACAGAATGGGGTTATGATTTTCTCAAGTACGATTGGTGTTCATACAGCGATGTAGCAAGAACTGATACGCTACCGGAT
>JGI20214J51088_10000550_pt1 | contig 25965 bp, 17 predicted proteins | sample WetSurMetagenome_FD_51088 | JGI IMG/M metagenome (IMG submission 51088) | reverse complement strand
TCAAACTCAGATAAGACAGACGGGTTCCTGAAGAAAACGAAAGCGTTTGTCAAAGGTGACTTTTCAGGTGCATTTCTCCAGGCCGGTGTTGCTGAACTTACTATGGCAGCCTTAATGAACGGGATGGCTCTCCATGGTGGCATCATTCCTGCCTGCGGGACATTCTTCGTCTTTTCAGATTATATGAAGCCTGCAGTAAGGCTTGCATGCCTTATGGGATTGCCTGTAAAATATATATGGACACATGATGCTTTCCGTGTAGGTGAGGATGGGCCGACACATCAGCCTGTTGAACAGGAAGCTCAGATAAGACTGATGGAACAGCTTAAAAATCATCATGGGAATAACAGCATGCTTGTTCTGCGGCCTGCTGACTCAAATGAGACAACAGTCGCATGGAAAATGGCTCTGGAAAACATAAAGACACCGACAGCCCTTATTCTGTCAAGGCAGAATATCAAAGATCTTCCCTCANCTGTCAGCGACAGATATGCTGACGCTCTGAGATCGGAAAAAGGTGCATATATTGTTATGGATAGCACCGGAAAGCCTGATATTATTATGCTTGCAAGCGGATCTGAAGTTTCCACGCTTTTCGAANGTGCAGAGCTGCTTANAAAAGACAATCTTGCAGTAAGGATAGTTTCAGTTCCGTCTGAAGGACTCTTCAGANGCCAGACTGAGGAATATCAGAAATCAGTTATCCCTGAAAATATCCCTGTTTTCGGGCTTACAGCTGGACTTCCAGTCACACTTCATGGACTTGCCGGCCCGAAGGGTAAAGTCTGGGGAGTCAGCAGCTTCGGATATTCTGCTCCATATAAGGTGCTTGATGAAAAATTTGGATTTACGGCGGATAATGTTTACAGGCAGGTTAAAGACTATCTGGCAAATTATAAATAATAAGCATCGCAGTCAAAGGGGCTGAAAAGTATAAATCCATTCTCTTTTTCATAAATCATTTTTATTTCTTGTTCTGATTACTCTTTCGTAAATTAGTATGAGATTTGTCTTATTGTTCCTTCACACACAACCTAAATGAAAAAGATTTACCCTATTCTGCTATTCATTTTGACCTTTTTTATTCAGCCGGCTTTTAGTCAGATCGATTCCCTACGGGCAACCTATGCTGTCAGAGACACTCAGGATATCAAAGTAACTCTATTCGATTCCGATGAGGTGTTTGATATATCTCTGAAATTTGATATTCAGCGCTATAAAAAAGCAAGATCAGACACTATGAATCTCGATGCCGTTCTAACTTATTATATAAGCGACAAAGATTCCGTGGTTAAGAATATTAAAGTAAGGGCTCGTGGAAATATACGCCGTACAGCTATCTGCGATTTTCCTCCTCTTATGTTGAATTTTAAAATGAAGGATCAGGCAGGTGAAGAGTTTGCGGGTATAAACAAACTTAAAATAGTTCCTTACTGCAGAATAGGCTATGAGCAATATGTTCTGCGTGAATACCTTGTATATAAGCTCTATAATGTCCTTACTGACTATAGCTTAAGAGTAAGACTTTTCAAAATCACATATTTAAGCTCTGTCAAGGAAAAGAAACCGCTTACCCAGTACGGTTTCGCCCTGGAGCCGATCAGCCTGCTTGAAAAACGAACCAAAACAAGGGAGCTCAGTTACACAAATGTAACCCAGAGAAATCTCAGACCAGAGGTGCTCGACAGAGCAGCTATTTTCAATTATATGATAGGAAACACCGACTGGTCGGTTCCCATCAAACATAATGTCATTCTTGTAACCGATGCAAAGAATTCGGTTGCGAATGATAATCTCATTATCCCGTACGATTTCGATTATTCCGGTATTGTTGGTACCGACTATTCAGTGCCCTTTGAGAGCCTTCCTATTAAAACTGTTCAGGAACGACTTTATATGGCGATATGCAGAAGCGAAGCCGAATTCGCTAACACTGTTAATGAGTTTATGGAGAAAAAGGACGAACTCTATAAGGTAATAAATACTTTCCCGTATATAAGTGAGAATTCAAGGAAAAGCATGACAAAATATCTTGATGGTTTTTATTACCTGATTGACAAACGAAACAGCCTGGTTAAAAAGCTGGCTTCAGATTGCAGGTGGTTTGAAAACCAGTCAAATTTGAGGGTCCGGTAGCTGTTTTTTTATATCTTTGCCCCTTATTTTATTTTTATGAAGTATGAACTGCGGGAGGGGGTAAAAGGATTGATATTTGATCTTGACGGGACCCTTGCTGATACAATGCCCTATCATTTTGAGGGATGGAAAAAAGCTTGTCAAAAATACGGAGCCCATATCGACAACAGTTTTTTGCGTAAACATACCGGCAGTCCTGGATGGATAATCGCTGATGAGATAATAAAAAGCTGCGGGCTCGATGGAAAAGTTACTATTGATCAGATAGTTGAAGAAAAGCTTCATCAGTTTTACAAAGTTCAGCATCTTGTTAAACCTATAGAACCTGTTACCGAAATAGTCAGGAAATACTTCGGTATCCTGCCAATGGCGGTCGGAACCGGAGGTCACCGGGAAGCAGTGGAAAGAACTCTTGAAATTACCGGTCTTAGTAAATATTTTAATATCATTGTTACAGCAAACGATGTGAACTCGTTCAAGCCGCATCCAGAAACTTTTCTAAAATGTGCTGAGTTAATGCAGGTTGAACCACAATACATAGAGGTGTTCGAAGATGGAGAACTTGGAATGGTGGCAGCCAGGAAAGCCGGGATGAACGTAACTGATGTTACATCGTGGTACGATTCAAGCTGGTAATTAAGGCTGAGGGCGACAGGCGGAAGCCGGAGGAAATTGCTGACCTTTGACTGCTGATAGCTGATATCTCACAGCTAATAAATACTTGTGGATAAAAGGTTTCGAATTATTTACTATATTCGCTGAAATTTTATAACAGTTGAGACGGGCACTTAAATTTAAGGCTTCTGTTTTCCTTCTGGCATGGTTTGCAATCTTTGCCCACAATGTTATTCCGCATAATCATTTCTGTGAGAATCCTGTTCCATGCAAACAGCTTGTGCATAATTCAGCAAAAGCTGACAGGGAACACTCTGATGAAAAGGTATGCCATCTTTCAAACCTTCTTTTTCACACATTAAATCCGGATGTTTTCCTGGCCGGCTTCACCAGAGATATTAATTTCATCCCTGATCTGCGATGCGCCGGGATTTATATTGATAACGATCATTCCAATATTTCAGATCACCTGAACGGCGTCTCACTTCTGCGAGCCCCTCCTGCTGTGTAATTCTCTTCATTCCCTCTAACCATTTTCTTACTAAGTAATCATCTGATTATCTGTTAATTAATTAACAATATATGATTGAGCGCATTATACAGTTTTCGATAAAAAACAAATTCATAATTGGCTTATTTGTCCTGGCACTTACAGGCTGGGGCACATATTCTCTTACACAGCTTCCTGTCGATGCAATACCAGATATTACAAACAATCAGGTTCAGGTGATATCCCTTGCACCATCACTTGCAGTTCAGGAGGTTGAGAGTTCGATCACCGCCCCAATCGAGGTTGCTGTTGCCAATATTCCGGATATCATAGAGCTGCGTTCCATATCAAGGCTGGGTCTGTCGGTTGTCACAGTAGTTTTCCGGGATGGCGTTGATATTTACTGGGCACGGCAGCAGCTTACGGAAAGGCTGAGGGAGGCTGAAAGAGCAATTCCTGAAGGATTGGCAGATATCGAACTTGCCCCGGTATCAACGGGACTTGGTGAGATTTTCCAGTACCGGCTGGCTGTAAAAAAAGGGTTTGAAGCAAAATATAACCCGATGGAGCTGAGGACTCTTCAGGATTGGGTTGTCAGACGCGAAATGCTTGGAACACCCGGTGTTGCCGATATTAACAGCTATGGCGGCTTTGTTAAACAGTACGAAATAGCAGTAAATCCCGAAAGGCTGAGGGCAATGAACCTGACCCTTACAGATATTTTCAATGCTCTTGAAAAAAACAATGAGAACACCGGAAGTGCATACATAGACAAAAATCCCAATGCGTATTTTATACGCGGTATAGGTCTTGTCAGGTCTCTTGATGATATAGATAAAATCGTCGTTAAGAATAATCTGTCTGGTATTCCGATACTCATCCGGGATGTAGCCACGGCCCGGTTTGGAAATGCAACCCGCTACGGAGCCTTTGTGGTCGATACAGCTGAAGCTGTCGGAGGAGTAGTTATGATGCTCAAAGGGGCAAATGCCCACAAGGTGATCGATAATGTACAAGTCAGGATTTCTGCGGTCCAGAAATCACTGCCTGAAGGAGTTATAATCGAACCCTACCTGAACCGTTCCGACCTTGTGGGCAGGGCAATAGGCACAGTCTCAAAAAACCTGATCGAAGGTGCTCTGATAGTTGTTTTTATTCTTGTGCTGTTTCTCGGAAATATGAGAGCAGGACTGATTGTTGCATCAGTGATCCCTCTTGCGATGCTTTTCGCAATATCAGTTATGAATATTTTCGGAGTTTCGGGTAATCTTATGAGTCTTGGGGCTATAGATTTCGGACTTATCGTCGATGGTGCGGTAATAATCGTGGAAAGTGTGGTTCATCGGATATTCAAAGAAAGAACTAATTATGCAGGACAGCCGCGTCTTACCCAGCCCCAGATGGATGAAAATGTCCTATTATCGTCGAAACGTATGATGAGTTCTGCGACTTTCGGGCAGATAATTATCCTTATAGTTTATCTTCCGATTATTGCATTGATAGGTACAGAGGGTAAAATGTTCAGGCCGATGGCACTGGTGGTGACATTTGCTCTGACAGGAGCCGCGATCCTTTCGCTGACCTGGGTTCCAATGGCTTCTGCCCTCTTTCTGAGCAAAAAAGCAGAACATAAACCAAACTTTTCAAACCGTATGATGGATGCCATCCATCAGGGTTTTACTCCTCTTATTAATTATTCACTTAAGCACAAGCTTGCAGTATCATTATCTGCGGTTGCAATATTCATTTTCAGCATTTTTTTGTTTACAAGGCTTGGCGGGGAATTTATTCCGCAACTCGAAGAGGGAGATCTTGCGGCCGGTGTTATGACTTTGCAGGGGGGATCGCTTTCACACACAGTAGAAACGGTAATAAAGGCCAACAAGATATTGCTCGACAGCTTTCCTGAAGTAAAGCATGCAGTTTGCAAGATAGGTGCAGGCGAGATACCGACGGATCCCACTCCAATGGAGACCGGGGATTATATTATTACACTCAAGAATAAAAGTGAATGGACCTCTGCAGAAACCAGGGAAGAGCTTGTGGCAAAAATGGAGGAAAAGCTCATTCCTCTTGCAGGCGTGAAATTCGAATTCCAGCAGCCGATCCAGATGCGTTTCAATGAATTAATGACTGGATCGAAACAGGATGTGGCTGTCAAGATTTTCGGCGATGACCTTAACACACTTGCTGAAGAGGCTGCCGGAGTCGAAAAACTTATCCAAAATATTGAAGGAGTGCAGGACCTGAACGTTGAAAAAGTAACCGGGCTTGCCCAGATACAGGTTACTTATAACCGCGACAGACTTGCACAATACGGTTTGCCGATCGCCGAGGCTAACAATATTCTCAGGGCAGCTTTTGCCGGCAGCGAGGCAGGTGTTGTCTTTGATGAGGAGAAGAGATTCAGCCTGGTGGTCCGTCTGGATAAAGACTATCGTCAGAACCTCGACGATGTAAAGAACCTTCTGGTTGCTTTGCCAGGAGGCGGACAGATACCGTTTGATAATATTGCAGAGGTTGAAATAAAATCCGGACCTGCACAAGTCTCCCGTGAAAACACAAAAAGAAGAATTACAGTTGGCTTCAACGTCAGGAACCGTGATGTTCAGAGTGTTATTTCGGAAGTCTCCGGCAGAATTGACCGGGAAATAAAACTTCCAACCGGATACTATATCGTTTACGGTGGAGAGTTCCAGAATCTCCAAGCTGCAAGGGCAAGGCTTTCAATAGCAGTCCCGGTGGCATTACTGCTTATTTTTATCCTTCTCTATTTTACTTTTAACTCAGTTAAACAGACCCTGCTTATTTTTTCGGCTGTTCCCATGGCGGCAATCGGCGGTGTTTTTGCACTCTGGATCCGCGGGATGAATTTTTCCATTTCAGCAGGGGTCGGATTCATTGCACTTTTCGGCGTTGCTGTATTGAATGGCATTGTCCTGATAGCCGAATTCAACCGGCTTGAAAGAGAGGGTATCACTGATATCATGGAGAGAGTCCTTAAGGGGTTGCATACCCGTCTGCGTCCGGTTATAATGACTGCTGCGGTGGCTTCACTTGGTTTTCTGCCAATGGCATTGTCGACATCAGCCGGAGCTGAGGTACAGAAACCTCTTGCCACTGTTGTGATCGGTGGCCTCATAACCGCTACACTTCTTACCCTTATAATTTTGCCAATATTCTATATCGCCTTTTCTTCAGGCCGGATCAAATTATCAAAAAGTAAGATGACATCAAAAACACTCATAATTACAATTCTGATCATATCAGGATCATCATTATCAACAATGGTATCTGGTCAGCAGACTGATTACATAAGTCTGGAGGATGCTGTCCGGACCGCACTTAACAACAACCTGCAGGTAAAATCATCAGCACTTTCAGTCGACTTGAGTAAAGCGCTAAAAGGAGCCTCATGGGATTTAGGGAAAACCAGTCTGGATATTGAATACGGGCAGCTTAATTCAATAATGAAAGATAACAGCGTTTCGGTTTCACAATCAGTTTCATTCCCAACTGTTTATATTAACCAGAGGAGACTTGCAAACGCAAAGGTCAGAAGCAGTGAATGGGAATTGAAGAAAATAAAGCTTGATATTTCAACCCGTGTCAAACAGGTATACTGGAACCTTGCATATCTCTATTCAAAGCAAAAACTGCTGATTTATCAGGATAGTCTCTATTCCCGGTTTCTAAGGGCAGCAGAGCTGAGAGCAAAATCAGGTGAGACAAATCGCCTTGAAATGATAACCGCACGTTCGCAGAGTTTTGAGGTTAAAAATCAGATGCTTCAAAATTCAACTGACATCGGGATCAATGAACGCAACTTCCGGACTCTCTTAAATTCTGAAATGAACTTTATTCCTTCGGACACTGTATTAAAAAGAGCCGGAATTCTGCAGGAAGATGTCAGTATCGAGTCAGTCCAGAATCCTTCACTTGGATTTATTCAACAACAGGTCGAAGTAACGAAAATGGAAAGGGACCTGGAGAGGAGCCGGATGATGCCTGACTTCAAAATCGGATACTTTGATCAGTCAATAAGAGGAACCCAGGATGTAAATGGTACTCCAACCACATTCGGACCGGGAGACAGGTTTACGGGCGTTCAGGCCGGTATTGTCCTGCCTTTGTGGATATTCCCGTATGCTTCAAAAGTAAGGGCTGCCAGAATCAACAATAACATTGCGTTATTTGATGCTGAGTACTTTTCACAAAACCTCCTGGCTCAACAAAAATCATTGAACGATGAGTACAGGAAATACTCCGCAAGTGTCGACTTCTACGAAAACCAGGCTGTGCCTGAAGCGAATACCATAATTGACCAGTCAACCAGAAGCTACAGGGCAGGTGCGTTGGATTACCTCGATTACGTTCTAAGCCTTAACCGGGCAATAGAGATAAGACAGAACTATCTCGATGCCCTTAATAATTTGAATCTTACACTGATAAATATTGAATATATTACAGGTCAAACTTTTTAATAATGATTAATATGTCAAATAGTAATTTATTACGATACCTGCATTACACGATATTCATAGCTCTTTTTGTTTCTTGCAGCAAGAATAAGCCAGCAGCTAATGCGGAAGAAGAGGTCATTCCTGAAGATATTGTCGAAATGCGATATGATCAGGTTAAGGCAGCAGGAATAGATACTGCAACGGTTGAATTCCGGTCGCTGGCCGGAACGATAAAGGTTAACGGAACTATTTCGGTTCCTCCAAAAAGCTTTGCTACAGTATGCGCTCCGCTTGGCGGCTTTATCAAAAACACGAATTTGCTGCCGGGCGATGCTGTGAAAAAAGGACAGATACTTGCAATTATAGAGAATCAGGAGTATGTAGATATTCAGGAAAACTATCTTGAAGCAAAAAGCAGGATGGAATATGCTGAAGCTGAATTTAAGAGGCACTCTGATCTTTATCGCGAAGATGTCTATTCAGAAAAAAACCTGCAGCAGGTGACAGCCGATTACAAAAGTCTGAAGGCGCATGTCTCGGCACTTGAACAAAAGCTGGAGCTTATAGGTATAGATCAGGCTGATCTTACCGAAGCAAACATAAGTCGTTCGGTTCCATTGGTTTCACCAATTTCGGGTTACATTAAGACTGTAAATGTAAATATAGGAAAATCAATTTCATCAACCGATGTGCTTTTCGAGATTGTCAATACGGATAACCTGTTTCTCGAGCTTACCCTGTTTGAAAAGGATGCCGGAAATGTATCAGCAGGTCAGAAAATAAATTTCTTTATCAATAACGAGATGGAAGAACACATTGCAGTAATTACTCAGACCGGAAGGTCGGTTGATGCCGACAAAGCTTACAAGGTTTATGCAACCGTAACAAAGGGATGCAACAACCTGCTTCCGGGAATGTATGTGAATGCTATAATTGAAAATGAAGGAAATAAGGTACCCGCCCTCCCATCAGATGCCGTTGTCAGCTTTGATGACAAATTTTATATTTTTACTTTCGACAGAAACAAGGTGGAAAAAGGGTTTGATTTCACTGAGTATCGGATTATAGAGGTGCAAAAAGGGATGACAGATGGCGGATATACTGAAATCATTGCGCCTGATAATTTTGATCTGAAAAAAGCAAAAGTGGTAATAAAGGGGGCTTACAATCTTCTGTCAGCCAAAAAGAATGCCGGTGAAATGGCCTGCTGAATATGAATTGCGGATTTTGGATTTAAGGTTGCGGATTTTATTCCTAATTCACAAATCCGAAATCTGAAATAATTACCGCTCTGATATGACGGAAATAAAGAGGACTGCAGATGGTTCAAGTACCCTGTTTGTTCCGGAATTGAATGAACATTACCATTCAGTCNACGGGGCAATTCAGGAGTCGGAATATATTTTCATTATATGCGGCCTTAATTTCTCTAAAGCTTGTCCGGTAAGGATTTTTGAAGTCGGATTCGGGACCGGATTAAATGCCTTTCTGACCTCTGTTAATTCGGCTTTGAAGGAGAGGAAAATATATTACACCTCAATCGAGAAATATCCACTGCAGGATTGCCTTATAGAACAGCTTAACTATAAGAGCTTCTACCCGAATGAGTTTGGATATTTTTTTGACCGGATTCATCAGGCAAAATGGAATACCTGGCAGGAGATTTCAGATAACTTTACACTGAAGAAAATTGAAGGGGATATTACTCAGCATGAGATCGGGGGTGAATATGATCTTATCTTTTTTGATGCTTTCGGACCGGAAAAGCAACCTGAAATGTGGTCGGATGAGGTAATGAGGAAGATAGCAGGGATAACAGTTCATAATGGTATCCTGGTTACATATTCAGTCAAAGGTGAAGTTAAAAGAGGACTAAGGAAAAACGGATTTAAAGTGAATCGGCTGCCGGGACCGCCCGGGAAACATCAGATTATAAGGGCTGTGAAATTTTAAAAAATAATTGCACTTCACTTTTTTGCTGAGGCCAAAGTATTATCTTTGCGGAAATTTAAAAATCTAAAATTATATCAAATGAAAATCAAGGGATTAATTGTTCTGACAAGTGTCGTTGCCATACTGCTTGGCTCCTGTGCGAAAACCTCTGTTACAAATGCTAAGATAAAAACAAAGGAAGACTCACTCTCATATGCATTCGGAATTGTCAATTTTAATGCACTTCAGAGTGATAGTCTGAAGCTTAATCCGACGCTTGTTGCAAAGGCAATGCTTGACGGGGAAAATGGCAAACCGGAAATGTCCGACGAAATAGCAAGGGGTTTTATAATGTCATTTGTCACTGCCCGTCAGGCTTTACAGGCTGAACAGAAGGCTGAACAGGATAAAGTTCTGTATAAAGACTATATAGCGGAGAATGAAGCATTTCTTGCAAAGAATAAGGAAAAGGCCGGTGTTACAGTAACTCCCAGCGGTTTGCAGTACGAAGTTATCAAGATGGGAACGGGCAATAAACCTACCGCAAACAGCACAGTCAGGGTTCATTATGTTGGCACCCTTGTCGACGGAACCGAATTTGACTCTTCTGTCAGGAAAGGTGAACCTGTTGAATTCCCTGTTTCAGGTGTAATAACCGGGTGGACTGAAGCTTTGCAGCTTATGCCTGTCGGTTCAAAATTCAAATTGTACATCCCCCAGAACCTTGCATACGGTGCAACGCAGGCAGGTGAGCTTATAAAACCATTTTCAACACTTGTTTTCGAGGTTGAACTTCTTGATATAATTCAATAATATGAGAACTGCCGAGATTCATACACCCAGGGGTATAATGAAGGTAAGCTTCTATGAAGAAGATGCTCCCGGAACGGTTGAAAATTTCGTTAAGCTTGCTAGTGAAGGGTTCTATGACGGACTGGCATTTCACAGGGTTATCCCCGATTTTGTGATCCAGGGTGGCTGTCCGTTTTCAAAGGACATAAGTGATCCAAGGGTGGGAACCGGGGGTCCGGGTTATAAAATCAAATGTGAGCTTACTGGCGGAAATCAGTATCACGATAAGGGTGTTCTGTCGATGGCTCATGCAGGAAGGAATACAGGGGGCTCACAGTTTTTCATTTGCCACAGCAGAACAAATACAAAACATCTTGACGGTCAGCATACCTGTTTCGGGAAGGTCATTGAAGGCCTTGATGTCATTGGGAAAATCCATCAGGGTGATAAAATAGAAAAAATAACAATAAACGAAGATTAATATGGCTTTCGAAATCACCGGGAAAATAATTGAGGTTCTGCCGGTAAATCANGTAAGCGATAAATTCAGGAANCGGGAATTTGTCATTGAGAAAAAGGATACAGGCGGTTCAGCTGTTTTTATCGACTACATTAAATTCCAGCTGGTTCAGGATAAATGTGATCTCATAAATGAATCGTTTGTTAACGAAGAAGTCAGGATCTGGTTTAACCTGAAAGGGAATAAATGGGAACGCGACGGAAAGATCAACTATTTTACAAACCTCGATGCCTGGAAGATAGAAAAAGTAACAGAATCAGGCAGGAATCAGAGCGCTCAGCAGCAAAATCCTCTTGAAGATGGTCCCCCTGAGATCGATGAGCTAAGTGATCTTCCATTCTGAAGAAAATACCACCCCCGACCCCCCAAGGGGGGCTTTAAATATCATGAAATCAGCAAGTCCCCCCTGGGGGATTTAGGGGTAAAAATATATAAGAGGCTTTTTTTATAGCCTCTTTTATTTTTTTCAATTATCTTAGTGAATAACCAAAAGTTTACTGCATTTTCAGCAAACAGCTGATTTAATGGTATATAATTTTAAATTATTTCTGATTATGAGATATTTTCTGACATTAATAATATTGGCCTTTTTTCTGAATGGGAGTTCGCAGGTTGTAACCGAAAAGGCCGTTGATAAGGACTTGCAGCGGATTCAGTTGCCTTACAACAGGTTTATCCAGCCGGCAGGACATCAGATCTTATTTGGGGATGCATCTCTCGAAAACCATGCTCTTGATGCAGCCCTTTCTCCCGACGGAAAATGGCTTGCAGTACAAGAGAGAACCAGCATAGTCTTTATAAGCACTTCTGCCGATACTGTCAAATTTATTCTGAGAAACAGTTCTCACCCTGATCTCCGGGGCGGAAGCAACACCTATTCAGGAATTACCTGGCACATCAGCAATGGCTTACCGGAAGTATACTGGAGCGTCATAGGAACAGATGACAGGTCTTTTGTTGCATCTGCGAAATGGGTCGGAACAAAAGCAGAATTCGGGCATTTCTTCGAATACAAAGCGGTCCCTCCCGCTGACATGGCATTGCCTAACGAGTTGCTGATAAGGAAAGAAGGAGGACGCGAATATCTTTATGTTGTTCTTAATGGAAACAATAAAGTAATAAAACAGGATTTAATAACTGGAGAAACAATCTGGATTGCAGATCCGGGAGTCGCACCTTACGGACTTACGATGGCTGCCGGAAAGCTGTATGTTACAAACTGGGCAGGAAGAGAACCATTGCCTTCCGATCAGGACGTTGCAGGTATTCCATGGGGCAGGGCCAAGGTTAACAATAAGACAGGCGGCGGAACACGCGAAGGAAGCGTGGTTATAATTGATCCGGCGACAGGAACGAAAATAAAAGAGCTTATCGTCGGATTACATCCGAATGAAATAATAAGCGAAAAAAAGGGAAGGTACGTTTATGTGACAAACTCAAACAGCGATAATGTAAGTGTAATAAATACACTAATAGATGAGATTACTGAAACCATAAGTGTCAGACTGCAACCCGAGATCAACCCGTTTTTTGGTGACTCACCCAACGGTTTATGCCTATCGGGTGATGAAACAACACTATATGTAGCAAATGGAATGGATAATGCCCTGGCTGTTATAAAATTATCTAAAAGAGCTGCCAGGAAGGGAAAAGGAAATGCCAGCATAGTCACAGGTTTTATACCGACCGGTGCTTACCCTTCAGGTATATGCCAGATGCCTTCAGGGAAACTTTATGTTACAAATCTGGAAGCCGTTAGTGCAAGATTAGCCTCAAATTATTCGCCTTCAAAAAACCTGATCTACAATTCTCATAATATGGTCGCTTCAGTATCGGCAATCCCTTTGCCCGATTTAATACAATTAAAAGCGTATACCGATACTGTGATTGCTGTTAATGACCTTTCGAGGGCAACTCTAGTAAGAGAGTCACCAAGGCCGGGAATCAAACCTGAAACTGTTCCGGCCAGGATCGGTGAACCATCAGTTTTTAAACACGTTGTTTATATTATTAAAGAAAACAGAACTTACGATCAGATCCTCGGTGATATGAAGCAGGGCAAAGGCGATCCCTCAATTTGTACCTATGGTGCATTTATAACGCCAAACACACATAAGCTGAGTGAGGAGTTCATGCTTCTGGATAATTTTCATGTGTCAGGTAAATGTTCAGCCGAGGGACATATGTGGACTGATGCCTCTATTGTTACAGACTATATAGAAAAAAACATGCGTGCCTGGTTCAGAAGCTATACTCATGTACTTTACGATGCCATGGCATATGCACCAACAGGGTTCCTCTGGGACAATGCACTGAACAAGGGTAAATCTGTAAGGATCTACGGTGAAGCCTCCGAACCGGTCCTTGATAACAAACTGAAATGGGCCGATATATATGAAAAATTCAAAAAAGGTGAAAAAGTTGATTTCGTCAACACTACAACACTTGAACCTGTGAAAGCTATCCTTTCGCAAACATATCCCTCATACGGCAATCATGAATTCACCGACAGCATGAGAGCAGCAGTCCTGATCAGGGAATTGCATGAATTCGAGGCAATGGAGGGTGACAGGCTTCCTGAACTTATGATTGTTGCCCTTCCTAATGACCACACCGCAGGAATAAGGCCGGGTTATCCGACTCCAAGGGCTATGGTAGCGGATAATGATGCAGCTCTCGGTAAGATCGTGGAGGCCTTCAGTAAAAGCCGCTTCTGGGAAAACACTGTAATATTTGTTGTAGAGGACGACTCCCAGGGAGGATGGGATCATGTATCAGCATACCGTACGGTTGCCCTTGTCATAAGCCCGTATTCGAGACTGAAAAAAACTGTCAGCACCTATTATACCCAGCCATCGATGATCAGGACAATAGAACAGATCCTAGGATTGCCCCCGATGAATATTCAGGATGCAATCGCAAATCCGATGACGGAATGCTTTACTTCAGTTCCTGACTTAACTCCCTATACGGCACTGAAGTCAAATATCCCTCTGAATCAGATGAACCCGCAGATCATTTCTCTGAGGGGCAAAGCCCTGCATTACGCAAAGAAAAGCATGCTTCCTGAATTTGACGGGGTCGATTCAGGCAATGATGATCTGCTGAACAGAATCTTGTGGTTTGCCGAGAAAGGGAATATACCATATCCTTCAAAATTTGCCGGAAAGACCGGAAAAGAGGAGAGCACAGAGGAATTTGATGATTAAATCAGTGCCAGATACTGCCTTCCTATGATTAATCCATTACTGCAGGAGTGGGAAACCCCGTACGGGACACCACCGTTTCACCTGATTAAAACCGTACATTTCAAACCGGCAATAGTTGAGGCAATCAGATTGGCTGCCCTGGAGATTGACCAGATTGCCGAAAATCCTGATTTGCCAACATTTGAGAACAGTGTTGCCGGGCTCGACCGCAGTGGAGAAAAGCTTAGCCGGATCGCAGCAATTCTTTTTAATCTTAACAGCGCCGAAACTTCACCCAGGCTTCAGGCAGCCGCACAGGAGATATCTCCTTTGCTTACCCGGTTTTCCAATGATGTAACCCTGAACGAAAAGCTCTTCTCAAGGATCAGGTCAGTATTCGATAAAATGGATGATTCAGGTCTGAGCAGGGAACAAAAGATGCTGGTCGAGAAAAAGTACAGGGANTTTGTGCTTGGAGGTGCAGGGCTCAATGATAAGGATANAGTGCGATTCCGGGAGATTTCTGAAGAGCTTTCGAAGCTGACCCTCAGGTTCGAGGAGAATGTTCTTGATGAAACCAATTCATTTGANNTGCAAATTACGGATCAGGATGACCTTAGTGGATTACCTGAAAGCATTATCGAGATGGCTTCACTTGAGGCAGCAAGGCGAAAGAAAGAAGGATGGATCTTCACACTTAATTACCCCAGCTATGTTCCTTTTATGCAATATTCAGATAAAAGGAACCTGCGCGAAAAGATGCTGAAGGCCTATAGCTCGAGGGCGCTCCATAAAAACAAAAAAGACAACCGGCACCTGGTTTCAAAGATTGTGAATCTCCGGCTTGAAATAGCAAATATTCTTGGTTTCAGNAATTATGCCGAAATGGTTCTCCGCGACCGCATGGCAGAAAATCCTGAAAAGGTTGAATCATTTCTCCTCGATCTGCANTCTGCTTCTCATGGTGCGGCAATACGTGATTTTGAAAACTTAAAGATTTTTGCNTCAGGGATCGGATTCAAAGAAAGGATGGAAAGATGGGATTGGGCATATTATTCAGAAAAGCTCAGGAGAGAAAAATATAATATTGATGATGAAATACTTAAGCCATATTTTTCACTCGAAAAGGTGCAGGAAGCCATTTTCGGTCTTGCTTCACGTCTTTACGGTTTAAGGTTTAAAAGAAATGAAACTATTCCTGCATATCACAGGGAGGTGGTGGCATTTGAGGTCTTTGAGAGAGATAATTCACCGGNTGCAATCCTGTATCTCGATTTTCATCCACGTAAAGGAAAAAACGGTGGGGCATGGATGACAGCTTACAGGGAGCAGAGNATTGACGACGGTAAAAGAATCATTCCATTGATATCGATTGTATCCAACTTTTCCAGACCAGCAAAAACCCATCCATCTCTTCTTACATTTAATGAGCTGACAACTTTTCTTCACGAATTCGGTCATGCACTTCACGGGATGCTTTCAAAATGTACCTATGAAAGTCTTTCCGGAACAAATGTTGCACGCGATTTTGTTGAACTTCCATCTCAGTTTATGGAAAACTGGGCATTTGAGAAGGATTGGCTTGATTCATGGGCGGTTCACTACCTTACCGGAAGTAAAATTCCCGATGAACTGATAAGAAATATAAGGGAAGCTTCAACCTTTAATGAAGGTTATGCATGCAACAGGCAGAATGGATTTTCGTTTCTCGATATGGCATGGCATACAATCACTGAGCCATTCTGCGGTGATATTAGTGATTTTGAGGCAAAAGCCATGATGAAAACCGAACTGTTTCCATTTAATAAATCGCTTAACATGAGCTGCTCTTTTACCCATCTTTTCGGAGGAGGTTACGCTGCAGGATACTATGGTTACAAGTGGGCTGAGGTCCTTGATGCCGATGCATTCAGTTTCTTCAGGGAATCAGGAGTTTTTAATCCTGATGTGGCAGAATCGTTCAGAAANAATATCCTCGAAAAGGGAGAGTCAGATAAGCCTATGAACTTATATGTTAATTTCAGAGGCAGGGAACCGTCGATGGATGCCTTCCTTGAAAGAAGCGGTTTTAAATAGAAATATTGTTTTTCCACCGCTAGCGCGGATCTGTGATCCGTGCTAAGTTCATAAATGGCACGGATTGTTAATCCGCGCCAGCAGAATATCACAGAGAAACAAAAACTAGTAGTATCTTTATTTAACANTNTTTACCAGAACAAAACAACTTATATTATTATTAATCAAATTCTTAAGTTCATAAATGATTCTTTTCTTTGAAAACAGTTCCGGGAATATAATCGCGGTCGGCACTACCACCTTGTTGTCAGAAAATGAGATCGAGAAACTGACATGGCTCTTTGGCGAAGCAACTCTTCTTCAGAAAAACATTATAGAGGGCAGGTTCATAGGTCCCCGACGCGAAATGATAACNCCGTGGAGCACAAATGCAGTTGAGATCACCCAGAATATGGGGATCAATAGTATAGTAAGGATAGAAGAGTTTTTCANGGTAAGATCAGGTGATCCTGAATATGATCCAATGCTGCAGGCAATTTACAATGATCCTGATCAGAAGATCTTTACAATTGATCACAAGCCTGAAAATGTCATTTATGTTGAGGACATCAGGTACTACAGTGATAAGGAAGGACTTGCGCTTAATGATGACGAGATAAAATACCTTGATGATCTTGCACTCTCCATCAAACGTCCGCTGACCGACAGCGAGGTCTTTGGATTTTCCCAGGTAAATTCAGAGCATTGCCGTCATAAGATCTTCAACGGGATATTCATTATCGACAGCGAAGAAAAAGATTCGACCCTNTTCCAGCTTATAAAGAATACAACTCATTTCAACCGCAATAAAGTTGTCTCGGCATACAAGGATAATTGCGCTTTTCTTCAAGGTCCGGTTGCAGAGCAATTTGCTCCGGTCTCCCAGAATAAGCCTGACTATTTTGAAGTAAAGAATTATGAATCGGTTCTGTCNATAAAAGCTGAAACCCATAATTTCCCAACGNCCGTCGAACCTTTCAATGGAGCTTCAACGGGCACTGGAGGAGAGATCCGCGACAGGATTGCAGGTGGGAAAGGTGCTTTCCCTATTGCCGGAACTGCAGTTTATATGACCTCATACCCAAGNACCGACGGTGCCAGATCGTGGGAAAAAGCAACTCAGGAGAGACCCTGGCTATACAGGACCCCGGCGGATATACTGATTAAAGCATCCAACGGGGCAAGCGATTTCGGTAATAAATTCGGACAGCCACTAATTTGCGGATCTGTACTCACATTTGAACATTTCGAAAACCTCAGGAAATACGGTTATGACAAGGTGATAATGCTTGCCGGAGGAATTGGGACCGGTAAAAAGAAAGACTGTGAAAAAGACACTCCTGAGAAAGGAGATCTTGTTGTTCTTCTCGGCGGTGACAATTACAGGATCGGAATGGGCGGAGGAGCTGTCTCTTCTGTCGATACAGGCCTCTACGACAGTTCTATTGAGCTTAATGCAGTGCAGAGGGCAAATCCGGAAATGCAGAAAAGAGTATATAATGCCATACGTGCATTGAGCGAATCGGATAATAACCCTGTAGTTTCAATTCATGATCATGGTGCTGGCGGACATCTTAATTGTCTTTCAGAGCTTGTTGAAGCAACTGGCGGAAGAATAGATCTGAGCAAATTGCCTGTCGGTGACCCTACCCTGTCTGCGAAAGAACTTATTGGCAATGAATCGCAGGAGCGGATGGGCCTCGTCCTTAAAACAGGTGACATCGAATCGCTTGAACAGATAGCCGAAAGGGAAAGAGCACCAATCTATATAATTGGAGAGATCACCGGTGATCATCAGTTTACATTTGAGAACAGCATTACCGGCGAAAAACCAATAGATATAACCCTCGAATCATTGTTCGGTAATCCTCCCAGGACTATAATGGCTGACACTTCAATAGTTTCCAGGTACGGAAACCCTGAATACTCCCAGGATAAGATTCATGAATATGTCGAAAAAGTACTACAGCTTGAGGANGTAGCCTGTAAAGACTGGCTTACGAACAAGGTCGACAGGTCAGTAACAGGACGGCTTGCTAAACAGCAGTGTGCAGGCCCGCTTCAGCTGCCACTGAATAATCTTGGGGCAATAACCCTGGATTACAGGGGCAGATACGGTATGGCAACATCGATAGGACATGCTCCTGCAGCCGGACTGGTTGATCCTGCAGCCGGTTCAATTCTTTCAATTGCTGAAGCTCTTACAAATATTATATGGGCACCACTGACCGATAAACTCAAAAGTGTTTCACTTTCGGCAAACTGGATGTGGCCCTGCAAGAATCCTGGTGAAGATGCAAGACTCTATTCTGCCGTGAGGGCCGCAAGTAAATTTACAATTGAACTGGGTATTAATATTCCAACAGGAAAAGACAGCCTCTCAATGACTCAGAAATACAGCGATCAGGTTGTCATTTCGCCTGGTACTGTAATTATCTCCGCTGCCGGGGAAGTAAGTAATATCAGAAAAATAGTTGAACCGGTCATGGTCAGCGATCCCTATACAAGCCTTATCTATATTGATATGAGCAGGGATATTTTCAGAACCGGAGGAAGCGCTTTTAACCAGATACTTAACAAACTCGGGGATGAGGTTCCTTCAGTAACTGATCCCTCATACTTTGCTGAAGTATTTAACACTGTCCAGGACCTGATCGAAAGAGGCAAAATACTTTCCGGTCATGATATTTCAGCCGGCGGAATGATCACAACACTTCTTGAGATGTGTTTTTCAAATACCGATGGTGGAGCAGCTGTCGACCTTACAGCTTTAGGTGAACCAGATACAGTCAGAATACTATTAAGTCAGAATCCAGGAATAATAATTCAGGTAAAAGATGTTGATGAGATATCTGAAGTACTTCTCGAGCACGGGATATCTTATTATGCCTTCGGTCATCCTGTAACAGAAAGGACGATTAAGATCACAAATAATAATGTCACTCTCAACTTTGAAATTGATCGCCTCAGAGACCTCTGGTTTCATACATCTTACCTTCTCGACCGCAGGCAGAGCTTACCCGATCTGGCCAGGGAAAGGTATCTGAATTATAAAAATCACGATCTGCATTATGAAACCGGAAATTTCCAGGGGACTTTCAAATCGCTTGGGATTTCCCCCGACCGGAGGAAGAAATGGGGTACCAGGGCAGCTATAATCAGGGAAAAAGGTGTTAATGGCGACAGGGAGATGGCATATGCACTATGGCTTGCCGGCTTCGATGTGAAAGATGTTCATATGACAGATCTGATAAGCGGGAGAGAAAACCTTGAAGAGATCAATATGATAGTGTTTGTGGGTGGTTTTTCAAATTCTGATGTTCTTGGATCAGCTAAAGGCTGGGCGGGAGCTTTCAGATATAACGAAAAAGCCAGAAAGTCTCTTGAAAACTTCTANCTGCGTAGGGATACCCTTTCTCTGGGAGTCTGCAATGGTTGCCAGCTTATGGCCGAACTGGAGCTGATTTATCCCGGACATAATAAGAAGGTCAGGCTGTTACATAATAAATCGAATAAATTTGAATCAGGGTTTATCGGAGTAAAAATTCCATCAAATAATTCGGTGATGTTTGAAAATATGTCAGGAATGGAGCTTGGAATCTGGGTTGCACATGGTGAAGGACAGTTCAGTCTGCCATACACCGAAGAGAAATACAATATCGTTCTCAGATACAGCAAAAGCACATACCCTGCAAATCCGAACGGGTCAGATTACGATATTGCAGGCTTATGTTCGGACGATGGCCGGCACCTTGTAATGATGCCTCACCTGGAAAGAGCATACTTTCCATGGCAGTGCGGATTTTATCCTTCAGGAAAAAGAAATGATGAAGTAACACCCTGGATCAAGGCCTTTGTTAATGCAAGGCAATGGATCGAGGAGAAAGTCAGCGCGTCATTGGAGTAAGGATCACCGACATAAGCTTGGTATCATTGAGCCCCGAAGGAATACGGTTCATGGCTTCCTTTGTAAGGACTTTCTCACTTATCACCTGGATGCTGTATTCACCAGGTTCTGAGATGTAGAACGATCCTGCATAGGAATCTGCCCTGAAATAAGGGTATGATACATCATCTGAATTAAGTACAACTTTATCAATTTCAGGATTAACCTCAATGAGCTTATCAAGCAGGCTTATCTTGACAGAATTGATATAGCTGAGACTTGTAGTATCCTTTGTTGCGCTTGAAAGCCATACTTTATACGTACCAGGCTTTGAAACAACAACATTCCATTCGGCAGTATTGATGGAAGGATTTACATCATCATTGTAACATGTTGCGCTTTCTACTTTAAGTGAAATAGTTCCGTCAGCTTTCTGCAAAACAGCATTTTCAGATACATTTTCTGAACCGGATTTCTTCCCGCACGATGACACTAAAAGTAAAACCAGACTTAGAAGTGTAAAGATTTTTCTGCTCATATAAATGGTATTATAACTAACAACTTTTTTTATAACGTACAATTAACATTTTCAGTATCCAATAANTGTGCGAAAAAACAAAAAAAATACCAAACTTCTATCTGAATGCATATAAGTTATTAACAATATGAAAATTGTTTTGTTTCCGGAACTGCGAAAAAATTTTCTGATTCAACTTTTTTCTACTCCGACAGATTCCCTGACAGTCTTTTTAAACCGGTAAGTATTTTTTTTTAAGACAGCAGGAGTCACAATTGATTCTGCTACTATTTCCGAAAGATCAATCACTTTGTATTTTGTGACAGGGGCAAGCGTTTTTTTACAGAGAGGACAGGCAGTTATCAGAAAATCGGGATTTTTTCTTGTAAGTTCAGCGGCAGTGNAAGAAGCTATTTTACGCTTATTTTCCTGACTAAGCATTAAATTCCCCAGACTGCCACCGCAGCAAAGTGAATTCTCATTATCAAAATCTGTGGTTTCAAGATTTGCAACATGCCTGAGAACCTCTCTCGGCTCATCATAAACTCCTGAACTCCTTCCAAGTTCACAGGGTGTATGGTAAGTTACTCTCTTATGAAGGAAATTCATTTTAACCGACCCGTCATCAATTATATTCTTAATAAACTGGGAATGATGAAGCACTTCGACATCGAGATAATAGCTCTCTTTAAACACTTTGTAACAGATGGGGCAGGATGTCACAAGGGTATGAGCACCTGACTTCCAGATTATCTGGGAATTATAGTTGATCAGTTCCCTGGCCTCCTTATCCTGGCCTGCAAGCATTAATGGTCTTCCGCAACAGGCACCGCCTTTTTCATCAATGAATGACCAGCTTAATCCCGAAGCATTCAGAATACTTGTCATAGCAATCTTTATTGAAGGGGTCAGGTGGGTCATGCAACCTGCGAAGTAAAGTATATCAGCCTTTCCAGGGTTGCTCTCAGGAAGAAAATCAAAGGAGTTCCTTATGTTCTGCTTTTTGACAGGTAAATGCTGCTTCTCCCGGAAATAACCTTTCCATGTATTTGTGTAACTTATTTCAGAATCTCCGGTCCGCCGTTGTATCATTCTGATCGGAGATAGCTCAATCCCCACCGGACATATCTGATCACATCTCCCGCACATAAGGCAGTTTTGTGCAATATCAAAGGTTTCGGTATTATTCCTTATTGCTTTTGTGAGATACGCTGCCTGCATATTATTTATTCCGGCTGAAAAATTCATCTGGCAGGTGTCAATGCATAATCCGCAGGAAGAACATGAGTGAACCTCAACCTCTGAAAATGATCCGGCTTTATCACCTGTTCTTATTCCTGAATTTCTCATGAAGATAAGGAACAGCTCAGTTGGAATATGAAGATACCTTGTAAGTGGAAGAAGCACAAAGAAAGTTCCCAGCGACAGTGAATAGAGCCACCAGAAAGGATAAGCCATCTGACTTGCAGGCAGGAATGAAGCAAGCCACGATCCCAGTGTTCCTGTAAGGAAGCTGCCTGTTCCATAAGCACCGCTTGTCAGACTTTCGGCAATCAGCCTGCTTGGGAAAATCAGCCAGAGAGATGTGAGTGCAATTTTATCAAGTGTCTTGAGCTTCGTTGTCTTTTTCATTCCTACTGCCTTTGAGGAGAACCTCTTTATTATTGCCAGGACAAGACCTGAAAGAATAAAGGCAAGTATAAGATCCATAAGGAATGAGTACCCGGCTTCAAAAGGTGTTTTCCCATGATCGGGGTTGAAGAACTTAAAGAAAATAGCCTTGTAGGGTGCATTCAGGTGTTTCTCACCGAAAATATCGGCTTCAATTGTACCGAACAAAATCAGTAAGAACCAGCCAAAGGCAAGACTCATGTGCATATACCCAAGCCTCAGATTTGATTTCAGGATTTTCCTGTGGATAAGACTTTCTAAGAATATTTCTTTAAGGCTCTGGCCAAAGGCTTTTCCGAAAAAACCCCTTTGCAATCTGAGCTTGTCGGGCCTCGAAAGTTCTCTGAACCAGATTATACTTCTGGTTACTGCATAAATAAGTATGAAGTAAAGCCCGAGATCAAATGGTATCACAAACGGGTCAAACTGCATAGTTATCAAATTTTTGAAAAGCCTGTTTCGCCACAAACACTACATTCCTGGTATTGACTCCCCTTGGACAAACAAGTGAACATTTTCCACAAAGCATGCATTTTTTTATTTTTTTTCTGACCTGATCATTTTCACCGCGTTTAAGTAGNACATTTATTTCCCTGAGACTGAATCCTGTGAAATTACCTGTTGTACAAGTTGCTGAACAACATCCACACTCGATACATGCTTTAAAGCTTGGCTCTCTCTCCATAATAAAATCAACGATCGAGTGATCGTTCCTATCATAGTCAATAACCCGTGCTTTTGTAAGAGTGAAACCAAACTTTTCCATATTACTTTCTGTCACTGTTCATGTAATTGATGATATCAGAAACGGCACTTCGGGCATGAGATATCGTTTCAGTAATATTCATTGGGGCTGTGCAGGTCCCTGCATAGAATAATCCTTTCAAATTACTTTTGTTGCTCCCGAAATGATTATCGGAAGCGGCAAAAAATCTGTTTTCACCAATTTCCAGTTTCCCTGCTTCCGCAAGCTTTAATCCTTCGGCGGACATTTCCATTCCTGCCATAAGTACGAGCAAATCGAGCTCCATTTTTAAGGGCCTCCCTGCCAGGGTGTCTTCAGCTTTTATGACCAGCCTCTTGCTGAAATTTACTCCTACCTCTGAAACTTTTCCCCTGATAAAAGTAATGCCATACTTCTCCTGGGCTTCCCTGTATAGCTCTTCATATAATGCTCCTCCCATCCGCATATCCATATAGAAGCAAAATACTTTGCATTNGTTCAGAGCCTCCTTCAGTTCAATGGCTTGTTTAACCGCGGTAACACAGCAAAGTTTTGAACAATAGAGGTTACCAACCTTTTCATCCCTTGATCCCACACAATGAACAATGCCAATTTTTTCTGGCTTTTCGCCATTNTTCATCATTATCTCACCACTGTGGAACATTTCCTCGAGGTCCGATGATGTAATCACATTGTCATAAATTCCATAGCCGTATTCCTCTTTCCGTTCGCTTCGGAACAGATCAAATCCTGTGGTAAGAAGAACCGCATCAGCCTTAACTACATCACCACTTCTTGTATTAATAATAAAATCATTGCCTNTTTTTTGGAATCCCTCTACACCTTCTCCTGTAAGAAGCCTTATATTATTATGGATAATCTGATTTTTCAGATAACTAAGGACTTCATCACCCGGACGCCGGTCGGGGAAAAGATGATGCCATTCTCTTAAATGGCCTCCCAAATATTTTTCCTTCTCGATAAGTGTGACTGATAATCCAGCCTTAGCAAGTTGTCCCGCTGCTTCCATACCCGCGGTACCGCCACCAACAACTACAACACTTCCTGTCATATCAGGCATTAATCAGGTTTTCAGGTACAGGCATCTGTCTGCCATCTTTGGTTTTGAATTTATCTTCCCGGCTAAAATCAACTCCCATTCTTCTAAGCAATGGTTCCGACTGAACCATATGGAACTGAAGACCGAGATCCCATGGGTTATAGCCCATTACAAGNCCAGCAAGTTCCTCATAAGTCAGAACCGGGATCGAATCCCCGTTTGTCCCGTATGCAGTACCCTCCATCTCCTTTATAGTGTATTGCCACTTATCCATAAACATATTGCATCCAGGACAATTTGTTAGAACAAGATCAGGTTTGTATGGCATCATTGATGAAAATTTCTTTGCAGTATTCGATATTGAATATCCCCGGTTTGCCTGAACAAGATATTGCCTGAACCCGAACCCGCAGCAATGCCTTCTTTCGGGATAATCAATAACTTCACCACCCCAGGCTTCAGCCATTCCGCTCAAAACATGCGGAAATTCTGCCCCTCCGACCCCAAATTTCGGAAACATCTTAGCATAATGACATCCGATATGCTCCACAACCTTTAACGGTTCCCCGGTCTTCTTGTCAATAAGGAGATTCTTTGCCTTTGCTGCTATCTCATTTCTGAATTTATAAATTATGTCACTTGTGTGAGCCATATTTTCAGGGATATCGAACTCCCTTCCTGTAGCTTTGAAAAGATACTCCCTTGTTTTTGCAAGTTCATCAGGAAAGTGCTTCCATGTCTCGAGGATCTCTGTATAGATTCCGAATGATGTGACACATGAAATTGCAATATTCTTATATCCTGACTCCTTCATAAGTGCAAAATGACGAGCTACTATTGTCATAATGGTTGATAACGGGACAATATCTCCATGATATCCTATTCCCGTGCATGTTGTATGAGAAGGATTTTCATACACATCTTTTCCAAGAACATTTCTCATGAAATCAAGGAAAAATTGCTCTGATCCGGGGTAAAAACTTTGCCTTATGCAAGACCTGACATAAAAGAAATGGTCATTAGCAATCTCTTTCTGATATTCTGACCAGATCTTCTTCTTTCCTTCATTTTCCATAGCCATTCTTTACTTCATGTAGTATGTTTTCCGCTATTTGCAGTATAGACGTCGATGAAATATTCATTATCAATACCTTCATCACTGAATTGAAGTCCCATATCTGCTGCCTTTTTCTTTGAATGCTCTTCGATTTTGTTAAAAAAGTCTGTTCCGCCGGTGACCTCAAATATTTTTTTAAGCTCTTCTTTGGCATCCTCCGGAATCTTTCGTAAAGGTCCGGCTCCAAGTTCATTTATCTGACCTCCAAGCCNCTCATAAACATCGTGAGTATTATCAAGAATATAATTCCAAATCGGTCCCTGCTCAATATGCATCTCAGGTTTCACTGCATATGTTGCAACACAATACCCGTATTTGAAGATATTTTCTCCGACTGTTCTTTTTATTGCAAATTGTTGTCTTCCTTTCTCCGATTCCGTAAAGAATCCAAGCTTCTGGGAAAGGGTTCTTAAAGCCATAATTACAAGGGCTGGAGTATTTCCTCTTGGACACCTTGTCTTGCACGACATGCACTCACCGCAGTACCAGATCGTTTCAGACTTAAGAAGTTTCTCAATTTCAATATTATCTGCAGTTTGCACGGCGTCGACTACTTTCCTTGGATCATAATCATAGAATTCGGCAGCAGGACAAATGGCTGTACATACACCGCAATTCATACATGCATTCAGCCCCTCTTCAAACCTGATATCCTGCTTCAGCAATTCATAGTAGTTTTCCATCAAAAAATAATGTTTACTATATCAGGGTATGTTAATTAATTAACACAAAAGTACCGGTTCAAATTCAGCCATATAAGAGGCTTAAAACCTATTTTATATTAGTATAAATACTACCT
>JGI20214J51088_10000548_pt1 | contig 25974 bp, 25 predicted proteins | sample WetSurMetagenome_FD_51088 | JGI IMG/M metagenome (IMG submission 51088) | reverse complement strand
GTCGGAGATCTTATATTTGAGGGAACTGCCGAGGGTATCGACGATGAAGGTTTGCTGATAATGCTGATGGCAGACGGCTCCCGCCGCAAGTTCAGCGCAGGGGATGTGACGATAGGGGGCGCGGAACAATGAAAAAGACGGGCGGCGCGCTATTGGCCATTGATATCGGGAACACAACAGTGGGACTCGGTTTTTACCCTGATCGCATGAATACCAGATCCCTGCTCACGCGAAAAATCTCTGTAATCCCGAATACTTCGGAAGGCAGGCTGCGTAAAGAAATTACAGGTCTGCTGGCTGACGCTTCAGTTGGAGGCCTGGATAAACTTTTGTCCTGCGGCAAGATCGCCGTAATAATATCTTCTGTTGTCCCCGAATTAAACCGGAAGGTCGTTAATGCTGTAAAACAGTTTTGCGCCAAACCATTGTTTGCAGATCATCAGTCGTCGGGGCTTAAATTCGGAATACCTAACCCTGAAAAAACAGGCGCGGACAGGCTCGTCAATGCGCTGGCCGGCTTCAGCATTAATCGAAAACCGACAGCCATAATAGATTTCGGAACAGCCACGACCATAAGCATAATCGGTAAACAAAAAAAATTTCTCGGAGGCGCCATAATGCCCGGCATGGATTTGATGGCGGCTGCGCTGGTGTCCGGAACTTCCAAATTGCCGGTTATCGATATTTCCCGGCCCGATGAAGCCCTGGGAAACGACACTATTTCCGCCATGCTGTCGGGAATAGTCCTCGGCACAGCTGGAGCGGCGCTTAAAATAATCTCGTCCATTGAAGAAGAAACCGGGCTTGAGCTTTGCCTGGTCATAACAGGCGGAAGGGCAGGAATCGTATCCCCTTTTATCGAAAGAGCTCATTCGGTCGTTCCCGACCTGATATTTGAAGGACTCAGGCTGATTAACGTGACGACGCAGGACAGTTGATATATTATCGGGTATACTTATATTAAAGAGACCCGGATCAACTTCTATCATTCAGGAGGCATGGCCATGGAAATCAAAAAAATCCTGTTCACTACCGACTTCTCCGAAGGAACTTCTCACGCCCTTTCGTATGCGCTGGATATCGCTAATAAATATGGCGCAAAACTGCATATTTTTCATGTGGTCTACAACAGTTTTATATATCCGGGACTGCATATTCCTCACGGCTCTTTCGACATCGTCAAGAAAGAGATGGAAGAGGCTGCCAACAAGGCGCTGCGAAAGATCTGCGCCTCTGCAGGTGAAAGCTGCAAAGATATCGAAAGCAGCGTTGCTCATGGCGTGCCTTATGAGGAGATACTGAAATACGCTAAAGAGCATAATTTCGACATGATAATCATCGGCACACACGGCAGAAAGGGACTTGATCGCGCCCTGCTCGGCAGCACCGCAGAGCGTGTTGTCAGGAACTCCCATTGTCCTGTGTTCGTTGTAAGAATGCCGATGTAGGAAGTTCTACGCTGCTCTTTGCGGAGCTCCCTGCATGACACTTAAAACATCGGCTCTCATAATCGGCGGGGGACCCGCGGGATCTACAGCGGCCAGATTCCTGTCTGAGGCAGGGGTGGATACCCTGCTGGCAGAGAGGGATTTTTCTTATGTCAAGCCCTGCGGAGGCTGCATCCCTTCAGGTGGATTTAACGAATTCGGATTGCCGGAAGCCCTGATCAAAAAAAAGATAGGCCGGATTGTCATAGTAGCTCCAAGCGGCAAACGACTCGAAATTAATCTCAGGGGCGGACATCTTTACATCACCGAAAGGGGGAGCTTTGACTCTGCCCTCCGAACGCTCGCAGGACAAAAAGGCGCTTCGCTGATCGAATGCGAGTTCACCGGAGTCGAAAAAAGAAACGGCTCGTTTGTCTCCCGCCTGATAAGAAAAGCGGATGGCGCGATCATTACTGTCCATTCCGATTACCTGCTTGCCGCTGATGGAATCTCATTTATAACCGGAAAATGCCTGAATATGAAGAGGCCCTCGCATCTGTATACAATCAGCGCCAATATACCACGCTTCGAAGGAGACGCATGCGAGTTTTGGTTTGGCAATAAACATGCCTCAAATTTTTATTCGTGGATATTCCCGTCGGAAGGCCGCGCTTCTATCGGAACCGGCGGCAGCGCTCCCGGAGAACTCAGGCCCCTGTTTGATAATTTTATAAAAAGGAGATTCGGCAATAACCGCGGTCCTTTTGCCGGCAATCGGGATATCTGCCATCCAAGAATCTTTCCCGTGCCTTCATGGAGAGGCAGTCCGTATTCGGATGGGAATGCCCTCTTTCTTGGCGATGCGGCCGGCATGGTGATGCCGACCACATATGAAGGCATCTATTACGCCATGAAATCGGGACAACTTGCAGCAGATGCTATTATAGACGGCAGACCCGATTATTATCGGGCTCTTCTGGAAGACAAATTCAGATACAGATTCATTCTTATGAAGCTGTTCAGAAAGCTTTGTTTCAGAAATGACCTCTCAATAGAAAAATGGGTAGGGATACATGGTAATCCCGAAATCCAGGAAATAGCCATGAGTTTATGGCTGCGCAAACAGGCCGATTCGCGCGGCCTGTTCGAGTATCTCAGGGCATTCACAGGCGGCCATCTATTCTGACAATTCCCGGCTATTATCATAAGCGTACCATTTGCGTTAGAATAAAGAACCTTGAAGAAATTTCTCGTAATATCCATAATACTGCATGCGCTTCTTATTGCTTTAGCCCTTTTTCTGATGCCGCAGAAAGAAAAAGAGATTAAGACAATGACAGCGATTCTTGTTCCGCCGGAGCCGCCTGCAAAATCAATAAAAATGCCTCAACCCGCAGAAAGAAGTCCCCGTCCAAAGATGAGACGCCAGGACACTGTCCGCACCGGAGAGACCGGCGCGCCGAAAAAAATCTTTGCTGTGCCTAAAGGCCGGAAAAGCGAAAGAGGCAGAGTTGCCGGCAGGGAGAGCGCCCGGAAACCTGCCGCAACCCGACAATACAAGACTGATCAATCAAAGTCCGCCAGACCCGCAGAAAAGCTGGTTCGTGAAAAACTCTTTGACAGCGCCGTCATAGGTAAAATAGCCCGCGCGGGAAGCAGGCGCGCAAAAAGCATAAAGAGCGGTGGCGTATCTTTTGATATCGGGCAAGAAAGATATTACGGCTGGGTGCAGCGCCTGAGCGAAAAGCTTGCTTCTGTCTGGAAATATCCACAAGATCTGGCTGAAAGAAGGATTTTCGGCGACGTGTATGTGCGTATGTCATTCAAAAAGGACGGCAGTCTCAGCCGCGCAGAATTGGTCAGAACATCTGGATACAGGTCGCTTGACGACTCCGCAATGCGGGCGCTGAAAGACGCAAATCCTTACTGGCCTCTTCCTCAAGACTGGAATGAGGATGAGTTGACGCTCATAGGCCATTTCTATGTTCCCTAGACAAAAAAAAGAGGGCCGTTTCCGGCCCTCTCAGTATTCCATTACCTACTGAACAATCCTTGGAGTCAGGAATATCAGCAGCTCCGTATTTGCGATTTCCCTGGTCTGCTGCTTGAAAAGCTCGCCCAACAGAGGTATTTTCGACATCCCCGGAACATTATTGTCGGATATTTGATCACTAGTGGTTATAATACCACCGATAACTATTGTTTCACCATTCATCAGCAATACCTGAGTCGAAGCTTGCCTCGTGTCAATGGCCGGATTTCCCTGAACGTCCCTTATGGTCCAGTCCGGCGCATCTTTAATCAATTCGATATCCATGAGAACACCGCCGCCCGCCGAAATATGAGGCGTCACTGTAAGCTTCAGGTTCGCATCTATATATGTGGTGGAATAAGTGGCAACGCTAGTCGAGGTGCCCGACTGGATAGTAGTGACGGGTATCTTCTTGCCCTGCTTGATTAACGCCTTCTGATTATCAAGAGTCATAATCTTCGGACTGGCCACTATCTTCGCCTTACCGCTTGTCTCAATAGCAGACAGGCGCAGGTCAAGACCAAATGTCTTATCGGCATTAAGATATCCAAATGTAACAGCGCTGGTCGGACTCAAGGCGGAAGTCGCCGCAGGCAGATTAAACAGGGTCGATCCCGACGACTGTCCTCCCGGAATACTGGTGCCCTGAGAACCCGCAGCGCTGAAACTTCCGCTATTTGTGCTGCCTGTTTTGCCCGTCATTCCCCACTGCACGCCAAGGCTTTTTGAATAGTTTGTGTTCATTTCAACTATCCGCGCCTCTATCAGCACCTGCTGGGTAGGTCTGTCCAGCGTCTCAAACAATTTCTGCACCTGATAAATTGCCGGCTGTATATCTTTGACGATCACCGACCGTGTGCGCACATCTATACTTAATGTGCCCCTGGGAGACAACAGTTTACCCTTCTCTATTACCTCTTTGAGTCTTTCAACATCCGCATTATTGACCGTAAATATCCTGGTCACGATATCTTCCGCTTTGGTGAATAATTCCTTATTCTCAGCGGCAGACTTTTGCTCTTCCTGAAACGCCTTTACCGTGGCTATTCTGATAATATTACCTTCGACAACCTTTTCCAGATTGAATGTCCTGACGATAATTTCAAGAGCCTGTGTCCAGGGGACATTAATCAGCTTCATCGTGATTTTCCCCTTTACATCTGGATGCACCACCATATTATAACCGCTAACATCTCCAAGCAATCTCAAAATTGGGACAATATCAGCATCCTGAAAATCCAGCGAAACAACCTTGCCGCCTTGAGCTATGGTACGTCGCGCCGAAGAGTCCTTTTCCGTAACTGTTTTTTTCCCCGCTACATCGTTACGCGTGAAATCCACAAGCAATTCGTCATCAAGAATATAGACCTCAGACTGGGAGTCGGTGTGAGAGGTGATCACAATCCGCACCTTGTCAACTTCGTTTTTAACCGTCATGTTCTTTATCGGCGGCATCATCTTTGACGGAATTGACGCCCTTGATTTAACCCCGGGAATTTCCAGTATCACACTGCCATCAAGCTGAAATACCGCCGGTTCTCCCAGCTTTCCATCAGCCTTTATCACCAGCTCAACAAGATTCTTGTCCTTATCGAAATATATCTCGGTTATTTCCCTTGCCGCGCCATCCCTCGGCTGAGACGACTCAGCGCTCGAACCGTCCGGTCCCTTATCGGTTAATATATCTTTTAAATTCCTCGAATCCCTGGCTGTTGCGGCTTGAACAGATTTCTTGCCAATGCGAATGGACAGCGTATCAGCCGTAACCTCGGCCTTCACATCATTTTTCGCCTGAAGTATTATGTCCAGCCGCGCTGCAAGCGACGGCGCCTCTATTTGTGCCGGGGCAACCTCAATAATTCCCTTTGCTTTGGACAATATCTTGTCTCTGAACTGTCCGACCGATGCTCCTTCTATCACAACAGCCACAAGAAAGGGATCAGCGGTTTTCTGCAGCGAATATTTGATAGGCCCCTGTACCTTTATATTTACAGCATAATCTTCTATGGATATCCCGGTAATAACTATCGGAGGAGCGGTTGCAGCCGATTGATCCGGAGCTACATCCTGAGCCAGTGTCCCACCCGGAAAACAGAATAGCAGCAGCGCCGCAAAAAACATAACTGCCAGTCTTTGCGCAACACAAAGATGCAGACCGGATTTGGCTTTTTTAATATTTTCCTCAGATTGGATATTTATTATCATCATTCCTCCTCCATACGGAGCTTTAATACTCTCTCTATCGGACTATATTTGCCCCTTGCATCCTTCACCCTGTCTGCGATAACAACTGAATCTTTTTTTATTTTTTTGATAAAGCCCGAGTTGAGCCCTACTTTTACGCCTTCATAAACTGTATACGATTTTCTGTCCGGCATGGACAGAACCGCTGAATACTTGTTATTCATCCACAAGATGGCAATCACCTGCATATCGGCCGCATCATAGGATTGCAGCGGGGTTGCGCCCTTTATCTTGCCGACTTTTTTAGGTTGTATAAGAGATGTAAAAGGATCCCTTCTGCTCACACCCGTATATTCAAAGGCAGCGCTCTTCTTTTGAGATTCAGGTGAAGCGGCCACGGTCTCTTGTCCGGCTTGTCCAGCCTTATCCTGTGCAGTTTCAGCCGCGCTTACGGGCTGCATTATTAATCCGGCCGACAATAATAACCCTGCAAAAAGAATAAGAGTTATCCTCATTTTTTCTTTCCCTTTTCCGCCTGTTGCAGCGCCTTTTTTTCTTCCTCGGAAATTGACGAATATGTCTTGGCCGTAAATACCGTCGCAAGCGTCACCGGATTTCTGGCCGACCCTTTCCCGCTCTTCTTCAAGGTAATATTGTTCAGGGTCACTATCCTTTGTAAACCGGTAACATTACTGAAAAACAATCCGATACTGTGATAGCTGCCCCGCATTTCCACGCCGACCGGAATTTCATAAACATCCTTGCTTGAATGCACTGTTTTGGAACCAGGCTTCCATAGAACTACTTCAAGCCCCGATTTTATGCCAAGGTCCGACAGCTGTTTGAGCAATTCGGAAACTTCCTTCTCCATCGGCAGCTGGGCCTCCAGTTGAGCAAGCTCCCGTTTCTTTGTTTCGTTTTCCGCCATCAGCACATTGAGCCTCTGTTCCTGCACCTGAAGATGCTCAAGGTCGCTTTTCTGCTTATCTATATCAGCAACCATCGAAGTTCTCTCATCGTAAAGCGGGATCAAAAGATACATGACGCCAACAATGACAATAATCAAAACAGGCACAATCAGAATTGCGTTCTTTATAAGCGGACTTTTGTCATCTAAATTTTCCACAATTCATTTCCTCGTAGTGAAATTCAGCTTAAAAATATATACATCGGCGGTATCTACTACTGCCTGTTTTGATTCGTCAAGAGACACATCGGAATAATCAGCAGACTTTTTCAGGTTTTCGATGAAAGCGACAACATCAAAATTGGTGAAAGCCATTCCCTCTACTGATACTTTGGGACTATTGAAGACAACCGATGTAATCCATGTGTCGTTTGGAAGCAGTTTGCTGATATTATCGAGAAGCTTTGCAGGGGTAATCTGGTCCTGCTTAAGTGTCTTGATGAGATTGGTTTTCGATACTATAGCCTTGTTAAGATCCTCGTATTTCTTTACCTCTTCAATTTTCTTCTTGGATTCGGCTATCAGCGCGTTGTTCTTCTGATAATCTTCCTTCAAACCGTCCACGTTCAGCTTCAGCCCGAAATAGGCAAGCCCCACAACCAGCAAAGACCCTACTATTACAGCCGCCAGCATCACTAATAACGCAGGCGTTTTTTTGTGCTCCGTTGCAACGGCAGTTATAAGTATCTTCTGTTTTTTCTGTTTTCTTTCGGCAAGCAGGTTTATGCGGATCATTGCCTGTCTCCCGCGCTTCTCATTGCAAGTCCTATGGCAACAGCCGCTATGGGAGCAACGCCTCTTACAGCCGCTTCAACCTTGTCGGATACCCGGATCTTTCTCAGAACATCCGCCACTTCAACAGGTATCCCCAGCCTTTCCGACATAAGTCCGGCAAAACCATTCAGAAGCGCAGCGCCGCCGCTAAGCACAATACTGCTGATTTCCTCATCTCCGGAACTGCTCCTGAAATATTCGAACGTCCTGTAGATCTCTGCGTAAATCTCATCCGATGTCTTATCCATGATCTCAGACACCACCTCTGCCGCCGTCCCTTCCGGCCGCTCTCCAAGTTTGATTTTCTCGGAGGCTTCTTTCGAGACATTGAGCGCCCTTTCTATGGCATCAGTATGTGAATTACTACCCACAGCCGTATCACGCGTAAAAACAGGTTGTCCGTTTCTGATAATATTTATGTTTGTCTTGCAAGCCCCGATATTTACAAGGGCTACAGCTTTGCGTTCCGAGATCCCGTAGTTCAGTTCATATATATTTCCAAGAGCAAAACAATCGATATCGACAACTACCGGTGTCATGCCCGCCTGTTGAACCGCCTCCAGATAATCGTCCATTACCGTTTTTTTGACGGCCGCCAGCATGACATCCATCATTCCGTCTTCTTCTCGCGACGCTCCAAGGATTTCAAAATCTATGTGCGCATCCTTGATGTCAAAAGGAATATACTGTTCAGCCTCATATTTGATATTCAGACTGAGCTCCTCTTCGGTAATCTGCGGCACTTTAATCAACTTGGTGATAACTGATGAATGGCCCGAAAGCCCGAGAGAAACATCGCCTTTTTTTAATCCGGCCTGACCGAGGAGCTCCTTGAGGGATGATGCGAGTTTGGATTTATTGATAACAAGCGCGTCGGAAATAATATCTCTTTCGAGCGGCATCATGCTGAAGTGAGTCAGTTCAAAGCCGTCCTTGCCGGCATTGAGCTGCGCCAACTTTAAGTAGCGTGATCCGATATCTAATCCGACAGCGCCCTTTTTGCCTATCAGCATAGAATAATTTAACTTAAATCTTTCTGTTTGTCAAGCTTTTTTTTCAACAACCGGCCATGCCGGATCAAATCACCTGCCTGTCAGAATTGCATTGTCGCCGATTCATAAAATTATCAAATCCGATTTCCGCGATCTCATGGCTCCGTCATCTCCGGCAGCGCGATCAGGCGGAACCCATTCAATTAACTATAAAATATAATCCCAAAATTATTTTGTGACCGTTGTCACCTATACAAATAAGCGTGTTTTTCGGGTCAATTATTCAAATCTTCAAAATTTTATATAAACTTTACAGCTTTTTATTGTACAACTGATAATTGTCAACGCCCGCCCGACTTTATCTGCCGGAGCTGCATATAAACAATCCCGGCAAATGCAAGATTGCAATTCTCGCATAAACATACTACGCCTGAGCCGATGGCGGAACCCGATTGCCCAAACAACTTTCAGCCTATTATATTTCTTACCGCATCGGGACTGTATGATTTGCCGGATGCCCCCTGAAGCACGGCGTTTAGCGCTTCGAAATTTGTGAAGCCCGGGAGCGGATCAAAAACCTTACTGAATTTAATGACCTTGCCGTCTAAAGAGACAATGGAACCATCGTTTTCGATATGGGGCGAATACGGCATTACAAAGCCTGAAACCGCCGTTATGTCATTCGGAGAAACCGAAAGCGCGGCTATAAATTCAGCTCCCTTCGGCAGATACCCTGCAACGTCCAGGTTCTCATTCAGAGAGAATATTGCCTGCACCCTTCCGCTCGTCAATGCGTCCCTTATACTGCCGAGTTTCTGCGGAGAAGAAAAATCAAATGCACTGTTGAAGACAATATCACGGTATCCTCTGGTATTGCAGCTCTTTTGCGTAAGGATTACGCCGTTCCCTTCCTTGTTCTGTCTGTCTGTAAGGGCTATCAGCCCCGCGGCTGTTTTGATGTCTTTGTTTGTCACGGTATTATTCAGGATAATGATTACGCTCCTGTCAGGATCGCGCAATAGGGCTGCCGCAGCGGTCACTGCCTTACCGTTTTCGGAATTGCCGGGGACCCGAATACTCTTTGCAATAGCGTCTACTATGGAGCTTTCCTGTCCTGTTTCACAATCAAGATGCAACACGCTGCATCTCTTCAATTCGGAATCGAGACGCCCGATCTGTATGAATTGCGATCCTTTACTGAGCGCCCTCTTTACCTGAAAACCCAGAACAGGGTTATCGGTCGTAAGTCCGGGGCCGATATTCACTATCACGTCGGCTGTCGCTATATCCTCACGTGCGGCATAGTCGCTGACATCAGGGATTACTCCTGCAGCCAAATCTTCCGCCGAAGCAATTAAAGACGAGCCAAAATGGGATGCAATAGATGAGAAGAGAAAGACTTCCTCTCTGGTCGCCGACGGCGAGACCAGGAATAGAATCGAATCGTTTCCATATTTTTCTCTTATATTCCAAAGCCCGGCCGCAACCGCCCTGCCCGCTGATTCGAGGGGCATCTCGCCCTTCCCTGCCTCGGAACACTTAATGATCCTCCCCTCGTTTTTCAGATAAGAACTTTCAAACCTGCCTTTTCTGCACAACTCACCTTCAATATATTTTTCATAGGGAGCAGCCGTTATATGGAAGATGTCCCTGTCAACGGCATTGATATCGATCTCGCAACCCATGCCGCAATCGGCACAAATCGTCCGCCGGGGGATGACTTTAAACGGGGCCGGCATCTTGAAAGGATAGTTGAATTCAATGGCCCCTGTAGGGCACACCTCGATGCAGTTGCCGCATCCTATACACGGCGTCTCGGCAAGCGGCCTGTCCATTGACGGCTTCACCACTGTTGAGTTGCCGCGATTTATGTAACCGAGCGCATTAATACCTATCAGCTCCCCGCAATACCTCACGCATCTGCCGCAAAGGACACACTTGTTCGGGTCAAGGGCTATAAAAGGATGCCTTATGTCGACATCGTATTTTTTAAACTTTCCGGTATACGCCTTCTGGGAGGCGCCTGTATCAGTCGCATATTCCTTCAGGTCGCAATCGAAGATCGTTACGCAGCCGCAGGTAAGGCAGCGGTCCGCTTCATACGCCACGATTTCAGGGGTCACTCCGAGGTCTACCTCTGCGAAAGACTTGATCCTTTCACCAGGGTCGATCTTCCTGCTCTTGCTGCGCTCGGTACGTTCAACGTGCGCGAACTGCGACTTGTCTAGTGTTTCGAGGGCCGCCTTGCTGCTCAGAAACTCCTCTGGGTATCTGACTATATTACCTGTAGTTAAATATGTATCTATTATATCGGCGGCCTTTCTGCCTGCGCCTATGGCGTCGATGGCGGCCTTTGGACCGGTTGCAACGTCTCCGCCTGCAAAAACGCCCTTCGCGCTTGTGGCCAGGGAAGCGGGATCAAAATCGATCGTCTTCCATTTGGTCGTCCTAATCTCTCCCCACGCCGTGTTTGCGAGGCAAGAAAGATCGCTCTCCTGCCCGATGGCGGATACGATCATGTCGCAATTGAAGACAAATTCTGAATTCTCCTTCTGGAGCGGCCTTCTCCTGCCGCTCGCGTCGGGTTCTCCCAGATACATCTCGAAGCATTCAAGCCCCACAAGCTTGCCGTTGTCTTTTACAACACTCTTAGGCGCGGTAAGCAGCTTGAGTTCTATGCCCTCTTCTATTGAATCCTCTATCTCTTCCTTGTCCGCAGGCATCTCGTCGAGCGTCCTGCGGTAAAGGAGGGCCACCTTGTCCGCGCCGCAACGGACCGCAGTCCTTGCCACATCGACTGCCGTGTTGCCGCCGCCTACAACGGCCACCGTGCCGCTGAGCTTCGGGAAGGTCCCCGCCTTCTTTACGTCCTCAAGAAACCTTATGCCCGTCTGCACGCACGGGCCTTCCTCACCCGTTATCCCCATCGGCTTGCCAATCCACGAGCCCAGAGCGAGATAAACAGCGTCAAACCCCTTTGCCTTCAGATCGTCAAGCGTGAAGTCCTTTCCGAGTTTGACCCCGGTTTCGACATCAATGCCATGAGCGAGGATAAAATTGATCTCCTTGTCCAGCACCTTCTCGGGAAGACGATATTCGGGTATACCGTAGCGCACCATGCCTCCGAGCTTCGGCTGCCACTCGAATATCTTGACCGTATACCCTTTCTTGGCAAGATAGTAGGCGCAGGTCAGACCCGAAGGCCCGCCGCCGATTACCGCAACACTCTTCCCGATTTTGGGCGCAGGAGCCGGGATCTCGAGATTGTCATACTCCAGATCGGCTATATAGCGTTTTACAAAATTCAGCGCGGCCGGAGTGTCGGTATAATTCCTGCGACAGTTCGCCTCGCAATACCTTACACAGACCCTGCCGCACATAAGCGGCATCGGATTATTCTTTCTGACAAGCTTAAGAGCTTCCAGGTATTTGCCTTCTCCTGCAAGCGCGATATATCCCTGGATATCCACATCAGCCGGACAGTTCACATTGCAGGGCCCCCTGCAATCCGCATAATGGTTCGAAAGCAGCAGTTCAAGAGCCGCCTTCCTTGCGGCCACTGCAGCCGGGCTGTCCGTCTCTATCTCCATTCCGTTTGCGACCGGCACGGCGCATGAGACCAGTATCTTCCCCGACTTCATATCTTCGACCGAACAAACAAGGCACGAACGGTGAGGCTCGAGCCGCGGCTCATAACACATTGCCGGTATATCAAAACCGTTTTCCCTCGCAACCTGAAGGATCGTCTTGCCCAGTTTGGCGTTTATCTCTTTTCCGTTTATCTTTATATTTACCATGATATCCTGCCCCTAATCCTTGCGTATAGCATTGAAGTTGCAGACCGTGAAACACTTTCCGCACTTAACACACTTGGCCTCATCCACAACATGCGGCTTCTTCACTTCCCCGCTGATTGCCTTTGTCGGGCATCCACGCGCGCAGAGCGTGCATCCTGTGCAGGCGTCCGGATTAATAACGAATTTCACCAGGGCCGCGCAGGAGTGAGCCGGACAGACATGGTCCCTGATATGCGCCATATATTCGTCCCTGAAATATTTGAGTGTGGTAAGCACAGGGTTTGGAGCTGTCACTCCGAGACCGCAGGATGAAGCCTTGCCGATATACTGAGCAAGCTCTTCCAGCTTCGGGATGTCTTCCTCCGTCCCCTTGCCCGCCACAATCCGCTCCAGAATCTCAAGCATCCTGAGCGTGCCGATCCTGCAGGCCGTGCATTTGCCGCACGATTCATTTTGCGTGAACGCCAGGAAGAAACGCGCAAGCTCGACCATACAGGTGTCTTCATCCACTACGATCATGCCGCCTGAGCCCATAATCGCGCCCAGTTTGGTGATCTCCTCATAATCGATCCGAGTGCCGGCAAGGGCCGCGGGAATGCAACCGCCTGACGGGCCGCCCATCTGGACACCCTTGAATTTCTTTCCGCCCTTGATGCCGCCACAGATATCATTTACGATCTCATTGATGGTGATACCCATCGGCACCTCAACAAGACCGGCCTTACGGGCCTTGCCTGCAATGGCGAAGACCTTAGTGCCTTTGCTCTTCTCCGTGCCGTAAGCCGCGTATTTCTCAGGGCCGTTCAGTATGATCCACGGCACACTGGCGAAAGTCTCCACATTGTTTATATTTGTCGGCTTGCCGAACAATCCTTTTACTGCAGGATATGGAGGCCGCACCTTCGGGGTTCCGCGTTTTCCTTCAATAGATGACATGAGCGCAGTCTCTTCGCCGCAAACAAAAGCTCCGGCGCCTTCTTTCACCGTAAGTCTGAAAGAGAAGCCGCTGCTGAAGATATTGTCGCCGAGCATCCCCTTTTGTTCGAGGATTGCGATGGACTGCTGAAGCCTGCGCACCGCCATAGGATATTCTGCTCTACAATATATATATCCTTCAGATGCGCCGATGGCGTATCCGCATATCATCATGCCTTCGATAACCGAATGCGGGTCGCCTTCCAACACGCTCCTGTCCATGAACGCGCCCGGGTCTCCCTCGTCCGCGTTGCAGATAACATACTTTTTCGGGCCTTTGGACTGGCTCGCAAATTTCCACTTCAGGCCTGTCGGGAACCCGCCTCCGCCCCTTCCCCGCAACCCGGAGGCCAGCATCATCTCGATGACCTGTTCAGAGGTCATTCCGGCGAGTATCTTCTTTATCGCCTTATATCCGTCCCGATTGATATACTCATCCAGAGAATCCGGATCTATGACACCGCAGTTCCTGAGCACAATCTTTACCTGCTTCTTCAGGTAATCAAACTCTTCGCCTGAGGCATGGTCTTTTACTATTACCCACTCATCAACAGACTTGTTGTCGTTGACATGGCTGGCAAAAATCTTCTCCGCCCGCTCTTCAGTCACGTCGCCATACAGAAATACGGAATTGCCGTCGCTTACCTCTACAAGAGGCTCGCGATAGCACATGCCGATGCAGCCGGTGGCTGAGACAGAGACCGCAGTGGAACTACCTGCCAGACCCTTCAATTTCCCCAATATTTTTTCAGCGCCTGCCGAGACGCCGCATGTGGCCATTCCTACCGTTATATTTATCACAGGCGACCTCGCTAATTCTGCGCCTTGCGCCGGTATTCCTTTAACAGCTTACGGACGCTCTGGGCAGTAAGTTTTCCATGGACATCTTCATTAAGAAAAAGGACGGGACCGATGCTGCAGCACCCGAGACACGCCACGGTCTCGACCGTGAAAAGGCCGTCATCCGTCGTATCATTGGATTCGTCGACCTTCAGTTCTTCCCTGATCACATCCAGGAGCAGCATCGAGTCATTCACATGACAAGCCGTTCCGTCGCAGACCTTTATCAGGTATTTGCCTGGGGCCTTGAGCCTGAACTGTTTATAAAAGGTCACTACACTGTAGATATCGCTTTCAGCCGCCCCGGTGATGTCGCTTATCTCGTGAATCGCTTCCACGGGAACAAACCCGTTTTCGACCTGCACCTTCTGCAGAAGCGGAATCACGTCGCTTTTATGCGTCTTTGCTGCGGCAACCTCAGGACTGAAAAACCTGTAAGCAGTGTCATTAAGCACTTTGTCCCCCTTGACAACGCAAATTAAGTAATAATAAATGCGCCTACATCCCATCCCGGCTTATCAGGATAAACGGCAACCCATTGCCGCTCAATTTCTATCTTGATTATGGCCGCACAGGTATTCATCGCAACCAGAGCTACTACAGGTTTCTCCCATTTTGAAGGTGAGAATCGTAACCGGCAGCAAATTTAAAAAATTGTACCGGCTTAAAGCCTTGTCTGTCAAGCAATGCAGCGCCTCAATTTGCCGACGAATTGCCGTCGTCTTTCCTGCAATCTATCCGGCGCGCGACATAATCTCTCGCACCCAAAGACAAAAATAAGGGTAAGGGACAGTAATATATCAATGCAAATATGTTAATGTCCGCTTAATCTGTCAAGTTAAAACGAAAAGTTGTATGACTTCACAAACTCTCCGATACGCTTCCGGGACGCCTCAATCCTCTTGTTCAAATCGATCTTATATTGCTCAATATCCAGCTTGATACTGGCCGCGCCAGTGTCCATGGCCGCTTTTGCCACAGCGGACGCCTCCCATTCAAGCAGCCGCGGGTCCATTGCCAGCGGCACAACATAGTCGATACCAAATCCGGCCGACTTCAGTCCGTATATGTCGAGCAGCGTCTGCGGGACTGGCTCTTTTGCCAGAGCCGCCACTGCCTTCGCCGCTGCCAGTTTCATTTCCTCATTGATTGTTACAGCGCGGACATCCAGCGCGCCCCGGAAAATATAAGGAAACCCTGAGACATTATTTATCTGGTTCGGAAAATCCGAACGCCCGGTGCCCATTATGCAATCATTCCTCGCAGCCTTTGCCTCAGCAAAGGTGATCTCCGGATCGGGGTTTGCCATGGCAAATATGATCGGATTCTTATTCATGCTCTTTACCATGTCCTGGCTCACAAGTCCTTTGGTGGACAGACCGAGAAACATGTCCGCGCCCCTGAACGCCTCGGCCATATTTGCATACCTTTGCTGCTGGGCGAATAACTTTTTCTGTTCATTCAAATCATCACGCCCGGTATTGATATGCCCCCTGGAATCGAACATCGCGATATTTTCCTTTTGAAGCCCCAGCTGTATATAAAAGTTGCAGGTGGCGATGGCAGCGGCTCCGGCCCCGGACACGACCAGTCTGATGTCTTCCGCCTTTTTGCCGGTGATCTCAAGGGCATTGATAAGACCTCCGCCGGTAATGATAGCGGTGCCGTGCTGGTCGTCATGAAATACCGGGATACTCATTTCCTTTTTCAGGGTCTCTTCAATATAGAAACACTCGGGCGCCTTGATGTCTTCCAGATTTATGCCGCCGTAGGTCGGTTCAAGCGCCTTGCAGATGGCAATCACCAAGTCGGGGTCCTTTGCGTTTATATTGATGTCATGACAATTTACATCGGCGAATATCTTGAACAGCAGGCTCTTGCCCTCCATGACAGGCTTTGCGGCAGCGGCCCCAAGGTTCCCAAGACCCAGAATAGCGGTCCCGTTGGAAACAACGGCTACCAGATTCCCCTTGTTTGTATATTTATACGCATCCTCCGGATTTGCCGCAATTGCGCGGCAGGCGTCGGCCACTCCGGGTGAGTACGCCATGGACAGATGCTTCTGGGTCACAGCCGGTTTGATCGGCACCAGTTCGGTTTTACCATTGGGATATGCGCTATGATAAGCAAGCGCTTCTTCTTTAGTGAACAAGGCCATATCTGCCTCCTTTGAAATAATCGGTCTTATAAATATGATAACAGCAGATTCAAATTATAAAAGACCCGTAATGATGATCCTTGCCGGATTGAAACGGCATAAATTTTATTTTTCCCTGAAAAGTCTGGTATCATCTGGAAACCCGGTAATAATATTTTCTCATCGAGAGCGCAGAATGGTAGACCACATCGGAAAAGAAAAAGCAGTTCATGGGCAACACTGGGGCGCAGTGCATGGCGGTTATTTCTCCAATCCGGCAATTGCGCAGCCCCTTGTTGAAACAGTAAAAGGCATCCTGGCTGAATCGCCGGCTGACGTGGTTGTCGATTTTGGAGGAGGCACAGGCTATCTGTTGTCCCTGTTGGCATTGCACGGCATAGGAGCCGGCGCAGAACTGGTGAATGTTGACTGCTCGGAAACACAGCTCGCCCTTACAAACAAAAAAGGCATTTCCACTATCTGCGCATCAATCAGCAGTTTCAGGCGCGGCGATATTGCCGCTGAAGACAAGCGGTTTTTCTTCATGATGCGGTCCGTTCTTCACTACCATGGGGAAAAGGGGTTGCAGCCCCTATTGAGGCGCCTTCGCGATCAGGCAAAAAAAGGTGAATTCTTTGCTCATCAGAGCGCATCCTTTGACAATGAAGAAGAGGCTGCCTGCCTCAATTTTCTCTACAGACAGATGCGCACCGGCAAATGGTATACCACTATTGACGATCTGAAGGACCGCCTGGCAGAATCAGGCTGGCTCGTAACTGCAACAACCCCGGCGCCTCCGCTGCTGCTTACCTCTGATGAACTGGCCCGGCGGTATGCCCTGGACACAAATGATATTGCCCGCATACGCAGCGTGATGGCAACGACATTCAGCGGAATGGACAGGGTCTTCCGGCTCACGCCGTCCGGCTTCCAAGCAGACCTGCATTACAAGATCTACACATGCGCGGCAGAAAAATAAAATGCCCAGTCATCTTCATTGCCCTGTCGAAATCCTTGCCCATAAGCGCATTTCGCGCCTGCTACCTCATCCCTCATAAAACCTGATAACAGCGTTCTTTCTGCCCGCCGCCTTTTCATAAATTTCATCGGGATGTCCGACGGCGATTACCGCGTAAACCTTCTCTCTCGATGTCATCCCGATTGAACGCTGTATATTATTGTCCTGCGACATGGCGGCCACCGCAAAGCCGATAAGACAGGTTCCGAGTCCCATAGCATGCGCCGCCAGCAGTATGTTTTGCGTTGCCAGCAGCGCATCCTCAGATGGACAACTCGCGCCCGGCTTCGAGGCAACGACAATGGCCGAAGTCGCGCCATGGAACAGTCTGTCCTTTCCGGACTCCTTCCACTCGTTGACAGCTTTATTTACGGACGGATAGTAATTCTTATAATAATGGTCAAGTTCGCTTCTGCCAAAGAGCTTAAGGGCCTTTCTGACAAGGACTTTTTCAGCCATACTGTTAAGCTTTCCGAAAAAATCCGCGATCTGTCCTGCAAGTTTATCGACACCCTTTCGCGTGGGCAATATAGTAAATGTCCAGAGCTGGCTGTTTGTTCCGGATGGCGCAGTTGTGCCTATTTTAACCAGGTCTTCAAGCAACGACTTGTCCACAGCCTGGGCTGTGAAGTTGCGGCATGAGCGTCTGGAAGCCATCAATTTTACCAACCCGGGCAAATCATATTGTCCATACGGCAGCCACCATTCATCCATTGCAAAGGATTTGAATTCATATAAAGCCGGATCTATGAGCGGGACCCGTATCAGCCCGAACGGACAGGCTGCGGCGCAATGCCCGCATGAGATGCATGATTCCTCCTTCACTTCAGCCTTGCCCCGGACAATCTCTATGGTTTGAGAGGGGCATACCTTCACGCACAAACCGCAGCCAATGCAGCGCGCCGACGCTATCACAACTGTCTTCCCGTTTTCCATAAGCCTTCCTTTCAGCTCCGCCTGCCCGCCTCGAATGAGGCGACAACGCTTTCACGGGCAAGGGAGCGTAAATTTTTTCTGGCCTCGACAGGCGATATCCCCGCCGATTGCGGATATATCAGGGGGCCGAAATCAATTTTCACATTTATTCGTTTCAATCCCGCGAACCGCCAGAAATGGGGGGCCAGAGCGGCCGCGCCATGCCAGGCGACCACATCCAGAAGATGTTCGGAATATCTTATGCCCGCGGGCCTTACAGGCAAGTTCCTCCTTACCGGAATGTTGAAGAATGCGCTTTTGAAAGGCCCTACCGATCTTCCATCCGAAGTCTTCCCTTCCGGGAAAACAACAACCGTAACGCCTGCATCGATCTTCCGCTCCAGTTCCCGCATAGCCTGCATCGCCGCCCGTTTGGAGTTGCGGTTGACGAATACCACTCCTCCGAGTTCTGCGATCCATCCGAACAGCGGCCATCTCCTCAACTCATGGTTTGACAGGAAAACCGTCGGCCTGAGGCTCCCCATGACAAACACATCCGCGTAGCCGGAGTGATTGCATACAGTGAAGCCTCCGCTTTTTTTTCTCCGGCCGCCTTTCACCACACATATGCCGAAAATAAAACAGGCAGACTTTGACCAGATCATGGTCATCACGGCCTGCGCCCGCGCGCGCAATCGGCCGGCCGGCAGCAGGATCAGGTTTACAATAACACCCACCGGCAGACAAACGAGATTAAGCGCAAAAAAGATAGTAATCCTGAACAATTTCAAGAGCATGACATACCCCTGCCTGTCCGGAAAATCAGGATCCGGCAGCTGCTACATTTTATCACAATGGATTATGTATTGTAGTTATTGTCTTTAACTAGAAGGAAGTTGATGATGGAGCCGATACGATATTTGGCCGCAAGATCGAGCCCGCTGTAATCAACAGCAACACCGGTAATATCATGCGACTCATATTCTCCGGGCGGCTGAATTCTCACAACAGTTCCACTGATATCCAGGGCGCTGTCTTTTCCATCAAGTTCGATATGGATCAATACTTTTTCAGAAACAGAAGGCAACGGTACCCCTTGCGCAAATGTCGCAAACAGACCCGTTGCGCTGAGGTTAACAACGTTGCCGGTCGATTTTTGGCCGCGAAAACTTATACTGACGGACTCTTCCCGAACAAAGCGTTTGTAACGCCTTCCATCAGAGAACACCTCAATCGGCGCAACATTCTTATGATAAAGGACATTCACAGCACACATATACTTACCCGTTTAGTTATCGGCAAAAGTTTACAAAAGTTTACCATAAATCGCTTTGCCTATCAAATAGCCGCCTGCTTGAATGGAACCCTGGTAAACTGATAGCATAAGCGAATGCCAAAAGTCATTGTTAAACATTCGTTTTATGAGTATAGCGAGCTGAAACCCCACATATTCGCCATGCTCGGTAAACTTTCAGGAAGCTCTATAACAAGCGGAAGCAAAGTCATCATAAAGCCTAACTTTCTTGCTCCGGCGAGGCCCGAATCCGCAATAATAACGCATCCTTTAATTATCAGGGCCGTCGCGGAATATGTAATCGAAATGGGAGCCAAACCGGTCATATCCGACAGCCAGGCAGTCGGCTCTTTCAATCGCATACTTCAACAAGGGGGTTACATAGAAGCGCTGAGAGGGCTGGATTGCGAATTCGGGAATTTAAAAAATCAGTTTCTGTCGATATAGGCGCTCCATTCGGGAATATCGAGATTGCAGAGGATGCGCTTGCGGCGGATGTATTGATCAATTGCCCAAAGCTCAAAACACATTGCCAGATGCTGATGACCCTCGGGGTCAAGAACATGTTTGGCTGTGTGGTCGGGCTCAGAAAACCGGAATGGCATTTCAGAACAGGGGTAGACAGAGAACTGTTTGCGCGCCTTCTTGTGCAGATATATGCAACCGTTAAGCCCGATATAACAATACTTGACGGGATCCTCGCCATGCAGGGACAGGGGCCGGGGAGGTCGGGCAAGCCGTGTGAGCTCAATGTCCTGATGGTAAGCGATGACGCAGTAGCGCTTGATATGACGGTGTGCAAAATGCTGGGTATGGAACCTGACAATCTTCTCACCAACCGGATAGCTTCTGAAAGAGGGCTGGCCCCGGAATATGAGATCGAAGGAGATTTACCCCAGATAAAAGATTTCAGGCTGCCCCTCATGGTCCCGCTTATATTCGGCCCGCCGGCATTGCACAGGACGGCAAGAAAATACCTTATGCAACGTCCGGTTGTTAATGGCCGGCTCTGTAAAATGTGCGGGGAATGCGGGAGATATTGTCCGGCAAAGGCAATTACGGACGGGCCATATCAATTAAGATTCGACTATGACAGATGCATCAGATGCTACTGCTGTATAGAGGTCTGCCCCCATGGCGCGCTCGAAACGAAGGAGAACATATTAAGCCGCCTGGCAAGACGCGTTTTCAGGAGCAAAACCTGAGAACGGCCCATCCCGATTTGTCATCCGGGATATAGAACCGGGATTGTCTACAGAAACTCCAATGACAATTCCGGGTTCATAAATAGCAGCGGCCATTTATGAAAACATTATTCTCCGCTTTGAGACTCCGAGCTGTCCGATTTTTCCTCTTTTTCTTTTTTATGCCGTTTCCCGGCAGGTATTTTTGAATCCTTTGGCGCCCCGGGCAATACTTTTTCCATCGGTTTCGCCTTTTCCATGCGCTCTTTTGTCCAATACTCATCGCCTTGTGTATCTTGCGCGGGATGCTCCTCATATCCCGCCGCAAAAACCGGGACCACAAACAGCATAACCCCCAGCAAAACCAATACCCCCAGTAACTTATTCATAAAAACCTCCTGAGAAGAATATGATTTCTCTGCCTGTCATTTTCAGCCCTCCGCCGGAAATGAGATTATCAAGTCGCAGCTGTTTTTAATCATGGCCTTTTATAGTAAGTATACACATTCATATTTGCAGACCCAACATTTCATGTAAAAAAAAGAAAGCATTATACAACATTCCGCTAATATCAAATATCTTCAGGCAGGATCAGGCTCGAACAAACATTTGGGACAACGTCTATTGACTCGGCCATCAGAAAATGATAATTTAAAAAGACGCTAAAAAATGTATTTTTTATATTCAGTATTGTAAGTTTGCATGTGAGGAGATTGTAACGGAACACCAGGAACCAGACATATATCGGCAGTGAGAAATGGGGATACGGCGTATACTGCCGTTAAGGCCGTTTCCTGATTGACGTACCAAAATTGGATCGGGGGGGATCATGATGACTGGTATGTATGTTTGCTGTCGCGCCTCCAGGGAGGCTGCATTAGCATGAAAGGGAATCGCATTATACCTGGTGATATTCTGGTCGGCAGCCCTTTGCGCTGGGATGTATTTGATGAACACGAAGCGCTGCTGCTGAAGGAAGGAGCTGTTATTGAGTCCGAGTTCCAGCTCAACACTCTGTTAAAGCGCGGCCTTTTTGTACATGCCCTGATCGAACGGACTGAGCAGGAAGCCCCGATAATTATAAAAAAGTCTCCCTTCGAGATAATCGATGATGTCTATTTTCAATTGTGTGATCTGTTTCAGAAAACCGACATAAACCCCAAATTGGAGTCCAGGATCGTTAAATTGTGCGACATGCTACGGTCCGCCTGTAATTATGACCCAAACGCTTCACTCGGCATGATGTTTTTCTGCAACGACTGCAGGTATCCGGTGATGCATTCAATCCAGACAGCCCTGATCTGCAAAATTATACTGAACAATCTCGGCGCGTCCGGGGAAGAACAACTTATGACAATGGCCGCGGCGCTGACCATGAATATTTCGATGATTGGTCTGCAGGAAAAACTTTACTATCAGGAAACTGCGCTTGATGAAGCCCAGAAGCAGCAGATAAAGACCCATCCGGAGCGCTCCGTATCCTATCTCGAAAAATGCGGAGTCACAAACGCAGTCTGGCTGAACGCAGTGGCCCAACACCACGAATTCCTTAATGGAAGCGGGTATCCAAAAGGCCTGAAAGACGCTGAAATCGGCAGGAACTCCAGGATACTGACCATTGGCGATATGTATTGCGCCAAGATATCCAACCGCGCCTACCGCTGCCCAATACTGCCTACCAAGGCGTTGCGCGATCTTTTTGTGCGCAGGGACAACTCTCTGGATGCAACTATATCCCAGATACTCATCAAGAAACTCGGCATGTATCCCCCGGGTCTTTTCGTGGAATTGCAGAACGGGGAGATTGCTGTCGTAACACATGTCGGCAAAGATGTCCGCTTTCCCATGCTTTGCAGCCTGACGAATTCCAACGGTGTCCCGTATATGAAACCGATGCCCCGTGACTGCACGGAAACACAATATGCGATCAAAAAAGGGCTGGCCATAGCTGAAGCCGCAGTCGAAGTTAATCGCTGTCAGCTCTGGGGGTATATGTAAGATCTCCTGACAACTCATACAAAACATTCACTCTTGCTTCCGCGTCAGTCTCTTACCTCTTTTAGCTGCTTTATCCCGCAGGATCTTCAGAAGCTCTTCCGGAGATTTGTTCCTGAGCGCCTCCCTGAACTGGCTGCGATAATTATTAACGAGACTCACCCCTTCGATATTGACATCGTAGACCATCCATCCGCCGGCCTTCAGTATCATCCGGTAGTTGACCGACATCGCGGCTTTTCCAATAACCTTGCTCCTGACTTCAACCGTCTCCGCTGTAAGCGGCGCCTCTTTGTCGAAGACTATTTTTTCATTGGTATATGAAAATATCCTGTCGGCATATGTATCGGCAAGAAGGGCCTTAAAAAGCCTGATAAACTCCTTCTGCTGGCCAGAATCGAACTTGCTCCAGTTCCGGGCCAATGTCCTTTTTGAAAGCTCTTCCATATCAAACATCTTATCGGCTATGCGCCGTATCCTGTCCTTCTTGGCCTTCCTGGCCGATTCATCACTGGCCGTTGTAACGCGCATCACTTCCAGCATACCGTCCATATGTTTTTTTACGGTGTCGAGGGCGGCCCCTGCAAAGGCAGAAAGAGGCGCAACCAGGCATATGAGAAGAGTAAAGATAATTATTTTCATCATTCTGTTATTTTAGTCTCCCTTTTAGCTCCTGTTTTTATATCTCCAAACGCGTATTTGCTGATCATATCTCCTATATCAATAGGGGAGGTCGTCTCGGAAATCCTCTCTCCCGGCTTCAACAGAACGCCCGCGCCGCCCGGATCGATATTGACCAACTTGTCGCCGATAAGACCTGCGGTTTTGATTGCCGCGCCTGCGTCATCGTATATCCGGATATCCTCTCTGATCTTCAGTTCCACCGTGGCCGCCTGCTTTTCCTGATCTATGTCCAGACTTGCCACACGTCCCACCTCGATTCCGTGAATCTCGACAATATTGCCGACCCGCAAGCCCGACACAGACCCGAAATTTGCATAGAGAGAATAGTAACTGTCCCCGAAATAAGAAATCTTGCCGAGTTTTACAGTCATATATGCAACGCATATCAGGCCGATGATCACAAAGATGCCGACAACAGTTTCCATGGAATACTTTTTCATTTAACCTCCTCCTCCTTACAGCGCTGATACGTCCCGATTACTTTATTACTTTCTGATCTCCGGCAAAGTCCGGCCTCAAGTCATAGCGGAAACTGAACATATCCCTTGAGAGCTGCCCCGGGAGCTCGTCATGGAGTCCTGCGAGACTCTGCCTGTATTCATCGATCATGGGATGTTTCAGTCTTATCAATTCATCATAAGTCCCGTGAAAGGCGATTTCCCCTTCCCATAGCAGGAGAATCCGGTCCGAGATGAAAAAAACGTCAGGGATGTCGTGGCTGACAAGGACGGCGGTAAACCCGAACTGTTTGCGGTAATGCGCAATCATGCCCAGGATGGCATTCTTTCTGATGGGGTCCTGACCGGTCGTGGGCTCGTCAAAGAGCACCATGGTCGGGTCCGTTACGAGCGCGCGGGCCAAGGCCACCCGCTTCTGCATCCCTCCCGAAAGTTCCGCGGGATACTTGAGGAGGGCGTCTGCAAGCTCCATCTGTTCGCTCCTCGACATTACTTTTTGTTCGATCTCTTTTTTCCCAAGATTAGTGGTCTGCCTGAGCGGCAGGGCTATGTTTTCAAATACCGACATTGAATCGAACAGGGCATTATTTTGGAACATGAAGCTGATCCGGCTCCTGCAGCCGTCCCATTCGCTCTTCTTCATCTCGCGGACCGGCTTCCCCCTGAAGAGTATGCTCCCTTCATCTGGAGAAAGCAGGCCGATGATGTTCTTAAGGAGAACGCTTTTACCGCTGCCGCTCTTCCCGATGATTGTTGTAATCTGGTTCTCATAAATAGAGAGATTTGCCTTGTCGAGGATTGTCTTCCCGTCAAAACGTTTGGTGACATCTCTGAACTCTATCAATGGCGTTTCCACATGTCTCCTACATGAGAAAGGATGTAACAACGTAATCCGCGATTAGAATCATGACGCATGAAATGACTACCGCCGAAGTGGTCGATATACTTACGCTCTTTGCGCCGTAGCTGTCTGCGCGAAGGTGGGTGAAGTATCCCTGGTAACAGCATGTCACCGCCACCAGCACGGCAAAAACGAGCGATTTGATGAATCCGCCCCTTATATCCGCCATGTCCACATAGGTAAGAATCCGATAAAAGTAAGCCCCCTCGTCCACACCCAGGAGTACAACCCCGGTGAGATATCCGCCGAGTATCCCGATCAGATCAAAGAAGGCCGTCAGCAGGGGAAAACTGATGATCGCTGCGGCTATACGCGGGCTGACAAGATAGCGTATGGGGTCTATCCGCATTGTATAGAGCGCGTCGATCTGTTCGGAGATGCGCATGATACCGATTTCAGCTGCGATGGCGGAACCCGCTCGGGCGGTTATCATCATCGCGGTAAGGACGGGACCAAGTTCCCTGATGAGGGTGAGGGCAACGACCGAACCGAGGACTCCTTCGGAACCGAATTTCGTAAGTGTATAGAAAAGCTGCAGACCCAGCACCATGCCGGTAAAGAGGCCGACCAGCATAACGATACTTGAAGATTTGGCCCCGATGAAATACACCTGCCTGATAATTTCACGTATCTGTTTGCGCCGGAAGATCTTCAGAAAAGCACGAGAAAAGAAGATGACTGCGGAACCTAGACTATCGACAACTTTTATTGTCCATTTGCCGAGAGGATGAAACAACGGCAAAAAAGAACTCTCCTTCATATTCGAATGCATTATACTAAAAGACTCCTCGTATGCGTAATCTCGATAATAGCAGCTCCAATCCATAGGCGCCTTATCGCAGGCCTTCTTAATACATATTATCCGATACGAGAGGTCCAGGCTAATTTCAGGTTTCCGGGGGGACTCTTATCTTTTCATTTTACAGGGGCTTCCTCCTTTCTGTTCTTAAGATACCCGGCAGAAAACATCCTGCCCTCGTGACAAAATCAGACTCTTAAATCATATCATTTCGGCATTTTGTTCAATGAGAAGTTGTCTGTTTTTCCACTTCTTTTACCGGCTCATCGGCCCCTCCTCCAAGCGCCTTGTATAATGTCACATAGTTAGTCATCCGCAAGAGGCGCACTGTTATGAGTCCCTGCTGCGCGCTGTAGAGAGACCGCTGCGAGTCCAACAAAGTCAGATAACTGTCTATGCCCGCCTTGTATCGCGCATCGGAAAGGCTGTATGCCTTGGCGGTCGCGTCAGTCAGCGACTGCTGCGCCGCAAGCTGGTCCCCGACAGTTCCATGTATGGCAAGCGCATCGGCAACCTCTCTGAAGGCCACCTGTATCGCCTTCTCGTACTGCGCCAGCATTATCTCTTTCTCCGTCTTTGCCACGTTCAGATTGGCTATATT
>JGI20214J51088_10000547_pt1 | contig 26020 bp, 24 predicted proteins | sample WetSurMetagenome_FD_51088 | JGI IMG/M metagenome (IMG submission 51088) | reverse complement strand
AAGCCTGATAAAGTAATAATGCTGGAAGCGGACGACAAACACGGAAAATTTGAATTCCGTCCGCTTGAACCTGGCTATGGTATTACTGTCGGCAATGCACTGAGAAGAATTCTTCTCTCTTCGCTTGAGGGTTTTGCCATTACAACTGTTAAAATCGAGGGCATAGACCATGAGTTCTCTACCATAACCGGTGTAATGGAAGACGTAACCGAGATTATCCTTAATATGAAACAGGTGCGTTTTAAGAGGACAATCGAAGATGTTGATCATGAGAAAATCTCCATAAAAGTCAGTGGTCAGGAGGTATTTAAGGCCGGTAATCTCAGCAATGCTCTAAGTAACTTTGAGGTATTAAATCCAGAGCTGGTTTTATTCAGGATGGAACCTGATGTAAAACTGCAAATGGAACTTACTGTTAATAAAGGCAGGGGCTATGTCCCTGCAGAAGAAAACGAACCTGTTGACAGTGAGTTTGGTCTTATCGCTATTGATGCTATTTTTACTCCGATCAGGAATGTGAAATATACTGTTGAAAATTACCGTGTTGAACAGAAAACTGACTATGAAAAACTTCTTTTTGAGATAGAAACAGATGGGTCAATTCATCCTAAAGATGCTCTTAAGGAAGCTGCAAAAATTCTGATTTATCACTTTATGCTCTTTTCCGATGAGAAAATCACCCTCGATTCGGATGATAAAATGGCAAATGAAGAGTTTGATGAGGAAGTATTGCATATGAGACAACTTCTCAAGACTAAACTGGTCGATCTCGACCTTTCTGTCAGAGCACTTAATTGTCTCAAAGCTGCAGAAGTTGAAACGCTTGGTGACCTTGTGAAGTTTAATAAGAATGACCTTCTTAAATTCAGAAACTTTGGTAAGAAATCACTCACCGAGCTTGATGAGTTGCTTGAATCCATGAGCCTTTCATTTGGAATGGATGTAAGCAAATATAAATTAGAGAAAGATTAATTTGAAAACTGGTTAAGGAAATATAGAAATGCGACATTCAAAAGTTATTAACCATTTAGGAAGAACAAGTTCACACAGGAAAGCGATGCTTGCAAATATGGCTACATCACTTATCCTTCATAAAAGGATTGCTACTACAACAGCAAAAGCTAAAGCACTTCGGACCTTTGTCGAACCTCTTATTACTAAATCCAAGCAAGATTCAACTCACTCCAGGAGAGTGGTATTCGGATATCTGAAAGATAAAACCGCTGTTGCTGAATTATTCAGAGAGGTTTCACCTAAAATTGCTGAGCGTCCTGGAGGCTATACCCGTATTCTTAAAACAGGACATCGTATTGGCGACAACGCAGATATGTGCATTCTTGAGCTTGTTGATTACAATGAAGCTATGTTAGGCGGTGAGGCAGCCAAAACTAAAACAACAAGGAGAAGAAGGACTACCAAGAAGAAAGATGAAGTGACAGCTGAAACAAAATCACCGAAATCTGCAAAAGTAAAGAGTGAAAAAGCTGAGAAACCCGTAGAAAAGGTTGATAAAGACACCACCGGAGAATCAGTTCCTGAAGAATAGAACAATGTTAAAAGAAATATTTTGAAAGGAAAGGGATATGTCAATTAAGACATAATCCCTTTTTTTGTATATTGCATAATTGTTTAATATAAATCAAAGATATATGGGTCAGATAGTTAGTGTACACGCTCGTGAGATTCTCGATTCACGCGGCAATCCAACAATTGAAGTTGATGTCATGACAGCCAGTGGTTATTTTGGCAGGGCAGCAGTGCCATCAGGTGCATCTACCGGAGAAAATGAAGCTCTTGAACTCAGGGACGGTGATAAAAACCGTTACCTTGGAAAAGGTGTTCTCAAAGCTGTTCATAATGTAAATAATGTAATTGCTGAAGAGGTAATCGGAATGGATGTCACCGACCAGGCAGGTATTGATAAGAAAATGATAGACCTCGATGGAACGAAAACAAAAAGTAACCTTGGGGCCAACGCAATTCTTGGCGTTTCCCTTGCAGTAGCAAAAGCTGCAGCTACATATCATGGATTACCATTATTCAGATATATAGGGGGTGCAAATGCAGTAACATTACCTGTTCCAATGATGAACATCATTAACGGAGGATCACATTCAGATGCTCCTATTGCTTTCCAGGAATTCATGATCAGACCAATTGGTGCCCCATCCTTCAAAGAAGGTCTGCGTATGGGGACTGAAGTATTTCATTCCCTGAAAAAAGTCCTTAAAGAGCGCGGATTGAGTACTGCAGTGGGTGATGAAGGTGGTTTCGCCCCAAAACTTGACGGTACTGAAGATGCTCTTGAAACAATTCTCAAAGCAATAAGCGCAGCAGGCTACAAACCAGGTTCCGATATTACTATTGGTCTCGATTGTGCAGCATCCGAATTCTACAAAGAAGGTATGTACAATTACTCGAAATTTGAAGGACCTAAAGGAGCAAGAAGAACTTCAAAAGAACAGGTTGACTTTATCGAGCAACTTGTAAATAAATATCCGATAGATTCCGTGGAAGATGGTATGGCTGAAGGTGACTGGGACGGATGGAAGATGCTGACAGACAGGATTGGAAAGAAAATTCAGATAGTAGGAGACGATGTATTTGTTACCAACGTGGATTATCTGAAAAAAGGAATTGATATGGGTTGTGCCAATTCTATTCTGATTAAGGTAAACCAGATTGGTACTCTTACAGAGACTCTGAATGCAATAGAAATGGCTCATAGGGCTGGCTATACAACTGTAACATCCCATCGCTCAGGTGAAACTGAGGATACAACAATAGCAGATATAGCTGTTGCTACTAATTCAGGTCAGATCAAAACAGGATCTGCCAGCAGAACCGACAGGATATGCAAGTATAACCAGCTTCTCAGAATTGAAGAGACACTCGGCAATCTGGCTGTATACGGATACAAAAAGTGAATTGATATTTATTGAAATATTGAGAACTATATTGAAATAAATAGAGGCTGTCTGAGAGGGCAGCCTTTTTTGTTTATGACATCGCCCCAACCCCTCTAGGGTTTGCCCCCAACCCCCTTAAAGGGGGGCCAATTATGTTATATGATCAATATGCAGCCTTATTAAAAAAAAGTTTAACCCCCTTTTAGGAGGGCAAGGATGCAACTAAATACAGGGAAGATAAGAGTTATTGCCATTTCCAGACGTTATTAACAATTATATGTTTATAATGTTAAAATCAGGTTTATAAGAACGATTCAAATTTTATTGTTTTTCAAAATTCCTGATGTAAATTTGATTCTATCAGGTGAGCGATAAAAGACTGCTCAAAAGATGTGGAAGAGAAAAAGGTTACTTAATTGAAACAAGAATCTCTTCAGTCAGACCTTCGGGTCTGCGCACCAGGCGAGCCGAAGCCTGAACTAAATGGACCCTGCGTCCATGATGTTCAGTAAGTCAACGAAAACCGGAAACGTTCTTTCAGCGATTCAGTCACAGGGCTTCAGTAAATGAAGGGCTTCGGCCCCAGGTTCTCTGAAACTGATGCCAGATCCTTCGGGAACTGCGCAACAGAGCCTGAATGACACTTCCTCCCCGAAGTCCGCCTTAAAAACGGACGAAAGGACAGCCGGAAGGTTCTGCTGTAACAGGCAAGACCTGAAAGCCATGGGTTGCAGAAATGGGTCTAGTATCCTGAAATGCAGCCGGTCAAAATAACAGTAATCTGACTGTGTTAACAGCTTCGGCTGAGAACACTGAATGGGAACTAATCCTAGCGAATAGTTCCCATTATTGTTTTATAGCTCTCCATAACTTGCCACCCTTCCACCTAAAGGGGGGTAAATTCGCTAAATGTGACAGAATTATTCCCCCTTCAGGAGGATCGCCTCGGAGTGGCCAGGGGGCACACTCTCCTTTTTAGAAATTTATAGTCAAAATGACTTTAGTAACACCAGAATTAAGCGATTGATTTATACACTAATATTAGCTTATTGAATATCTTTGCATTTCATTCAGAAATTGATAATGGCTTACTCAGGACTGACAGAATTTATTGCTGAACTCGAGAAAAAAAATGAACTGATCAGAATTAACCAGTTTACCGATCCTGTTCTCGAAATAACTGAAATAACAGACAGAGTAACAAAAGCCGGAGGAAAGGCATTATTATTCGAAAATAATGGTACTGAATTTCCTGTTTTGATTAACGCATTTGGCTCTGATGAGAGAATGGCAATGGCACTGGGAAGAAAAAATCTGGATGAAGCCGGAGCTGAAATAGAGTACTTATTTAGCAATATAACAGATAATCAGGGAACTCTCTTTAAAAAATTATCCGGATTGCCCGTACTCTTCAGACTGGCAGGACTGTTGCCTACACGTCTTAAAATGAAAGGAGCCTGTCAACAGGTGATCCACAGAGTTCCTGACCTTGGAATTCTTCCTGTTCTTAAATGCTGGCCTTACGATGGTGGACGTTTTATCACCCTTCCAATGGTACATACTATACATCCGGAAAGCGGTAAATCAAATGTTGGAATGTACAGGATGCAGATTCTTGATAAAAATACTACTGCCATGCATTGGCAACGACATAAAACCGGGGCAACCCATTATGAAGCCTGGAAAAAAACAGGGAAAAGAATGCCGGTTTCAGTTGCTCTGGGAGGAGATCCTGTATATGCATATTGTGCTACAGCTCCTTTACCCGAGAATATTAATGAATATATTCTGGCAGGATTCCTGAGAAAGAAAAAGGTTAAAATGGTAAGATGCATCACAAATAATATATATGTTCCCTCAGATGCCGATATCATTCTGGAAGGTTATGTTGATCCTGCAGAAGAACTGATATGGGAAGGACCATTTGGTGATCATACAGGATTTTATTCTCTCGCTGACTGGTACCCTAAATTTCATGTTACCTGTATAACTCATTCAAAAAAAGCAGTTTATCCTGCAACTATAGTTGGAGTTCCGCCACAGGAGGATGCCTGGCTTGCAAAGGCCACTGAGAAGCTGTTCCTTGCACCTGTTAAAATGACAATTCAACCTGAAATCGTAGATTTTCATATGCCTCACGCTGGTATTGCTCATAATCTTGTTATTGTTAAGATTAAAAAGAGCTATCCGGGACAGGGGATGAAAGTTGTAAGTTCATTATTAGGTGCCGGTCAGATGATGTTTACAAAATATCTGATTGTGGTCGATGGTGATATTGATATCAGAGACTATAGGGAACTGGCAATAAATATACTCGCCAATGTTGAATTCGATAAGGACCTTTTGCTGACTCATGGTCCTCTTGATGTTCTTGACCACTCTTCTGATACATTTTCCTTTGGGGGGAAAATGGGAGTGGATGCTACAATTAAACATATAGAGGAGGTTCCGGGTGAGATTAAAATCAGATACGTCAACAATCCGGATATCCTTAATGATATCAGCAACTTTTTAGTAAGTGACCTTATTAAAAGATTTAATATCAGTCTTTTTGCTTTTAACATACCTGTCCTGATAGTTGCTGTTAACAGGACAGAGGATGCAGATGTTATTGAGAAGGTTAAAAATATGTTCAGAAAAAATGATCCTGATGGTATTTTCAGACTGATACTGGCTGTAGATCATACTGTTGATCCCGCTGATTTGTATATGGTAGCCTGGCAGATACTGGGAAATTCTGATCCGCAGCGTGATCATGAATATATTTCACAGTCTTCAATTTTTATTGATGGAACAATTAAAGCTTTCAGAAAAGGAGGATTTTCCCGAAAATGGCCGAATGTAGTATGCTCTGACTTTGAAACTATTTCAGCAATCGATAATAAATGGGATTCGCTTGGTTTGGGTCCTCTCATCACATCTCCCTCTGTAAAGAATCTTGGTCTGTGCCGCCAGGGTACTGACGAGATTTACATTAGTAAGGTTTGAAGGTATTTTTAGGTGAAGTCAGATAAACCTACGGATAATTAGTCTATTTTTGCATAATCGAATGGGACTCTTGTATATAACATATAGTTATGTTCTAAGTATTGGTGTTGATTTAACCCCTGATAGGGTCTTGTTTGGAAATATCGCTAACCCAACGGACTCTCCTTCCAGTTTTATTCTATATGGATCACTGATAATAGCTGTGATATACCTGCTTGCTATGTTACAGACAAGACGGCTTATTAAAACCAGGAAACTATTAAAGGAAAAAGTAGCAGCTTTCGATATTATTGAAAAACAGAAAGTTGAGTTGGAATTTAAAGATAAAAACCTGACTGATAGTCTTATTTATGCTCAGAGAATACAGGAAGCTCTCTTACCGTCTGAAGCATATTTCAGAAAACATTTTACAGATTCCTTTATCTTTTTTAAGCCTAAGGATATTGTGAGCGGTGATTTTTACTGGATCGGCGAAAAAGGAGATAAAGTATTTATAGTTGTCGCCGACTGTACCGGCCATGGAGTACCTGGTGCTCTCATGTCAATGATTGGGATTTTGATAATAGAAAAAGCCATTAATGGTGACAATATTGAGACACCTTCAAAGATTCTGGAGGTTTTGAACAGGGGACTCGAAAAAACTTTTAGCCGGGAAAAGAATATTGGAACCATTATCAGGGATGGAATGGATGTAGGTTTATGTATCATTGACAAAAGTCAAAAGAAGTTGATATATTCAGGAGCTTTCTTCCCCTTGTATCTGATACGCGATAATAGCCTTATTGAAATAAAGGGAGATAAAATTATTATTGGTATGAATCCGGAAGGTATGTCATATAAGGATCAGGAAATGGATCTTCTGGAGGATGACATCCTTTATATTTTTTCCGATGGATATGTTGATCAGTTTGGTGGACCGGAAAATAAAAAGTTCATGTACCGCAGGTTCCGTTATCTTTTGCTTACAATTAACAGCTTCCCCGTGAATGATCAGAAGTCTATTTTAGATGAAAACATCAAAACCTGGATGGGAAGTAATGTGCAGGTTGATGATATGATGGTTATCGGATTCAGGCCACTTGGTAAAAATGGCTAAATAATATTCTTGATTTTGCCAATAAGAGCTGCCGGCTGAAAAGGTTTACTGATATAATCATCAATACCCGCTGAGAGACATTTTTCTTTATCACCAATCATAGCATTTGCAGTGATTGCAATTATTGGAATATGCGTATTTGTTGTCAGTTCAAGCGCCCTGATCTTCTCTGCAGCCACGAGCCCGCTCATTACAGGCATCTGAATATCCATAAGAATAAGATCGTAATTGGAAGTGCCAAACTTATCAAGCGCCTCCTTCCCATTTGACGCTGTATCAATACTATGAACAATAGGTTTGAGAGTAAGTAGAGTGATTTTCTGATTAATGAGATTATCTTCAACAAGAAGTATTTTAATATCTCTCAGATCTTTATGAATTTTATCTTTTTGTGTAAGCTCTTCAATCTTTGGAGAAGCTGTTTTCGACTTTGGTTCAGTTATAGGATTGGCAAAAGGAAGCAGTATATTCAGTATGGTACTATTATTCCCAAATTCCTGGGTGAAAGAGCCCTTCCCGGATGAAATTAACCTTGCAGCCAAACTGAGTTCAGTACTATTATCATTTATAAGAACAATATTATTGTCGGTTTGAATCCTGAGTGCAATAAGGCTTTCAGTTCCGGTTTCCCTTGTCTTTTTAAGATTTATGGTAACCTTTGTCGCCCTTTCTGAGACATTACTTTCAATGGTGTTGAAAAGATCAAGAAAAATCTGTTTGAGAATTATTGGATCACCAAAACATTCGAAGTCACTGAATTCCTTTTTATTTAAAATAAAATCTAAATTAGCTTTATCCTTCAGATTGTAAAGCTCTATTGTGTTTTGAATGGTCGATAACAGGTTAAATCTGATAGCTTTCCTCTGTTCATAACTAAGATTTCCTGCCGACTTCATAGTTAATTCATTTACACTGGTAACCATGTTATTCGTAGATGCAATAAAGGTCTCGAGCAACTCTTTTTGCTTTTTATTGAGATCTGATTCCATTAGCATATCTACGATGATGACCAGGTTATTCAGAGGTTCTCTTATTTTATGTGAGAAATCGGTAATGACATCATCCTTTTTTTCACTCAACGAAGAAAAAGAACTGAGCGANTCTTTAAATCTTTTATTAAGGTCCGAAACTTTTCTGACAACAATCAACCCAAGGCTNGCACCTGCTATAATCAAACAACCGGCAATAAGCTTCAGATTGACAGAGAGAAGAAGTATGGCTGCAATAAGGCAAAANAGTGCAATAATCGAATATGATTCAATGTTCTTCTTTAACTTATCAAAAATTTCCTCAGAGGACTTATTAAAACTACCGCTGTTGTCTCTTTTTTCAGTTGGGCTAGGCATATAACTTTTTTGACGTTTTGTAAAATTAAACAAAATAAGTAATAAATATACATTAACTGAAATTAACAACCATTGAAGGAAAAGGTTAAATTTGCCCTTGTGGTATGATATTTGAACTGAGAAGGTAAAACTTTGATTATTATGAAAAGAGAGATAAAAATATTAATTTTAGTTGGTGTAATTGTCTCAGCATCTTCACTTTTTTCATTGTTTGGACAGGAAAAAGAAGGAATGGTAAAATATACCCCCGATTTCAGGTTCAACGACGGTATTTACCTCAATTTTGACCAGGTAAAATTGAATAGACCTATCCCGAAAGCAAAACTTCTCACCTCAATCGATTACACCGACAGGGAATTCTTCAAGAAGATCCTTGAAATGGATAAGATCTACTTCTATGACAATATGGGAGTAAGACAGGAAATCCCAAAAAACACAATTTGGGGTTATGCCCGTAATGGTGTTCTCTATGTTCAGATACAGGAAAATTTCAACAGGATAACTTTTGTTGGAAATATCTGTCATTTTGTTGCAGACATAACATCGTACGATAATCGATATTATAATTCTCCATATGGGTATGATCCTTATTATTCGCCATATGGCTATGGTAATTATTATAATCCTTATAACTCATATTATTCTCCTTATTATTCCCCTTACAGGCAATCAAATATGGCTCGGACAGAATTAAAGCAATATTTAATTGATTTTGAGAGTGGGAAGGTTCTCGAATTCGATGTCGATAATACTGAGCTGCTTCTGATGAAAGACAATCAGTTGTACGAGGAGTATGTTCAGCTATCCAGGAAAAAGAAAAAGGAATTGATGTTTGTTTATATCAGGAAATTCAATGATAAAAATCCTTTGTACATACCAGTAGAGCAATAATTTATTCATGAGAACTATTTCTTTTATTCTTGTCCAGCTTTTTCTCTCCATGATATTATCAGGACAGGCACCATTCCCAAGTAAAGATGAAATAAAGCAATTTACAGCATCTAAAACCTGCGTTGTACTTGAAGATGATCCATTTTCGTCCTATAATGACTATATTAAAGAAGCAGTTATCACATCCTGGAGAATTACCCCGTATGAATTTATTTCTGTTAAGGATTTTAATGTAAGGAGATTAAATCCAGCATACTCTTTTATTGTTCTTACCCAGACAAATTTTGAAAAGGACAAGTCACATGGCCTTTATAATTTTATTAATCTTCTGCAGGGAAAGAATGTCAATAAGCTTGCCGAAATGCCAGAGATTTGTGCAATCCCGCTTTCTTTCGCCGGGGAAAATGATCTTATTTACAGCTTTAAGCTTGGTCCAATTCTCTCATTTATGCAGAAACATGCTGAGATGATTTCTGAGGACCCGTCACTAACCCTGAGGAAATATCTGAAATATTATAATAAAAATATTCCTGCGATTAAGGGTAAAACAATTCTCTTAACACCTGTTGATCTTTCTCCTGAAATAGCCACAATTGAAAAGATCAAAGCGATTTATGCTAATAATATTGAAATAGTTACAGATGACTATATTGCAAATGCAATTAAAAACAAGACTTCTGATAATGTTATCCTTCATAAGGTCGGGCCAATGGGAGACAGAAAATCGGGTTATTGCTTTATTATGTTATTAGGTATTGATGATTCAGAAATGTATTACTATAGCCTGCATTTGATTGATAAAGCCCATCCTAACGGATTATTGGCTGATGATCTGAAACGGCTGGGGAAAAAGAATGCAGCATTGGACGAGTAATGACGTCTTTTAATAAATATTTGTGTGTCATGGAAGAGAATAAAGTATTATCAGAAACAGAAAGAAACTGGGCTATGTTATGTCACCTGTCGGCTTTCGCAGGTTTCTTTTTCCCGTTTGGAGCTATAATAGGTCCACTTATTTGCTGGCTGACAAAACGAGATGAATCGGCATGGGTGAGTGTAAACGGAAGAAATTCTCTTAACTTCCAGTTGTCGATGCTGCTCTATATTGTACTGGCTATACCTTTAATCTTCATTATTATAGGAATTCCAATAATTATATTACTTGGAACGGTTAAAGTAATCTGTATAATCATTGCCAGCGTTAGAGCATCGAAAGGTGAGCTTTTTAGGTATCCGTTGGTGATTCCGTTTATACAATAGTTTTACTCCCCTGCCTTCCGGCAGGCAGACAGCCCCCATCTCTATAGCTATCGGGAGGGGGGCTTATAATTTTGTATCCCTCATTTTTCGTTAAACTCAAAAGGGGATTTAGTGGATTGAAGCTCTGCTGGAGATAACGTTTCCATATTTAACTTTGTGCTTTCTCTCCTTAGAGGTATTTTTTAATTTCATTTTTCAATTATTTTTTGATAAATTTCAGTTTCACCAATTACCTCATGTCATGGCAAATAACAAAGGAAAAAAAGCATCGTTACATGGAATTTCAGGGAAGGACGATTTATATCATGATATCAAACAGGAGAAGAAGAAAAAAATGGATGACTCTGAATATGAGGAGTTACTGTTAGATCTTGAGATCGAACTCGTAAAACTTCAGGAATGGGTAAAGGCAAATAAACTTAAGGTTGTTGTTGTATTTGAAGGAAGGGATGCAGCAGGGAAGGGTGGTGTGATAAAAACAATTGCCGGCTGTCTGAATCCCAGGATATGCAGAATTGTTGCTCTGGGCATACCCACTGAAAAGGAAAAGTCACAATGGTATTTCCAGAGATATGCTTCAGAGTTACCTGCGGGGGGTGAGATTGTGCTTTTTGACAGGAGCTGGTACAACAGGGCAGGTGTTGAGCAGGTTATGGGTTATTGTACTAATGTTGAATATGAGGAATTTCTGAGATCCTGCCCTGAATTCGAAAAGATGCTGATCAGATCCGGCACAATACTTATTAAATATTGGTTTTCGGTTAGTGATCAGGAACAGGAAAAACGGTTCCAGGATAGAATTAAAGATCCAACGAAAAGATGGAAGATCAGTCCGATGGACATTGAATCCCGTGATAAATGGGTCGAATATTCTATGGCAAAAGATAAAATGTTTTCATATACCGATACCAAACAGTCACCTTGGTATGTTGTAAGGGCTGACGATAAAAAAAGAGCAAGACTCAACTGTATCAGGCATCTTCTTTCTCTCATACCCTACGAGGATCTTACTCCAAAACCACTCAAACTACCTCCGCTGAAACACGATTTGGCTTATGTAAGACCACCGGTTACGGAGCAGACATTTGTGCCGGAAAAGTATTAGCTCAGAGCTCAGAGCTCAGGGCACTGGGTAAAAAGTGGACACTCCTGCAACCTGCACCTTACACCTGTGAAGATATGAGCCTGGATTGCAAAACCTATTGAGTTGTAAAACCAACTCTTTCAGATCTTTGTGATCTTTGGATTTAACACTTTGCTAACTTTGCGGTTAACGGATTTCTTTATTAGTACTAACCCTATTGTTTTAGATTCTCCGTTTCTTTTATACTTTTGTCTTTTATCTTTTATTAGCTTATTATGTCTTCGAAACCGTCCATACCAAAAGGAACAAGAGATTTCTCACCAGAAGAGATGCTTAAACGTGAGTATATATTTGAAAATATTAAACAGGTTTTCAGACTATTTGGCTATCAGCCTATTGAGACTCCGGCTATTGAAAATCTTTCAACCCTCCTTGGAAAATATGGTGATGAAGGTGATAAGCTTCTGTTCAGGATACTTAATTCAGGCGATTTTTTATCGTCTGTAAGCGATGATGAGCTTGGAAAAAGGGAATATGGTAAACTATCCTCCAGCATCTGCGAAAAGGGATTAAGGTATGACCTTACAGTGCCATTCGCACGTTATGTTGTTCAACATCGTGACGAAATAATCTTCCCGTTTAAAAGATACCAGATTCAACCGGTATGGAGGGCAGACAGACCTCAGAAAGGAAGATACAGGGAGTTTTTTCAATGTGATGTAGATGTAATAGGAAGCGACTCATTATTAAATGAGTATGAGCTTATTAAAATCGTTGATGAGATCTTTCAAAGACTCAAAATTGCAGCGATTATTAAAATCAATAACAGGAAAATTCTTTCAGGAATTGCCGGTTTTATTGGAGAATCAGATAAGATTACCAATATCACCGTTGCAATAGATAAAATAGATAAAATTGGTATAGAGGCTGTTAATGCAGAGCTTAGCAGTAAAGGATTATCCAGCGGAGCTTTATCGAAACTCCAACCCATACTGCAGCTCTCGGGCAATACTGAATCTAAACTGGAAAAACTCAGTAAGCTACTTGCAGAATCTGAAACAGGAATGAAGGGTATTGGTGAACTTCGGACATTATTTGCATATGTTAAGAACAATGCTTTCTCCTGTGATATAGAACTCGATCTTACTCTTGCACGTGGATTAAATTACTATACGGGTGCAATTATTGAAGTTAAGGCAAAAGATGCGAGCATTGGAAGTATTTGCGGAGGTGGTCGTTATGATAACCTGGCAGGAGTTTTTGGAATGGAGGGAGTATCAGGTGTTGGCATTTCTTTTGGGGCTGACAGGATCTATGATGTTCTTAACCAGTTAAATCTTTTTAATGAGATCAAAGTATCTTCTACGGAAGTGCTGATTGTGAACTTTGGTGAGGCGGAGACTCAATATGCTCTAAACATAGCAGATCTGTTACGCAGGCGGGGAATTCGTGCAGAATTATTCCCCGAAAGTGTAAAAATTAAGAAACAGATGTCGTACGCCGATGCCAAAAAGATACCTTATATAATTATTGCAGGTGAGGATGAGATAAAAAACAATGCAATAATAGTAAAGATCATGGCCTCTGGAGAACAGAAGAAAATGCAATTGAGCGAACTCAGTGCGTTTATAGATGAAATTAATTCTTCTAATTGATCAGATGCAGACTATTCAAAAATAAGGAATTAAGAACTATCTAACAGCAGCGCAGAGGCGTTCTTTATTGCCTGACTATATCGTATTTCGCCTGAAATACATTATACTTTCTTATAATAATGTTAAAACAATTAACCAATGAATTTTAAGATATCACCTGAAGAACTGAAACTTGAAACAATACGGGAAATTCTTGATAAGAATGCAAGATTGTCTCTGTCAGAAGAATCTGTTAATCTGATTACCCTTTGCAGAAACTATCTTGATCATAAACTGGAGAATAATACCTCTCCGATATATGGAATTACTACAGGTTTTGGTTCACTGCATAATATAACCATAAGTCACGATCAGCTAAATAAGTTACAGGAGAATCTGGTAATGTCTCATGCCTGCGGAACAGGGCCAGTTGTCAGAGATGAAATTGTAAGACTAATGCTCCTTTTAAAAATTCAGGCATTGAGTCTTGGAAAATCCGGAGTTCAGGTGGAGACAGTGCAGCGGCTTATAGATTTCTTTAATGAGGGTATAAATCCGGTTATTTACGAACAAGGATCACTTGGAGCTTCAGGCGATCTTGCACCTCTTGCTCATCTTGTTCTTCCATTGCTGGGAAAGGGAGAGGTGATGTATGAAGGTAAGAGATTTGAAGCCCGGAAAATTCTTAAGAAGTTTGGCTGGTCTGAGGTGGAATTAAAGTCGAAAGAAGGACTTGCCCTTCTTAACGGGACTCAGTTTATGAGTGCTTATGCTGTTTATATTATTGAAATGGCTGAGAGACTTTCATCGATGGCGGATATAACATCGGCAATTTCTCTTGAAGCTTATGATGGCAGACTCGATCCGTTTTTTGAGAGTGTTCATGCTATCCGGCCACATAAGGGTCAGATCGCTACAGCAAAAACATTCAGGAAATTGCTAAAGGGTAGTCAGTTAATATCGCAGTCTAAAGCACATGTGCAGGATCCTTACTCTTTCAGGTGCATTCCGCAGGTTCATGGAGCAAGTAAAGATGCGATAAGCTATGCAAAATCAGTAATTCTCACAGAGATAAACTCAGTTACTGATAACCCTACAATTTTCCCTGATGAGGATCTGATTGTTTCAGGAGGAAATTTTCATGGACAGCCTCTTGCTCTTGTATTTGACTACCTGGCTATTGCACTGGCCGAACTGGGAAGTATTTCAGAAAGAAGAGTCTACAGGTTAATTGCAGGGCAACGGGGTCTTCCAGAATTCCTTGTTGCAAATCCCGGGCTGAACAGTGGATTTATGATACCGCAATATACTGCAGCATCTATAGTCAGCCAAAACAAACAACTATGTACACCTTCGTCAGTAGATTCTATCCCCTCTTCTAATGAACAGGAGGATCATGTGAGTATGGGAGCTAACGGAGCTACGCGATTGTTACGTGTTGCTGAGAACCTTGAAAAAATAATAGCGATTGAATTATTTACTGCTATTCAGGCTATTGAATTCAGAAGACCACTCAAATCATCTGAATTTATTGAAGGTATTATCACCTCATACAGAAAAGCCATCTCTTTTATTAAGGATGATAAGGTTATGTACAGTGAAATTGCTAAATCTATAGATTTTGTAAGAAGCTTTGGGATCAGGTTATAAATTACGTCTTGAGAAACCTCTCTGTTGCTGTTTAATATCCTTCAACTCATTAAGAAGCTGTGCTTTATACTGGTTCTCCGCCTGGTAAAACCGTATTACTTTTGCCGGAGGAAGTACTTCTTTGAGTTTCTTGTGAAATGTAACCGCGAGGTCAGACTCCTGAACTATGGTAGCGATAAGCTTATCACCCATTTCAGTCAGCTCATTATTACTGAGAATACTCTCATTTTGATTAAAGTTTCTTATAAGTCTGACTTTTTCAAGCTGTAAAAAATTTCTCTGTTTCTGGTATTCATTATATACTGGCCAGAATTTTTCAGCNTCCTGAGAAGAAAGATTTAGCTTTTTGGTAAAGAATCCAACCTTATACGCATTCAATTTCTCAAGATTNGTCTCCTGAGCTGCTACCCGAATAGCCGGAAGCATTAGTACCATCAATAANAAAATCACACCTCTTTTCATCTCTTCGAACTTATAATTGTTCATAAATATCGCTAATTTCAATGTTTTCGAGTAAAAGATAATCAATTATATCTTTTTTATTTGCTTCGGACCCTTCCTCAGAGGGGACCATGGATGCCACATTTTCTTCCAGAGTAAAAATGTCAATATCATTTATATACGTTTCAGGATAGTCATCAGATATTGCTTCAGAAACTTGTGAGGTCAATCTGTTAGGGATTAAAAGATTAACAGCAGTGTAACTAAGTATAATAAAGCCGGTTACAGAAGCTGCTATGAGTAAATATGGTTTCACCCTGTTATATAGCCCTATCTTCTTAATTTTCTGGTCATAACCGGATGTGACAGAAATTATTTTTTTGTTAACATCCTCAAAGTAGTTCTCAGGTACCTTGAAAGGATTTTTATCCGGTATTTCATTTAGTTTTTGCATCTTTTATTTAGATAGTTAATGATTAAAAAGGTTTAATCTCAACCAAGCATTCTTTCAATTTTTTTTACTGCGTGATGATATGAGGCTTTAAGAGCTCCTTCAGATGTCTTCAGTACCTTACTCATCTCTTCGTATGTCATCTCATCGAAATATTTAAGATTGAATACAATGCGTTGTTTGTCAGGAAGATGAAGAATTGCATTCTGGAGTTTCAACTGTGCTTCATCGCCATCAAACCACGTATTTCCTTCAAGTGAATTTGCAAAAATTTCTCCGAGATTGTCAATTGATACAGCTGCATTTCTTTTTCTTTTGTTGATTAATGAAAGTGCTTCATTTGTTGCAATAGTATAAAGCCAGGTATAAAGTGAACTTTCATTTCTGAACTCACCCATACTTCTCCAGGCATTGATGAATGTGTTCTGAAGCGCGTCATCAGCATCTTCATGAAGTATAACGAGCCTTCGTATATGCCAGTAAAGCCTTGAACTATATTTTTCAACAACAAGCCGGAATCCCTTATTCAGATCAGTTTTAAGTAATTCTGATATGTTATCGTCCGGTTTAATAGCAGTCAATTGTAATTCAGGTTTTCTTATTTGATGATATAAATGCCAAAAGGTTTAAAGATAGCAAGAAAAGTATTTAGAGTGAGCTAAAGTTTGAAGTGACCAGAGTTGATAAAAATGAAATCTGAGAAACTGATTAATACTATAAGTACTCTAGGCACTTTAGGCACTCTAGGCACTTTAGGCACTCCTCTATTGAATTATCCCCGGAATTATGATAAATTTGCTGCCGAATCAATTAATCCGGATTACTGATGGCTCTTCAATGTGGAATTATAGGGATAACAAATGTTGGCAAAACGACTATTTTTAATTGTATCTCCAACACAAAAGGAGAGACCACTGCTTTTGCCTATAGCGCTACCAAATCAAACATGGGGGTTGTGCAGGTTCCCGATCCAAGGCTTTATGAACTTGAAAAACACCAGGTTACTGATAGAATTGTTCATGTAACTGTGGAAATTGTTGATATTCCCGGACTGGCAAAAGGGTCAAATAAAGGAGAAGGAGTGGGCAATAAATTCCTTGGGGATATCAGGAACACAGATGCACTTATTCATGTGCTAAGATGTTTTGATGATGAATTACTTCCTCATATTGAGGGTTCAATTGATCCTGTAAGGGATTTGGAGACTATTGATCTGGAATTGCAGGTGAAAGATCTTGAGTCTGTTGAAAAGAAGATTCAACGGCTTGAAAGAGCGGCAAAAGTCGGTGATAAAGATGCTAAACATGGGTTAGAGGTACTTACCAGATACAAAGATCATTTCGAAAACTTTAGCAATGCAAGGACCCTTGAGATCAGGGAGGAAGATAGAAAGCATGTTGATGACCTCTTTCTGCTTACCATGAAACCTGTCATATATGTTTGCAATGTTGATGAAAAAGCTGCAGTTGCCGGCAATAAATACGTAGAAAGAGTTAAAGACTTCCTTAAAGATAAAAACGCTGAAGTTCTTGTTATTGCAGGTGCCATAGAAGCTGAGATAGCTGAACTGGAAAACAATGATGATCGCCTGGCTTTTCTGAAAGATGCTGGTCTTGACGAGCCGGGAGTAGATAAGCTTGTAAGGGCGGCTTACAAAATGTTGAATCTTCAGACTTTCTTTACTGTCGGACCAATGGAGATCAGGGCATGGACAATAAAAACAGGTATGACTGCTCCAAAAGCCGCCGGGGTCATTCATAGTGACCTTGAAAGAGGTTTTATCAGGGCAGAAGTGATGAAATATCACGATTTTATTACTCTTGGTTCTGAGCATGCATGCAAAGAAGCAGGTAAGTTCTATATTGAGGGAAAAAATTATATAGTTGAGGATGGCGACATCCTGCATATAAGATTTAACGTATAAAGTCTTTATGATCAGGCACTTCCTGGCACTGCTGGTTTTGTTCATTTTGATCGCACCAAAGAGCTATCCGCAAATTACAAGTAGTGATAACAAATTACGTGAATTTGTAAATCAGTACGGACAGGCTGAAGTAACCATTCCTTATACTGATATGAAAAATCTGGACGTTATTACACGTAATGTTTCAATATTATCAGTAAAAAATAAAACTGTTTTTATTAGTTTATCACCTCTGACCGTTGATTGGTTTATTCACCAGAAATATAACTATTCAATAACAGAAAAAGCTGTTGTAAAAGGTGTTATCTCAGCTCTTAATTTAGAACAGGCAATGGAATGGGATAGTTATCCTACATACACCCAGTACGATTCAATAATGCAGAGTTTTTTAACTCTTTACCCTTCTTTGTGCCATCTTGATACAATCGGTACAAGCGTGAATGGCAAGTTAGTTCTTGCTCTTAAAATATCAGATAATGCAGCAGTCGATGAAGATGAACCTGAGGTTTTTTATACATCAACAATTCATGGCGATGAAACAGGAGGCTACGTTTTGATGCTCAGGTTCGCAGATTATCTTCTTAAAAATTACAATTTGAACTCCAGGGTGAAAAATCTCGTCAATAATCTTCAGATTTGGATAAATCCTCTTGCAAATCCGGATGGAACATACAGAACAGGCAATACTATATCTTTACCTACACGGTATAATGCAAACGGGACTGATCTTAACCGCAATTTTCCCGATCCTGTAACCCCAAATACAATTAAGGAGAAAGAAACCATTGACATGATAAAATTTATGCGGAAGCATAGATTTGTCATTTCTGCTAATTTCCATGCAGGTACGGAAGTTGTGAATTACCCATGGGACAGATGGTTGTCAAAGATCCATGCTGATGATAACTGGTTTAATAAAATCAGCAGAAATTATGCCGATACGGCACATTTCTATTCAGGATCTGGTTATATGAATGCCCTGGATAATGGTGTGACCAGAGGTGCAGTCTGGTATATAGTCTATGGAGGAAGACAGGATTTTGTTACCTCTGAGCTTCAGGGACGGGAAGTAACAATTGAATTGGATTATGAGTTCATAACTCCTGTGGCCCAGCTGCAGTTGTTATGGCAGTATAATTTTCACTCATTGCTCGGATATCTAGAAAATACCTTATATGGAATTCACGGATTGGTGCGTAATGCCAGCTCATTAGCTCCAATATCTGCAAAAATATTTATAACAGGTTATGACAAAGACAGCTCTCATGTATATTCTGATACACTGACAGGGAGTTTTGTAAGGATGCTTTCTCCGGGTTCATGGAACCTGACCTTCTCAGCAAATGGGTTTAAGAACCTGACAATCAATAATATAATTGTGCAATCGGAACAAAAGACCTATATTATTGCGGATATGGTACCATTATCAGACAATAATGATTCAACAAAAGCTCCTTCTCTTTACCCAAATCCTGCTAAAATTGAAATAAGAGCGATACTCCCTGATATTATTTTAGGCTCGATTAACGTAAAAATAATTAATCCGTCGGGCATGTTAACCACAAGCTATAATACTGAAGCTTTTAAGGGAGTTCCTGTTACGATTGATTTAAGAAGATTATCCGGTGGTACATATACTGTTGTTTTCACAAATTTANTTTCTAAAAGAACANNCCGGGGCAGGTTCATAGTTATTAAATNACCTTCAGCATTTGGTTCTGTNATTAAAACAAGTATTTTTGCACCTTACTTTAATTTANAGGGGCATCTTGTTTATTGATCTTAACTAAATCTGCGTTTAATAACTATGAAGAAGTGGGAGGTANCAAAGAAAAGATCTGCAGCAATCATTTTACTGATATCTGTATTGTTNAAATTGTCTGGTCAGGGAGCTTATCTTCCACCTGATAAACCGCGACTTGTAATCGGGATTGTCGTTGAGCAGTTAAAATATGATCAACTTGAGAAATTCAGGGACAGGTTAGGAGAAAATGGAATAAAAAGACTGATAAATGAGGGAACATATTTTAAAAATGCCTCATTTGAATATATGCTTACACAGTCTGCGCCAGGGCATGCAACAATCTCTACAGGTACTGAACCTTCATTTCATGGAATAACATCGGATAATTGGTATCTGCCTCTGAGGAACGAACTTATTTACTGTTCAAAGGATATTGAAGTTAATGCTATTGGTGGAAGCTTTGAGACAGGTATGAACTCTCCTGTTAATCTTCAGGCATCAACATTCTCTGATGAACTTGAAATGGCAACTAACAAAAAAGCCAAAGTATTTGGAGTTGGGATTAAAGAGAGTTCTGCAATATTCTCTGCCGGTCACGCTGCGGATGCGGCATACTGGTTCGATAATTCCACCGGAACATGGATGTCAAGTTCATATTATATTAATGCCCTTCCGGTATGGGTAAACGATTTTAATGCTATGAAGTTTTCAGATTCATACCTTAACGATATATGGAGTCCCTGCAGACCGGCAAAGGATTATGCTGACTGTCTTCCCGATTCAAACCGCTTCGAAGCAGGTTTTAACGGGATTAATTTTTTCCCTTATGATCTTAAGAAATTAAGATCAAAAAGCGGAATTAGTTCAAAAAATGATTTCTCATTACTTAGAGAGACCCCGTTTAGTAATTCATTTACAACAAACTTTGCTATAAGGCTTATTGAGAAAGAAGGATTGGGGAAAGACGATATAACAGATTATCTTTCAATAAGCTATTCAGCTACTGATAATATTGGACACAGATTTGGACCATCATCGGTTGAGATGGGAGATGCAATTTTACGACTCGACGATGATATAAAAAATCTTCTTACATTTTTAAATGACAGTATCGGTAAAAGAAATATCCTGATATATTTTACTGCTGCACATGGTATATGTGAAATTCCCGGAGTACTTGAGAATAACAGGATCCCTGCAGGATATTTTAAGCAGAATCAGGCTTTGCAATTGTTAAGAAGCTATCTTAATGCAGTTTATGGTGAGGGAGACTGGGTAAAAGGTTATTCGGAAAGGCAGATTTTTCTTAACAGAACATTAATTGAGGATGCAAGGCTTTCGCTTGATGACGTGCAAAAGAAAGTAGCCCGTTTTCTTGTTCAGTTTACCGGTGTTGCAGCAGCTTATCCCTACTCTGCATTTGAAGCAAATGACTTTGGCAATGGTAATCTTAAAAGGATCATTAATAATTTTAGTCCTCAGAGATCAGGAGATGTTATTGTCACACTTAATCCGGGCTGGGTTGAAAAGGAGGGAGACTTTGTTACAAATCATAACTCACCTTATGAGTATGATTCCCATGTTCCGCTGATATGGTATGGATGGACCGTTAACAAAACTTTTGTTACCCGAAAAGTAAATATGACCGATATAGCGGCAACACTTTCATCTTTATGTAAAGTCCCATACCCTAATGCTTGCAATGGTGAACCATTGTTTGAGTTGTTCCGATAAGTGCCCACAATTACAGAATTACTGCTATACAGTTATTAAGTGGGGTACGATCCTTCCGGTTAATTGGCTTAATTACGGAATTCATCACGGACCCTGCAGGCATCAACCAGGAGTTCTGGATTTTTTTCGCAGCCATTTCCAAGAATAATAAGGTCAGCACCGGCTTTAAAGATTTCCTTTACTTCTTTCTTATTTTTTATGCCGCCACCAACAATTATCGGAATTGCTACATTTTCCCTTACTGCCTTAATTATTTTAACCGGAACAGGCATTGATGCTCCACTGCCAGCTTCCAGATAGATCATCTTAAGGCCCAGCATTTCCCCTGCAAGAGCTGTGGCAACCACGATATCAGATTTATCCAGGGGAATTGCTTCTGTCTGGCTGATATATTCAACTGATGTTTTTGAACCGCATCCGATAAGGATATAGCCGACAGAGATAAGTTTTTCTTTAATATCCTTAAGATAGGGTGCTGCAATAATATGATTCCCAATGAGTAATTCAGGATTACGTCCGGAAATGAGGGATAGGAGAAATATTTTATCAGCTTTATGCGTAAGCTGCAAAAGATTACCTGGAAATAAAATTATTGGTATAGAGCAAAGCACTCTTATATCTTCAATAAGAGCGTCGATACTATTGAAAGTAAGGCTCCCCCCTGCAAGAATATAATCAGTATCGCTCCCGTTAGCAATTTCAAGGATATTATTAAGTGAATCTCCTTTGACCTTGTCCGGATCGAGGAGCAGTGCAATGCTCTTTTTCCCGGGGAAATTATCTGGTTTCATAATTCTTTTTTGTCCACACTATAGAATAGTTATCATATTTTGAATAGTGCAGGTCAAATGATTCATTTATTTTATCTGTGTGAACCTCTCCTTTGATTTCTCCGGATTCCTTAACATTAAAAGGTTCAATTGTAATGTTTTTTCGTATACTTATTCCTTCTTTATCACAAATTTTGTACAAAGCTTCTTTTGCACACCAGTGAATATAGAGATGATATTTACGGTCGTCCTGTTCTTTTGTGACTTTCTCTTTTCTGTTAAGGAACTTGAATGCTATTGCTGCAATATTGGAACTCATGTATTCCAGATCGATTCCTACCTTTTCATTTGTACTTAACAGGATTGCGGTAAGTTTATGGGAATGCGATATACTTATAAATCTTGAGCCATCTTTAAGGAATGGCTTGTTATTCTTATTATAGACTATCCTGGCTTCTTTTCCTATGAGTTCTGAAAGCAATGCTCTGACACTTAAAAATTCCAGTTTCCGTGAACTGCTGCTGAATCCTTTATATTTCTTTCTTTCATCATTATCCAATTCAACCATTTCCAGCAGAGCGTCCAGCTCCTCCTCTATTTTCCATACCCCCAGAATGGAGAATTCATTTAGATAATGTTTTGTAATACAACCCATTGATAGCAATTAAGCGTTATTTACTCCACTTCAGAGTCTCAACCAGATGAATGATATCCTCTCTGAAAAAATCAATTACAGGTGCCAATGAATCTGCATTTGGCTCAGCAGAAAAGTAAAGAGAACCTCTAAGATAATGATTTATGCTGTCTGTTACATAAAACTGGACGGATGATGCGGTATTTCCTTTGAGGTCATATAGTATTCCGTAAACTTTGTTGTCCGGATTATTGAAGACCTGTTCATTAATAGCATCGGCTTTTGTTATATGATTTTTAACGTTCATCTTATAAGTCTGTTCCATAAGATCATCAAAATCGTTTTTAATATCTTTATATGTAAGATAGATTTTAGCATTATAAGCTGGAAATTCAATGTTAAACCAGCCTGGTTCTTTTGTATTCTCAGACTGAAATGTAAGTTGCCCGTAAAGAGGATATTCAAAAGAAAATGGCATATTAACTCTCATTACCTGTTTATCATTAAAGACCAAATACTTCTTTTGAGGGAGATCAATCCTGAAATAGCCCCTGGGTTTTGGAACAGTTGCTTTCCTGCAACCGAATAAAACGACTGAGCATACTAATAAGATTAAAAGACTAGTCTTTTTTAAAATCTCCATCCTCTTTTACTATTTCTACACGAATCTCCTTTATCCTTCTTCTGTCAGCAGACTCAATCCTGAAAATAAAGTTTTTGTAATTTATTACCTGATCTTTTTCTGATATCTCTCCGGTCAGTTCAAGAATCAGTCCTGCAATGGTTTCTGATTCTCCCCTTACCTCTTCAAAAAGATCTTCTTCTATCTCAAGTACCTTACAGAAGTCATTTAATAAGATCTTCCCTTCAAAGATATATGTTCTCTCATTCAGTTTTCGGTAAAGCATATGTTCCTCGTCTCCCTCATCAGATATTTCACCGACAATCTCTTCAAGTATGTCTTCAAGGGTTATTATTCCTGAAGTGCCGCCATATTCATCTATCACAACGGCCATGTGTATCTTCTTGGTCTGAAACTCTTTTAGAAGATCGTTGATTTTTTTTGTCTCAGGAACGAAATACGGAGGACGTAGCAAGGCTTGCCATTTAAAACTTCCCGGGTTATTGGTATATGGGAGAACATCTTTTGCATAAAGAATTCCTTTAACAGTGTCGAATGAAACGGAATAAACAGGAATTCTTGAAAATCCCGAATTGATTATCATCGGAACAATTTTATCGAATCCTGACTTGATATCAATTGCAGTCACATCGATCCTTGGACACATTATAGCACTGACATTTGTGTTTCCGAAATTGACAATTCCCTTGAGTATCTTTTCATCTTCATTAAAATCATCCGAAGTAAGCTCGAGAGCATTTGAAAGGTCATCCATACTTATATTGGAACGACGGGGACCAGTTCTTTTTTTTACGAAGGATGAAGAGTATATCAGCACTGCGGTAACAGGCTGGAAGATTTTTTCAAGTACCGTAAGCGGGTATGCCATTAATAGTGCAACCGCCACGTGATTCCTTGATGCATAAACTTTGGGCATTACCTCTCCGAAAAAAAGAAGTAAAAAAGTTATTACGACAGCATTTATAATGAAACCGATAACAGGTTCAGAACTGAAATCAAACATTCTGGAGCTAAGATAGGCAGCCAATAATACAATGGCTATGTTAATTGTATTATTTGCAACCAGGACTGTACTCAATAGTTTTTCAGGATTATTGTAAAGTTTAATGGCAATTTTTGACTGTTTGTTTTTGTTTGATTTGAATTTTTCAATGTCTTCAGGCCGGAATGAAAAATATGCTACTTCAGAACCCGACATCAGAGCTGAACCGATAAGCAGGATTATAAGTATCACAAGCCCTGTAATTATTTTAAAATCAGGAGCGGTGACAGCAATGCCTGAAAGAAGTACAATATTTGAAAGTGGATATGCCGGTTCCAATTTAGTTTCTGTTTTTAATACAAGCTAAAAAGGCAGATCATCCTCATTCTGGCTTGTGCCCGACTCGTTTTTTTGCAGGCTGTCAGGACCAAAATCATCACCAGTGGTTGTGTCTTTATCGGGCCAGTTTTTGTTATTGTTATTACCGGAAGTCTGATATGCAACAGGTGGTTCGTTGGCTATGGAACCCGGCGCTCCTTTTTCCTGAACATCATGTCTGTCCGTATCTGTCTGTGAATTGGAAGTGCCTGAGCCCTGTTTCTTTTCGAGTAACAGCAGTGTATCTGCAAGAATTTCAGTTATATATTTATTAATCCCATCTTTATCGACGTATGACCTGGTTTTAATTTTCCCTACTATATATAGTTGTGAACCCTTCTTGACAGTTTTTTCAGCCACTTCGGCCAGGGCACGCCATAAAACAATATTGTGCCATTCCGTTGAAGTTATTGTTTCACCCTGCTGGTTGGTATAGGTTTCGCTTGTAGCGAGAGGAAAGGTCGCTTTAGCAACCCCTTTGTCAAAATAACGGATTACCGGATCTTTTCCAACATTACCGACAAGTATAACTTTATTGATTGACATGTAGTTATAAATAAATTAATAATTCAGATCATGGATTGTAAAGTTAAGAAAAAAACCACTTTATACAACCATAGTCAAAATTTATTGACTAAAGCACATTCTGTCAGTATTTTGCGGAAAATTGCAAAAATTATCTTTTATTCATTGTTTACGTCCTGATATACCTAACAATCATCTATTTCATTGTAATTAAGGCATTAATAATATGTTATTAAAAAAATTATTATGTAAGTGTTTCAAATTAAACAAATAATATTTTTATATTTGCACAGTTGAAAAAAACGAATACTCAAAATAATTTGTTGAATTTAAAACTTCACGAAAAATGACTAAAGCAGACATTGTTAATGAAATTGCCAAGAACACTGGTATTGAAAAAGTAACAGTACAGAAAACTGTTGAAGCCTTAATGGAAACTGTTAAAGATTCTATGGTAAAAGGTAATAACGTTTATCTAAGGGGTTTTGGAAGCTTCATAGTTAAAAAAAGAGCCAAGAAAACTGCAAGGAATATTTCCAAGAATACAACCATTATTATTCCTGCTCACAATATTCCAGCTTTCAAGCCGGCAAAATCTTTCATAACCAAAGTTAAATCACACGTTAAGAAGTAACCCTATATGCCAAGCGGTAAAAAAAGAAAAAGACATAAAATGGCCACTCACAAGCGCAAAAAGCGCTTGCGGAAGAACAGACATAAGAAGAAGTAGCAGATCAGCAAGTGGTCATAAACTGAATATATTAAACCTAAAGATCTGATGGTCTTTAGGTTTATTGTATCAGTACGTCGGATGTAGCTGATAACACATTAACTGAGATTAATATAGTGAAGTGGTAAACAAGGATTTAATCATTGATGTTGGTGATTCCGAGGTTTCTTTAGCGTTGTTGGAAGACAAGCAGTTAATTGAGTTAA
>JGI20214J51088_10000546_pt1 | contig 26050 bp, 24 predicted proteins | sample WetSurMetagenome_FD_51088 | JGI IMG/M metagenome (IMG submission 51088) | reverse complement strand
CTTTAGGGTACAAAACGCCGAGAGAAATTATGCTAGAAAATAATTTATTAATTTAAAAAACCGAGGCACAAAAAATTGCACTTCGGGGGTGAACTGGCGCCCGATTATTTATTTGTATTATGATAGTAAATTAGAAAAAAGTCAAGGGTGATTTTTCCTCTTGCAATTTGGGCCATTTTGCGGTAATCTGATTATTTCAAGAGGTGCTTAACCTCCTTATTTTTAATAAAGAAAAATTCATAACATTTTTTAGCGTAAAAACGGAAAAAAGTTTTTGTTCAGAGGAATTTTTTTACTTCACCCCGTTATGCGTTACGTGTTATGCGTTATGCGAATATGAATATTTTTCAAAAATTTTTTCAGCCGTCAACTAAAGGTAAACTGTGGCAAGTTTTTGCTTTAATTTTATTGGTTCTAACTTTCACCGCCGGCTTGATTGCTTTCGGTAATTATTATAATGATGGCGTTGATTGGATTGCCAAAAAAACTAATGATTATGTGCAATTGCCGAAAACAAAATTTATTCCTTTCCGTTTAGGTTTGGATTTGCAAGGCGGCACGCATTTGGTTTACAAAGCTGACACTTCGCAGGTGCCAAAGGGCGACGAGGCTTCCGCGGCGCAAGGCGTGCGTGATGTTATCGAGAGAAGAATTAATGCTTACGGCGTTTCCGAACCGTTAGTTCAGGTGCAGAAAGCAGCCGGCGAAGATTATCGCATCATCGTGGAATTGGCCGGTGTGAAAGATATTGATCAGGCAATCAAGATGATCGGCGAAACGCCTATTTTGGAATTTAAAGAGCAGGGGACTCCGGAAGCAACCACGGCTGAAGCGCAGAAAATGAAAGACGAAAATGCCGCGGCGCAAAAAAAAGCCGAGGAAGCTTTGGGCAAAATAAAAGTCAAAGGAAGCGATTTTACCAAGATTGCCGCGCAATATAATGAAAGCGCCAGTTCCAGCAAATGGATTGACTCGGAAAATTCTTCTGTCCTTGCGGCTAAATTAGCAACTTTGAAAGTCGGTGGCGTAACTGGCATAGTTGAAACCGATCAAGGTTATACTATTGCTAAATTATTGGGAACGCGAACGGCGAAAAATCAATTGACCGGCGAAGAAAAAAAACAAGTCAAAGCCGCCCATCTTTTGATTTGCTATCAAGGTTCGGAAGGCTGTACGGCAAGTACTACCAAAGAAGCGGCTTATGCCAAGATCAAGTCTTTACAAAAAATTGCTACGTCGAAAAATTTTTCCCAGTTAGTTAAAGCTAATTCTACCGAGCCGGGAGCGGCGCAATCCGGCGGCGAGTTGGGCTGGTTTGGTGCGGGCTCTATGGTTAAACCTTTTGAAGACGCGGTGTTTGGCCAAAAAGTCGGTACAATTTCCTATGTAGTCGAAACTAAATTCGGTTATCATCTGATCTATAAAGAAGATGAGCGGACGGTGCAAGAATATAATGTGCAGACTATTTTTGTCGCTAAGGCAGTGAAGCCGGTTGATAATGGTCAGAATTGGATTGCGACAAAATTGACAGGAAAATATTTGAAAAAAGCAGGAGTTCAATTTGATCAAAACGGCCGGCCGGAAGTGACTTTGAATTTTGACAAAGAAGGCGGCGATCTTTTTGAAGAATTGACTGGCCGCAATATCGGCAAACCGATCGCGATATTTTTGGACGGCGAAGTTATTAGCGCTCCAACAGTGGATGTGAAAATTTCCGGCGGTTCAGCTGTGATCACCGGCCGCGGAACAGTGGCGGAAGCTAATATTTTAGCCCAGCGTTTGAACGCCGGTGCCTTGCCGGTACCGATAACTTTGGTCAGCCAGCAAACCGTGGGCGCGACTTTGGGCAAGACTTCGGTTGATAATAGTTTGCAAGCCGGATTATGGGGCGTGTTATTGGTCGCCTTGTTCATGATCATTTATTACCGTTTGCCTGGTTTGGTTTCCGTGGTCGCTTTAGGAATCTACACAGTTTTACTTTTAGCTATCTTTAAAGTTTGGGGAGTCACGCTTTTGGTGCTTTTGGTTTTTGCGGCCGTATTCTTGCAGTTGACCGGCGGAGCTTTGGCTATGGCGCTAGCTGGCTTGGTTTTATTAATTATCGGTTGTTTGACCATGCCGAGCTTGGCGCAAATGCCGGTCACTTTGACTTTGCCAGGCTTAGCCGGTTTCATCTTGTCGATAGGTATGGCCGTGGATGCTAACATTTTGATTTTTGAAAGATTCAAAGAAGAACTGCGTTCCGGCAAAACTGTTTCCCGCGCCATTGAACTCGGTTTTAATCGTGCTTGGCTCTCGATTCGCGACGGACATATTTCTACGATTTTGACTTGCTTGGTTTTAATGTTCTTCTCGACCAGTATTGTTAAAGGCTTTGCCATCACTTTGCTTTTCGGCGTCGTGATGTCGCTTTTCTCGGCGATTACCGTGACCAAAAATCTTTTGGCGCTCTTGCCAGAGAAATGGCTTTCCAGTTCATTGGCAACGGGGGTGAAAATTAAGAGGGTGGAAGATGAAAATAAACTATAATTTTCAATTAACAATTATCAATTTTCAATCAAGGCTCAATTTATAAATTTTAAAATTTAATATTGTAAATTGATTGAAAATTGTAATTTGAAAATTGAAAATTTTAAAGCGGATAAAATAGATTTTATTAAAAATTAAATTAATCGATATTTTATGAAGATTATTCAAAAACGCAAAATCTGGTTTTCTATCGCCATCATCTTGGCCGTCGCCGCCATCGTTTCCTTGGCGATTTGGCATCTTAAATTCGGCATTGATTTTACCGGCGGCAGTTTGCAGGAATTAAGTTTTTCGGGCAATAATCGTCCGTCTGTGACCGAAACGCAGGACAAATTGGCTGATCTGAATCTTGGCGGCCTGATCGTCCAGCCCGTAGGGGATAACGGCATGATTTTGCGCTTTCAAAACACCGAGCCGACCATCCATAAAAAAGTTTTGGAAAAATTAGGCACCTCGACCGTGGAAGAATTGCGTTTTGATTCGATCGGCCCGTCGATCGGTTCGGAATTAAAGAGAAAAACTTTTTACGCCATCGTCGTTTCCATTATCATAATTTTGATGTATATCGCTTTCGCTTTCCGCAAAGTTTCCCGCCCGGTCGAATCTTGGAAGTTCGGCTTATGCTCGGTCATCGCGCTCGGCTTCAACGTCTTGGTCGTTTTGGGAGCTTTCTCGGTTTTAGGAAAATTCGCCGACATGGAAATCAACGCGCCGTTCATCGCCGCCCTGCTCACTATTTTGGGTTACACCATTAACGACACCATAGTCGTTTTTGATCGTGTCCGCGAAAATTTGCCCAAGTCTGAACTCGATTTTGAAGGCACAGTTAATATGAGCATCAATCAAACCCTCGTCCGCTCCATCAATACTTCCAGCACCGTCATCTTGGTTTTGATCGCCATTTTCCTCTTCGGCGGCGCCTCGATCAAAGATTTCACCCTCGCCATGGCGATTGGCGTCTTCGTCGGCACCTGGAGCTCAATCTTCCTCGCCTCGCCTTTATTACTTCTATTTGAGAAAAAATAATAACATTAGATAAAAAGAGGCCTTCTCACAGGTCTCTTTTTTGTTTTGACAAACACTATTTTTTACTGTAAAATACCCTTATATTAAAGAGATGTCGAAAATATTTTTTTATTTTATTGTAAGATAAAACACGGTGTAGCATATAATGAGAGAAATTTATTTTTTAATAATTATAATATGAATAAAAATCAAGATAACACAGGTGATGATAATGTTGTTATTGGAAATAGAAAGGTTAATGGTAGCAGAAACGTAATAATAGACGCCACAGACTCTAACGGAAGTACTATTCTAAATCGTCCAATGGTAATCGGATATAATGCCAAGGGTGGTCCCAACGATATTGTTATTGGGGCTGGTGCGGGCTCAGGTTCCGAATTATTTTTATTATTAGATAAGTTGGCATCTCAAAGCAATTCCGAAGTGTCTAAAAAAATAGTAACTCTAGTTTCTGAACTTAAATCAGATCAGAAGGATAAAAGTAAGATAAAAACACTATGGTCATCTGTTGAAAAAGTTGTAACGGCAGGAAGCGCTATTGATTTGGTCGTTAAAATAAGTCCTTTAATCGCTGCCTTATTGACGTAAAAAAATTTGTCAGAGCCAGTTTTTTAAGTGTACAAAAATTTTATACATATATACTAAATACTAATTCTATGCTTCAATCCAAGCTTTTCACCAAAGTAATTAAGGAAGCGCCGAAAGACGAAGTTAGTTTTAACGCGCAAACTTTGATTCGGGCCGGTTTTATCGACAAACTTTCGGCCGGCGTTTATTCTTTCTTGCCTTTAGGCTTAAGAGTTTTGCGGAAAATCGGCGATGTCATTCGCGAAGAAATGGACAAGATCGGCGGCGAGGAAATCTTGATGCCGGTTTTGGTGCCCAAAGAAAACTGGGAGCAAACCGGACGCTGGGAAAGTTTTGACGTGCTTTTTAAATTAAAAGGCGGCGATGAAAAAGAATACGCGCTCGGCGCGACGCACGAGGAAGTCATCACGCCGCTGGCAAAAAAATTCCTATTTTCTTATCGCGATCTGCCGATCATGCCGTATCAAATCCAGACCAAATTCCGCAACGAACTGCGCGCCAAGTCCGGCATCATGCGCGGCCGAGAATTTTTGATGAAAGATATGTATTCTTTCCATGCCGACCAGGCCGATTTGGACAGCTTTTACGAAATGGCCAAGCATGCTTATTTTAAAATTTTTGAACGCTTCGGTTTGGGCGCCATAACTTATTTAACTTATGCCTCCGGCGGCGCTTTTGCCAAATATTCTCATGAATTTCAGACAATTTGCCAGGCCGGCGAAGATATAATTTATATTTGCGACAATTGCAAAGTTGCCATCAACAAAGAAATAATCGCCGAGCAGAATCAATGCCCGATCTGCGGCAATAAAGAATTCCGCGAAGACAAAGCGATCGAGGTTGGTAATATTTTCAAATTAGCCAGCCGTTTTTCTCAAGCTTTTAATCTTAAATATTTAGACAAAGACGGCATTGGAAAAGATTTGGTGATGGGCTGCTACGGTCTTGGCTTGTCCCGCGTGATGGGCGCGATCGTCGAAGTTTCTCATGATGACAAAGGAATTATCTGGCCGGAAGAAATCGCGCCGTTTAAAGTGCACTTAATTCTTTTGGGTAAAAAAGAAAGCTGGGAAAAAAATAAGGCCGAGGCCGACAAACTTTACGAAAAATTAACCGCCGAAGGTGTTGAAGTTTTATATGACGAGCGCGAAGATAAAGGCCCTGGCGAAAAATTCGCCGAAGCGGATTTAATTGGCTGTCCGATTAGATTAGTGATTAGTGATAAAACTTTAGCCGAAGATTCTGTTGAAGTTAAAAAGAGAAATAGTGAGAAATCGAAGTTGATGAAGTTAGATAGTTTGGTAAAGGATTTTATTGTGTAACATAATCCGAATCTACGAATTTTCGGACGAATCTACGGATGACATCCGAATGGATGATAAGCGCATTCGGATAATTCGGATATCATTTGTAGATTAGGATTGATATTCGTAGATTCGAATTATACAAAAAAATTTATTTCATGCTCAATAAGCTATTAGGAAAATTCAGCAAAGACTTGGCCATTGATCTTGGTACCAAAAATACTTTGGTCTATACTTCGGACAAAGGAATCGTGATCAATGAGCCGTCCGTCGTCGCCGTCAATGTCCGCACGGACGAGATTTTAGCCGTGGGCGAAGAAGCGCGCAAGATGGTCGGCAAAACTCCTTCTCACATTAAAGCGATTAAACCCCTGAACGAAGGCGTGATTTCGGATTTTGAAGTAACGGAAAAAATGTTGAAATATTTTGTTGATAAAGTTCACAGCGAAAGTTTTACGCTAATACCAAGACCGCGAATGATCATCGGCATTCCGATTGATATTACAGAGGTGGAAAAAAAGGCCGTAGAGGACGCGGCTAAATCTTCCGGCGCCCGCCAAGTTTTTCTGATCCAAGAAGCGATGGCGGCCGCTATCGGCGCGCGTTTGCCCGTGACGGAAGCTATCGCGAATATGGTAGTGGACATCGGCGGCGGCACTTCGGAAATTGCCGTGATTTCTTTGGGCGGCGTGGTCACTTACAAATCGCTTAATGTGGCCGGCAATTGTTTCGATAATGATATTATTGATTATGTCCGCGAAGAATTTAATATTTTGATCGGCGAACAGGTGGCGGAAAATGTGAAAATAAAAATTGGCTCGGCTATTCCGCAAAAAGAAAATTTGGAAATGGAAGTGCGCGGCCGCGATCTCTTAAATGGTTTGCCCAAAGCAGTAATAGTTGATGACGCGCAAGTGCGGGAAGCGATCACCAAATCAATTAATAAAATAATCGAAAGCATAAAACTTACCTTAGAGGCCACGCCTCCAGAATTAGTGGCGGATATCTATGAGAACGGGATTTTTCTTTCCGGCGGCGGCGCTCTCTTGCGCGGCCTGGACAAGCATATCGCCCAAGCAACCAAAATTCCCGTCCGTATTTCCGATGATCCGCTCACTTGCGTCGTCCGCGGCATGGGACTTCTGCTTTCCGATCCAGATCTCTTAAAAAAGGTTATCGCTCATGGCAGCGAAGAAATATAATTAGAATTGCCTCTTAGAATAGTCTTTTAATCTACTGGGGCTTAGAATAATGAGATTATAAAAAACAGAGGGTCAACCTCTTTTTTTTATAAAAAAATAATGCTATAATTAAAACAAATAATAATTACTCTAAATTATATGACGCGGGAAAAATGGGAAACTATTAAAGGTAACATTTTGGATAATTTTAAGGTTTTGGATAAAGGTAAGGAATATTACGACGAGGAAGGGGGTGTTGATTTGGATTATCTGGAATTTAACAGTCCTTTGGGCAAAACCAGGCTGGAATTTATAGAAAAACCGGTTGTTTTGGATAAGAAAACTATTTATTCCCATCGCGGCGGATCTGACACGGGCGTAGAATATCTTTATAGCCAGACAGAAAAAAGTTCTCGGTTAAAGGCTTATAAATGGGATGAGGCTGAGAACGACTGGGTAGAGATTGCCGCAGAAAAATTAACCATCCCGGCGGAATTTTAATCAACAAAAAAATGGCCAATTTGTTTATTTATTTGACACCACTCTTGAATTTAGCGCTTTTTGAAATGTTTTTTTTCCGGCCGCACTTGTTTTATTTAGCGCTTATTTTATCCAATCTTCTGCTTCTTGCCGCAACAGCGGTGGTAAGTGAAAAGAAAATAATTTCCCGGGAATTTTGGAATTTTAGCATTTTTCCGATATTATTTTCCATGGCCATCGCCGCTTATTCGTTGTTTTTGATAAATCATTATTTTATCCAACTATTTTTTATTTTAAATTTTTTTATCACCCTTTTTTATTTGAAAAATATTTATCAGGGAGAACGCAATGATTTTTTGGAGAACATTTCTTCTTATGGAAATTTTTTGGCGGTTTTCTTTATTTTTTCAGCCGCTTATGGACTAAGAGCTTTTTTGAGTGTTCCGGTTTGGATTTTGATTCTGGCTACCGCTGTTTTGGTTGTTCTGATCGTTTATCAAATTTTTTGGGCAAATAAAATATTAGCGCCGCAAAATTTTATTTACATTTTTATCGCCTGTTTGCTTATTATTCAAATTTCCTGGGCGCTTTATTTTTTTCCGTTCAATCACAACATACTCGGACTTATTTTGGCGATCTGCTATTACATGATTATTGGACTGCTTAAATCTTCTATTGTTGGAAAATTTACAACGCGAGTTTTAAAATTATATATTTTTTTCGGCTTCAGCGGCATTATTTTGCTCCTCTTAGCCGCTAAATGGGCGTAGTATGAAAAATAAAATAAACATTATTTTGGTTATTGTTATAGCAGCTTTTTTTGGTTTAGCCGGTGGGTTTATCGCGATTTTAGCAGTTAAACCTTATTTTTTAGAAAATATCAATCTTCCGCTTACGCAAGAGATTGGCAATTCTCAAGACAGTTTGCGGCAGGCCAATGCTATAGTTGAGAATGCTAAAAAAATACTCTTGGAGCAGGAAAATAAAGTCAATTCTACGATCAGTTCCAGTCAGAACAGTTTAGTCGGAGTTTTTAAAAAAAATACCACTATTGCGACTAGTTCGACGCAAGGAGAATTTAATCCAGCTGATTTTTATAAACTTGACGGCGAGATCGGCGAAGGCTTGGTTGTGACTAGCGACGGCTGGGTTTTGACCACTGATTTTTCTAAAAATGCGGTCGAAAACTTGATCTTAAAAAATTATGTCGTGATAACCAGAAGCAAAGATATTTATTCCATCGATAAAATAATGCCTTCCGGCATTGATTCTTATTTATTCATCCATTTAAGCGGCGCTAAAAATTTGCCGGTCAAAAGTTTTATTGCCAAAGCTGATTTAACCGACAGCCAGTCTTTAGTGGCGTTAAATTGGCGGGGCGGGAGTTATCTTACTTCAATAGTCAACAAAAAAGAGATAAGTCAAGCGGTTCGCGAGAGCGACGAGACGGTTGAGAAAGTAGTTTTGGCTGATAATTTGGCGGCTTACTTCGAAAATGCTTTTGTTTTTAGCTTAAACGATGAGATCGTAGGTTTTTTCAATAACAAAAATGGTTTGATCGCGCCGGATAATTTTCAGCCTTTGATCAAGGGTTTATTGCAGAAAAAAGAAAGCAAACGTCCGTCGCTCGGAATAACTTATGTGAATCTGGAAGATTTTGCTATCAAGAATCCGGGTATGGATAAAGGGGCGCTAATCTATTCCAATAAAAAAACTCTGGCTGTCAGGCAGGGAAGTGCGGGCGCCACGGCCGGTCTGGCTTTTGGCGACATAATTGTTTCCGTGGATAATATTGGAATTGATAGTTATCATGATCTGGCCGATATTATCCAAAGATATTCAGCCGGAGATGAAATAAATATTATTTATTTGCGCGCCAGTAAAGAAAACGCGGTAAAAGTAAAATTGGGCGAATTTAAATAGTATAATATAAATTTATTATTCATATTATAAAATATGAAGTTAAAACCAATCAAAGAAAACATAAAAGCAATCGAGGGAAGGAATATTTTTTTGCGAGTTGATTTTAATGTGCCGCTGAAAGGAAAAAAAATATTGGATGAAACAAAAATCATCGCCGTTTTGCCAACGATTCGTTTTCTCTTGCGCTATAAATGCAAAATTATTTTAGCTACTCATCTAGGTGAACCTAATGGCAAAAAAAATGCCGAACTGAGCGTTAAACCGGTTTTTCGGCGCTTAGGCGCGTTGCTTGGCGCCTCGCGAGTTAAATTTGCCGGAGAGATCGTCGGTAAAAAAGTCGATGATGCCTTTAAAAAAATAAAAGGCGGAGAAATATTAATGCTGGAAAATCTGCGTTTTGACAAAGGCGAAGAAAAGAATGATAAAAAATTCGCCAAAGCGCTCGCGAAAAATTGCGAAGTTTATGTCAATGAAGCCTTTTCCGTTTGCCACCGCAATCACGCTTCGGTTGCAGTGATTAGAAAATATTTGCCGTCCTTTGCCGGTCTGCTTTTAATGGACGAAATTACTAACTTGGATAAAGCAAAAAATCCGGTCAAGCCTTTGGTGCTGGTAATGGGCGGCGCGAAGATACACACTAAAATAAATTTAATAAAAAATTTAGAAAAACACGCCGGGCACATTCTGATTGGCGGCGCCCTGGCTAATAATTTTTTTAAAGCGCTGGGCTTGTCGGTCGGCAAATCTTTGATCGACAAAGAAAGCGTACTGCTTGCCAAAAAACTTTTACGCAATAAAAAAATAATGCTGCCTTACGATGTGATCGTCGCTAATAAAAAAAATATCACCGTGCGGCTTGCCGATCAAGTACAAAAAGACGACATTATTTACGATATTGGCCCGCGGACGATCAATCTCTATTCTTGCATTATCGGTGATGCCAAGACAATAATTTGGAACGGCCCCTTGGGAGCTTTTGAAAATCCGCATTTCCGCCACGGCACTGTCGCCTTAGGCCAGATCATCGCTGCCCGTTCTCGCGGTCGCGCTTTCGGCGTTGTCGGCGGCGGCGAAACCCTGGAAGCTTTAAAACTTACTAAGATGGAACATTATGTCGACTGGATTTCCACCGGCGGTGGGGCGATGCTCGCGTATTTAGGCGGGGAGAAGATGCCGGGACTTGAATAGTGAAAAATTGAAATCTCAAAATGTAAAATTTTATTTTTTTTCAAAACTAATTTTTAAAATAGCTTATATTAAGTAAAAAAATAATAAGTTTTATGTCAAAAATAAAAAATATAATCGCTCGCGAAATTCTGGATAGCCGCGGTAATCCGACCGTGGAGACTAAGATTATTTTAGATGACGGAACGACAGCGAAGGCGAGTGTGCCGTCCGGCGCTTCGACCGGCATTCACGAAGCACATGAACTGCGCGATGGTGACAAAAAAAGATATGGCGGACAGGGTGTTTTGACGGCCATAAAAAATGTCAATGAAAAAATCGCCAAAGAATTGATCGGCATGGACATTATTAAGCAAGCAGAAATTGACGAGAAAATGATTGAACTTGATGGCACGGAAAATAAGAAAAATCTCGGCGCCAACGCCATTCTTTCCGTCTCTCTTGCCTGCGCGCGCGCTGGAGCGATGTCGCGCGAACAAGAATTATTCGAATATCTTCACGAAATTTACGGTTTCCAGAATAAATTTATTTTGCCCACGCCGTCTTTTAATATTTTTAACGGCGGCAAACATGCCGATACTAATCTCGATTTTCAGGAATTCATGATTTTGCCGCTTAAAAAAACTTCTTTCAAGGAAAAAGTAAGAATGGGCGCGGAAATTTTTCATGAACTGGGAAAAGTTTTAAAAAAAGGCGGCTTTGACACCGATGTCGGCGCTGAAGGCGGTTATGCGCCGAACATTGTTTCCTCGGTCCAAGCAATTGAATTTATAGTTACTGCCATGATCAATTCCGGCTATAAACCAAAAACTGATGTCGGTATCGGCATTGATGTTGGCTCGTCCGAGCTGTATAATGAAGAAAGCGGTAAATATGTTTTTAAATTAGACAATGCTTTTTTGGCCAGCGCCGATTTGATCGGACTTTACGAAGAATGGCTGAAAGAATTTCCGATTATTTCCATTGAGGACGGCCTTGGCGAAGACGATTGGTCGGGCTGGAAAAAATTAACTCAGGAACTGAGTGATAAAATGCTTTTGATTGGCGATGATCTGTTCACTACCAATATAAATAGATTGCGCAAAGGATTGAAAGAGAAAGTTGCCAATGCGATCTTGATTAAACCAAATCAGGTCGGCACTTTGAGCGAAACGATGGAATGCATAAAGTTGGCGCAAAAATACAATTATCGCGTGATGGTCTCGCATCGTTCCGGCGAAACAGTCGATGATTTTGTCGCCGACTTGGCCGTGGCTGTTGGCGCTGATTTTATCAAAGCCGGGGCGCCGGACAGAGGCGAACGCGTGGCCAAATATAATCGTTTAATGGAAATTGAAGAAATATTATTATGAAAAAAAATCACAAAAAAAATATTCTACCGAAGAATACTTGGAATGGTTTGCCGATGATTCTTGTTATTTTAGACGGCTGGGGGATCGCCCCTTCAAATCGAGGTAATGCTGTAACTCTTGCCGATACCCCGGTTTTAAACAATCTTGCAAAAAAATATCCCTACACTGAATTGCACGCTCATGGTACTTATGTCGGCTTACCTGCCAAACAAGTTGGTAATAGCGAAGCCGGCCATATGAATATGGGAGCCGGAAGAATAGTGGAGCAAGATGCGGTAAAAATTAACCGCAGCATTAAAGAAGGAACTTTTTTTAAGAATGTTGCTTTTAAGGAAGCCATTTCCCATACCAAAAAAAGAAATTCGAAATTGCATTTAATGGGGATGCTTTCCAATGGCATGAGCCCGCACAGCGATTTAAGTCATCTTGCGGCGCTAATAAAAATGGCACGGGAAAATAAAGTCGAGCATATTTATTTGCATCTTTTTACCGATGGCCGTGATTCTCCTCAGCACGAGGCTTTGCAAATCGTAGAGAATTTGAAAAAAAGTGTCAAAAATCATATAAAGATCGCTACAATTATGGGGCGGTTTTATGCTATGGATCGCAAAAAAGAATGGAGCCGCACCCGGGCCGCTTATGAGGCGATGGTTCTGGGTAAGGGGATTTACACTGCCAGCGCCGAAGAAGCTATCATTGAAAGTTATAATCGCAACGAAACCGACGAATTTATCAGGCCGTATATCATAAACAAAAAAGGCTTGATTGATAATGGCGATTCGGTTATTTTTTTCAATTTAAGATCCGACCGTGCCAGACAATTGGCTAAAGTTTTTGTGCAAAAGAGTTTTACCGCTCGCAATCCTCATTCTTTTCAAAGGAAAAAAACTTTAGAAAATTTAGTATTTGTCGCTATGACCGATTTTGGTCCCGATCTGGACGGTATTATATCAGCTTATCCGGGCATGGATATTAGCTGTACTTTGCCGATTGTTTTAAGCGACTTAACCCAGCTCTACATCGCCGAATCGGAAAAATTCGCCCACGTTACTTATTTCTTTAATGGCGGCTATGCCGGAACGATTAACGGTGAAGATCATTTTATGATTCCTTCTCCCAGCGTGTCTTCTTATGACAAGACGCCGCAAATGGAATCGAATGAATTAACCAAAAAAGTGCTGGATAATTTGAAAAAGAAAAAATACGAGTTTACCGTTCTAAATTTTGCCGCCTCAGATATGGTAGCTCATACGGGCAATCTTGAAGCCGGCATTAAGTGTTGCGAAATCATTGATAAATGCGTAGGGCAAATCGTTTCCGGCTATTTGCGCAAAAATGGTACCGTGCTTATCACGGCAGATCATGGTAATATTGAAGAAATGATCAATCTTAAAACCGGCGAAGTTGACACCGAGCATTCGGTCAACCCGGTTCCGTTTATTTTGGTTAATAAAGCATTGAAACGCACTAAACTGGAAAAAAATGGTTCACTTTGCGATATCGCGCCGACTATTTTAGAAATAATCGGCAAGAAAAAACCAGCAGCCGTTACCGGTAACAGCTTAATAGTTTAGTTATGGAATCAAATATAACATCAGGCCAATTGCCGGTCGTCTTGCTTTTGATCGACGGTTGGGGAATCGCCGAACGAAGCGAAGGAAACGCCATCGCTCAAGCATCTACACCTAATTTTAACGAACTGATCGCCAAATATCCTTCTGTTTCCCTTGAAACTGTTTTAAGCGGCGAAACAGTCGCGAAAAGGGCGAATATCGCCAATAATTATTTGGCGCTAGGAACGGGCATTAAAAAACCGACTAAGAATAGCCGGAGTTTTTTTGATATTCTTGATCAAGCCGGTCTTAATCATTTTACGCTTACTGAAGCGGAAAGATTGGCTTATGCAACCTTTTTCATTAATAATAAGAAAAAAATTGATCATAGAAAATACCTTTTGCTTAGCTCGGAACCAATCGATGACTATACGCTTGAACCGGAAATGGCCACGCCAAAGATTGCTGCCGAATTGATTAGAATTATAAAAAGTAAAAAGTACGATTTTATTTTAGTTGATTTAGCCAACCTTAGTTTAACTGCTCATGCGGGAGATTTTTCCGCTACAATAAGGGCGGTTGAAGCCGCCGACAATGCTTTAGGGAAAATTTCCAAAGCGGTTTTGGATAACTCCGGGACGCTGATTTTTTCCGCCGCTTCGGGTAATGCTGAATCAGCCATGGAAATGAACACTGAAATGGCAAATAAAAAAGACAGTTTAAATCCTGTCCCGTTTGTTGTTGCTGGCAAAAATTTTGAAGGAAAAACTTTTGGTTTTGCCGAAGCGCCGAACAATGACTTGGCGCTGGTTGCTCCGGCCGGAAGCTTACTGGATATTGCGCCAACACTTTTGCATATCATGAATCTGCCAATACCGCTGGCAATGGAAGGCAAGCCGCTGATATAGCGCGTCATTCCCATGAAAACGGGAATCCAGATTATAGAGATTCATTTGATTATTTATAGGCATACAAAAAAACGGCTCTAACCGTTTTTTTATTATTTTTTTGCTTAACTTAAAAAACAAAAAATCCGATCAAACTAATAGTAGCTCCTATTAACGCCCCGACCGCCACTTGCGCCGGCGTGTGACCGATTTTTTCCAAAAGATGCGGATATTCTTGATTTAAAGGCTGATCCGGTTCTTCTTTTAAGTCTTGCACTAATTCATTTAAAATTTTTCCATGTTCTCCTAGATACTGACGCAATCCTACCGCGTCTCTAATAACTATAAAAGCGAAAACCAGGCTCACAGAGAAAATAGGGGAGAAGATGCCAAGCTTCAGACCGATAATAGTGACCAGGGCGGTAACGAACGCGGAATGCGAAGAAGGCATCCCTGAATAAGACATTGCGCTTTTAAAATTTAATTTCTCGTTGTTAGACTTGATGAAAAATTTCGCCGTCTGTGCGATGACCATCGCCAAAATCGGCAGAATCAAATATTGCATATTAAAATTTAATGCGAATGATGCGAATTTTAGCTAATGCCGCGAATAAATGCGAATAATGTCTAAATTTATTATTCGCATTTATTCGCGGCATTCGTTCTCATTCGCGGATTAGCATTGTATGTTTAGATATCTAAATTCTTCACTTTTTTGGCATGCGTTTGGATGAAATGCTTGCGCGGCGCCACATCATCGCCCATCAACATGTCGAAAATTTCATCAGCCGATTGTGCGTCATCTAATGTTACTTGCTTCAAGATGCGCCGCGCCGGATCCATGGTCGTTTCCCAAAGCTGTTCCGGGTTCATTTCACCCAAACCTTTATAGCGTTGAATGCGCAAATTGACTGACTTTTTTGCATTGTCCGCCGTAGCCTCGGCGGAGGCGGATTCTTCATTGGACAAATCGTCGCCCTCAGAAATTTCCTCAATTTCTTCGACATTGCCGCCAAACTTTTTAATAATATTTACTTTTTCTTCATCAGAATAAGCATATTCAATCTGCGCGCCTTTTTTGACCTGATAAAGCGGCGGTTGAGCGATATACAATTTGCCGTTAGTGACAAGCGGGCCAAAATGGCGATAAAAAAGCGTTAACAACAAAGTTCGGATATGGGCGCCATCGACATCAGCATCGGTCATAATAATAATTCGGTGATAACGTAATTTTTCCAAATCAAATTGTTCATCGATATTTGTTCCCAAAGCGATAACCAAATTTTTAATTTCATTGTTAGCGAGCATTTTATCCAAACGCGCGCGCTCCACATTCAAGATTTTGCCGCGCAAGGGGAGTATGGCCTGGAATTTGCGATCGCGTCCTTGTTTAGCCGAGCCGCCGGCGGAGTCTCCCTCGACGATATACAATTCGCATTCTTCCGGTTTATTACTGGAACAGTCAGCAAGTTTTCCCGGCAAAGTCATGCCTTCCAGGGCGCCTTTGCGCAAAATCGTGGCGCGAGCGGTGCGGGCGGCCAAACGAGCCATGGCTGATAAATAACATTTGCCAACGATTGCTTCCGCGTCCTTGGGATTTTCTTCCAAAAAATCAGCAAAAGCCGCGCCAAAAACTTGCTCGACATAAGTTTTCATTTCCGCGTTGCCTAATTTTGCTTTGGTCTGGCCTTCAAATTGCGGTTCGGGCAATTTTACGCTGACGATCGCGGTCAAGCCTTCACGCACATCTTCACCGGTTAAATTTTCATCCTTTTCTTTTAATAAATTATGGCCGCGAGCATAGGAATTCAAAGTTCTGGTCAAGGCTGTCTTAAAGCCGACGATATGCGTGCCGCCCTCCGGGTTGTGAATATTATTAGCGAAAGGCAAAACCAGTTCGTTGAATTCGTCGTTATATTGCAAAGCGATTTCCACTTTGCAATTTTCAATATCCTTGTCCACGTAAAAAATATTTTCATGCTTAACCGTATTGTTGCGATTAAGAGCTTTGACGTAAGATTTTACTCCGCCTTCAAAATGGAATTTATATTTTTTTTCTTCGCCCTTTTTCCGCTTATCATTAACTTCAATGGTGATATTTTTGGTCAAATAAGCTTGCTGGCGCAAACGAGTAAGAACTTTCATCCAATTAAATTCCAGTTCGGTAAAAATTGTCGCGTCAGGTTTGAAAGTAATAGTTGTTCCGGTTCCTTCCGCTTTTCCAACCGCTTTGATTGGCCCCTTCGGCTTGCCAATACTGTATTCTTGCACCCAAGCCTTGCCGTCGAGATGAATTTCCGCTTTTAAATATTCGCTCAAAGCATTAACAACCGAAGCGCCGACGCCGTGCAAACCGCCGGAAACTTTATAACCGTTGCCGCCGAATTTTCCACCGGCATGCAAAACGGTTAAAACAGTTTCCAAAGTCGAAACGCCGGTGGCTTTATGTTTTTCCACTGGAATGCCGCGGCCGTTATCGATTACCTCAACCATCCCGTCAGGCAAAAGCGAGACAGTGATATAGTCGGCAAAACCAGCCATGGCTTCATCAATACTGTTATCGACAATTTCCCAAATCAAATGATGCAAACCGGCCTCGGAGGTCGAGCCAATGTACATGCCCGGTCTTTTTCTAACCGGTTCCAAGCCTTCCAAAACAGTAATGGAACTGGCATTATAATTTGATTCTTTTTTCTTTTTTTCAAGTTCTTTGTTGGTCATATTTACTCAATTGATTGATTAGTTAATTGCTTAATATTAGACTAAAAAACGATGATTATTTCAATTGAAAAAATTGATTCAATTAATCAATTTATCTTCTTTAATTATAACAAAAATAAAGCTGCAAAGCAAGGATAAATTTAAGGCGGGATATGGCAAGTTGATGATGCAAAAATTATAATATTATGGTAGAATAAAAATAGAAAATTAATCCAATCAAATATGGCTAAAGATAATAACAGTAAAAAAGTTAATCAAAACCGTTACGATACCGATGTAGAGGGCGTTTCCATGAAAAAATTGGAGACCGGTTTGTGGCTAATCAAAAACCGCGGCCTGTTTTATAAAATACTCGTTGGCATTTTGGCAGCCGTAATCATTATCGGATGGGTATATTCGCTTTGCGGTTGGGGCAAATATCTTTTTATTGGCATGGCGAATGATGCGCGGATGATGACGAGTCTGGTTCAATCGCAAGTTTTAGATAAAATTCAATTAGAGCAAAGGAAGGCCAAGGATCTAATTTATTCATCGGTTGGTGTTTTGAAAATTGACGGAAAATATGATCTTTACGCGACAGTGCGTAATCCGAATGACAAGCATTGGGGAACTTTCTCTTTTTGTTTTACGACCAATACCGGCGAACAATCCTGTGGAAAAGATTTTATTCTTCCGGGTGAAACAAAATATGTCGCTTCTTTTGCCCAAGTTTTTCAAACAGCACCAGCTAATGTCAGCTTCTATATTACTAGCATGAATTGGGTTAGAATCGATAATCATACGATTCCCGACTGGAATAAATATCGCGACCAGCGCTTGAATATTTCCATCATCAATCCCGTTTTTACTCCGGGCGAGATCAGTTCGGCTGCGGAAAAGATAACAATAAATAATTTAAGTTTTTCCGCGCTGAATAATAGTCCTTTTGGTTTTTGGGAAGCGCCGCTATTCATTGTTTTATCAAACAACAATCAAATCGTCGGAATTAATAAATACACTATCCAAAATTTCACTTCTTTTGAAACGGCCAATGTGCAAATCGCTTGGCCGGGAAATATAGGACCTGTAGATAAAATTACCGTGACACCAGAAATAAATATCATAGATCCAAGCGTTTATCTCCAACCCCGATGAATAAATTGATCATTTATCTTAAAAATTTCGACTGGATCTTGTTTTCCGCCGTTTTTCTGCTCCTCTGTTTTGGCTTAGTGGAAATTTATAGCATTGCCACAGGAAGAGGCGGTGCCGACCTGCTTAATTTTAAAAAGCAAGTTGTTTTTATTGTTATCGGGTTGATGCTATTGTTCTTTTTTGCTTTTGTTGATTATAATATCTTAAAAAATTCGGTAAAATATCTTTATCTTTTGGCTATCGCCTTGCTCGGAGCAGTATTGGTATTCGGTTCAACCATCAAAGGAACCAAGGGGTGGTTCAATTTATTCGGATTAGGAATCCAACCGGTGGAGTTCGCCAAAATAGTGTTGATTATTCTTTTGGCTTATTTTTTTTCTTCTCGCGCCATAAAAATCCGATCTTTAAAACAGCTCATTATTTCCGGCTTAATTTCTCTGCCGCTTGTTTTTTTAACCTTTATCCAACCAGACTTTGGTTCAGCCGTTTTGCTCTTTTTAATCTGGATTTTTATGCTAGCTGTCGCTGGATTTGACAAAAAATATTTTATCGTCCTGGCAATAGCGGCTTTAATGGTCGGCGCCAGTCTTTGGATATTCTCTTTTCAAGATTACCAAAAAAATAGAATTATGACTCTTTTTCATCCTGATAAGCAAAACTTGGTGGCTGGCTATAACGCCGCGCAAGCCATGATTGCCGTCGGTTCAGGAGAAATTATTGGTCGTGGCTTAGGATTTGGCTCGCAATCGCAGTTAAAATTCTTGCCCGAAGCGCAAACTGACTTTATTTTTGCGGTTATTTCCGAGGAGTTGGGTTTTCTAGGCTCTGGCTTGGTTTTTCTATTCTTTTTCATTATTATCTATCGTTGCCTGGTTGCTATTCGCAAAATCAACAATGATTTCGGCATTTTTTTCGTTTTAGGCATGCTGGGCTTGATTTTTATTGAAATGTTCATTAATATTAGTATGAATATAGGTATTCTTCCGATTGTAGGCATAGCTTTGCCTTTTTTAAGTTATGGCGGCAGTTCGATTATTGCCAGCTTAATCATGATCGGTATTATCGAAAATATCATTATTAAATCTAAAATAAATTATTAATTGGTGATTAGTTAATTAGATTAACTATAAATCAAGACTAAATTAAATATGGAAAGCTTGAAATTAGAAGTGCAAAAAAGAGATGAAAAAGAAAATATAAACGCGATTCTCGAGGCTGGTTTTGTGCCGGCGATCGTTTATGGCCCAAAAGTCAAGGCTAATAAAATGGTTAAAGTAAAAAGCAATGAATTGAAGAAAATTTTATCAGCCGCCGGCGAATCTACCTTGATCGAACTGGTCGTTGACGGAAAATCCGAAGGAAAAGTTCTTATCAAAGAAGATCAGCGCGATCCTGTCAAGGATACCTTAATCCATGTTGATTTTTATGAAGTGGATATGGCTAAAGAAATTCATACTGAAATTCCTTTGCATTTTGTCGGCGATTCTAAAGCTGTCAAAGAATTATCGGGCGTGTTAATTCGTAGTATCAATGAAATCGAGGTTCGTTGTTTGCCGGCTGATCTAGTTAATCATATTGATGTGGATATTTCCGCGCTCGTTACCTTTAATGATGTGATCAAGATTCATGATTTAAAATTGCCCAACGGCATCAAATTGGTTCACGAGACTGATGACGTGGTTGCCATTGTCGCTGAACCGAAGGCTGAAGAAGTGTTTGAGGCTGCGCCGGCCGCGGGAGCCGAAGTTCCGGCTTCTGCCGCTGAAGGTGCGCCAACGGCTGAGGGAACGGAAAATAAAGAAACCGGAAAAAAAGAATAAATTAAATTAATAATTAACGCATTCCGGCCTTGCTTTTGCTTTGCGGAGCGGGAATGAACAAGGAGAAATGTCATTTGAAAAAATAAAAAAGAGCCTCAAAAACAAAACAATACTATGGAAAATCATCGCTTTATTTTCCGTAATTTTATTCTTCTCCGTTTTAATAACCTTGCCGATAAAACTGATATTGAATTATCCGGTGCACGGCGAGATCCTTTCTCTAAGCTCTAAAGCGAGGAACAATAATTCAGTCGGTCAGTGTAACGGTTGTGTCCGCCGTGCTGTCGACGGGGTTTATGTTAAGCCCGAAGAAGCTAACTATCCTGCTGTGGCAGTGATGATCGACAATCATCCGGATGCCCGGCCGCAATCCGGGATCGATAAAGCTTCTCTGGTTTATGAAGCGGAAGTAGAAGGTAATTATACTCGTCTAATGGCTGTTTTTGCCTCGCTTTATAATGTTAAGGAGATTGGGCCGGTGCGCTCGGCGCGGCCTTATTTCATAGATTGGGCTGAAGAATTGAACTCTATTTATGTTCATTGCGGCGGTAGTCCAGAAGCCCTGGCCGATCTAGCGCAAGACAATATTCTTGATTTGAATGAATTTTATAATGGTCAATATTTTTGGCGTGGCCAAGCAAAAAATGCGCCGCATAATATTTTTATTTCTAGTGAAAATATCAATAAATTTTTGGAAGATAGGAAAATATTTTCTGGAAACAATATAGCTCGTAATTTCAAAGATGATTCGCCGATCAGTAAAGCTTCTTCATCTGCTGCAATAAAAATCAATTACAATATAGCCGAATTCAAGGTTGAATGGGTGTATGACGCGGGCAATAATAGCTATGTTCGTTATTTGGGCGGCAAGCCGGAATTAACCGCCGACGGCAATAAAATAACCGCGAAAAATATCTTGATCCAAACCGTGCCGGCAACAGTTGTTGATGCGGAATTAAGATTGAAAATGAATACTGTCGGCTCGGGTTCTGCTGTTTTGTGCCAGGATGGAATCTGCCAAAAAGGTAAGTGGAGCAAGAGTCAACTCGGATCCACGACAAAGTTCACGTACTCTAACGGCCAAGAAATGCGCTTCAACGCCGGCCCAACTTGGATCGAAATCGTCAGGCCGGAAATAAAAATAGAATATTGACTTTAAAAGTAATACAAACCAAAAACCTCGGCATTGAATGCTGAGGTTTTTGGTTCTACTATTTTCTACTATTATTTTGTCGTTTTGCTCTTCTTTTTGTCATCCCAAGCGTCGCGCGAGGTATCTAATTTTGTATAATGGGGCTTTCTGCTATCTAAAATTTAATTTTTGCTAAACGGCAATGGCCGCCAAGATCATTTTTGAATTCAAATTCGGCGCGAGGCAATTCTTGTTTGATCAATTCAGTCATTTTATCTTTCTGCGTTTCGTCAATTTCGCAGAAAATATATAATTCACTCTTGATAAATTCGGCGCGTTCGTTGATCTGCCGGAATAAACTACGATAATGATTAAGTCCGTCAATTCCGCTTAACAAAGCAATTTTCGGCTCTTTTTGAATGCTCGGCGAATTTTCTACCTGCTCCGGTGTAAGGTAGGGGAGATTAGCTGTGATAATAACCGGCTCGTTAAAAATATTTTTATTGGTAATATTTAATAAATCGCTGTGCAAAAAATGTATACAGCCGTCAACGTTATTTTTCTTGGCATTTTTTCTAGCAATTTTTAAGGCTTTTTTTGATATGTCTAGTCCGAAAAAGTTTCCGGAAATCCCTTTTTCTTTAAGCATTTTTGCCAAAGATACAATAATACAACCACTGCCGGTACCGACGTCAATAAAATTTATAATTGATAATTTATAATTGATAATTTTTTTTAATGCTTCTTCTACCATCAATTCTGTTTCGGGGCGGGGGATTAAGACATTTTTATTAACTAAAAAATCCAGGCCGTAAAATTCCTTATGACCGATCAAATAAGCCACGGGTATTCCTTTTATTCTTTGCCCAACAAGCCAATTTAATTTCCATTTTTGCCAAAAATTAAGCTTGATTTCCGGATGAGCCAAAATAAATTCCCGCGGTTGGCGTAAAATAAAGGATAAAAAAATCTCCGCTTCCAAGTCGGCGGATTCAATATTTTTTTCTTTTAATTTTTTGCCAGCCATCCTGACGGCCGAGCTAATTATCATAAAATTTTAAAATTTGACTATTAAAATTACATTTGTTAGAATATATTTTCTAGCCAATTTTTACCAACTTTTCTATAACTTTCCATTAATTTTTGGCTAGATGTTCATTTTTGCCTTATTCCCGCTTAAATTTTAAATTATCGTCCGCATTCATGGACAAAGTCACCAGAGCTTGTGGGTGGGAATTCTACATAACAATAAGGTGTGTAGACGCGTGAGCATTGGGTTTAATAAGGAGTTTTACCAATGAGCACGGTGATCGAGATTTCAATCGGTCATTCTGGTTAGTCAAACCTATCAGTCGTCGTTCGACAAAAAACTTCTTGTAAATCATCCAAACAACAAGGTTTGAATGAAGGTAGGTTGCCGGTGTGGAAATCATGAAGATTTCCACACCGGCTTTTTTATTTGTTCAAATTTTTTTCCGCCAATTTCAACGCCGCGACGATTTCTTCCAAATTATTTTCCATCATTACATTCATATTGCTCCAAGACTGTTTGGTTCTATGATCGGTAATACGGTCTTGGGGGAAATTATAAGTGCGAATTTTTTCACTGCGGTCGCCGGTGCCGATTTGTTTTTTTCTAGTCGCGTCTGCCTCGGCGTGTTTTTCTTCGTCCATTTTCTGTTTCAAGCGTGAGCGCAAAATCATCATTGCTTTGTCTTTATTCTGATGTTGTGATTTTTCATCCTGACATTGCACGACAACGCCGGTCGGCAAGTGAGTGATGCGGATAGCGGAAGAAGTTTTGTTGACTTTTTGCCCGCCCGGCCCAGAAGAACAATAAGTGTCAATGCGCAAATCCTTTGGGTCAATGACCAATTCCACATCTTCCACTTCCGGCACAACCGCAACTGTAACCGTAGAGGTGTGAACGCGTCCCTGTTTTTCCGTTTCCGGCACGCGCTGAACTCGATGCGTGCCGCCTTCGTATTTTAAATTGCCATAAACATCCTTGCCCTTAACGCCAAAAACCACTTCTTTGAAACCGCCAATGCCGGTTTGATTGGCCTCGTAAACCTCAAGCTTCCAACCTTTTCGCTCTGCAAAACGAGAATACATGCGAAATAATTCCGCCGCGAACAAAGCCGATTCATCGCCTCCGGCGCCGCCGCGTATTTCCATGATCACATCTTTTTTGTCATTCGGATCAGCCGGATGCAATTCCTCGTCAATTTCATTTTTTAAAACCGCCACTTTCATTTCCGCCTCCGCCAATTCGCTTTGTGCCATTTCTTTCATCTCCGGATCGGCTTCTTGGGCAATCAAATCCTTACTTTGCAAAATTATTTCTTCATTTTTTTCCAATTCTAAAATCTTCTCAACCAGTTCTTTGAGATTAGCGTGTTTTTTTCCAATTGAAGCCATCTTAGCCGGATCACTATTGATTGTCGGATCCATCAGTTGGCTTTCTAAATCAGCAAATTGTTTTTTTATATCTTCGTACATAAATTAATTTAATCCCCCTCCTTTCGAAGGAGGGGTTAGGGGTGGTTTTGGTGGTTGTCAATAAAATAAGCAATTAAAAAACGGTTATCTTATTTCAGCGCCATAATAAAATTATAGCACAAAAACAAGATAACCGTTTAAAATAGCTATTCCTTCTCAACTCTCTTGGCAACTCGCTTGGCGGCCTTGGCGGCTAATTTGGCCTTCTTGCTAACTTTAGGAGTGACAATTTTTTTAGAAGCTTCCATTTTGGCCTGGAATTTTTCGACGCGACGAGCCGTATCGACTAACTTCTGTTTGCCCGTATAAAAAGGATGGCAAGCGGAGCACAAATCAACTCTTAATTCCGGCTTAGTTGAGCCGGTAGTAAAAGTATTGCCGCAAGCGCAAACCACTTTGGCGTCTTCATAATATTTAGGATGGATGTCTTTCTTCATAAAAAATATAATCCGAATCTACGAATGAAATCCGAATCTACGAATATCATCCGAATTATCCGAATGTTAACAGGGTAAATAAAATAGCATTGGTAAATGCTTTTTGATAATTAAATGCTAACATAAAAGATAAAAATAGGCAAGAGAGGTTATTTTTAGCCTATTTTAAATAAAAAAATCAGGAAATTGGCCACAGCAATCAGATTGACCATCATCTTAATATGATATATTATTTAGATTATGGAAAAGGATAATTTGGAAATTGAAGAGGAAATTGAGGAAATAAAAATTGTTGACGGGAGCGTGACCCGCAACACTTCCTATATGACTTTTGCTTTGATATTGCAGAAGATCGTTTCGTTTACTTATTTTACGCTTTTGGCGCGGAATTTGGGGGCGGAAAATCTTGGCCGCTATTATTTTGCCATTTCTTTTACCACCATTTTTTCCATCGTGATGGACTTCGGCTTGGTGAATGTTTTGACCCGCGAAGTGGCAAAAAATAAATTACGCTCTCAAGATCTTTTAAGTTCGGTTGTGGCCATTAAATTACCACTGGCTGTTTTAACTTTTATTTTAATAATCACGGCCGCGCAGATCGGCGGCTATTCCGAAACGATCAAGATTTTAATTTATCTTTCTTGCGCTTCCGTAATTCTCGATTCGTTCACGGCCACTTTTTTCGGCGTGGTGCGCGGTTTTCACAATCTTGTTTTCGAAAGTATTTCCTCGATCATTTTTCAATTGATCGTCATGACCGGCGGTTTGTTTTTTATGTATCGCGGCTTTCCTTTGCCCTGGATTTTTAGTTCCCTGGTCGCGGCCAGCAGTTTTAATTTCATTTATTCCGCCACGGTCTTAACTAAAAAGATCGGCGTTTCGGTTAAACCTTTTTTTGACCGGCAAACGGCCAAACAAATCGCGCTCATCGCCATTCCCTTCGGCATATATGCGGTTTTTCAGCGCGTTTATACTTATTTTGATTCAGTCCTGCTTGAACATTTTGCCGGCGACCGTTTTGTCGGCTATTATCAAATCGCTTTTCGGATTATTACCGCCTTGCAATTCTTGCCCGGCGCTTTTATCGCTTCGCTTTATCCGGCCATGAGCAATTATTGGGTTTCCAATCGGTCGCAATTGGCTGTTTCTTTTGAAAAAGCTTTAATTTATTTGGCCATAATTTCTCTGCCGATCTCCGCCGGCGTTTTTGCCATGGCTGACAAAATAATTTTGCTTTTCAAATCCGGCTATGGCGCGGCCGTGCTTCCGATGCAGATAACAATTCTTGCGACCTTTTTTGTCTTTATCAATTATCCGATCGGCACCTTGCTTAACGCCTGCGATCGCCAAAAAAGAAATACCGCCAACATGATAATTATCGCCATTATAAGCGTGGCTTTGAATTTTATCCTCATCCCTCGCTTTTTAGCCGTCGGCGCCAGCATCACCGTTCTTCTTACCAATGCTTTGATGACCGGTTTTGGCATTTATTGGTCAAGAAAAATAGTCAATTTCAACGGCCGAAAAATATTTTTTGCCATCGCCAAAATCTTAGCCGCCGCCGCCTTGATGGGGCTGGCCGTTTTTTATCTGAAAATATTTTTAAATATTTTTATCGTAGTTGCCTTGGGCGTGATCTTATATATTGTCTTATTGTTCGTTTTTAAAACCATTAAAAAAGATGAAATTATTTATATCTGTAAATCATTTTTGAAGTCGCGTAACACATAACAGTCCAGTACGTAATTTAATGCTTTATTGTTTGTAAAATTTAAATTTTCCCTTATTTCAGTGGAGTAAAAACAAAAAGAGACAACTATAATTATTTTAGTCATCTCTTATTAACTTTTTATCAGCAACCAACAAAACTCTTTCGTCGATTTAAAAAATTTTGCTTACGATCTTGATCGTTGTTGTCGGGAGTGTTCATGGCCCATTCATAAAGTCTCTCATCAGATTCATGTTCTATAATAACTTCTTGAACCTCTGTTTCTGGGGTTAGATGATCTAAAAGATAATCCCAACCCCCTCCCAAATGCATTGCTCCTGAAATATAATTACAAGGGCATTTTACTGCCCTAATAATTTTCTCTCCCTTTGTTTTTAGCAGTAAGGAAGACGGATTGTTTTGTTTAAGAACAAAATATGACCCTATTTTTAAATCAACTATTTTCATTTAAGTCTCCTTTTTAAGGTCGTTGATTCCGTTTTGAAGTGCAATTAATTTGGCGGTAAAATTAAGGGATGAAAAACAAAAAATATGGGCACTTCACCCAAGACGAAAGAGACCGCCTCC
>JGI20214J51088_10000545_pt1 | contig 26070 bp, 21 predicted proteins | sample WetSurMetagenome_FD_51088 | JGI IMG/M metagenome (IMG submission 51088) | reverse complement strand
CCTGATTCAGATTAAGTAATTATTAAATTATTGATACATAGCTGTTAAAAGAAAAATAAATTGTTTGAAACGGACTCTTTTAGGTATGAATTGATTTTATATTTTTTTTCATTTGCTGAATAGTTTTCAGCCCTCATATACATACAGTATATTTTGAAAAATGATGGGAATATATTCAACAATTTCAGATTTTTACCATGCCTGAAGAATTAGTTTATTATATAACAAAATATGGATACCTGGCAATTTTTGTCTTGATTTTTCTACAGGAGACAGGAATGCCAAACCCGTTTCCTAATGAGCTTCTTCTTATGTTTTCAGGATATATGGCTTATAAAGGATTTCTATTCATCCCCTTTCTGATTCTTACAGCTGTGAGTGCTGATGTTACAGGAACCTGCATTCTCTATTTTCTGTTTTTTTATGCGGGAGCTGCAATTCTCAGAAAAAAACCAAAATGGCTACCCATATCTGAAAAGATGTTAACCAGTCTCAACAAAAGGATCTCAAAAGGCGGCGGATTCTCTATATTTCTTTTCAGGCTAACACCATTCACAAGAGGTTATGCTTCTGTTATAGCCGGACTCCTTGGCATAAGGTCAAATTTATTTCTGCCTGTTGCGATCGGTTCAGCGCTGACATGGGCAGCTTTCTACACAACCTTAGGTTATATGATCGGTCCTTCGTGGGATCAGTTTGTTACCCAACTCGACAACTATAAATATATAATGCCTTCGATATTGATCTTGATCATTCTTATTTTCATTATTGCCAATTATTCTGTAAGCAGGGGAAAAAGCAGAGTAAGTGCCGGTATCACAGATAAATGCCTGAACAGTCAGCTATAACAGACCTTATTTGCAAAAAAAATAAACGCTATATGAAAATACATGTAATATCTGAAACTCAATTTTTTATGCAAGCCACCGGGGTGCATACTGCATTTCTTGATCATATTGAATTACTGAAACAAAAAGACGACGTTGAAGTTGTAGTAAATGATGAAGGAACCGGAGATGTTTTTCATGGCCACACATATGGGCTTTATTATATCTGGAAAGGAAGAAAGTATAAAGGAAGAAGAGTCTTTACTGCTCACGTGATTCCTGATTCAATAAAAGGATCACTCCCACTCTGGCAACTTTTCATGCCCGCAATCAGGTTAGGATTAAAAATAGTCTATTCCTATGCAGATATCTGTATAGCAATCTCTCCAATGGTTGAAAAGGCGATCAGGGATACCGGAGCACGGACAAAAATTGTANGCATTTATAATCCTGTTCATATTGATACATGGAAAAGAACAGCTGAAAACAGGGAAAAAGGCAGGAGGATGCTGGGAGTAAATAATACTGAATTTATTGTACTTGGAGCAGGACAGTTAATAGGAAGGAAAGGGGTTGATGATTTCCTGAATATCTCAGAAGCTATACCCGATGTTAAATTTGTCTGGGCAGGCGGAAGGCCATTCGGCAACCTTACTGAAGGAATTAATAGAATAAATGAAAAAATGAGCAAAGCAGGTGAAAATTTTATATATGCAGGCAATATTGATCTGGAAGATATGCCCTGTATCTATGCTGCTGCTGATCTGATGCTTTTTCCGTCTTTCCAGGAAAATTGCCCGCTCGCTCCCATTGAAGCTGCCGCATGTGGAATGCCGGTAATTTACAGGGATATCAGTGAGTACAGGGCTCTATATGAGAATCCATACTTAAAGGCATCCGGTAAGGATGAGTTTATCAGTCTTACAAAAAGGATGATCTTTGACAAAGAATTTTATCAGGCTGGCCTGGAAATTTCAAAACAGTTACTCAGTCAGTTTGATAAAGACCTCATCAGGCTAAAACTTATAAATATCTATCAGAGCCTTTTAGACGATTCTGAACCATCGCTTGCTTTCACAAACGCTTTAAAGGATGTTCCATTCGAGCTGACATGAAAAATCATTACCAGCAAATCGGGTCTTTTAAGCAATTAACCTGTTACAGATTATCAGGATTGAATGCTACTGAAGCGCTCTTGTACTTACAGATCCGGGCTTTCCCTGCAAAAGTATCGTATGGTTCAGAAGCACAGGTGTGATCCAGAATAGATTTAACACACTCCACCTGTTCCATGATGAAGTCGCTTTTCTCAGGTACTCCATGACCAGGATAGAGAGTATTGTACTCACCAATACGTCTTGAAAGAGACTGAAGTGTCTTATAATAAACCGAAAGAGGTGAACAATTCGGAAGAAAAAGCCAAACAAGTGTATTATCATTATCACCTGTGAAAAGAAGTCTGTTTTCCTTATCGAGCAGGCATATAGATCCCGGAGTATGGCCAGGAGTTTCAATAACCTCAATTTGCCTGTTACCAAGATTGAAAATATGACCATTTCTTACACCAATAAATCTGAAATGATTCTCCCTGCCTTTAAACAGATCTATATCATCAGGAACAGCTCCCCGGAGCATATTTTTTGCAGCACTCTCCCTTGAAGCTTTGAGGTTACATGCCCGTGCATCGACTGAATCTGCTGCATGAATATATATTTTATCAAACTGATAATTTGCGCCGGCGTGATCAGGATGTCCATGCGTATTTACAACAATAAGCGGTTTTGAAGTTAACTTCATTACCTGGGCAAGAAGATCCGCCACTCCCATCCCTGTATCTATTACCATAGCACTGTCGCTTCCTTCAACAAGATAAATATTCACTGCTTTCCGATCATCAATAGCCCAAACCTTTGGAGATACTTCTTTTACGGTAAACCACGATGTGGTCAGCGGCTGACTCTGCGCTCCACCTCTGAAAAATGAGCAGAAGAGTATAACTAAAATGATCATGTTTCTTTTCATCTTTTAAATATTTTATGACAGGTTCATATTAACAATGATCCGGTATGAAGTGTTTTATTTACTTTTCATTTAATTATTTCACTATACAAAATAGGCATTATTCAGATAAAATAAAATTATTACCTTTAACGTAATGCAATCACATGCCATTACATGCTCATTGTCCTTAGAATAATCGTATCAGCAACTCCTTAACCATGAGACCTGTCACTGTCTAATTTTAACTGAAGTAATTTAAGAAGCCATTAAAATTATAAATTTGTTAAACAAAATATTTTTAACCTAACCAAATATGAAAGCATCCAGAATTATTTTAATAGCCTTGTTTTCTTTCCTCTGTGCAGGATTGAGCGCGCAGACGTTTGTCGGTGGAAGTTTCAGGATAAATGCTTCCGGGAATAAAACCAGTGACGGATCCTCAACATCCCAGGGACCAACAACTTTTGGAGTGAATATAACACCGACAATTGGCAGATTTGTTTCTGAAAAGGTTGCTATCGGTGTTGGATTGAATTTTGAATATACAGATTCAAAGACTCATGGATCACTGGAAACTGAATCTGTCTCCACTACCACAGGGGTCAGCCCGTTTCTACGCTATTACGCGTTTAAAACGGGGAAATTTTCAATATTTGGTCAGGCAAATATAGGAGCGTCATTAGGCAGCTCCAAAGCAACAGTCGGAGGTACCACCAATGACGGTCCGAAAAATACCAACCTGTATTTTAATATCTTCCCGGGTATGTCGTACGACATTACCGAGAAGATTTCCCTCGAGACCTCTCTTGGATTTTTAAGTGCCGGATATAATTATTCTATTTCCAAATCGGGTTCCGATAAAGCTACTTCTTCAAGTCTGAATGTCGGAGCTGGTACAGGAAATATTCTGAATGTTGGAAATCTGACTATCGGAGCTATTATTAAATTCTAGCAGTTTTACTCAACATCTGTAAGAATCCGGATACTATTCCGGATCAGGGCCTTTTTGATCCTGATCCGGAATATTTTAGTTGCACTGCTGAATTGTTTCTTACTGGATCAGGATCTTTTTAGCTGCCTCAATATTCCCGAGCCATATCCTTCCTTCAGGCCGGTACAGCTGTTCCTCCGATATCTGAAATTCTAATCCAGGGAACTGAAAAGATGCCCTATATTCTCCCGGAATAAGAATTGATTTCACAGTATAATTTATTGTGAATTGTTTCGACTCCCCGGCTTTTAACTGCGACAACCAGTTGATATTCCAGCTATCCCACGGATCCGGGGTTTGCGGCGATATCCCCTCTGAGAAAACTTCATTGTTACTAAGATCTCTTAAATATAGCCCATTGGTAAAATAGTGAAAGAGAGCGGGGCCAGTCTTTTCAGGATCAATTATCAGGAGATTATTGATGTCGTTGTTTGTTACCGTAAATTTTAAAATAAGCTGAGTACCGATTCTCTCAACAGAATTAATTACGAGCGCCAACCCAGAGTGCAACAAATTGTGGTCCTTCATAGCCTGGATAATAACAGGATGGTTTCTCAGGTCCTCCGGTTTATTATCCACCGACATGAAATTTACCCTGAATGCGTAGTCCTGATACAAAGACATATATGAATCGATATATGGGCCTACAGGCAATGATGAAGAATAAGGAGGCCGGAAAATACCACTGTAAATCTCATTTCCATAAGCCATCAACGAAAATTTCGATACTTTTTCAGTCAAAAACTCGGGATGGCTGTTTCTGAAATAAAAAATATGTGTCGATGAGTCATAAATCTCAAAGTCGCTGAACCTGTATCCTATACCATTATCTTTTATGAAAAGGGTTTCATCTGAAACAATTGAATTCTTTTCACACGATGTAAGTATAATTAAAATTAAACAGGCAAAAAACCAGGTCTTTTTCATTGTGAGAGGTTATTGGTCAGTGATTTATATCGCACAAAATCTATGCCATATTATCTCATTAAGAATAAACCCTGCTGGCAGCTGCTGCAATATATTTATCCATTTGTTTTCTGAAATCTTTCTTTGAGATCAGGACAACATTTCCAGGTTCAGGTTTCTGATTCTTTTCATTTTCATTTTTTATTTTGCGTAGCTCATCTATCAATGAATCGACATCAGATTCGCTGTTCTCGATACCAAGGCTTATTCTTGCTACACCTGGCAACTGAACGGCAGGGAATACAGTCACCATGACTTTTTGGAATTTTTCAAGCCATGGTGGAACATTCAGCAGCCACTTTACCAGCACATGAGCACAGTGACAGCCGAATCTGACACCAATACCTCCGCGGTCGGCAAGTTCTTTTGCCACAACATGCGAAAATATCTTCGTAAAATTAAATGCAATTACTCCGCCTCTATGCCTGATTTTCGGAGAATCAGGATCAGTTATTCCATACACTTTAAGACCTTCAATGGATGAAAGTCCCCTTAATGCCTTTGAAGTAAGAGCTTGCTCCTCCTTTTGGATCAGATCGAGACCGATCCGGTTTAAGATCAGAAGAGATTTGCTCATTGCAGCAATTCCGCTTATATTCTCCTCACCGGATGATTGTATCAGTTGTAATTCAGAAGGATCAAAATTCAGTATTCCTCTTCTGACAACCAGTAATCCGCTTCCGAATGGGGCATAAGCTTTATGGGCGGAGAAGGCAAGGTAATCGATACCATATTCTTCAACATCGACTTTCCGATGGGCTATTAGCTGCGCACCGTCAACAAGAAGGCGGACTCCGTACCTGTGGACAATTCTGCTTATCTCAGAAAGATCATTAAATGTGCCAAGAACATTAGAAGCGCCTGATAATGCAAGGATTCTGATTCTTTTTTCCCCGTGAATAAATTTCTGGTTATACTCACTGAGCAGGATATCAAGCTTATTTAAATCCAGAAAACCTTCAGCATCTGTTTCCAGACGGATATGTGAAATACCGGGGATCATTCTCCATGGCAGATCGTTGGAATTATGTTCAAGAATGGTATTGATAACAACCGGTTCAATTTCCTTATCGGGCTCCATGCCAAGGCTTTCAGCAGCCAGGTTAACTGCTTCGGTGGTATTGGATGTAAAGATGAAATCATAGCTGTCCGCCGGTGCACCAAGAAAATCTGAACAGATTGATTTTGCTTCTTTTATTATATCCTTCCTTAATGATTCCGAAAGCTGCCATGAATTCCATGCAGCTTCCCATACAGGAGTGAATGCAGGAGTACTGGCTCCATTGTCAAGGTTTATAAATTGTTTAATGCCTTCAACGGTAGGAACACTTATATTTCTGCCTATTTCTGATTTTCTGAACTCATCCAGGAGTTCATTACCTGAGAATTGACCCAGCTTATCATTGTATAAAATCTCATTCGCCGTGAGAGTTCCTTTCAAATTATTATTGAAAGTACCTGTTCCATAAACCCTGATGAGTTGCAGCGCTCTGGCAAATGCAATAATATTAATGATGGATGGCGTTCCCGCTTCAAACTTATCGGGTGTCTTTGCCCAAACGATCCAGGAGGTTGATACGAGTCGGGTGGTACCTCCTCCTGACTGGAAAGGGTCACCCTTAGGCAATGCGTTTTTCTTCACAGCCACAGCCCACACGCCGAGTGACAGACCGATATCTCCGGAAGTAATGATCTTTAGGCTTGTAGGATTAAGTATTGCCCTGAGCCTCTCTGCCATTCTCAGGTTACAAAAGATGACCTGATATCTGCTTTTTTTGAGCCCAAGTTGTTCAAGCACTATTTTTCTGGCTTGCTCGTATAAGTATGTAGATACTGCTGACTTATGTCCGCTGCCACGATGAATGTTGGAATATGTTTCAAGAGAAGCATATACGCTTTCTTTTAACTTTATTAATGGCTCCTGACTAAATTCCGGAGCAAGAGCTGTCTTTTCAGTCATTTCTGTTATTGAAATATCCGGGTTCATCCTGATTTGCTGAATAAATTATACGGTTTAGAACTTCAAAGAAATAGTTGAAAGTATGAACGATCGTAGATTAATATAAAGATAAGAAGTTACTTTTCTTTCTTATTATTTTATTGTCAGTAATTTAAACCTCAAAAACTATACCTGGTTTATTTTAAAATAAGAAAGCTATTTACAGAGGGAAAGAGAATTAAAGCTTAGAAACCGATACTTTCAAATCAGAATTGTGGCACTACAATATTGCATTGAGAAGCATATAAACTAAACCACCTATCATAGCAGATATCGGAATTGTAAGTATCCATGCCCAGAAAATCTTTGTTGTTACTCCCCATTTTACAGCAGAAACTCCTTTTGTAGCTCCGACACCAATAATTGAACCGGTTATAGTATGTGTCGTACTGACAGGAATACCAAAATGAGTGGCGCCAAAAAGTGTCAAAGCTCCAGCTGTCTCAGCACAAAACCCCTCAAAAGGCTTAAGTTTCGTAATCCTCTGTCCCATTGTTTTTACAATGCGCCATCCTCCGAAAAGAGTGCCAAGAGCAATTGCAGTATGACAGGAAAGAACTATCCACAAATCAATTGGTGCATTTTTAGCAACCTGATTGGTCGCGATAAGCGCAACCCAGATAATTCCCATTGATTTTTGTGCATCGTTCCCCCCATGGCCAAGGCTGAATGCGGAAGCTGATAAAAGCTGAAAACGACGGAACCATTTGTCAACATCTGACGGGCTTCGCTTTTTTACAATATGCATTACAATTACTGAGATAATAAATGACAATACCATTCCAATTAAAGGAGCAACCACTATGAAGATTACAATTTTCATTACTCCTGAGTAAATGACTGAATTCAACCCACTGCCTGCAATAGCAGCGCCAACCAGACCTCCAACCAGCGTGTGAGAAGAACTTGAAGGCAGTCCCAGCCACCATGTGATAAGGTTCCACGTTATAGCAGCAACGATTGCGGCTGCAATTAAATTAAGTGTAATTATTTCAGGATTTATTACACCCTTACCAATCGTTGTTGCTACCTTTAAAGGGAAAATAAGAAAGGCCAGGAAATTGAATGTTGCAGCCAGCCCCACTGCCGCAATAGGAGATAAGACCTTTGTTGAAACAACCGTGGCAATTGAATTAGCCGAGTCGTGAAACCCATTAATAAAATCAAATATGAGTACCAGTGTAATTACTATAATAAGAAAAGTCATTTGATTAAAATTCAATATAATACTTTGCCTCAGGTTTGTTATTCAAAAGTATCAAGGATCAGAGAAATAATAATTTTAATATTGTTAAGTTTTTGTTACATTTTTAAATATCAATATCTTCAGTTTTAAATAATATCCTAATGGTTAATAAATGGCTTAAATGGGCTTCGGATCTTCAGTCAATCGCACAGGCGGGACTAACTTTCGGAGAGAATCAGTACGACCTTGACAGGTACCAGCAAATCAGAGATCTTTCAGTTGAGATCCTGCATGAGTATACTGAAATCAATCATGAAAAGATAAGGGACCTGTTTGCTTCCGAGACAGGCTATCAGACGCCAAAGGTTGATGTAAGGGCTGCTGTATTCAGTGAGAATAAAATCCTGATGGTTAATGAGAAGGTGGATGGGAAATGGTCACTTCCAGGCGGCTGGGCGGATGTAAATTCTTCGGTAAGTGAATCTGCTGTAAAAGAGTGCTTTGAAGAAGCAGGAGCAGTAGTGAAACCGAAAAGAATAATCGCAATTCACCTTGGGAACAAGCATAATAATCATAATTTCCCCTACACTATTTATAAAATATTTGTTGAATGTGAGCTGGTTGAATATAGCTTTAAGGAGAATACGGAAACTCATGGATCGGGCTTCTTCAGTCAGGAAGCATTACCTGAACTTTCCTTCGAAAGGAATAACCAGCAGCAGATAAAAATGTGTTTCGATGCTAAAAATTCAACTGTATTTGAGACTATTTTTGATTGAGAGAAATAATCTGGAAAAATAAAAAATCACAGTGTACCGATAGCTATGTTATAGTTCATAATTTTGGTAACAAATTTATTATCCTCTTTTTAAAATTGAACCCCCTTTCAGTTTCCCCCAAGGGGGAAAAGAAAATCCACACCTTCCCCTGTGGGGGAAGGATGGGAAGGGGGTAAATTAAATCAGAAGAAGAATTGAAATTGTGACAGTAAATTTTAATAAACTTGTTACATGAAATATGAAGAATTGAATAGCTTTTTGGACTCTGAGAAAATAATTAATAGAATAAAAAATGGATAACTATAAAACAAAAACTTTTGCTGCAGTTTTACTGCTGTTTTGTTCTATTTATATTACAGGGCAGGTAAAAGGTCCGCTTTCCGACGGAAAACAAAAGGCTGCCCTGTTTGCAAAACAAACTGAGATGAAGGCTAATTCACCTTTAAGGGACCTGAAATGGCAATACATAGGGCCACAGAACATCAGCGGACGCTGTACAGATGTCGAAGCTGTTTCTCCTCATGGCAGAAATTACACTATTTGGATCGGATCTGCAACTGGAGGAATATGGAAATCAATAAATGAAGGAACAACCTTCGAACCTGTATTCGATAATATGCCAACTGCTTCAATCGGGGATATTGCCATAGATCCTCAGAATCATGATGTGGTATGGGCGGGCACAGGCGAGGCTAACATATTCAGAAGCTCAAACCCGGGATGCGGTGTCTTTAAAACTACCGATGGCGGTCTTTCATGGAATCTTATGGGACTCGCGAATACATATACAATCGGAAGGATAAGGGTGAACCCGCATAACTCAGATATAGTCTATGTGGCTGCAACCGGACATGAATGGACACCAAATGAAGAAAGAGGCCTGTTCATGACAAGAGATGGTGGCAAAACATGGACAAAATCACTCTATGTAGATCAGAACACAGGTGTCTGTGATCTTGTACTCAATCCTGATAACCCTGATATCCTCTATTGTTCCACCTGGGAAAGAATACGTTTGAAGTGGAACGACCCGCGCACTTACGAAACAACCCTGAACAATGGTATATGGAAATCAACTGACGGAGGAAAGAGCTGGAAGAAAATCAATGATGGGCTTCCTGAACCAAATAAACGAGGAAGAATTGGTATCGATATAGCTGCTTCAAACACTGAAGTGCTATACGCTTACATTGATAATTATGAAATTGCCAGTAAAGCTAAGCCGGGAGATCTCGATTCTTATGGCCGGCAGAGAAGGGACATAATTAAGGGAGCAACTGTTTATCGCAGCAATGATGCTGGAGCAACGTGGAAACAGGTGAGTGGATTGACCGTTGAGCAGAAAAGCTTCATGGAAAATCTCTCGGCAACTTATGGCTGGGTCTTTGGACAGATCAGGGTTGATCCCAACGATGAGAATACTGTTTATACAATGGGAATTGAACTAAACCAGTCAACCGATGGCGGCAAAACTTTTAAAGCTTTAAACGGTCCGCACGCTGATCATCACGGTTTATGGATAGATCCTGCAAATTCCAATTACCTTCTGAACGTAGAGGACGGAGGATTATCAATCTCATATGACAGGGGCATAACCTGGAAATATCCGATAAGAGAGCTGCCTCTTGCACAGTTTTATAATGTGGCATACGACTTCAGCACACCATTCAGGGTTTTCGGATCCATCCAGGATCACCACAGCTTTTATGGACCGGTTGATCTGTCGCACGGGCGTGATAACGTGCCTGCGAATGACTTTAAACATACCCTCGGTGCAGAGGGAAGCACTCACACGGTTAGTCCTGCCGACAATAATACGATCTACTCAAGCACATTTTACGGAGCACTTGCCAGGGCACAGATAGATAATTATCCGGCAAGCATCAAAGACCTTATTCCCAACAGATTTCCTGGGGAAGAACCTCTTAGAGGTGAATGGGTAGCTCCAACAATACTTTCTAAGCATAATCCCGATATTGTATACCATGGAATGCAGTTTCTGCTCATGTCGAGAGATAAAGGTGACACCTGGGAATACATAAGTCCCGACCTTTCATATAATAACCCTTCAAAAAGAGGCGATATAAACTACCAGACAATTTCTGTATTCGATGAATCACCGCTCAAATTCGGACTGATATATGCAGGAACCGATGATGGCCGGTTATGGAGAACAAAAGACGGGGGCAAAAGCTGGAAAGAAATCAGGACAGGAGCTATTCCTGAAAAATTTGTCTCCCGGATAGTCGCATCAGCTTATAATATCGGAACAGTGTATATGACCCAGACAGGCAGGCGAGATGATGATTATCAAATATATATCTGGAAATCAACTGATTTTGGAGACACGTGGCAGGATATTTCCTCCAATATACCGGTCGGTCCTGTTAACGTCATCAGGGAAGATCCGATTGACAGTGAAATCCTTTATGCCGGAACCGACGGAGGCGTTTTTGTAAGTAAGGATGGGGGAAAGAAATGGGAAGTTCTGGGGAACCTTCCGTTTTGCTATGTCCATGATCTGGCAATTCATCCCCGCGACAATATGATAATCATTGCGACACACGGACGAGGTATATGGGTTATGGATGCAGATCCGGTAAATGGGAAGGATAAAAAAAAGACCAGTAATGAGGATGATTAACCACAAAGTACACAAAGTATCCCGATAGCTATCGGGACACAAAGTAACACAAAGGCAAAATGCAAAATTATTCTTTTAATTACCAAGAGTTATAAGTTTGCCACTGGGATCTGAAGCATAACCAATTACGGTTGAATTTTCAAGTCCAGCATTATGTAAATCGGTCATTATTAATTCTATCTGTCCTTCAGGAGCCGCAAAGAGAAGACCTCCGGAAGTCTGGGCATCGAACGCGATCATTTTCAGGTTATAATCCAGATCCGAAGCAAAATCAATGTCTTTTTCTGCATAGTCGAGATTTCTGAACGCAGCACCGGGTATGCAACCCTCATCGATCAGTGTATAAGTATTTCCTATAAAAGGCACTGATCTCATGTTTAATTTTATCGAAACACCGCTCGCTTTTGCCATTTTCAGAGCATGTCCGGCAAGGCCAAATCCGGTGATGTCTGTGGCACCCCGAATGTTATATTTTTTCATAACATCAGCTCCGGATTTATTTAACAGCTTCATTAGTTTTTTTGCCTCGGCCAGGTCTTCCTCAGATGCAATATTGAGCCTGTGTCCGGCCATTATGACCCCGGTTCCGAGCGGCTTTGTAAGGATCAGTGAATCGCCTGCTTTGACGCCTGCATTGGTTATTATTTTCTCAGGGTGAATATATCCCACAACTGCCAGTCCGTATTTTGGAGGAAAATCATCAATAGTGTGTCCGCCGATTATTCTTACCCCGGCTTCAGTTGCTTTATCGAATCCGCCTTTAAGAATTTCAGCATAAGCCTCCATAGGGAGCTTTGCTGCAGGAAACATCATGATATTAAGCGCGAGAACCGGATCTCCGCCCATTGCATAGACATCGCTGATTGCATTAGCGGCGGCTATCTGACCGAATTCGTAAGGATCGCTGCAAACAGGAGGAAAGAAGTCGGTTGTAAGTACAAGAGCCAGATCGTCATTTACCCTGTAAACGCCCGCATCATCATGAGTATCGATGTCAACCAGAATATTCGGATCCCTGGGAAGCGGAAGATATTTGAGTATCTCTTCCAGCTGCTTTGGCGATATTTTTGCTGAACATCCGCCGTATTCCACCATCTGAAGAAGATCAATTTTCATTATTATCTTTTCAGGGTTTAATTACTTTACCTGTTGATGCCATTATCTCAGTCATTACAAACATGTTGCTTATTGACCCGACACCAACTTCAGATTCAAGTGAATAAAAATTCACGCAGGTTCCGCAGAGTAGCAGCTCTATGCCCATTTTTTCCAGATCCCTTAGATTGTCAATAACAGGTGATGATTTAATCGTGAGTTTTACTCCATTATTATAAAAAAGGATTTTTTCAGGCAGCTTGTCAGTGTCTTTCAACGCCTTAACAAAAGTGCTCATAAGAAGATGTCCAAGCTTTTTCATCGCCCTCTCCCATCTTGTCTGAGGAAATAACTACGACATAATTCCCTTTTTCAAAATGGGATACTGTAGTGTCGCAATATTCTTCAGGTTCTGCTCTTACAACATCACCGGTTGTCTTGGTAACAGTGAAAGTCCAAACGCCTTCTGATTCAGTACTTTGGGTTATAGCTTTGTTGTCATTAAGAAAGCGGTTAAGGTTTTCGAAAGCAGTTCTATTATCGGTGATCAGGATGAAAGATTCACCTTCTGCTGATTCTTTTAATGCTCTCTTAGCCGCAATCAATGGCTCAGGACATAACTGGCCCTTTGTATCTACTATTTTCATAAAAGGATCTAATAATTAAAATGTAAAAATACTAAAGAAAAATTGACTTTTGGGTGCCCGACAGAATCCGTAGAAAACATAATACCTATGGCTGGTGTTCCAGAAGCCAACTGCTAAGAATTCTAATATATTCTCTCTGTCTGAAAGGGTTTATTAATGCATGTGAAGCGGATTTCATTAAATAATAATCAGCATTGTTTTGAACTGATGATAAATAGTTTTGCGTTGTCTGTAACGGTACATATTCGTCATGCTCTGAGGCTACTATCAGCACTGAACCTTTAAAGCTGTGCAAAGAATTGAGAGCATGACTCTCATTGTAGTAATGCTTATTAATTTTCCAGTCACGTGAAAGGTTTCCGGCAAACAGGATTTGAGGAGTATTGTCAAATCCTTCATCAGGAAAATCTGTAGGAACACGCAATGCCAAACTTCTTACATTTCTGCGGGAACAAAGTATGCAAGCGAGGTAACTTCCAAAACTTTCACCAATAATTGTGATCCTTTCNTTATCCACATCCTTCCGGTTTGAAAGAAAATCATAAGAAGATATCACATCATTCAAAAAGTCCAATCTNGTTAATTTAGTTATATCTNCGGCACTGCCCATCCCNCGGAGAGCTATTGTAAGACAGATATAATTATATTTATCAGCCAGATANCCAGCGTAAAAATCTGACGGAGTAAAGGCTAAAGTTCCAGGATTCCATCCNGTTACAAAAAGTAATGCCTTTGATCTTATCTGATGATCATTTTCACCATAGATCCTACCCTTGATATCAAAGTCCTTGTTATTAATAATTACTGGTTTACCCTTCAAAAAATAATATAGAAAATAAGATATAAATGCAGTAAGACAAACAGAGAAGATCATCAAAATTATAACCAGGATTCCAAGCATGAGAAAAGAATAATATTTAAATATTTATAATTAAATCTGTGAAATTATCGAAATTTAAATTTACTATTTCCTCTCTAAGACTCGTCTTTTTACTGCTATTTTTGCATTTTCCATAACAGAATATACAATAGGGACAATAACAAGAGTTAGTAACATAGAACTTGTCAGCCCTCCTATTAATACCCATGCAATACCGTTTTTCCATTCCGACGCGGCACCCGAAGCAAAAGCAATTGGCATAAGTCCGATTATCATTGACATTGTTGTCATCAACACAGGGCGTAATCTGATTTTCGTTGCTCTCAACAAGGCATGAGTTGTACCGTAACCCGATTTTTTCAAATGGTTGGTAAAGTCCACAACCAGAATAGCGTTTTTGGCAACCAGCCCGACAAGCATTATCATACCCATTATGCTGAAAATACTAAGGTTATCCCTTGTCAGTGCCAGTGCGAGTATTGCGCCTATGATTGCCAACGGTATCGAGAATAACACCACAAACGGATAGAGATAAGATTCATATAATGCCACCATTATAAGATAAACAAGGAAGATTGCAGTAAGCAACGCAAAACCCAGGCTTCCGAAAGCATCATCCTGAAATTTCATATCACTGTCGTAGCTTATTGATACATCAGAAGGAAATGAGATGGCTGATATTTGTTTTTTGATATCATCTCCAACATCCCCCGAAGCACGACCCAGTACCTGCGATTCTACTGTAATTGATGAGATTCTGTCGTACCTTTCAAGTTTGGAACTGCCATTTCCGAAGTTAATATTTGCGAACTGCGACAATTTGATCTGCCTGCCTGTAGAATTCACGAACATCAGATTGGAGACATCAGAAATATTCCTGCGGTTAAAATCATCATAAATAACATTTATATCATACTCATAAGAACCATCTCTGAACTTTGAGCTGGTATTGCCGCTGAAAGCAGTTGACATCACTATTCCTACCTCAGAGAGTGTCAACCCGAAGTCAGACATCTTGTCTTTGTTTATTTCAACTGTAATTTCATTGTTTCCGTCCTCGAGCGATGAATTCACATCATTTGCACCAGGAGTTTTTTCAATCAGTTTTTTTACAACCGATGCATATTTTCTTAATGAATCAGGATTTGCTGATTTTATAATCACCTGTACAGGACTATCGTCAGTTCCTCCCATCATGGGGTTTAGCAAAACTGTTCTGACCTTTACACCAACAATTGTGGCGTTAAGCATATTCTTGATCTGATTTGCATAAATCTTTGCTGAAACCTCACGAAATTCCTTTTCAACAAGTTTCACATTAATCTCTGCTTTATATGCATTACTTTGAGCACCTCCGCTAAGAATCCCGGAACTCGACGAACCTACGGTGGTAAAGACATTTTTCACCTCATGCTTCGAGAGAAGCAATTTCTCAATTTCCAGAACTTTCATATTTGTTTCTTTCAGGGTTGCATCTTTTGGAAGTTCAATCTGAATTATAAATTCGCCTGCATCACCCATTCCAAAAATTTCAGATCCTACAAAACCCGCAGGAATAAGCGCTATAGTTCCGATGAATATTATTGTAACAATAAGGAAGGTTATAGCCTTATGGCGGAATGCTTTGATAAGAATAGAATGAAGAAGGGACGCAAACCTGTCAATTTGTTTTTCAAACCAAAGGAAAAACCGTCCTGTTAAAACCTCTTTACGAAGGTGCTGAATCTTAGCCAGTCGTGATGTAAGCAATGGTACAGCCGTAAAGGCGACAAGCAGACTCAGCAATGTTGTGACGACAATTACAAGTGCAAATGGCGCCAGTATAGGTGATATCATACTCTTTGACAATCCGATAGGAAGGAACACCACAACATCCACAAGAGTGATTGCAACTGCCGTATAGCCGATTTCAGACCGGCCATCAAGTGTTGCCTGAACCCTGTCTTTTCCCATTTCCAGATGACGATAGATATTCTCAAGCACAACAATGGCGTCATCTACAAGTATCCCTATTACAAGTGACATTGCCACAAGTGTCATTAGATTAAGGGTGTATCCTAACAGATACATACCAAGAAAAGAGACAATAAGCGAGATGGGAATTGCTATCATTACTATAAAAGCATTACGCAAACCATGAAGGAAAACAAGCATTACCAGCGATACCAGGATGATTGCAAATAATAAATCGTGCATCACAGAATCTGCTGCTTTCTCTGTGAAAACCGAAGAATCGAATGGCACGGCAAACTTCAGGTTATTGACTTTATAGGTGTCCTCAAGTTCAGACAGCTTTTTGCTCAGCTGATGGCACACTTCTACGGTATTGGCATTGGTCTGTTTCTTTAAACTCAATCCAACAGAACTTTTTCCATCGACGCGTGCCAGCATGGATGGTTCTTTTTCAACATCCAGTATTTCGGCGATGTCCTTCAGCTTTATTTTTGATTCATTGTTACTGCCAACAACAACATTTCCGATGTCGTTAATATTCTTAAACTTAGCTGAAAGCCTTATTACCATCTGCACATCACTATTTTTAATCTTACCGGTAGGAAAATCAAGGTTTGATGATTGAATGGCTTGTAAAACCTGTAGTGATGATATATTATAGGCTTCAAGTTTTTTGGGATCAAGGTTGACCCGGATCTCTCTTTCATTACCACCTATTATTGAGATCTCTCCCACCCCTTTTATACGTGCGAGTTCAGGTTGGATATGATATTTTAGCAAGTCGTAAAATTCTGTTGATGGCATCGAAGCGGTTGATCCTATGTTCATTACGGGAAGGTCGGTGATAGATAATTTTGTGACCATCGGCTCAAGGACTCCCTGTGGCAAATTACTCATTGCAGCACTTACCCTTCTTTGTGCATCCTGTATCGCATTATCGACATTGGCAGAAAGCTTAAGTGACACAACCAGTATTGAAACACCCTCCTGCGAAATTGCACGCATATTATCAAGATTTTCAACAGACGTTATGACATCCTCAATTTTTTTTGTTACACCATTCTCCACTTCTGAGGGAGATGCGCCTGGGTAAACAGTAATCACCGTAAAAATTGGTGATGAAAAATTCGGCATCAGCTCGTAATTAAGACTCCTGTAACTCGATATACCAAGGAATATAAGAACTGTAAAGACAACTACAACAATTGTAGGCCTGTTAACAGATATTTTAGAAATATTCATGTTGCACTATTTTTTAATATTGACTTTAGAACCATTCATCAGGTTTATCTGACCCGATGTTACAATCACATCACCTTCCTTTAAGCCGCTTTTAACAATAACATACCTGTCGTTCAAAGAAGAGACGATGATGCCCTGCTTTATTACACTGTCACCTTTCACCAGAAAGACTTCAGGACTCATTATGCTCTTTTCAATTGCTCTGCGNGGAATAACCAGTTCCTTTTGCCGGGAATCAANTGAGAATTTCACTGTTCCGTACATACCCGGCTTTAAAACATTACCGCCTTGATTTTTCACTTCAATTTCCACCTGGTAGAGTCTTGAAGGGTCGGCTTTGACAACAATATTATGTANATGCCCTTCATAATTAATGTCTGGGAAAGCATCGACAGTAATGTTAACAGGTTGATTATCCCGAACCTTTTCAACCTCTGTTTCGGTGAGTCGGGTAATAAGCTTCATTTTATCAATCGCAACGATGTCAAAAACCGGCGTACCTGGCGACAGATAAGCACCATTCTCGATGTATCGCTTTGTCAACACACCATTAAACGGTGCCTTTATATGAGATTGTTCACTCAATNCTTTTGCTGAAGTATAGGCATACTGAGCATTAATGAAAGCCTGTTTCATTGATTCGAGTTGCTGCATTGTTGCAGCATCATATTTCGACAACTCCTCGAACCGTTTCATATCCTTTTCCGCCCTTTCAAGATTGAATTTTGCAAGAGATAGCTGTGATTCTGTCACCTCATTTTCGACTGACGCCATAACCTGACCTTTTTTAACTTCATCTCCGGTCTCCGATCCTATTGAAATAATTTTCCCCATGATTTCTGATGCTATGGTAACCTCCCTGAATGGCAAAAAATCTCCATTAGTTGAAAATCCCGATTCAATGTGCAGGTACTTTACCGTATCGGCAAATACCGGAATTATTGTATTTAATTCAGATACCATTTTAAGCTCATTTGCAAAACTCCGTTTATTTGTTAAGAGCCTGAAAGCGACAATGGATAACAATATGACTATGATAATCGCTACGGTTAATCTTTTTCTGAGTCTCATGATTGATTTTATTATTTGTTTTTAATAATTGAGTAATTCACCTTTTGATTTTCTGACTTCAAGCCCTGCATTTTTTAATTGAAGAAGTGCATTATAGTATGAGAGACGTGCCTCTGTAAGACTGCCTTCTGACATCAGCAGGTCTGACAGTGATGTTACCTGCTGCCGGTAACCCTGAAGAGTTACAGAGTAGCTTTCTTCTGCTGCTTTAATATTCTCCTTCTGTCTATTGACAATATTGAAGCTATTTTCATATTGCATCACAGCGTCTTTGTATTCTTTCGAAAAATACTCAACTGTGTTTCTGCGCGTATTTCTGAGTTGCTCAAGCTCAATGGCTCCCTGTCTTATTTTTGAGTGTTTTTCAAAGCCATCAAAGACCGGGATACTCAGACTTAGTCCTATTACGCCCACTTTGAAGAATTTGTCCTCTCCGCCTCTGAAGAAATCGAACTGGTCGCGCTGACCCTGGAAGTAATACTGACCAAAACCCGAGAGTGTGGGTAAATAAGCTTGTTTATTCATCGCCTGTGTGAGAGATGTAACTTCAGTCTGTTTGTCGATGAGCTGTAATTCTGTTCTGTTAACAAAATCGGGCAGTAAGGAAGAGGTCCCGATTGAAGAAACAAATAGCGAATCGGACAAGATTACCTTTGAATCCGATCCGATCCCGGTAAGATATTTCAGCATTCCAAGCTGCTGTTGATAGAGTTGATTTAGATTGTCGATCTGTGTCTGCAGGTTTGATTTATTTACATTTACTCTTGAGTAATCGGCTTTTAGGATTAATCCATTTTCTTCCTGTAGCTTTGATATTTCAAGCAGCCTGTCGATGTTGTGCATCGTGTTGCTCAGCTGTTCTATTTGTTTTTCTGTTGCCAGACACAGATAATAGACCTGTGAAACATGGTAAACTGCTTCTTCTTTTTTCTGCTGAAGGGTTAATCCGCTTATATTCTCAAGCTGTTGAGACAGTTTCAGAGAAGTGAAAAAACTCTGGTTATATAAAACCTGTGATGCTCTGAATCCATTGCTCCAGTCAAATTTGGTTCCGATCTGAACGGCTATCATCCCCGACTGACCAAATATCTCACCGGGTAGTACCATTTTAGGTATTGAATAGTAATAATTAAAATTACTATATGCCTCAACCTGCGGAAATAACTTGCTTTGTGCTTCTTTAAACTGATAGTTGGCTCTTGTCTTCTCAAGCCGGGCATTTATAACAGTTACATTTCTCTCAATGCCGAGCCGGCATGACTCCTTAAGTGACAGTTTTTGAATGGAATCCTGCCCCGAAACCCTAAGTACTCCTGATAATACAAGGAGTGCTGTGATTGTTTTCTTTATCTTCATTTCTAACTTTGGTTTTTAAACCGAACATCCGGTATGTTTTATCAATAAAAAAACCGAACATCCGGTATTTAAAATATTTAAAAATAAACCGGATATCCGGTCTTGTATATAAAAAATTTAAACTTTTATAAGTTCATAAATTTTATCCCATAGATTCATAAAAGGGGCAACCATCTCTTCTACTTTCTTTCCAGCCATCACCATTTGCATCGCAACTCCGTCGCTCGAAAAAATAAATACCTGAGCAATCTCCTCATCCGACATTGAGGATTTTATTTCACCTTTTGCCCGAGCATCTCTGATTACATCTGTCCAGGTATTCAATTCTTTCCTCTGTTCTTCAACCAATCTCACCCTGAATTCCGGGAAAAGTTTTAAAGCATCAAAGGCAAGTGTAAAATAATTCATAGTGAATTCTCCTTCTCCGTCTGTATCGAGGAATTCTTTAAGATATACTTTGCTGTATGTTTTAATCTCATTGGCATAATCGTGGTAAAACAGGTAAAAAGATTCCCGTGAATAATTTGTATAATTATGTACCATAATAGTTGAAAAGAAATATTCCAGAACAGCCAGAAACAACTGTTCTTTGCTTTCAAAGTAGTGATAAAATGCCCCCTTAGAAAGACCGGAACTCGCTACCAATTCCTTCATTGTAACTTCCTTAAAGTTCTTCTGAAGAAATAGTTTACATGATATTTTAATAATATGCTCTTTCGAATCATGCATAAACCGAACGTTTGGTATGCAAATGTAAGAATTATATTTAATATGCAAAAAAAATATTTTCTTTCCCTGCATGGTTGAACATACTGGACTGATTTCCATAATAGTATAACAAAATACGTACTATNAATTTTATACCTTTCCTTAGCAATACCATATAACTAAGCTTACCAATAATTTCATAAAAATGCAAGTTTTCTTCTTTTAATTATGGCTGCTGTAATACTAACAAATTCATTATCGTGGTGCAGCTTTGAAAATTTCTGCTCCTGCACTTTTGGGGGAATATAATCGAACAGTAAAAATGATTCTATCCGGGAAACAGGCTATTCCTCGTTATAGCAGGTTATCTCAGCCGAAATTGCTCAACCAGATTGCCTGCTGAATATAGAAAGATAGAGGAGAATATTTCACCTTAGGTTTTGAAAGTTATTTCTGAGTGGATTTCGGTTTTACAGGTATTCCTGCAAGCTTTTTTAAGGTTTTCCTTCCACGGGAAGTTATGCCTGCTGATCCGTCTTCCATAATAACCCTGATTGAGGCAGCCAGTTCATTGGCAAGCTCCGAATATAAAAGCGAGAGCCTGTAAACTATCTCCATGCTGTACATTTTAATCGCAACCGCAGAATCCCTTGAGTTTAACCTGGATAAGCAAAAATCAGCCAGCAAACCGTGATAAGATTCCTCCAGCTTTTCAATCTTGCTCAATGATATGATTCTGAGTAAAGATCTAAGTACACTTTCATTATCAATTTTGCCAATCGAATCAATTATTTCAGGCAGATAGGAATAGAATCCTTCCGGGTAAACATCGCAAACTTTTGTAAGACACCAGGAAGCTTTAAAAGCCAGTTGTTTGTCGGAAGAAAAGGAATATTTATATAGTTTCAGAAAAAAAGCAGGATTTTCAGTTGCATATGCTGCAAGCCATTCAGCTGCCTTCATTGATCTGATATGATTTATAATATCCTGAAGTTCAGTATCATTTACTGAATCATCCATGTCGGGCATTGGCATGACCTCTTTTTGAATTGACTCGGTATTGTTTCCTGTTGAAGTACCTGAGAGATAATTCTGAGCAACGAAGACATCTGCTTCAGAAAAATCGCATGAAAGCAATTCTTCATCACTTACCCATTTATAAGCATTATGTTCCGACAGAAAAGGTAACTCATCAAGCGTATCACAAACAAAGGGGATGAGCCTAATCTGTTTATGACCATAGTCATGTTCGACAGAATCCATCCTTCTGCAGATGACGATATCCATAGAAAGCTCTTCTCTGATCTCCCTGATTATGCATTCTTCCTCAGTTTCCCCCCTATCGAGCTTCCCTCCCGGAAATTCCCATTTCAACGGATGATCAGTCGCTTCTCCGCGCTGTACAACGAGTATCTGTCCATCGTCATTCCTTATTATTGCGCATGTAACACTGATCATGGTTCAAACATAATTATACCCTTTGGAATCCTGAAACAATCCAACTATAATAGATCTTCATACAACGGTATGACAAGTAAAAATTCATATTTATTCTCAGTAAAATCAATTTTGCAGGCAAAGTGGTCTATCCCATTTGTTACCACCAGGTAAGGTACTTTAAATCCCAGGTTATAGCAGACAATCTGGTCAAAGACCTTATCATCGATTTTTATCTCCGGAGCTTTGCATTCAACTATCATAACTGGTTGTCCGGATCTGTTATGTATCAGAATGTCAACCCTGCGTTTCATCTTATTAAATCTTGATAGGACTTCAATCCCGATCAGACCGGGAGGATATTTTCCCTCAGTAATAAGATACTGTACAAAATTCTGCCTCACCCACTCTTCAGGAGTAAGCTTTACAAATTTCCTTCTAAGGGTATCGAGAATCATCTCTTTTCCTTCCTCTCCCGTAATCCTGAAGGAATATTGCGGCAGATTTAACAATTTCAATTTATTATCGTATTTCTGGGTACCTAATTATAAAATCCAAGTTAGACAAATATATTCAGTAAAATTAAAAGTGACTAGAGTTTGAAGTGACTAAAGTGCCTAAAGTATTTATTAAACTTTTCTTTAACTTTAGGCACTTTTAATTTTAGTCCACTTTAAGTACTTTTTTTATGAAGACCAAAGAAGAAATTGTTAATAACTGGCTACCGAGATATACAGGCAAACCATTAAATACTTTCGGCAAATATATTATCCTGACAAACTATAACTACTATATCAACCTTTTTGCCAAATGGAACAATGTGGAGATAGAGGGCAAGGATCATAATATGCCAAGTGCTACGGCTGATGGTATCACAATTATAAATTTTGGAATGGGCAGTCCGAATGCTGCAACAATAATGGATCTTCTTAGTGCGGTCTCTCCTAACGCGGTATTATTTCTCGGCAAATGCGGAGGATTAAAAAAGAAGAACACCCTTGGAGATCTCATACTACCCATTGCAGCCATCAGGAGTGATGGTACATCAAACGATTACCTTCCAAACGAGGTTCCAGCTCTGCCGGCATTTAAGCTGCAAAGCGCTATTTCTGCTACAATAACAAGATTTAACAGGGAATACTGGACGGGCACAGTTTATACCACAAACAGACGGGTATGGGAATACGATGACAGGTTTAAAAAATACCTGGTAAAAACAAGAGCAATGGCTATTGATATGGAGACTGCTACAATTTTTACTGTTGGATTTGCGAATGAGATCCCAACAGGTGCCCTTCTTCTTGTATCTGATCAGCCAATGATTTCTACAGGCATTAAAACAGAAGCTTCCGATGCGAAGGTCACCAACTCCTTTGTGGAGATGCACCTTAAAATTGGTATTGACTCGCTCCGTGAAATAAAAGAGAACGGGGTATCTGTGAAACATCTAAAATTCTGATCATGGCAGTTACCTATGAGGAGATTCTCTCTGACCTGAAGAACAGAATTTTCAAGCCGGTTTATTTTCTGGCCGGAGAGGAACCTTATTATATTGATCTGATAACGGATTATATACAGGACAAGGTATTATCTGAATCTGATAAGGCGTTTAATCAGATAATAGTGTATGGTGAAGACACAAACATTGCTGCAATTATCGACACTGCACGAAGGTTTCCGATGATGTCGAGCCATCAGGTGGTTATTGTGAAAGAAGCTCAGTCTCTTAAAAAAATCGATGAACTCGCTATCTACCTTGAAAAACCGCTTCTATCGACAATCCTGGTATTCAGTTATAAATACAAAACTCTGGATAAGAGAACAAAATTATTCAAAACTCTTGAGAGCCACGGAGTCTACTTTGAATCAGCCCGAATCCGTGATTACCTGATACCTGCCTGGATCGAAAGGTATCTTATGACTAAGGGTATAAAGACTGATCCAAGCGCCAGCGCAATGCTTACAGAATACCTGGGGACCGATCTTCATAAAATAGTAAATGAGCTGGATAAGCTTATTATTACACTTCCTGCCGGAAAACCGTTGATTACCACAGCATTAATTGAAAAGAATATTGGCATCAGCAAGGATTATAATAACTTTGAACTCCAGAAAGCTGTGGGTGAAAGAAATATCCTTAAGGCAAATATGATAGTGCATTACTTTGCGAATAACCAGAAAGATAACCCGATCACTCTGTCGATTGCCTCTCTTTTTGCTTTTTTCACCAAGCTGCTGACATATCACTATCTGACTGATAAAACAAAGAATAATGTTGCAGCTGCACTGAAAGTAAATCCATTTTTTGTGAGAGATTATGAGGTTTCAGCAACGAAGTATAATGCAACGAAGACTGCACAGATTATCAGTCTGCTAAGAACTTACGACCTGAAATCAAAGGGTTATTGTGATCCGGGCACTGATCCGGGAGATCTCCTGAAGGAGTTGGTATTCAAGGTACTGCATTGCTGAAAAAGCCTAATTCATCTCCGGCGAATCAGGAAAATCAGCCCACATACGGTATTTATTCTTAAAGCTTCTCAATACCTTTTTCCAGATATCATTGCCCATATTATTGAGAACTATTTTTGAATTGACTTTGGCGATAACCCAAGAATTTTCCTTCAGCTCACGTTCAAGCTGTCCAGCCGACCAACCCGAATATCCAAGAAAGAACCTGATATCAGTTTCCTTTATCTTTTTAGCTTTAATAAGATCCCTGATAACATCTATATCGCCACCCCAGTATATATCCCCATCGACATGAATGCTGTTGGGTATCGCCTCACCCAGACTATGAAGATAATGAAGAGTATCAGGTGCCACGGGGCCTCCCATTCCAAGATTTACATCCCAGCCTTCAAAACCTTCTATGGCAGAGCTGACCTCGATGTCAAGTTTTTTATTAAGAATGAAGCCTACTGAGCCCTGAGGTGTATGATCAGTAAGATACACTATACTCCTGTTAAAAAAGGTATCAGGCAGGAATGGTTCTGAAATCAGAATCTTCCCTTTCTCAGGAATTTTATCCTCCGGCAATATTGCAAATATATCGAGTTCCGGCTGCATGGTTTGAATTTCTAATTAGAATACAATTATTATGCAAAAATAATTAAGTAAAAACTTATCTTCAATTAAATATTATCATATTTTTACCCCAATTGTTAAATAATCGTATGCAAAGAAGTACATTAAGTATAATTGGGAATAAAGCTGTTCTGAATATCCGGGAGAGAATGTGTGAAACAGCTGAAGAGTTACTTGCCAGCGACAAGTTCCGGCAGGTACTGGACCATTGTCTGAATAATCTAAGATCCAAGAATTCACCGCTTTTAGAGTTTTTTGGAACTTGTGAAGCTGATGAAGAGTGTGTGGATTATCTTGTTAAGACTATGTCGTTACTCGTAAAATACGAAGCTAATGTTGTACCTCATATTTATGATAAATCTGTCAGATTTCTTAAAGACCTTGATAAACTTGCAGGTTTCGTAGAGTATCTTTATGACTACTGGAGGCATTTTGACCGTTTTATAATTAATGATTCCGAGGGTGACAGGCTTGATAAAAGGCCATACCGGACTTTTAATGAGACAATCGAGCAACTTACACACCTGATAAGAACTGTTTACAGGCATATTCAGGAAAATATTACAGGCAGCCATCCGACTGTTTACAGACAGGTTCCTGCCGGAGCCGAAATGGCTGTAATATCACTTCCAAAAGATATCGCTTATAAGGGTGAAAAGTACAAAAAACTAAATATAGTCCCGGTTATACGCCAGATGCTTATCTATCCCCCGCTTGTGATACAGCAACCAATGAATAAGCGGACAGGTCATTTCAAAAAGATTAATCAGAATCCGATCGATCTGGTTGAACTGAATCCTGGAGAATGGCTGTGTTATCCCGCCAAGGTGGGGAAGCTTCTTATAATGGTATATTTTCATCTCGATTTTTATGAGCTTGGATTTGCCATGTGTAACCTGTTCCAGCTTGCGGATGACGTGGATCTGGAAAAGAAACCTGATGCCCTGTTCGTCTATGGCGTTCCGGGTAAGGCAATTGACGGACTTGCTCAGTATTCGACTGTTTTTTACGACGATGATGAAAACGGCATTTTCGTTGGCGCTATACCTGATCGTCCCGAATTCGCATACTTTGGTTACTTGAAAAAAATGATCCTAACACTTCATAACTCGATCGTTATGAAAATGGGGAATATGCCTTTCCATGGCGCCATGGTTAAAATCATGCTGCAGGGAAACAAGGAAGCCACCCTTTTAATGAT
>JGI20214J51088_10000544_pt1 | contig 26077 bp, 19 predicted proteins | sample WetSurMetagenome_FD_51088 | JGI IMG/M metagenome (IMG submission 51088) | reverse complement strand
AAGCCACAATCAACTCTTCCGGACTGGTAACAGCCACTGATAACGGAACAGTTACCGCCCGTGCATCATCTAATGAAAGCCCTGGAGTATCGGGTACTTTGGTCATTACTATTACCAATCAGATAGTCCCAGTGACCGGTATCAATGTTACAGGTACAGGTGGAGTTTCTACCATCACTACTGATAATGGAACACTTCAGATGAATGCCGAAATACTGCCAGCAAATGCAACAGATAAAACTGTGACATGGTCAGTAGTTAATGGAACGGGTCAGGCAACAATAAATTCTACTGGTTCTGTTACAGCAGTTGATAATGGTACTGTTACAGTCCGGGCAACAGCAAATGATGGGTCAGAAGTTTCCGGAACGCTGGTTATTACAATTTCCAACCAGATTGTACCAGTAACAGGAATTATTGTTACCGGAGCTGGAGGCCTAACTTCTATTTCAACTAATAATGGCACACTGCAGCTGAATGCGGCTGTTTCGCCAGCGAATTCCACTAATAAGACAGTGGCATGGTCAATTATCAATGGCACAGGAGAAGCCACTATCAACGCCACTGGTCTTGTTACAGCTCTTAATAATGGGACTGTTACTGCCCGTGCAACAGCTAATGATGGATCGGGAGTTATTGGGAATCTTGTGATTACTATTTCCAACCAGATAATATCAGTGACAAGTATCTCAGTAACCGGAGCTGGTGGCGCACGTATTATCACTACTGTGAATGGTTCACTTCAGCTTAGTGCTTCTGTGCTGCCAGAAAATGCCACAATTAAAACTGTTATCTGGTCTCTCATCAATGGCACCGGACAGGCAACGATAAATGCTGCAGGTCTGGTAACAGCTGTTGCAGATGGTACAGTTACAGCACAGGCAACAGCTAATGATGGTTCCGGTGTAACAGGAATTCTGGTTATTACCATTAACAGCAGCATGATCCCGGTAACAAATATCACAATAACGGGAGCAGGTGGAGTTAATACAATTTCTTCAGATAAAGGAATACTTCAGCTTTCAGAAGCAGTATTACCTGGTAATGCTTCAGATAATTCTGTCACCTGGTCTATTATCAATGGAACTGGCGAGGCAACTATCAATTCCACAGGCCTTGTAACAGCAATCGCCAATGGATCAGTCACTGCAATTGCAACAGCTAATGATGGAACCGGTGTATATGGTACTTTTCTTATAAATATTTCCAATCAGATAGTACTTGTCTCAACAATTATTGTCAGCGGTGCCGGAGGGTTAACTTCTATTATTTCTGATAATGGAACGCTTCAGCTGAGTGCAGAGGTTTTACCAGCCAATTCTACTGATAAAACAGTTACCTGGTCCATTGTTAATGGCACTGGACAAGCTACAATAAGTCCCACCGGTCTTGTAACAGGCGTTGATAATGGAACAGTTACAGCAAGAGCATCAGCAAATGATGGTTCAGCAATAACCGGAACATTAGTTATCACACTTTCTAACCAGGTAGTGCCTGTAACAAGTATTAATGTGACAGGAGCAGGTAATGCAACTACAATTTCAACTGATAATGGTACACTTCAGTTAAATGCAGAAGTGTTACCAGCAAATGCTACAAATAAAAATGTATCCTGGTCTGTTATTAATGGAACAGGACAGGCATCTGTCAGTTCTACCGGTTTGGTGACTGCAACTGACAATGGTATTGTTACTGTCAGGGCAACGGCTGATGATGGAACGGATGTATCTGGAACTTTGGTTATAACTATATCCAATCAGCTGATACCTGTCACAGGTATCATAGTTACAGGTGCCGGAGGTGCAACTGTAATATCATCTGATAATGGCACATTGCAACTTATTGCAACAGTTCTCCCTGCCAATGCTACAAGTAAAACTATAACCTGGTCGATTGTAAATGGCTCAGGACAGGCTATAATAAATACTTCCGGTCTGGTAACAGCTGTTGATAATGGGACTGTAACTGCTCGAGCGACATCTATTGATGGCTCAGGTGTCTATGGAACAATTGTAATTACTATATCAAGCCAGATAGTACCAGTAACTTCAATCTCCGTGTCCGGTGCAGGTGGTGCAACTTCAATCACAGCAGATAACGGATCACTTCAAATGAACGCAGATGTGTTCCCTGCTAATGCAACAGTTAATACTGTGACATGGTCTCTTGTAAACGGCACAGGACAGGCTACAATCAATGCTACCGGCCGTATGACAGCTGTTGATAACGGTACAGTTACTGTCATGGCAACTGCTAATGACGGATCAGGTGTATCCGGCACATTAGATATTAGTATTTCCAACCAGTCAATACAGGTTACAGGTATCTCTGTTACAGGAGCAGGTGGAGTTAGTGTCATATCTGCTGATAATGGATCTCTTCAACTGAGTGCTGCAATATTACCATTGAATGCTACTGATAAAACTGTTACATGGTCTGTTATAAATGGAACAGGACAAGCTACTGTCAACTCTGGCGGTCTGGTAACAGCTGTGGACAATGGTACTGTTACTGCCAGGGCAACAGCTAATGATGGATCAGGTATATATGGCACTATAATGATTACTATTCTTAACCAGGTAATATCTGTAACGGGGATAAATATCACAGGAGCTGGTGGAGCATCAATAATCACTACCAATGATGGTTCACTTCAGTTGAGTGCCTCCGTATTACCTGCAAATGCTACAGATAAGACTGTAATATGGTCATTGGCAAACGGAACAGGTCAGGCCACTATCAGTTCAAATGGTCTGGTGACCGCTATTGAAAATGGAACAGTTACTGCTAGGGCGACAGCAAATGATGGATCAGGAATATCCGGAAGTCTGTTGATAACCATTTTTAACCAGAAGACACCTGTAACAAGTATTACTGTTACTGGTTCTGGTGGATTAACAACCATAACTTCAGATAATGGATCACTTCAGCTCATCGCATCAATATTGCCTTTGAGTGCTACCGATAAATCTGTTACATGGTCTATTGTCACTGGATTAGGACTTGCCAGTATAAGTGCTTTGGGACTTTTAACAGCTTTTGATAATGGCAGTGTAACGGTCATGGCGACAGCCAATGATGGTTCTGGTGTCAATGGAATCATAGTTATTAATATATCTAATCAGGCAGGACCGGTAACCAGCATCAGTGTTGCAGCAGAAGGAGGGGCAACAACAATCAGTACTGATAACGGATCTCTTCAGCTTAATGCAGCTATATTACCTGCAAATGCAACAGTAAAAACTGTGTCATGGTCCTTTGCTGGAGGTACAGGACAGGCAACAATTAATGCATACGGTTTTGTTACAGCGGTTGACAATGGAACAGTTATAGTCAAAGCGACAGCAAATGATGGCTCCGGTGTATTTGGTACAATGGTCATTACAATATCTAATCAGATAGTACCCGTCAAAGAAATCTCTGTAAGTGGAGAAAACAATGAAACAACAATCAGTATTGATAACGGATCGCTCCAGCTGATTGCTACAGTATTGCCTGAAAATGCAATAGATAAAACTGTTACATGGTCATTAGCTGATGGAATAGGATTGGCTGGCATTAGTTCAACAGGTCTTTTAACAGCAATTGAGAATGGAACTGTTACGGCCAGAGCAACCGCCAAAGACGGGTCAGGAGTTTATGGCACTCTGGTTATTATTATTACCAACCAGATAGTAACTGTAACTGGTATTACTATTACCGGAGAAGGAGGTATTACCTCAATTACCAACGATGATGGATTACTACAGCTTAGAGCAGATATATTACCTGATAATGCTACAGACAAAACTATATTATGGTCAATAGTAAATGGAACGGGGAAAGCCACAATCAATTCTCAGGGTCTTGTAACAGCTGTCAGAAATGGCATCGTCACGGTAAAAGCTACAGCTAATGATGGATCTGGAGTATTTGGATCAATAAATATTCCTATTGCGATTGAAAAAATCAAATTTCTGTCAATGACTGTTACCCGGGATGAAATTAAGGTACTCCTAAATGATGACTATGTTTCATGGAAAGCAGGTTTATATAATATGCAAGGGTGTTTAGTCCTGAGCAAACTCGTTGAAAGTGATATATTTGTATTTGATATTTCAGCCCTTCCCTCAGGGATCTACATACTGGTTTTATCAAAGGGTGACAATATTAAGGTGGCCAAAGTAATCAAACCATGATAATTGCTGATTAACTCCTCCAACAGGTTGGTCATAAACCCTATAATGAACGACAAATAAATTCATCAGGAAAAGTAATGATGAATGCCTGAGAAACGGAAAACACAAAACTTCAAATCCGGGGATGAATAAAATGCATTCCACCTCCATAACAGAGTTTAGTTTATAGTATGACAAACTCATTCTCTGATTAAATCTAAATAAAAATCAAAGCATTTTTTATGGGAATCCTTATAAATATTTATAAAAGAAACTATTTATCTTTGTCTCTATGAAAAGAAGTTTAATAACACTGGTGCTAATTAGTGTTTCTTTTATTCTTTACAGTCAGAACTTTCCATCAGGGGGAGGAATTAACAAGACCAATAATCTGAGAAGCAAGGGAGAAGATGCTTCAACTCAGTTTGATCTTGGATTACATGGTCTGACAACATGGTTAAGTGAAACAAAGGTCAGGGTGGAATATGACTGGTCCGATGCCTCTCAATTATTGGACTGGACAACAACAAATGGATCAACATTAGTTCTTGGAAATGGTTTTGTTACCGTTACCGGTGGTGTGACATCAGTCAGATCAATGGTTTGGAAACAGTTATTGAAATGTACCAGAATTAATGCTCAGGATGCAAAAGCATTTAATCCTTCAAGAGCCCATTTGAATTTCATAACAAATGTGATCGGCTGGACAGGTATTAATTTTAATCCACCCGAAATGATCGGATTAATATATGTCTCCGATGGAGATTTCTGGCTGGAGAATGGTGGCAGCACAACTCTTCCCGGACCGGTTATCGTTGCAGGTAATAACTATACAATTGATGTTAATATTTCTGAAACAGTTATAACTTCCAAATCTTCATCAAATAATGTAACATATTCTTATAACCTTAAAAATCCTCCGGATAATGACCGTCAGGTTTCTGTAGGTGGATGGGAAGGTGATACACAATGGGGAAAATTAACCATTGAAGGCGAGATAACCTCTCCGGTACTTACACCTTCTGACATGATAAATATTCAAAGTATTGGAGCTTCATTTGCTCCTTTACTTGAAGTTACCGGGAATCCCGTGATTGAGTGGATTTTTGATGATGCCAGTACAAGTGCGTCTGCGACACCTGTAAAAAATTATGGCAGTATTGGCTCCCGGCATAATTATCTCAAGGTGACTCCATGGTCTTCATTGGTGGGCATTAACGTTGGTTATGATGCTACTGACGGTGGATATGGTGGTTTTGCATTTGTACCTAATCAAAATGTGTCGGGATTTCAGAATTTAGCCCTGGCAAAAAGCAGTTTACAATATATTTGCGCCAGTCATAATCCATTGACAGAATTGGATTTGAGGGAATTAACTGCATTAAAGTTTGTTGAATTGCTTAATTGTCAGAATCTTGCAACTTTATGGTTAGGTATCCATCCTGTTTTGGAAAGACTTTGTGTAGAGGACTGTAATCTGCATTCTCTTGACCTGTCTGGTTGCATTGCCATTAAAGACTTCAGGAGTGCATTGAACAATTATTCTTCAATAAACTGGGGTACCACCGGTGCAGCGTTGTGGCATATTTGCGTGAGGAGCAATCCAAAGTTTTCAGTAAACCTTCCCGAGCTGACACAATTTCCTTTATTAAGGGAATTGCTGACATGGGATGATAATCAGACAGGGGCATTTGTATGTCACAGCTCTGTTATTCAAAGAATTGATTCATATGATAATCATTATACAAGTGCTGATATAAGTGGTTGTACAAACCTTATACAGTTTTCTTTATCCGGCAGCCAATTAGCTTCTTTAAACTTGGGTACTGCCAATAATTTAACAGATGTACAATTAAATAATTGTGGTCTGACCGAATCTCAGATAGAGTATGTTCTCCAAACATTGGATGTGGCAGGTCAGTCAAATGGTATTTTAGAGTTGACCGGAGACACTCCCCAATCATTAAATGGTTTAACCCATTTTAACAACTTAATAGGAAAAGGCTGGACTATAAATATTACTAAGTTTCCAGTAACTGGAATAGAAGTAACCGGAGCCAGTAGTGCAACCAGCATCACTTCAGATAATGGAACTCTCCAACTTGTTATATCAGTAGTACCTCTTAATGCTGCAGATAAATCTGTAACATGGTCAATAATCAATGGAACAGGACAGGCAACAATTGATGCCAATGGTCTTGTAACAGCTGTTGATAATGGCACAGTTACAGCAATGGCAACTGCTAATGACGGATCTGGTGTTTTTGGTACCCTTATCATTACTATTTCCAACCAGATAATACCTGTAACCGGCATTATCGTTTCCGGATATGGTAGTGCGACCACTATTACCACTGATCGAGGAACGTTGCAGCTTAGTGCATCCGTACTTCCGGGTAGTGCAACTAATAAATCAGTTACTTGGTCAATAACAAATGGAACTGGACAGGCTGTCATCAATTCAACTGGTCTTGTGACAGCCCTTGGGAATGGTACCGTTATAGCTAAAGCGACAGCTAATGATGGATCAGGTATATATGGTACCATGACTATAACAAATTCCAACCAGCTGATACATGTAACAGGTATCACTGTTTCTGGTGCAGACGGAGCAACTTCTATCTCACTTGATAATGGGACACTTCAGTTAAGTGCAGTAATATTCCCTGTTAATGCTTCGATTAAGACTGTAACCTGGTCGATAGCAGAAGGTAATGATCTGGCAATAATTAATCCCAATGGTCTAGTTACAGCTGTTGATAATGGAACAGTTACTGCCGTGGCAACAGCCAATGATGGATCTGGTATTTATAATGCCTTGATAATTAATATTACAAACCAAATCGTACCTGTTGCCGATATTACAGTTAACGGGGAAGGAGGAGTTACAACCATTGACAATGGGAACAGAACTCTTCAACTGATTGCATCAATATTGCCAGCCAACGCAACAGATAAAACTGTATCATGGTCGATAGCCAGTGGCACAGAGCTGGCTTCTATCGGCACGTCGGGTCTTGTTACAGCTTTTGACAAAGGATCTGTCATGGTCAGAGCAACAGCTAATGATGGTTCAGGAGTGTATGGCATCATTGGACTAAAAATATCCTCAGTAATTGTAATCACTACACCCGGAGATAACGAATCCTTGAAAATAGTTTTAACTGACTCTGAAATGAGAATACAGTTTACAGATAACAGTTTTTCATGGAAAGCCGATTTATATAATTTACAGGGTCGTTTAATGTTTAGCAGGTTTATGGACAGCGAAAATGTAGTTTTTAATGTTTCCTCACTTCCTTCAGGAATGTATTTGGTAGTGTTATCGAGAGGTGATGAATTAAAGATTGCTAAAATAATTAAACCATGACCATTAAGAATCTGTTTTACAATCCAAGAGAGTCTGAGACAGTAATTTTTATACAACGAGTCATATTGTCAAGTGAGTCGATGGTGTTTACACCTCTTTTAGTTTCCATTTTCCCCTTCTGAACACAATCCATGCAATCAGGGTCATTAATGATTCAGCCACAACAATTGCAATAAAAACACCCTCTTCATTGAATCCTTCTTTTATTGCTAAAAACCAGGCAAGAGGAATTTCAACTAACCAGAATGCAAAAAAGTTTATTTTCAAAGGAGTAGATGTATCTCCTGCCCCATTGAAGGAATTCACAAGAACCATTCCGAGTCCGTAAGCAATAAATCCGATACTAATAATGCGCAGGCCAAGAATACCCGACTTAATAACATTTTCATTTTCAATGAACAATCTTATAAATGATTCTGTAAAAAAGAAAAGTATCAAACCTATTATGCCCAGTAAAATCATGTTTATCCATCCTGTAATCCAAACTGCTCTTTCGGCTCTTTCAGGCTTTTTAGCTCCAAGATTCTGACCAACCATGGTTGCAGCTGCGTTACTGATACCCCACGATGGCAAAATAGTAAATCCAATTATCCTTATTGCAATTGTATAGCCCGCAACCACTTCACTTCCAAAGATTGAAATTATTCTTACAAGCGCAATCCAGCTTGTTGTACTGATAAGATTCTGGCCTATGCTGCCAATTGATAATTTCAGCAACTTCAGCATCATTTTGATGTCGACACTTAAATGTTTAACAGAAAGCTGAATACGTTTTGCCCCAAAGAAAAGAAGATAGAATTGAACCAAAACAGCTGTACCTCTTCCAATATTAGTAGCAACTGCAGCACCCGTTACTCCCAGATGCGGAAAAGGTCCAATCCCGAAGATAAGACATGGATCAAGAAGCACATTTATAATATTTCCAATCCATAATACTTTCATTGCCACAGCTGCATCACCGGCACTTCTGAAGATGGCATTTATAATAAAAAGCATCATTATTACCACATTGCCACCCAGCATAATCCTGGTATATCCTGACATGTTGTCTATGATTGGCTTTGATGCACCCATCATATTCAGAAGCCGTTCAGCATAGAATGCTCCGGGAATGCCTATGAGTACTGAAACAGTTAAACCTGTGAGAATAGCCTGGAAGGCAGCTCTTGATGCAGCATCCGGATTTTTCTCCCCAATCCTTCGTGAAACCATCGATGTTGTTGCAGTACCAAGGCCAATCGCAATAGCATATATTATTGTTATCATAGATTCTGTAATTCCTACTGTTGCTACTGCATCAGCGCCTAGTTTAGAAACGAAAAATATATCAGCTATTACAAAAACGGATTCCATAACCATTTCCAGTATCGAAGGTATTGACAGCAACAGGATACCCCTGCTTAATTTTCCCTCGGTAAAATCCTGTTCTGTGCCTGATACTGCCTCAGATACATCTCTGAAAAAGGATCTGAATCTGTTTCCGGTTTTGCTTATTTCTTTAGTATCTGAATTCATAAAGGACTTTTCTGTTGAGCTTAATTCATAGCGGACCAGCTATCTAGTATAGAGATTGCCGGTCTAATACTTAAAATGTCACATACACCATTAATACTGCTTTACTAAGAGTAACTGAATACTGCTGCTATATATTCAAATAATTTAAATCAAAAACAATTAACAACTAAAATGTTTTAATTGTTACGAGCTCTGTGATTTTTTAAAACAGAAAACAAAAATATATCAAATTTAATAATTACAGTTTAATGACACTGATAATAGGTTATGGCATCATTTTTGATAACGTCCAAACTATGAATTTCAGGAAGAAAAAAGTATCCTGAATTTATGATGTGAAATGAGTAACAGTTGATTCGAAAAAAAATGATCAAAATAATACCAATTAAATGCTATGTCAGCCTTAATTGATATGAAGCTATATTGTATTGATAATCATATATATATGTCAGGTATTGCCAGGTATGAAAATATTGATTGTTAATAAAATAGTAATAGTGTTAATATTTCTGGTGGTCGAATGATACATTGTATTTATAGATTATATATTTTCGTCACAATTTATTTTTATTAAAATAGTTATTAATTAAAAAAAATCAAACTTAAAAAGAAAAGATGAAAATTCTCATCATCTGCTATGAACACTAACAATAATGAGGCTACGACGCTCCATGGAGAGAGTCGCCTCGTGGGTTGTTCTTCTGATGAAGAACCTGGCGCGAAAACCACGTATTTTTCGCAAAACGAAATCCCAATTCAGTTAGTTACCAACAGAAGTTCGGAGTTCATGCACCGCTACTTCCCCCTAACAACTATCGATTCCTGGAATGATTGGAAATGGCAGCTTCGGAATGCATTCACCAGCATAGAAGATCTAAAGAAAATCATGAAATTGTCCGAAAAGGAGATTATGGCTATTAACAATCTAAAAGGCCGGCTCCCTCTCAGGATTACTCCGTATTTTGCATCATTGATCTATAACAGCAAATACTCAGATCCATTGAGACGGAACGTTATTCCAGTCGTCGAAGAGTTACTGCAACATACTACAGAGCAGTCAGATCCATTACATGAGAAATCATTTTCTCCGGTAAAAGGGATTGTTCACAGATACCCTGACAGGGTTCTTTTTACTGTTACCCAGGTATGTTCAAACTATTGTAGATATTGTACCCGATCACATTCTGTAGGAAGACTTGATAAATTAGGAAGGCAGGATTTTGAAAAGGCATTTAATTATATAGCAAGTCATAAGGAAGTCAGAGATGTTCTTATTAGTGGAGGCGATCCTCTTACTTTGAACGATGAAACACTCGATTACATCCTGTCAAATATCCGGAGAATTGAACATGTTGAGATCATCCGGATAGGAACAAGAATACCTGTGGTTTTACCGCAACGTATTACTGACGGATTAATTAATATACTCAAAAAATACCATCCTCTCTTTATCAGTCTCCACTTTTCTCACCCTTCTGAGATAACTGATGAATGCGCAAAAGCATGTATCAAACTTGCTGATAGCGGATTCCCTCTTGGAAGTCAGACTGTATTACTTAAGGGCATAAATGATAATATTCCTGTTATGAAGGAGCTTATGCATAAGTTACTGAAGATAAGGGTAAGACCCTATTATCTTTATCAATGCGACTTAATACCCGGATCAGCACATTTCAGAACTACTGTTAAAAAAGGACTTGAAATAATTAAGGGATTAAGAGGCTTCACAAGCGGATATGCAGTACCTACTTTTGTCGTTGATGCTCCTGGTGGAGGAGGAAAAATCCCCTTGCTTCCTAATTACGTTGTAGAACATAATGAAGATCGCATAGTAATGCGTAACTACAAGGGGATATTATGCGAATATCCTGAAAAATAGAGCTTATTGATGAAAATTGGCTTGACGTTTGACTTACGGTCATGGTATATTGACCGTGGCTATTCCATGGATGAAACTGCTGAATTTGATAAGCAGGAAACTATCGATGCTCTGGAAGGTGCTCTGAAAATTATGGGGCATGATACAGAACCTATTGGAAACACTTTTCAGCTTATTGAGGCTCTTGCATCAGGCAGAAGATGGGATATGGTATTTAATATTGCCGAGGGTTTGTACGGCGATGGAAGGGAATCAGTAGTTCCTGCCATTCTTGATCAATATAAAATACCTTATGTTTTCAGTGGCCCTGTGATAATGGGATTATCTCTCAACAAGCATCTTGCGAAGCTTGTTGTTGCTGCTGCCGGAGTACCTGTCAGTCCCGGGTTTTTGATTACTGAATTGAAAGATCTGGAAAAATGTAATCTTCAATATCCTCTTTTCGTAAAACCTGTGTCAGAAGGAACAGGTAAAGGTATTACAGAGAAGAGTCTGGTTAATTCTCATGAAGAGCTTATATCCATGATCAGCTGGATCCTGAAAGAGTTTCAGCAGCCAGCCCTGGTAGAAGAATATTTACCAGGCCGGGAATTTACTGTTGGAATTGTCGGGTATGGTGATGACACGGTTGCTATCGGTGGAATGGAAGTTATTTGCTCTGATAACCTGCCTTATTCTGTTGAAGTTAAGGAGAATTATCAAAACTACTGTAAATATAAACCTCTTGGTGACGATATAATTGATGAATGCAAATCGGTTGCAGTCAACGCATGGAAGGCATTGGATGCTGTGGATGCAGGAAGGGTTGACCTGAAAGCTGACCGAAATGGAAAAATCTGTTTCATTGAAGCGAATCCGCTTGCAGGACTTAACCCTGTTCACTCAGATTTGCCTATATTATCACGGATGTATGGTATAGAATACCAGACATTAATTGAAATGATAATGAAGGCAGCCATCAGGAGAATTTTTGGAAAATAAGTCCTGCTTTTTTGTAACACACCTTTAGATTGAAAAATTATGAAGAGATGTTGTATTATTTATAATGAGCCAAGTAAAGATGCGCTAGCAGATGAACTGGATGTACTGGATCAGGTAGAGCATATCGAACAACATCTGAAACTCCTTGGAATAACTGTTTACAGGAAGGGAATTACAGGGAAGTTTATGGATGAGATTGCTGCACTTGCGGAAGAAAATCCTGATTTTGTTTATAATCTGGTTGAATCGATCAATAATAAAGGTGAACTTAACTACTTTATTCCGGCTCTCCTGAATCTGCATTCTATTCCCTATTCAGGCAATCCTCTTGAGGCAATGTTTATTACAAGTAACAAAACACTTGCCAGCAAAGCTATGAAAGATGCAGGCATTAATAATCCTATATCGTACTTACCATCCCAGTATAAACAACTTAAGCATGGCAGGAAATATATTGTTAAACCTATATGGGAAGATGGTTCACTTGGAATTACAGAAGAATCCGTGTTTGAATGCAAACCAGGTTTTGAGGAAAAACTGAAGGGACTTGATGACTCTCATTGGTTTATTGAAGAATTTATTGATGGCAGAGAGTTTAATATGAGTGTTCTGGCTGGAAAAGACGGTCCCGAAGTTATGCCTCCTGCCGAAATAGTCTTTGTAAATTATGACGAAAAGAAACCAAGGATAGTTGATTTCAAAGCCAAATGGGAAATGGACAGTTTTGAATATATTAACACGGTAAGGGAGTTTCCCGGAAATAGCCTTGACAAACAGCTTGAGGCTAAACTTAAGGAAGCTGCACGATTATGCTGGAATCTGTTTGGATTGAAAGGTTATGCCAGAGTTGATGCCAGAACAGATAAAAATGATAATGTTTTTGTAATAGAAATAAATGCTAATCCATGTATTTCGCCTGATGGAGGATTCGTTGCAGCTACCAAGGAAGGAGGCTATTCTTTTATTGATGTAATTAAGAGAATTATTGATGATCTGAACAGATGACGAAATGGCAATAGTATCGAAAGGAATTTCAGTACATGAAAGAAAGAACATAGAGTCTATTTTAAGATCGACAGAGTATTTCTATGATTTTGAGATAGATACGGCTCTTGAAATAGCGGATGACACATTTACCAGGGGTGTCGAAAAGAGCGGCTATTTCTGGATGAAAGTGACAGATGATGAAGGGCTGATAGCATTTGCAAATTATGGCAGAAATTCCTTTTCTGTACATTCCTGGGACCTTTACTGGATTGCAGTACATCATAATTCCCGGAATAAAAAACTGGGCACATTGCTGCTTAAGGCTGTTGAAGACGATGTCAGGAATTCAGGAGGTAAAATCCTATGGATAGAGACATCAGGCCGGCCTTTATATGCATCAACCGAAGGTTTTTACATAAACAATGGTTATACTCTTCAGGCTAGTCTCAAAGACTTCTATGCAACAGGCGATCCAAAACAGATATATTCGAAAATCTTATAAAATTGATTCCTAACTCCCGGAATAACTCATCATACTCTGAATGAAAGGTATAAGTACTGTCTTACTGCTGGTGATGTCAAATGCATTCATGACAGTTGCATGGTATGGACATTTGAAGCTTAGGACTATGAGCAGGTTTGAAAATATAAGTCTTTTTGCGGTTATTCTGCTAAGCTGGGGAGTTGCATTTTTCGAATATTCTCTTCAGGTTCCTGCCAACAGGATAGGTTACACAGAAAATGGAGGACCATTTTCCCTGATAGAACTGAAAGTTATTCAGGAAGTTATATCGCTGCTTGTTTTTACCGGATTTACAATCCTTGTATTTAATAATGAACATTTCAGATTAAACCATCTTATTGGATTTGTTTTTCTTATCCTTGCGGTATATTTCATATTCAAAAAGTAGATTTTATTTTATCAGGTTAGCGTTGTAGAATTCAGGTTTCCCTGTCACTTCCTCTCCCAGCCAATCAGGCTTTTCAAATTTCTCTTCTTCATAGGAAAGCTCTATCTCGGCAATTATCAAACCCTCATTTTTCCCATGAAAAACATCAACTTCATAGGTATGGTTTCCGTAATGAATTAAATATCTGGTTTTTACTATTTTGCCTGGCAGTGCAACCTGTATCATCTCTTCTGCATCTGACAGAGGGATCTGGAATTCCCATTCACTCCTGGAAAATGATTTTCTGCTTAACCGGCTTTTTATCGTAAGGAAGGCATCAGTATCAGCAATTCTGAGCCTTATTGTTTTATCAGGATCAATACAAAAATAGTATTGAGTAATTAAGATCTCTTTGTAGGCAAAATGTCTGAATTCTCCTTTTACAAGAAACTTGCGTTCTGTTTCAATAGCCATTTTTTTTGTTAAGTTAATATTTTTAAACAAATTGAAAGGTAAAAATTGCAATCTGCAACTTGCACTACCAAACAACCAGTCTGTTAGTCTATTGTCATTAATTTATTTACTAATTTAGCATAGTGTAAAGAAAACTCAATATTAAGTAATTAAATGAAGATGGACGTTCGGATTGAAAAAACCTGGAAAGCAAAATTACACAACGAATTTGAGAAAGAATACTTTATTAAGCTTTCTGAATTTGTAAGGAAAGAATATACTGTGAATACAATATTTCCGCCGGGAAGCCTTATTTTCAATGCATTCGATATTTGTCCATTCGAAAATGTCAAAGCAGTCATAATAGGACAGGATCCATATCATGGACCTGGTCAAGCTCATGGATTGTGTTTTTCAGTCAGGGATGGTATCGGTTTTCCGCCAAGTCTGGTTAACATTTTTAAAGAAATTGAAATGGATCTTGGTATAAAAATGGTAAAAAACGGAGATCTGACAAGATGGGCTCAACAGGGAGTCCTTCTTTTAAATGCCACTCTTACTGTAAAAGCCCATCAGGCAGCCTCACACCAGAGAAAGGGCTGGGAGCAATTTACAGATAGTGTAATTACTATCCTTAATAATGAAAAACAGAATATTGTGTATTTCCTGTGGGGAGCATATGCTCAGAAAAAAGGTGAATCTATTGACAGAACTAAAAATCTTGTGCTTGAATCAGTCCACCCCTCTCCTCTTTCTGCATCGCGAGGATTCTTCGGGAACAAGCATTTCAGCAGATGCAATGCCTATCTTATTGAAAATGGAATTGAGCCAATAGATTGGAGATAAAAAATGGAATAAGTAAAGATTTTACAGGTATTATTTGTTTATATATTTGCCATCTATAACGCCTTTAAGGCCATATCTATAGTTTCCTCCAGCTCATTGTAGTCTTCGAAACCAACCGACAACCTTATCATTCCTGGTTCAGGGTATTTCGCTCCCCAAACAGCTTCAACAGGCATCAGTATTGTACTGGGATCACCCAGTGTTGGTATCAGTTTTATTTTTCCTGATACTGATTGAATAAATGAATCTCTCCTTCTCCTTTTTTCAGTTAAATCCTTACCATCAAAATCAAACGTTATCATTGCACCATATCCCTTACCTCCGAATTGTTTTTCAGCTATTATATGAGTAGGGTGGCTTGTCAGTCCTGGGTACCATATTTTATCAATTACTGAAACATTGCCAAGATGTAAGGCAAGCTTTAAAGCATTCTCACACTGACGAGAGAATCTGAGTTCAAATGATTGCATCTGTGTCTGTAACCTGTAGGCATCATCGGGAGATAACATGTGTCCTACAAATTTTCTGTATTCAATAGCTGAATGCATAATCTGCATGTCGTTGCCACATATCACACCGGCTGTCAGGTTACCATGACCTGACAAATACTTTGTAGCGCTATGAATAACAATATCAGCACCTTCGTTCAGTGGTTTATAAAGCCAGGGTGTTGCGAATGTATTGTCAATGATAACTTTTGTATCATGCTTCTTTGCAATTGCAGATATTTCTTTTAGATCTGCCACAATCAACATCGGGTTCGAGATTGATTCGATATAGACAAACTCAGGTCTGAGATCAGAGATAACTTTCTCGAATTTACCAAGGTTATATTTATTGTTATCAGGCTCGAAATAGTTAATATCAAGCCCTCTTCGCACCTTGAGTACCGACTCAATAAATGAGATAGTTCCTCCGTAAATTTCTGTAAAGAACAACCATGGCTTTTGGTTTTTTGAAAATTGAAATATTGAGAGTGCAGTATCAATTGCTGACATCCCTGATTGGGTAAGCAATGCCCAATTGCAGCCTTCGATCTTAATAATCTCATTTTCTGCCGAAACAACAGTAGGATTCCGGTAGCGGGAATAAATATAATTTTCAGGCTCTCTTTCATGTTCTGCCTCTTTTTTGAATGTATCAGCCGTGGTTTCCGCGTTATAAAGCTCAAAACCTGAATCTCTGTATACCGGCATTCGTGAACTGTTTACATTATTTTTTTTCATCTGCTGCAGCGTCAAGTTGTTTATTGATTAGTGTTTTAATATTCAGTGGATCAAAATCTAAATAGAATATGATCCGATCAAACAATTCTCCAGTCAAAAATAAGCAAATTGTAACATGATCATCATAAGATATACCTGAAACGAGACTGACTCCGGTAATCAGGAGAAGAGCAATTCTGAAAAACCTGATTCTAAGATTAGCACTACTTATTGTGTTAATAATCAGGTTGTAAACTGATGAAGAAAGCTTGATTAAAGCAATAAAAATAAACGGAATTACAATTCCTGCGAGGAATGAAGCAATTAAAAGAGCAGTTAAGAAAGTTTGTCCGCTATGAAAAAAAACTGATTTTCTTTTATCCGAGTAGGTGTATACCTTATCAATAGCTATTAGCAGAGTCATGCCAACAACTGAAGAGACAATAAGAATAGAGGGTAACTGGAAAACAAGAACCGCAATTAAGGATGCACAATAAAATATAAAAAGCAATATTTCTCTGCTCAATGGTGATGTTTTCAGATTTGTTACAGCTCTCCATGCATTTAAACGGTTTCCAAGATGTAAAAGAGATATTAATCCTGCAATTATTATGATGGAAACAGAAAATACCTTATCCGGAAATATTCCATTTATTAATGAAGATATTATTGTCGCAACAGATACTGTTGTCAAAAAACTGAAAGCTATCAGGCTCCATTCGCCGGATATATCAATCTTTTGCGTCTGCAACGGTGGAGCTTCATTTTTGAAAACACTTTCAGGGATAATTCTAAGTGGGTTATAATTCTTTTCGCCTGTAAATCTTAAGCCAGGATTAAGGTTATTATCCGGAAACCACGGCAGAATATTTTCTGATGAATGATCAGAAATTTCTCCAAATTCAAGGGCACCTGTGGGGCAAGCGTTTGAGCATGCCGGCAAACGTCCTTCTATTAGTCCGGAATAACACAGATTGCATTTTCCCGGGATCCTTTTTCCTGAATCGAATTTTGGTGCATCATATGGGCAATTCCAATAACAATACCTGCATCCGATACACTTACTGTCGTCAATTAATACAGCACCTGTAACGGGTTCTCTGTAATAGGAAGCTGTAGGGCATCCATCAAGGCAAACAGCTGTATCACAGTGGTTACAGGCCATAGAAAGATTTGTTACAGCGATTGAAGGGAAAGCTTCTATGTTAAATGTAAATACTCTTCTTGAATGAAAGTCCCATCCGTTTTCAAGAACACAGGAAGCACTGCATGCACCGCATGCCACGCACTTATTATGATTAAATATGAATCCTTTGCGCATAGCTATTAAGCTCTTTCTACTTCAACTCTGCTATCATGAAATGCTGTGCCATAACCCATATCAGTTTCCTTTCCGGGAATGAGGCGATTTGCTCCTCCACCTTCATTAAACCAGATTCCGTTAGGAAATACAATTGATCCTGTTGGTACTCTGTTTGAGATTCTTGCTATACTGATCATCTCTCCGTTTTTATTAAAAATCCTTATCTTATTTCCAGTTGAGATATGACGATCTATTGCGTCAGAAACGGAAATTAAAACTTCAGGTTCAGATAAAGTTTCTTTGATAATTCTCAGATTTCCAAATTGAGAATGGATCCGGCTCCCAGTATTTGGAGTAATAAACGATAAAGGATAGATTTCTTCCTCGTTTGGAGAACTGACTGAAGTAAAACAAGGCAGAGGAGAAGTTCCCCATCTTGTAAAAGCTTCAGTTGAATAGAGTTCTATCTTACCGGATGGTGTTTCAAATTTAAGGTCATTGAAGGCAATCAACTGAAGCCCGGGAGCAAGCACTGGTCCTTCCTTCAGATCGTCGAGACAAAGATCTGAGAATCCTTTTATCCTGCTCTCAAGCCAAAGTTCTATATTCCCGTTTCCCGGTTCGGGAATCAAACTAGCATTATGGTTCAGTTTCAGCCTGTTTGCAAGATGATAATAGATTTCACTTTCCGGAATAATTTCTCCGGGAGATTCAATAATTTTTGGTTTATATTGAATATATGGCGACCAGTAAGAACCTAATATATCTGATTGTTCAAACATATCTTTTGCCGGAAGGATAATATCTGCAATTGCTGCAGTATCCGTCATAAATTGTTCTACCACAACTTTAAATTCCAGCATGGAAAATGCTTTGATAACACTATTTGTATCAGGAGATTGTATGATTGGATTCCCCCTTTCAATCCAAGCAGCTTTCAGACCAGGATCCCTGGAACTCAACATATCACTTCCAAGCCTTGTCATTGATATAGATCTTCTGAAAGGAAAATCTTTTTCAGGATCAGGATAATACGACATAGGCTCTTTCAAACTATCGAATATGTAACTCTGAAGATTAGCATAATTAAATCCTGAACCGGATTTTCCTATATTGCCGGTAATTACGGATAAAGAAAGAATGCTCCTGATTGTCTGGCCTCCATTGATGTGGCGCTGTAAACCATAACCCGCTAGTATTGTAACCGGGTGGCCGGTTCCGATAATGTGTGCCAGTTCAATGATGTTTTCTGCAGGAATGCCTGTTATCTGTTCAGCGCTGACCGGTGTAATAAATAATGATTTTCTGAATTCATCATATCCATTTACACATTTTTCAACAAAGTCCCGGTCAATAAGGTCATCTTCTATCAGCACCCATGCAACGGCAAGTGCGAGTGCAGCATCAGTGCCAGGTTTTGGACTGAAAAAAATGTCTGCTTTATCGGCAGTAGGAGTTCTTAATGGATCGATAACGATAACTGTAGCACCTTTCTCTCTGGCTTTTGAAATAAAAGCAATTTCATGAATATTCGTTTCAGCGGGATTTTTACCCCAGATTATTATTGTTTTGGCATTTTCAATATCCCACGGTACATTATGTTTTACAGAACCTAAGGTCAGTCTCACAGCTTCCAGACCTGCCGGCCAGCAAAGATTCCCATAAGTTATTGTTGCTCCACCGAATGCATTCCAGAATGAATATCCGATGTCGTTTGTGAGCCCCGACATACCGCTTCCCTTATACCAAAGAATGCTTTGGGGACCATATTTTTGACTTACAGAAGCAAGTTTATTTGTTATAATATCCAGTGCATCATTATAAGGGATCTTCTGAAATTCTCCGCTTGATGTTCTTTTCAGTGGATATTTAATCCTGTCAGGAGAATTAGTCCTTTCTATGCAGGATAGCCCTTTAATACAAGGTCCGTCAGGCGTTGCCATGTTTCCTGAATAAGGAAGGATTCTTCGGATTCTATTGTTTTCAATCTGTACCCTGAACGAGCAAGTGCTATAACAATTTCTTGGACAGGCAGTAATAAATTCATTCATTTGTTATTGCTGAAAGAACAAAATTATCAATATAACCGGTATAACAGGGGGTGAAGATGAGGCAAATGAAAATTTAATTATTGAGAATAACTTCATCTGACCTAAAAAGGATTCAGTCTAATGGAGCATCAGGTATAACTTCACTTATCTTCAACCTGGGAGGAGTTTCAGTTTCAATAAGTACAACATAAGTAAATTTTCCCTGGCCAAGAATAGTCATATAAGTATAATCAACCAGGCTGGTTGAATATGTTTTTCCCCCGGCATTTGCACTGATTTCAGCTTTTGGATACGCTTTTTCAAAGCGAAAGTATTCAGATTCATTCCCGGCACCGATATTTCCAATATTTATGTTACCAAGAGGATCCGATGTATTGACTGTAACATCAGTGAATGGAAGGTTGGATAAGTTTCTGATCCTGATATCAGTTGGTCCTTCAGGAGAATATTTTATTTTTTTACAGGCAAGGACAGATAATATTATTATCGCTATTAACAGAAACCTTTTCATACTTGAAATCAAGAATAAGTCATAAATAAAATGACCTGAAATATAGCAAATTAGTTACAAACAGGTTATATAATATTCAGACTATTTCCCGGAACCCACCCCTTATTCCCATCTGAAAGTCTTATTTCAAGCCACTCTCCCACTTCATCTTCCACAGATACTTTGGTTCCTTCATGCAAAACAAAGAGATCAGTTCCGCTTTTATCGGGAGAACTTTTACCACTGACTACAGGGATAGATATTATAGCTTTATGACTATTGAGGACCAGAGATTTATTCCTTAAGGTAAAAGCAAACGATGACAGTGTAATAATAAAAAAGAACACAGCCAGCCAGAAGCCAATAACTTTATGCCGATACCTGGAGGAATATATATAGAGAGACAATAATAAAAGACAGAAAATAAATGAGACTATACTGATTTTTGCCCAACTGTTTGTGGATAAAATCAGCGACATGAAATTATACCATCTGACAAAAAAAAGCTCAGGTATTTCCTGAAACTTGTCTACGATAAGAGTCCTGGATATCTGAAGATTATAATTTATATCTTCGTCAGCCGGACTAAGAAGGTATGCCCGTTCGTAGAATAAAATAGCATTAGGGATATTATTGAGCTTAAAATATGCATTCCCGATATTGTAGTCAAGGTTTGAGGATCGATAACCGGTTTTATAAATATCTGTCCATATCTGCAATGCCTCTTCATACTTCCCTGATGTAAATTCGGTAATTCCCCTGTTAAATTTTACTGCAATTGTCTCCTGAGATATGGCTTCATTTGCAAATGAAGAAAAAACAAGGAGTGCTATCAGATATCGTATTAGTGAGTTCATTTTTTAACCTATTGAGTTTTCAACTGACTTAATGAAATGAGATGCTCCCTCATAAATTGTTACTGCTTCAGTTTCTGATGCAGATGGTGAGAATCTTGCATATTCACAAACATCAAGAATTGCAGTAAGATTATTTATCCTGTCGTCATCTATACCTTTCTCCTTTAACGAGACTACTGCATTACTTCTTGTAAGATCTGAGATCGGAATATTCAGTTTGTCGCTGAGATAACCCCAAATAGCTTTAAGGATCTCTTCGTAAAATTTATCGATCTCTTCATTTTTAAGACATATTGAAGCAGTGCGAAGTCTCTTAACAGCGACTTTTCCTGCTTTCCTGTTCTTTACAAGAGACATATCTGAATTTCGTCGTATATGTTCTCTTCGTAAAAACAGAATTAAAAGGAAAACAAATAAGGAAAAAATGTATGTACTATAAAAAGAACGTTTTGATACGATGATATTTACTGATCTGGTTAACTTGCCAGCATCCGATTTGATAAATCTTATGTCTTTTCCAAGATATTTAACATCTTCCTTTGATACACCTCCATAGACTGTGATACCGGTATTCTGCTCACTTCCTTTGCTGGCATGGAAATGATATTCATGAGTTGTCAGTTTTTCATATTTTCCGGAAGAGATATTGAAATAGGAATAAGTCAGGGCTGGTATTGTATAATCGCCCCAATGACGTGGTATCAGCAAATACTCAAATGTTTTCTGCCCGGAAGTTCCGTTTATTCCATTCTTTATATCATCCGATATTTTTGGATCGAAAACTTCTATGTCGGGGGGTAATTTAAGAACTGGAGTACCTGCAATTTTTAGGTTCCCGGTTCCTGAGATTGTTATTTTAAAGGTGACCGGGTCATTAACATTTACAGAATCCTTATTAAGCCCTGCACTAAGATCGATCTTACCAACCACTCCTGAAAAATCATCAGGCTTAATCCCCGGCAAAGGTTTAACCTTAACCTTAACTGCCTGGCTTGCAACAGCTTTAGGAATGGTTTGATATGATGTAAAGAAGTCTCCAAAAAACGGATCCGACTGACCTGCCTTTTGCTGGACCAGAACAGATATCTGAACAGGATCAATATTGATTTCACCTGTAATCTGTGGATATAGGAGGAATTGCTGAACCACACCTGTTCCGTAGATTGTCCCGTTAACATTTTCCTGTTTCAGTGATGTAAGAGGTGGTGTTGCTATATCTGATTTAAGAAAACCGTTAAATGGAGGGAATTTGATTTCATTTATACCGGACAAATTGACTCTCGTGAAAATTTTAACAGTTGCCACAATATACTCGCCAAGGTAGAGTTCTTTACGGCTGAGTGCGAGGTTAACAAAAATATCTCTTCCTGAGGATTCAACTTCTGCTTCAGAAGATGAAGCATTGCCCCCAGAAGCGTTATTCTGTTTTTGTGAGGAGCCGCCAACTACCTCAATATAAAGAGAATCGGATACATAGGTTTTATTTTTAAAAGTAAAAACCGCTGGAGCGATTACGAATTTACCCTCATTAAGTGCCTGAAGAAAATAGACATAACTATAAGATGTCTGATGTGATACACTCCCATTAATAATCTGTGTACTTGAGCTGTACGAAGTCTGTGGCCCCACAAGTTTATAGAATCCGGTAAATGCCGGTGCAGCAAACTCACCTCCACCGGAATTAACTGTCCACATAATGCTGAATTGTTGCCCGGCTGTTACCACAGAAGGATATTCAACTTTCACTGAAATATCCTGACCTGCAACAGTGAATGATAATAAGAGAAGCAGCTGGTATAATATTACCTTTTTCATTTCTATTTTAATCAGATTACCAGTTTTTAACCGTTCTTACTTTTGCTTTTGCAGCTTTTGCCAGCTTTACCTTTTCCTGAACATTTTTTTCATCATTAGCCAGAGCATTCAGAAGTCTCTGGGCATCTTCTTTCGAAATACCCTGTTGCTGCTGTTGTTGATTTTTATTCTGATCCTGATCCTTCTGATCATTTTTGTCCTTATCTTTTTGATCATTTTGATCCTTTTTATCTTTCTGATCCTTATTCTGATCCTTTTTGTCTTTGTCTTTATTCTGGTCTTTATTGTCCTTATCCTGTTTTTGTTTCTGCTGTTGTTGTTGTCTCAGCAGATCCTGTGCATAAGACAGATTATATTTGGCCTCATTATTGTCAGGCCGGAGCTTTAATGAACTTTTATATGCATCGATGCTCTCCTGAACCTTATTTGCTTTTAGAAGAGAATTTCCAAGATTGAACAGACCTGCAGATTTCTTATTTTTATCTTCATTCAGATTAATATTTTCAATAAATTGTTTCCCCGCATCTTCAAATTTATTTTGTTTATATAGAGCATCACCAATATTAAATACAGCATCGGGTGATTCCTTTTTAGTACTAATTGCCTTACGGTATGATATTTCTGAATCGGAAAACTTGCTTTTTTCATATTCCCTGTTACCCTGCCTTATATATTTCTTATTGGTTTGTGCCATTATTGAGACTGAAAATATCAGAAAAGCACAACTTAACATGCTGGTTATTAATATACGGTTCGTTATGTTATTTATTCTGAACATCTCGTAAAAAACTGATTAAACTTTAAATTTAAACAATCTGATATTTGCTAATTTCCTGTTTTTTCTTTCCATTATAATATAATCAACCAATAGCAAAAAGAGGCAGATAGCTGCAAATATCTGGAATTGATCATTATACTCAGTATACATCGTACTCTCAAGTTCCTGTTTTTTCATTCTTTTAATCTCACCGAAGATCTCATCCAGGCCAATATTGGAATTACTTGCTCTTACATAATTACCATTAGTACTCATTGCAATTTTTTTCAGAATATCTTCATCAAGTTTACTGACTACCGTATTCCCATCTACATCTTTCAGATATTCCTTTTTGCCGTTGATAATTACTGGTACAGGGACTCCTTCGGTTGAACCTATCCCTATCGTATGAATAATAATCCCCGCCTTTGATGCCTCTTCCGCATTTGAAACAGGATTATCCTCATGGTTTTCCCCATCAGTAATTATAATCATTGCTTTGCTTGTTCCTTCACCAGGACTGAATGATCTGATACCAAGACTGATTGCAGCACCTATTGAAGTACCCTGTTTTGGTACCATATCAGGACTAATTGTTGACAGAAACATCTTCGCTGATACATAATCTGTTGTAACGGGTATTTGAGTATAAGCATCACCAGCAAAGACAATTAGTCCAATTTTATCATTATCAAGGTTGTCAACAAGACGCGAAATTGCCTGTTTAGCACGTGTTAGCCGGTTAGGCTGGATATCTTCAGCAAGCATTGAGTTGCTTACATCCAGTGCAATTATTACTTCTACCCCCTGTTTCTTTACGTCTTCAAGCTTTGATCCGAATTGTGGTCTGGAAAGTAAAATAATTCCCGAGCAGAATGCAGCAATTTGCAATACAAACTTGATCAATGGTCGTATTTTAGATAATTCAGGTACAAGCTTGCTAACGAGATTAAGATCACCTAATTTCTGAAATGACCTTTTTTTTCTTAACTCATTTAAAATATATAGAAGAATCACTACAGGTAGCAGGAGCAACAAGTACAAATAATCTGGATTTGCAAATCTGAACAATTGCATACTAACTACTACTTTTATGTTAATGTTCTGAATATTGTGTTTCTTAATAAAATCTCCAGGGTTAGAAGACAAAAGGCAATAAGTGCAGGTATAAAATATTTCTCTTCCTTTCTGCTGAACTGCCTCACATCAATTTTTGACTTTTCAAGTTTGTCAATTTCATTATACACCTGAACTAGTTTATCATTATCTGTTGCCCTGAAATACTTCCCTCCTGTTGTTCCGGCAATCTCCTTTAAAATTGCTTCATCTATCTCTACCTGCATATCCTGGTATTGTATTCCATAAGGAGTTTGTACAGGATATGGAGCCACTCCCTGGGTACCAACGCCAATAGTATATACCCTTATTCCATAAGTTTTCGCGATACCTGCTGCTGTTGCAGGAGCAATTTCTCCCCTGTTATTAACTCCATCAGTCAGCAGAATAATTACTTTGCTTTTTGCTTCGGAGTCTTTTATTCTGTTAACTGCAGTTGCGAGGCCCATTCCTATTGCAGTTCCATCTTCAATCATCCCACTTTGTATTTCACGAAGAAGATTAATCAGAACTGCGTGATCAGTTGTAAGCGGGCATTGAGTAAAACTCTCGCCGCTAAAAACTACCAGTCCCATCCTGTCATATGGTCTTCCTGAAATAAACTCTGTTGCCACATTTTTAGACGCTTCAAGTCTGTCAGGTCTGAAATCACGAGCCAGCATACTTCCTGATATGTCAAGGGCCAGCACGATGTCAATTCCTTCTGTGGAAATATTCTGGAATTTGTCTGTAGCCTGGGGACGTGCCAGTACAATTATCAGAAGAGTGACAGCAAGAGTGCGAAAAGCAAAAAATATATGCCGCAGGTAATGCCGGAATGTAGTACCTGCTTCGGAGAATTGATTTAAGCCAGGCATTCTCAAAGATGCTGATGACTTCTGCTGTTTGAAAATATAAAAGGCTATCATTGCAGGTATAACTGCAAGGAGCAATAAAAAAAGTGGCTCAGCAAATGTTATTCTGCTCATATACTTCCCTCCCTTGCCTTATCTTTTTCAGTTGAATCCGTGACAATAACATCATTCTCTTTTGTAGATAGTATGAAATCCCATGAATTTTGAAAATGTGAATCATTCTCCAATGGTTCCGGATTGTACTTAGCGAATTTCACCAGATCGGCACCTGTAAGTATGGCTTTAAGTTGAGTATATGATGCATCTCTTTTAAAACCAGTCTTTACGAGTGCATCAAGTGTCTCAGCTGTAGTTAATTCAAGGGAAAATACTTTAAATCTGTTTTCGAGATATTGGCGCAATATTTCGGTCAGTTTTGTATAATAGTTTTTTAACTCACCCTTTTGCCAGAGCTGTTCTTCCTTTAGCTTTTCCAGTTCCCTGAATGCTATAATGTGTGCCGGATCAGGATTGGGTTCAGTTTCCATCTCTTCTTTTGTTTTCCGAAGTCT
>JGI20214J51088_10000543_pt1 | contig 26081 bp, 26 predicted proteins | sample WetSurMetagenome_FD_51088 | JGI IMG/M metagenome (IMG submission 51088) | reverse complement strand
AGGTCGAACAGCCAGACCGTGCGCGAACTCATGCGCACGCCCGCAAGCTGCAGGCTGCAAGCGGCCGCCGCGGAGAAGGCTTCGCCGGTCCGCAGACGTCGCCATGCGCCCGGAACGCCGCTTGGCGCTCGACCGCCATTGGCGAGCACGCAGGCGCTCGCTCGGCGCGGGCTCGCCCCCCTCGACGTGCAGCGCTGAAGACGCTTCGGGCGGGAATCAAAGACTCCGAATCATCGTGCAGCATCCGCAGGCGTCACGTTGATCCCGCCTCAATGCGACCGGATCATCGTCCCGAAGGGCTGGTCGGTCAGGATCTCGAGCAGCGTCGCGTGCGGCACGCGCCCGTCGATGATGTGTACCGCGTTGACGCCGCTCTTGGCCGCGTCCAGCGCGCCGGCGATCTTGGGCAGCATGCCGCCGCTGATCGTGCCGTCGGCGAACAACTCGTCGATCTCGCGTGCCGACAAGTTGGTCAGCAGTTGGCCCGCCTTGTCGAGCACGCCGGGCGTGTTTGTCAGCAGCATCAGCTTCTCGGCCCTCAATACGGTGGCGAGTTTGCCGGCCACGATGTCGGCGTTGATGTTGTAGCTTTCGCCAAGCTCGCCGAAGCCGATCGGGCTGATCACCGGGATGAATTGATCGTCCTGCAGCGCCTGCACGACGCTCGGATCGATCGCGGTGATCTCGCCGACCTGGCCGACGTCGTGCTCGATCGTCGGGTCGTCCTTGTCCACCATCTTCAGCTTGCGCGCGCGAATCATCGCGCCGTCGCGCCCCGTCAGCCCCACCGCCTTGCCGCCGGCGGCGTTGATCAGGCCGACAATGTCTTGCTGCACCTCGCCGCCGAGTACCCACTCGACGACCTCCATCGTCTCCTCGTCGGTGACGCGCATGCCCTGGATGAAGGTGCCCTTCTTGCCCAGCCGTGACAAGGCCTCGTCGATCTGCGGCCCGCCGCCGTGGACGACGATCGGGTTCATGCCGACGAGCTTGAGCAGCACGATGTCCTCGGCGAAGTCCTGCTGCAACGCCGGGTCCGTCATCGCGTTGCCGCCGTACTTGATGACCAGCGTCTTGCCGTGGTACTTGCGGATATACGGCAATGCCCGGGCCAGGATCTCGGCCTTCTCGCGCGGGGTGATATGGTCCAGGACCGTGTCGGCGGGGGTGTCCATCGGCGGCATCCGAAGCAACGCAAAGTAGGCCGCGATTGTAGGGAACGGGTCAGCGGCCGACCGCCCACCCGCGTTGAACGCGAACTGGAGCGCTCATGAAATCACTGCTCACCCTGGCCGCCGCGGCCACCGTCGCGATCAGCGCCCTCGCGCAGGCGCCCACCAGCACCGGCGAGGTGACGAAGATCGACGCGCCGCACGCACGCATCACGCTCAAGCACAAGGGCGTGAAGAACCTGGACATGCCGCCGATGACGCTGACCTTCCGTGTCGTCGACCCCAAGCTTCTGCAAGGGTTGGCGGTCGGCGATGAGGTGCGTTTCGCGGCGGACAAGATCGACGGCAGCTACACCGTCACGGCGATCAGCAAGGCGCGGTGAGCAGCGGCACGCGGCACCCCGCGCGCCTTCACTTCACGTCCATCGGCCAGTTGCGGACCTGCTGCCACGCCTGCTGCACCGACGGCGGCAGCTTGTCCATGTGGCCGACGAACAATGCCAGCGTCCAGATCTGCCGGTCGTTCAGCGTGCCCCTGAACGAAGGCATTCCGGTGAGCCGGATGCCGTGCTTGATCTTCCAGAACGACACCCCGTCCGGGTCGTCCTCGACACCATCGGTGGCCAACTGCGGCGGCTTCTGGTAAAGGCCCTTCGCGATCGGCGACGGCGACGCAGCACCGCGGGCGTCGCCATGGCAGACGGCGCAGTTGCGCGCGAAGAGGTCGACTCCTTCGAGCAGGTTCGAGTCGGTCAGCGCGACCGGGTTCGGCTCGTTGGGCGCCTCACGTCGCAGCGTCACATGCAGCGAGGTCTTGGCCATCCAGGTCTCGATCGGCCCCGGCGTCGCATCGGCGTTTGCAGGAATCAACCCGCTGTGCAGAAGCCCAAAGCCGGCCAGCGCCGCCACGACGAGCGTCAGTACGATGCCCGAGATCACACCCTTCAACATTGCTTCCCCTTGTGTCGTTCGTCGATTTCCGATCCGCGACGACGCCGCACCGGGCATAGGCCGGGGCCCGCCATGCGCGTCGATCCAGACTCGAGTGTTACGCCTGCGTGGCCTTGGTGGTCGAACGGGCGGTGACGGCTCGTGACCTCATATGTCACGCGGCGTCACCGATTGCGCGCTGCGCTAGAAGTGGATGCCGCGCATCATCTGCTGCAACGCCATCGCCTCGGCGCTGAGCTGCGGCCGTTCGCTCTTGTCGCCCTTCGCCGCGTCGCTGTCGGGAAACATCCTGAAGCTCGTGTTCATCACGATCTGCGCGATGCGTGGCGCCAACGCGTGCAGAAGTTCGCCGGCGACGCCCAGCCGCGTCGCGACGCGCACCGGTCGCGCGATGCAGGCCTGGACGACCATTTCGGCCGCCTGCTCCGGGCTCAGCGTCGGCACGTTGTTGTAGATCCGGGTCGGCGCGATCATCGGCGTGCGCACGAGCGGCATGTTGATCGTCGTGAACGTCACGCCCTGGTCGGCGAATTCGCTGCTCGCGCAGCGCGTCCAGGCGTCGAGCGCGGCCTTGCTCGCGACGTAGGCCGAGAAGCGCGGCGCGTTCGTCAGCACGCCGATCGAGCTGATGTTGACGACGTGGCCGCGATGCCTCGCCACCATGCCCGGCAGCAACCCCATCGTCACACGCAGGCAGCCGAAGTAGTTCAGCTGCATCGTGCGCTCGTAGTCGTGGAAGCGCTCGTAGCTGGACTCGATCGCGCGTCTGATCGAGCGACCCGCGTTGTTGATAAGGAAGTCGACGCCGCCGTGGGCCACGGTCACGGTCTTCACGAACTCGGCGCAGTCGGCCTCGTCGGCGATGTCGACACGGTAGCGGTGCACCTGCGGGTCCGGATTGCCGCGCGCCTGTGCATGCGCGGTGATCTGGCGCACCGCGTCGGCGAGCTTGTCCTCGTCGCGCGCGCAGATGATCGTCACCGCGCCGGCCTCGGCGAACCGGCACGCCGCCGCCAACCCGATGCCCGATGAGCCGCCAGTGACGAGCACGACCTTGCCGCCAACCGTGCCGCGCAGCGATCGGTCGATGAACAGGTCCGGGTCGAGATGGCGCTCCCAGTAGTCCCACAGCCGCCAGGCGTANTCCTTGAGGTTCGGGCAATCGATGCCGCTGCCCGCGAGCGCGACATCGGTCGCGCGACGGTCGAAGCGTGTCGGGTAGTTGACGAACGCGAGGATGTCGTCGGGCAGCCCCAGGTCCTTCATCACCGCGGCGCGCACGCGGCGAACCGGGGCCAGCGCCATCAGTCCCTTCTTCACGCCCTTCGGGATGAAGCCGAGCAGCGCCGCGTTGACGAAGACGTTCGTCTTCGGCGCGTGCGCGGCCCGGCCAAACAGGTCGAGAACGTCGCCCACGCGGTAGCCCTGCGGGTCGACGAGGTGGAAGCAGCGGCCGGCGAGTTCGCCCTTCGAATGGCTGATGTGGTCGAGCGCCGCGACCACGTAGTCCACTGGGACGATGTTGAGCCGCCCGCCTTCGAGCCCGATCGCCGGGAACCACGGCGGCAGGACCTGGCGCATGCGCTGGATCAGCTTGAAGAAGTAGTAAGGGCCGTCGATCTTGTCCATCTCGCCGGTCCGGCTATCGCCGACGACCACCGCCGGCCGGTACACCGTCCACGGAAGCCTGCATTCCGTGCGCACGATCTTCTCGCTCTCGTGCTTGGTCATGAAGTAAGGATGGTCCAGGCCTTCGGCCTCGTCGAACATGTCCTCGCGGAACACGCCTTCGTATAGGCCGGCGGCGGCGATGCTGCTCACATGGTGCAGGTGGCCGGCGCCGACGGCCTTCGCGAAATCGACCAGGTTGCGCGTGCCCTCGACGTTGACGCTCACCTGGCTCTGGACGTCGGCCGACAGATCGTAGACCGCGGCGAGGTGGTACACGGCGTCGATGCGGCCCTTCAGCGCCTTCAGGACCTCGACACCGACGCCGAGCTTCTTCGCCGTCAGGTCGCCCACGACAGGCACCGCGCGCGCCTTGCGCGCGCCGGCGAGACCCCAGAACGCGTAGAGCGCGCCGAGCTTGGCCTCGCTGCCGGCGCGGACGAGGAAATGCACCGTCGCGCCACGCCGCGCGAGCAAGGCCTTGACGAGTCGCTTGCCGATGAAACCGGTGGCGCCGGTGACGAAATATCGCATGGGTTGCTCCTTGCGGGCGGGTCGAACAGCGTTGTCGCCGCGCCAGCATAGAGCCGTCGCAACCCTTCTTTAGGCTGCGCACTCCACGGGTCAACCCTATATTCAGGCCCTCCCCACCGAAGAGCACGAACATGGTCAAGAAGCTGAAGAGCCTTTCCGAGAAGAAGTCGTCCGGTGCCGCCGCGCTGCTGGACAGCCAGATCGCCGGTGCAGTGAAGGACTCGGCGCAGCAGATCTGGCTCGCCGGCATGGGTGCCTTCGCGAAGGCACAGGCTGAGGGAGGCAAGGTCTTCGACGCGCTCGTCAAGGAGGGTCAGAGCCTGCAGAAGAAGACGCAGGGCCTCGCCGAGGAGAAGATCAGCGAGGTCAGCGGCCGGATGAGCGCGATGGCCGACACGGTCACGGCGCGCGCCGGACAGAACTGGGACAAGCTCGAAGCCATCTTCGAGGCCCGCACCGCAAAGGCGCTGGCCAAGCTCGGCGTGCCCACGGCCAAGGACGTGGCGGCGCTGAACCGGCGCGTCGACGCGCTCGCCGCGGCAATGGCCAGGCGGGACCGGAGCGCGAAGGCGCCGGGTGCGGCGGCGAAGAAGACCGCGGCCAAGGCTGCACCCGCGAAGAAGACACCGCTGCGCGGGGCGGCGCGCAAGCGCACTTCAGTCTGAGAGCCCCACAAGGGCCGCGCTGCAGCTACGACTGCAGGTAGCGCGCTTCCAGGTGCGCCTTGAAGTGCGCCGGATTCAGCGCCTCGCCGCTGGCCCTGACGGCCAGTTCGTCAGTAGTCCAGCGGCTGGCCTGACTCCAGATGTTGTCACGCAGCCATTCGAACACCGGCGCCAACTCGCCGGCGCCGATGCGCGCGTCCAGGTCCGGCAACGCCCGGCGCATCGCTGCGAACCACTGCGCCGCGTACATCGCGCCCAGCGAATAGCAGGGGAAATAGCCGAACAGGCCTTCGGACCAGTGCACGTCCTGCATAGCCCCGTCCTTGTAGTTACCGCGCGTGTCCACGCCCAGCAGCGCCATCATCTTCTCGTCCCACAAAGCGGGCACGTCGTCGGCCTCGACCCCGCCTTCGATCAGCGGCCGCTCGATCTCGTAGCGCAGGATGATGTGCGCCGGGTAGGTGACCTCGTCCGCGTCGACGCGGATCAAGCCCGGCTTCACGCGCGTGAGCAGCCGGTGCAGGTTCTGCGCCTCGAACGCCGGCTGCGCCCCGAACGCAGCCTGCACCAGCGGCGCGAGTCGGTACGCGAAGCCCGGGTGGCTGCCCAGCTGCATCTCGAAGCTCAGGCTCTGGCTCTCGTGCAGGGCCATCGAGCGCGCGTTCGCGACCGGCTGGCCGAGCAGATCGCGCGGCAGGTTCTGCTCGTAGCGCCCGTGCCCGGTCTCGTGGATCGTGCCCATCAGGCTACCGATGAAATCGTCGTCGCGGAAGCGCGTGGTCATGCGCACGTCTTCGGGTACGCCGCCGCAAAACGGATGCGTGCTCACGTCGAGCCGCCCGGCCTCGAAATCGAAGCCGAGCAGGCGCATCGCCTGCTCGCACAGCGCGCGCTGCGCCGCCACCGGAAATGGGCCGACCGGCGCGACCACCGTCTCGTGCGCCTGCTTCTCGCGAACCTGGCGGATCAGCCCGGGCAGCCACTGCCGCACTTGCCCGAAGACGCGGTCGACCTGCGCCGTGGTAAGCCCGGGCTCGTAGCGATCCATCAGCGCCTCGTAGCGAGACACGCCGAGCTGCTGCGACAGCCGCTCGGCCTCCTCGCGCGCCAGCGCCAGCACCTCCTTCAGGTTGGGCAGGAAGCCGGCCCAGTCGTTGGCCGGGCGCTGGCGGCGCCACGAGTGCTCGCAGCGCGAAGTCGCGATCTGCCGGCGCTGCACCAGCGACTCGGGCAGCGCGTTCGACGCCCGCCATTCGCGCCGGATCTCGCGCAGGTTGGCGCGCTGCAACTCGCTCAGCGGCTCCTGCTCGGCGCGTGCGAGCTGCTCCGGCAGCGCAGCGTCGGTGCGCATGCGGTGCAGCAATGTGGCCACCTCGGCCAGTGCAGCGGCGCGCGCTTCGTTGCCCTTGGGCGGCATGTTGGCGGCTTGGTCCCAGCCTGCCAGCGCCTGCAGGTGGCCGAAGCGGTGCATCCGGATCCAGGTCTCGGTCAGGTGATCGTAGGCGGGGGTCGTCATCGGCATCGGTGCGGATGTTGCGGGAAGGCCCGGATTGTGTCGCGGTCAGGGCTTGAACTGACCCGGGAACCACCACAGCAGCGCCGCCGTCATGGTGACGTAGCGCGCGAACTTGCCGACCGCCATGTAGGCCACGCAAGGCCAGAACGGCAGCTTCAGCCAGCCGGCGACGGCGCACAGTGGGTCGCCCACCACCGGCAGCCACGACAGCAGGCAGGCCACCGGCCCGAAGCGGCGCAGCCAGCCCAGCGCCCGCAGGTCGACGGGCTTGTGGTGGCTCAGGCGCTCGACCGCGACCTCAGTGCCGTAGCCCATCCACCAGCTGATCGCGCCGCCGATCGTGTTGCCGGCGGTCGCGACCACCATCGTCTGCCAGAACAGGTGCGGGTTCAGCTTGACGAGGCCGAACACCACCGGCTCGCTGCCCAGCGGCAGCAGCGTCGCCGAAACCAGTGCGACGATGAACACCGTGCTCAGGCCGAACTTCGGCAAGGCCAGAGCCGTCAGCAGCGACGCGAACCATTCTTCCATCGACCGAGATTATCGATGGCCGGTGCATCGCGGGCGTCGCTATACTTCTGCCTCCTTTTTCAGCAGCAGCCCCCTGACACCCATGAAGATCGGCGCGTTCGAGCTGCTGAATCCGCTGTTCGTCGCACCGATGGCCGGCGTCACGGACCGTCCGTTCCGCCAACTCTGCCGGAGGCTCGGCGCCGGCCACGCGGTGAGCGAGATGGTGACGAGCAGGCGCGAGCTCTGGACCTCACTGAAGACCTCGCGCCGCGCCGACCACACCGGCGAACCCGGCCCGATCGCGGTTCAGATCGCCGGCGTCGACCCGGCCGAGATGGCCGACGCCGCGCGCTACAACATCGACCGCGGCGCGCAGATCATCGACATCAACATGGGCTGCCCGGCGAAGAAGGTCTGCTCCACCTGGGCCGGCTCGGCGCTGATGCGCAACGAGGCACTCGCGATCGCGATCATCGACGCCGTGGTCGGTGCCTGCGCGCCGCGCGGCGTGCCGGTGACGCTGAAGATGCGAACCGGCTGGTGCGCCGCCGAGCGCAACGCGCTCGCGCTCGCGCGCGCCGCCGAAGCCGCCGGCATCGCGCTGCTCACCGTGCACGGGCGCACGCGCGAGCAGGGCTACCAGGGCGAGGCCGAGCACGATACGACGGCGGCGGTGAAGGCAGCGCTGCGCATCCCGGTGGTCGCCAACGGCGACATCGACTCGCCAGAGACCGCGCGCGCGGTGCTCGCACGTACCGGTGCCGACGCACTGATGATCGGTCGCGCCGCGCAGAGCCGACCCTGGATTTTCCGCGAGATCGCGCACTTCCTGGCCACCGGCGAGACGCTGCCTCCGCCGGCGACGCGCGACGTGCGCACCTGGCTCGTCGCGCATCTCCACGACCACTACGCGCTCTACGGCGAGCGCAGCGGCGTGCGCAGCGCGCGCAAGCACATCGGCTGGGCTGTGCGCGCGCTGCCTGGCGGCGAGGCCTTCCGCGCCGCGATGAATACGCTCGACGACGCCGATGCGCAGCTGCGCGCGGTAACTACGTTCTTCGACGCCCTGGCCGACCGCCACCCGGTGCTGCCGGCCGCCAACGACAGCCTCGTCCGACGCCAGGCATGAGCAAGAAGCACATTGACGAGTGCATCCGCACGACGCTGGAGCAGTACTTCAAGGACCTGCGCGGCACCGAGCCGCATGGCGTGCACGAGATGATCATCGCCGCCGTCGAGCGACCGCTGCTCGACGTCGTGATGAAGCACGCCGACGGCAACCAGAGCCGGGCCGCAGAATGGCTGGGAATCAACCGCAACACGCTGCGCCGCAAGCTGCTCGACCACAAGCTGATCAAATGACCACCGCACTGATTTCCGTCTCCGACAAGACCGGCATCGTCGACTTCGCACGCGCGCTGCACGGCCTGGGTGTCAAGCTGCTTTCCACCGGCGGCACAGCACGCCTGCTCGCCGACGCCGGCCTGCCGGTGACCGAGGTCGCCGAGGTGACCGGTTTCCCCGAGATGCTCGACGGCCGCGTCAAGACGCTGCACCCGCGCATCCACGGCGGCCTGCTCGCACGGCGTGACCTGCCCGAGCACATGGCCGCGCTCGCGCAGCACGGCATCGGCACGATCGACTTGCTGGTGGTGAACTTGTACCCGTTCGCGCAGGCGACCGCGCGCGCCGACTGCACGCTCGAGGACGCGATCGAGAACATCGACATCGGCGGCCCGGCGATGCTGCGCGCGGCGGCCAAGAACTGGGCCGACGTCACCGTGCTCATCGACCCGGCCGACTATGCCGGCGTGCTCGCCGAGCTGGCGCAGGGCAGCGTTGCACACGCCACCCGCTTCGCGCTCGCGCGCAAGGTCTACGCGCACACCGCCAGCTATGACGGCATGATCGCGAACTACCTGAGCGCGCTCGAACCCGGCGCCGAGAGCGCGCCCGGTACGGTGCCTACCCAAACCGCGTTCCCCGAGGTCTTCACGCTGCAGCTGACGAAAACGCAGGACCTGCGCTACGGCGAGAACCCGCACCAGGCGGCGGCGTTCTACCGCGACGCGAAGCCGGCGGTCGGCCTGCTCGCCGGGTGGACGCAGCTCCAGGGCAAGGAGCTCAGCTACAACAACATCGCCGACGCCGACGCGGCCTGGGAATGCGTGAAGAGCTTCGATGGTCCGGCCTGTGTGATTGTCAAGCACGCCAACCCCTGTGGCGTCGCGGTCGGCGCGACGCCGGCCCTGGCCTACGCGAAGGCATGGAAGACTGACCCAACCTCGGCCTTCGGTGGCATCCTGGCCTTCAACCGCCCGCTCGACGAGGCCACCGCGCGTGCTATCGGCGAGAACAAGCAGTTCGTCGAGGTGCTGATCGCGCCCGCGATCGAGCCCGCGGCACGCGCCCTCTTCGCCGCGAAGCAGAATGTGCGCCTGCTCGAGGTGCCGCTGAGCCAGGCGACGAACAGCCTCGACTTCAAGCGCGTCGGCGGCGGCCTGCTCGTGCAAACGCAGGACGCGAAGAACGTCGCGCTGTCCGAGCTGCGCGTGGTCACCAAGCTCGCGCCGACGCCGGCCCAGCTCGACGACCTGCTCTTCGCGTGGAAGGTCGCCAAGTTCGTGAAGAGCAACGCGATCGTTTTCTGCGCCGGCGGCATGACGCTGGGCGTCGGCGCTGGCCAGATGAGCCGCATCGACAGCGCACGCATCGCGAGCATCAAGGCGGCCCACGCCGGCCTGTCTCTGCAGGGCTCGGCGGTCGCCAGCGATGCGTTCTTCCCATTCCGCGACGGTTTGGACGTGGTCATCGACGCCGGCGCGAGCTGCGTCGTCCAGCCCGGCGGCTCGATGCGCGACGACGAGGTGATCGCCGCCGCCGACGAGCGCGGAATCGCGATGGTCTTCACCGGCACCCGGCATTTCCGCCATTGAGCGCGGCGTGTTGAAACTCCGGCGGCGAATCGAGGTCTACCCGCTTTTCTTCCCGGCCCCGACATGCTGCAAGCCCTGAAAGACCTCTTCGACCAGTTCGTCGCGCCCCGGCCCGACGCCGACCCCACCGAGATGCTGCAGCTCGCCAGTGCCGTCCTGCTGGTCGAGGTGATGCGCGCCGACGCGGTCTCGACGCCGGCCGAGCGCGCCGCAGTGCTCGCCGCGCTGCGCGAGCAGTTCGGCATCGACGCACCCGCGGCGGCCGCGCTGGTGGCGCGTGCCGAGGACACTGCGCGCCAGGCCAGCGACACCTTCGCCTTCACCTCGCGCATCAACGAGTCCTTCGACATGCCGCACAGGATCGCGCTCGTCGAGTCGCTGTGGCGAGTGGCCTACGCCGAAGGCGAGCTCGGCGCCGACGAGAACCACCTGTTGCGCAAGGTCGCCGATCTGCTCTACGTGCCACAGGGGGCCTACATCAACGCCAAGATGCGTGCGCGCGACGCCGTGGCGGGCAACAGCACGGCGATCGTCCGCCCGGCACCGGCCGCGGGCTGAGCACCGCACTGCGCCTGCATGCGCATCCTCGGCATAGACCCCGGTCTGCAACGAACGGGCTTTGGCGTCATCGAGGCCGAGGGGTCGAGTCTGGCTTACGTTGCCAGCGGCACGATCAGCACGCTCGAGGCACCCCGAGGCGACCTGCCGCTGCGCCTGAAAATCATCTTCGAAGGTGTGGCCGAGGTCGTGCAGCGCTACCGGCCCGACCACGCCTCGGCCGAGATCGTGTTCGTCAACGTCAACCCGCAGAGCACGCTGCTGCTCGGCCAGGCGCGCGGCGCGGCGCTCGCGGCGCTGGTCAGCGGCGGGCTGCCGGTGGCCGAGTACACCGCATTGCAGATGAAGAAGGCGATCGTCGGCCACGGGCTGGCAACCAAAGCTCAGGTGCAGGAGATGGTCAAGCGTCTGCTCGCGCTGCCCGCGCTGCCCGGCCGCGATGCCGCCGACGCACTCGGGCTGGCAATCTCGCATGCCCATGCCGGCGCGTCGTTTGCGGCGCTCGCGCAGGCAGCGCCGCTGCAAAGACGGCAACATGCGCAGTTCCGCAAAGGGCGGACCCTCTGACCACGCAGCACGAAAGGAAACCCGCATGACCCATCCCGTGAAGACCCAGTGGATCGAGATCGCCCCCGGTTTTGCCGGCTACCTGGCGCTACCGCCGGCCGGCCGCGGCCCCGGGCTGCTGCTGTTCCAGGAGATCTTCGGCGTGAACGCGCACATCCGCGCGGTCGCCGAGCAGTACGCGCTCGACGGCTTCGTCGTGCTCGCACCGGACGTCTTCTGGCGTCAGGCCCCCAAAGTCGACCTGGGCTACTCGGGCGATGACTACCAGCGCGCAATCCAGCTGATGCAGGGCTATGCCGCGCCAGACGCGCTCGCAGACATCGGCAGCGCCGCGGCGGCGCTGCGTGCGCGGCCCGAGATCGGCGGCGCCAAGGTCGGCGCCTTCGGCTACTGCATGGGTGGGCGACTTGCCTACCTGACAGCGGCCACCGCCGGCGTCGACGCCGCGGTCGCCTACTACGGCGGCGGCATCCACGGCCAGCTCGAACGCGCCGCGGCGGTGAAGTGCCCGATCCAGTTCCACTACGCCGGTCACGACGACAACATCCCGCCCGCGGCAGTGGACAGCGTGCGCAAGGCCTTCGCCGGCACGGCGGCCGAGTTCCACCTCTACCCGGACGCGCACCACGGCTTCAACTGCTGGGCGCGCGGTGCTTACCACGCGCCGAGCGCCGCGCTCGCGCACGGGCGCTCGCTCGCGTTCCTGGCGCAGCTGTTCTGACCCGCGTGGACGACGGCGCCGCGCGCGGCCACCACCTGGGCTCGCTGCTCGTGGGTCTGCAGTTCGCACTCATCGCCGTGCTGGTCGCGCTCGCAGCGCCCGCGGCCGCGCGCGCGCCGGCCGCGGCCTGGGCGCTGGCCAGCGCTGGTGGCCTGCTCGCGCTGTGGGCGCTGGGCAGCAACCGGCCCGGCAACTTCAACATCCACCCGAGCCCGCGCGCGGGTGGCCGACTCGTGCAGGGCGGCCCTTACCGCTGGATCCGGCATCCGATGTACAGCGCGATCCTCCTGTGCGGCCTGGCCTGCGCCTGGGTCGCAGCTTCGCCCTGGGCCTGGGCGGCCGAGGCTGTGACCGTGGCGGTGCTGACAGTCAAGGCCGGTCTCGAGGAGCGCTGGATGCTTGGCGCCCACCCCGGCTACGCGGCCTACCGTGCGCGCACGCGGCGCTTCGTGCCGTGGGTCTACTGAACGCGCGCCCCGGGCATGCGATAGTCACGGCCCCGCTCAGCGCCGACCTTCTCGCCGCGTGACCTCCCCTGCCACCGACGACCGCTTCCGCCCCCTGCCGCTGCGCCGGCGTCTGCTGATCGTGGGGCTCGCTCTGACCACCGCCATGGGCATCGTGCTGGCAATCGTGTACCAGCCCGGCCTCAAGCTCGTGCGCAAGCTGCCCGACGACGTCGCCGCCTGTCGCGACGGCCGCAGCACCGGCTGCGTCGGCGGCCAGATCGACGTCATCGCGCTGCCGCCGGCGGCGTCGGGCGCGGCGTCGCGCTGACGGCCCGGTCTGCGGCCATGAACAAGCCCGCGCGCGTGCTTTCGGTCATCGCGCCGATGACGCAGCTGAACACGCCCTACCCGTCGACCGCCTACCTGACCGGCTTCCTGCGCTCGCGTAGCGTGCACGCGGTGCAGGAGGACCTGGCACTCGCGCTCGCACTCGAGCTGCTGTCGCCGGCCGGGCTGGACGCGGTGCGCGCAGCCATAGCCGCCCAGCCCGCAGCCGCGCGCACGCCACGAGTCCGGGCCTTCGACGAACAGTTCGAACACTACGTGACGACGATCGCGCCCACGGTCGCCTTCCTGCAGGGGCGCGACCCGACGCTGGCGCACCGCATCGCCGGCCGCGCCTTCCTGCCCGAGGGGCCGCGCTTCGAGGCGCTGGCGGTCTACGTCGACGCCGACGGCGGCGACGCGCTGGCCTGGGCCTTCGGCGCGCTCGGCGTGCAGGACCGCGCGCGCCACCTGGCGACGCTGTACCTGAACGACATCGCCGACGTCGTGCGCGATGCGGTCGACGCGCGCTTCGAGTTCGTGCGCTACGCCGAAAGCCTGGCGCGCAGCCAGGCCAGCTTCGACGCCCTCGCCACCGCGCTGGCCGCGCCACCGAACTGGATCGACGCCCGCCTGCGCGCGCTCACCGAGGCGGCGCTGCAGAAGCACCGGCCCACGGTGGTGCTGGTTTCGGTGCCCTTCCCCGGCGCGGCCTACGCGGCCTTTCGCATCGCCCAGGCGGTGAAGGCGATCGATCCGGCGGTCGTCACCGTGCTCGGCGGCGGTTGGGTCAATACCGAGCTGCGCGAGCTCGCCGAGCCGCGCGTATTCGACTTCTTCGACCACGTGACGCTGGACGCCGGCGAGCGCCCGCTGCTCGCGCTGCTCGAGCACCTCGCCGGCCGGCGCGCGCAGTCCCGGCTCGTGCGCACCTTCGTGCGCGTCGCCGCCAATGGTGGGGGCGAGCCCGGCGTGCGCTACGTCAACCTCGCCGAGCCCGACCTGCCCTTCGCCGAGGTCGGCACGCCGACCTGGGACGGGCTGCCGCTGGAACGCTACCTCTCGCTGCTCGACATGCTCAACCCGATGCATCGGCTCTGGTCGGACGGGCGCTGGAACAAGCTCACGGTGGCGCACGGCTGCTACTGGAAGAAATGCAGCTTCTGCGACGTGAGCCTGGATTACATTGGCCGCTACGACGCGGCCAGCGCCGAGACGCTGGTCGACCGCATCGAGGCCGTTGTCGCCGAGACCGGGCAGACCGGCTTCCACTTCGTTGACGAGGCTGCGCCGCCTAAGTCGTTGAAGGCGCTTGCAGCCGAGCTGCAGCGGCGCCGCCGCGTGATCAGCTGGTGGGGCAACATCCGCTTCGAGAAGTCGTTCACCCCGGCGCTGTGCCGGCAGCTCGCCGACAGCGGCTGCATCGCGATCTCGGGCGGGCTCGAAGTCGCGTCGGACCGGCTGCTCACGCTGATGAACAAGGGCGTCTCGGTCGACCAGGTGGCGCGTGTGACGCACGCGTTCTCCATGGCTGGCATCCTGGTCCACGCTTACCTGATGTACGGCTTCCCGACCCAGACCGTGCAAGACACCGTGGACGCGCTCGAATACGTGCGCCAGCTCTTCGCCGCCGGCTGCATCCAGTCGGGCTTCTTCCATCGCTTCTCCTGCACCGTGCATTCGCCGGTCGGGTTGGACCCGGCGCGCTACGGCGTGACGCTGGAGCCGCTGCCGCCGGGCCGCTTCGCGAAGAACGACGTCGGCTTCCACGACCCTACCGGCGTCGACCATGACGCACTCGGGCGCGCGCTGAAGAAGGCGATCTACAACTATATGCACGGCATCGGCCTCGAGCACGACGTGCGCCAGTGGTTCGAGATGCCGGTGCCGAAGACGCGTGTCGCGAAGCACCGCATCGAACGTGCGCTCGCGTCGGACTAGCATCCGGGCGATGGCCCTGCCCCCGAACCGCAACTACGGCCGCCCGCTCGCCGGTTGGCGGCTGCGTCTGTACACGGTGATCTTCGAGGCCGACACGCGCGCCGGGCGCTGGTTCGACCTCGGGCTGATCGGCCTCATCTTGGCCAGCGTCGTCGTCGTCGTGCTCGACAGCATGGCTGGGGTTCACGCCGAGCACCGGGCGCTGCTAACCGCGCTCGAGTGGGGTTTCACGCTCGTGTTCACTGCCGAGTACCTGGCGCGGCTGGTCTGCGTACGCCATCCGCTGCGCTATGCACGCAGCCCGTTCGGCGTAATCGACCTGCTCGCCGTGCTGCCCACTTACCTGGCGGTGCTGGTGCCGGGGCTGCATTCGCTGATCGACGTGCGCGTGCTGCGCCTGCTGCGCCTGTTCCGGATCCTCAAGCTCGGCGCTTACCTGGCCGAGTACGGCGCGCTTGCGCACGCGCTCGCCGCATCGCGACGCAAGATTCTCGTTTTCATGTCCTTCGTGATGCTGGTCGTGCTCGTGATGGGCACGCTGATGTACGTCGTCGAAGGTCCGGCCAACGGCTATACCAGCATCCCGGTCGGCGTCTACTGGGCGATTACGACGATGACAACGGTCGGCTTCGGCGACATCACGCCCAGGACCGACCTCGGGCGTGCGATCGCCTCGCTGATGATGCTGCTCGGCTGGGGCACGCTGGCGGTGCCCACCGGCATCGTCAGCGCCGAGTTCACCGCGCGCCGGCTCGCGCACGAGCCGACCACGCGCACCTGCCCGGAGTGCCTGAGCGAAGGCCATACGCCGGGCGCACGCTTTTGCCGCGACTGCGGCGCGAAGCTGCCGCCCTGGCAGCACGAGGGCCCACCCGGCGGCTGACGGCGCCGGGATCAGCGCAACTCGGCCGCGATCCGCCCCACCAGGGCGAGCAGCGCCTCGTGCAGCTCGCGTGCGCGCGCTGCCAGCGACGCGGCGTCGGGCGCGGCGGGCAGATCGCGCTCGAAATCCAGCAGTTGCTGCGTCAACGCGCTGGCGCCCAGCGTCGAGCAAGCGCCACGCAGCGAATGGCAGCTCGCGCGCCACGACCCCGAACCGTCGGCCGGTGCGGCGGCCAGCAGCAGCGGCAAGCCCGAGCGGTAGGTGTCGACGAAGCGCGCCAGCAGCCGGGTCAGAGTCGGCCAGTCGCCGCCGACGTTGCGCAGCGCCAGCGCGAGGTCGAAGCCGTCGACCTCGGCCAGACGCTCGCCGAGCGGGCGGCGTCCTGGCGCCGCGACAGGCGACGCGGCCGCCGGCGCCGCGGCGCCGGGGGGCGCGTCGGCCGGCAACGGCAGCCAGCGCAGCAGCGTCGCGTAGAGCCGCTCGGGGTCGACCGGCTTGGCCAAGTGGTCGTTCATCCCCGATTCGAGGCAAGCGCGCCGATCCTCGCCGAACGCGTTGGCTGTCATCGCGACGATCGGCGTCGCGCGGCCGGCACGGGCGCGGATTTCGCGCGTCGCCGCGAGTCCGTCTAGCACCGGCATCTGGACGTCCATCAGCAGCAGCGCGTAGTCGCGCGACAGCGCGCGCTCGACCGCCGCGGCGCCGTCGTCCACGGTCTCGACGACGAGGCCGGCAGAGCGCAGCAACTCGCCGATCACCTCGCGGTTGATCGGGTTGTCCTCGGCGACCAGCACGCGTTGGCCAGCATGGCGCAGCAGCAGCTGCGCGCGCGCCTCGCCCGGCTCGGCCCAGGCCGCGGCATTGGCCGGTATCGACGGCTGGCGGCGCAGCACGCGCACGAGCGCGTCGTGCAGCGCCGACGCGGTAACCGGCTTGACGAGCACGGCATCGCAGTGCGTCGCACGCGCCTGCTGCCACATCGCCGGCTCGTTAAAGGCCGTCACCAGGACGCTCGGAGGCGTCCCTTCGCCGAGCACACGGCGCAGTTGCTGCAACGTCTCGATGCCGTCCCAGGGCTGCATGCGCCAGTCGACGACGATCGCGTCGTAGGGCCGGCCCTCGCGCATCCGGGCGCGCACGCGCTCGAGCGCGGCCACACCGTCGCCGAACGAATCGACTTGCAACCCGAGCAGCGCGAGCCGTTCGCCGAGCGCGGCGCGCGCCTCGGGCAGGTCGTCGACGAGCAGTGCGCTCAGGCCCTGCAGCGGGATCGGCGCCGCGTTCTCGCCGGCCTCGCGCGCACGGCCGAGCCAGACCTTGAACCAGAACGCGCTGCCCGTGCCGGGCTCGCTCTCGAACCCGACCTCGCCGCCCATCATTGCGGCGAGATGGCGCGTCAGCGCCAGCCCCAGGCCGGTGCCGCCGTGGCGGCGCGTCGTCGAGGTGTCGGCCTGCTCGAAGGCCTTGAAGAGCCGCGCCTGCTGCTCTGGCGCGATGCCGACGCCGGTGTCGCGTACCTCGAAGCGCACCTGCAGGCGCCGGCCGTCCTCGGCCAGCAGCTCGCCGCGCAGACGCACCCAGCCGCGTTCGGTGAACTTGACCGCGTTCGCGAGCAGGTTGATCAGCATCTGCGACAGCCGCGTCGGGTCGCCTCGCAATCGGTCGGGCAGGTGATCGGTGTCGAGCACCAGCTCGAGCCCCTTCTCGCGCGCGCGCTCGCTCACGAGCTCGAAACTGCGCGAGACAAGCTCGTCGAGCGAGAACTCGATCTCCTCCAGCGTCACCATCCCGGCCTCGATCTTCGACAGGTCGAGGATGTCGTTGATGATCTGCAGCAGATGCTTGGCAGCGTTGTCCACCTTGTGCAGCCGCTCGCGCTGCAACGCGTCCTGCAGGTCGCGCATCATCAGGTGCGTCAGACCGATGATCGCGTTCATCGGCGTGCGGATCTCGTGGCTCATGTTGGCGAGGAAGGCGCTCTTCGCCGCGTTCGCACTCTCGGCCGCGTCGGCGCGGCGCGCGAGCTCGCGCTGCATCTCGGCGATCTGCCGGTCGCGCGCGCGCCGCTCGCTGTGGTCGACCATCGTCGCCCGGTTGGCGATGAACGCGCCCGTCGCGCTGCGCAGCGTGTCAGCGCTGATCAGCACCGGCAGCAGACTGCCGTCCTTGCGCACGAACTCATAGTCGAGGTCGCGCGCGCGGCCACTGCGCTTGAACTCGGCGAGCCGCTCGCGAAACAGGGCACGGCCGTCGGAGGTGAGGAACTCGTCGATGCGGTGGCCAACGTATTCGTCGCGCGCGTAGCCGAGCATCGCAAGTTCGGTCTCGTTGACCGCGGTGATCCTGCCGTCGGCATCCAGCGAGTGGTAGCCGCAGGGTGCACGGTCGTAGAGGTCGGCGACCTCGGCCGCCTGGCGCGCGAGGCGGTGGTTCGCGGCCTCGAGCGCGGCAGTGCGCTCGGCAACGAGCTCCTCGAGCCGCTCGCGGTGCAGCGTCAACTCGTCGCGGCTGGCCTCGAGGTGGCGCGTCTTCTCGCGCACCTGGCGGCGCAGCAGCGCGTTGATCGCCAAGGCGCCCAGCAACAGCGCCGCGAGCGCCACCGAACCCCAGACCAGCCAGGGCGGAATCACGCTGCGCGTCGGCAGCCGGCCGGTCCAGCGTTCGAGCGCGTTGAAGTAGGGCGAGCCGGGCTCCGTCTTCCAGGCCAGCAGGTTGCGGTCGATCGCCTGAAGCAGATCGGCGTCGTGACCGCGCGCGGTGCCGTAGTACAGCGGCACCGGCTGGAACATGATCGGCGACGCGACGAGCTTGTAGCTTGGCGCGCGCAGGTCGCCGAAGAACTGGTTCGCAACCACCGCATCAGCCTGGCCCGCGGCGGCCATCTTGAAGCCGGCGTCGAGCGAGGTCACTGGCAGCATCTGCGCGCGCACGCCGAAGCCCAACAGCAGCTCGTCCAGGTAGGCCTGCTGCACCGAGCCGGCGAGCACGACGACGCGCTTGCCCTGCAAGTCGAGCACGGTTTCGATCTTCGCCCCGTCGCGGTGGTAGATCTCCGACCAGCTGTTCAACGCCGGAACTTGATTGAAGTCGTAGAGCTTCGCGCGCGCCTCGTTGCGGGCCATATCGGGCATCAGGTCGATGCGGCCGGCCTGCAGCGCATGCAGGCAGTCCTGCCAGTCGCAGCTCACCGCCTTCAGCGTCCAGCCTTCCTGGCGCGCGACGGCGGTCAGCAGGTCACCCAGGATGCCGCTGGGCTGACCGTCGGCGCCGAGCAGGATCTTGGGCTCGTTGGCGTAGACGCCGACGCGCACTTCGCGCGGCGCCGGCAGGGCCGGAAATGCCAGCAGCATCAGGATGGCTGCGATCCCGCCGCGCAAGGCACGCTGCCGGCGCAGCGTAGTAGCGGCCATGTCAAACAACGGCATGTCGTCGAATCGGGGCGACTCCAAACAAGAGCGCGACCACGATAACCGAGAACCCGGCCCCGGCACCTCTGGCTCCGCCCTAGATCCGCGCCGCGTGCCAGCGCAGGTGGTCTTCGACGAAGCTGGCGATGAACCAATAGCCGTGGTCGTAGCCGGCGTGGCGGCGCAGCGTCAGCGGCTGCGCCGCCGCGGCGCAGGCGGCCTCGAAGGCCTCGGGTAGTAGTTGCTCGGAGAGGAACCGGTCCGCCAGGCCCTGGTCGACCAGGATGCCTGCCGGGTAGGGCGTGCGCGCGGCGCGCATCAGCTCGCTCGCGTCGTGCGCGGCCCAGGCCTCGCGCTCAGGTCCGAGGTAGCGGCTGAACGCCTTTTCGCCCCAAGGGCAGCGCAACGGCGCGGCGATCGGCGCGAAGGCCGAGAGGGTGCGCCAGACACCCGGGTGACGCAGCGCGAGTGTGAGCGCGCCGTGGCCGCCCATCGAATGGCCGAACAGGCCAATGCGTGCCGGATCCGCGCCGAAGTGCTCGACGACCAGCGCGCGCAACTCGTCGACGACGTAGCTCTCCATACGGAAATGCCTTGCCCAGGGTGCGGCCGTGGCGTCGAGGTAGAAGCCGGCGCCCGCGCCGAAGTCCCAGTCGTCGGATTCGCCGGCGCTGCCGAATTCGTCCAGCTCGCCTTTCAGCCCGGTGCGGCGCGGGCTGGTGTCGGGCGCGACCAGCATCAGCCCGAGNTCGGCGGCGACGCGCTGCGCGCCGGCCTTGACCGGGAAGGTCTCCTCGGTGCAGGTAAGCCCGGCCAGGTAGAACAGCGTGGCCCTGANGACCGGCGGCTTGAACACCGCAAACTGCATGGGCAGCCCGACCGTGCCCGAGGCATGACGATAGAAGCCCTGCACGCCACCGAAGCAGGCGTGCTCGGAGATCACGTCGAGCTTCAAAAGACGACCACCGAGCGGATGGATTCTCCGCGTTTCATTAACTCGAAGCCTTCGTTGATGTCCTCGAGCTTGAGCCGGTGCGTGATGAGCTCGTCGATGCGGATCTTGCCGTCCATGTACCAGTCGACGATCTTCGGCACGTCGGTGCGGCCGCGCGCGCCGCCGAAGGCCGAGCCCATCCAGATGCGGCCGGTGACGAGCTGGAACGGGCGCGTGCTGATCTCGCGCCCGCTCTCGGCGACGCCGATGATCACGCTCTTGCCCCAGCCGCGGTGGCAGCATTCGAGCGCCTGACGCATCGTCGTCGTGTTGCCGATGCACTCGAAGCTGTAGTCGGCGCCGCCGCCGGTGAGCTGCACCAGATGGTCGACCAGGTTCTCGTGCTCCAAAGGGTTCACGAAATGCGTCATCCCGAAGGCGCGAGCCATGGCCTCGCGCGCCGGATTGATGTCTACGCCGATGATCTTGTCTGCGCCGACCATCTTCGCGCCCTGGATCACGTTCAGCCCGATGCCACCGAGGCCGAAGACGACGACGTTCGCGCCCGCCTCGACCTGGGCCGTGAACAGCACCGCGCCGACGCCGGTGGTGACGCCGCAGCCGATGTAGCAGACGGTGTCGAAGGGCGCATCTTCGCGGATCTTCGCGAGTGCGATCTCGGGCACGACGATGTGGTTGGCGAAGGTGCTCGTGCCCATGTAGTGAAAGACCGGCTTGCCGGCGATGCTGAAGCGGCTGCTCCGGTCGGGCATCAGCCCCTTGCCCTGCGTCGCGCGGATCGCGGTGCACAGGTTGGTCTTGCGCGACAGGCAGCTCTTGCACTGCCGGCACTCGGGCGTGTAGAGCGGGATCACGTGATCGCCCGGCTTCAGGCTCGCGACTCCGGCGCCGACCTCGAGCACGATGCCCGCGCCTTCGTGGCCGAGGATGCTCGGGAACAGGCCCTCGCTGTCGGCGCCCGACAAGGTGTACCAGTCGGTGTGGCAAATGCCGGTGGCCTTGACCTCGACCAGCACCTCGCCGGTCTTCGGGCCTTGCAGGTCCACGGTCTCGATCGTCAACGGGGCGTTGGCCTGCCAGGCCACGGCGGCGCGGGTCTTCATGGTGTGGGGCTCCGTGCGGGAGATGCACGCGACCTTACACCAGCCCCCCGGCAAGGCGGCGCGAGGCCCGTCCGGCGACCGGCCCCGGGTAACTTCGCTCTTGCCCGGCGGGCAGCGGATTTCTATGCTCTCTCGCGGGACAGGAGGCGCTTGCGGACGTTCCGTCACGAGCCTGCAGACAGAAGATTCAAACGAGGAGCAAACGATGATTTCGATGAAATGGTTCGGCGCCGGCGTCGTCGCCACGCTTGCAACGCATGCCACTCTCGCCGCGACGCTGCCCGGTACCCTGGTCACCGCGCAGTGGCTGCAAGACCATCGACAGGAAGTCACCGTCGTCGACATCCGCGACGACATGAAGACTTTCAGCGCGGAGCCCAAATTCGAAGTCGACAAGAAGACGGGCAAGAAGACGCTGATTGAAACCGGCGGCCACATCGCAGGTGCGATCCCGGTCGAGTTCGGCAAGATCCGCCAGGAGCGAGTCGTCAACGGCATCAAGATCAAGGCGCAGCTCCCGACCCGCGAGTACTTCCAGAAGGTCATGGACGACTTCGGCCTGAACAAGGCGACCAAGCCGCTGGTGATCGTCGCCACGGGTGAGTCCGTCGACTCGATGGACATGGCCGCGCGCCTGTACTTCCAGTTGCGCTATTTCGGCGAGCCGCGCTCCAACATGGCGATCCTCAACGGCGGCGTCAATGCCTGGCTGCAGGCCGGCTATCCGGTGAGCACCGACAAGGCCGCCGCAGCAAAGGGCGACTGGGTCGCGGCCGGGGAAGACACGAGCATTCTCGCGTCGATGGAACAGGTCAAGGAGGCGCTGCACAGCGGCTCGGAGCAGTTCGTCGATGCGCGCCCGACGGCGCAGTTCCTGAGCATCGTGAAGGCCCCGGTCGACAAGGCGGCAGGCCACCTGGCGGGGGCGCGTTCGTTCCCGACCGACGCGATCGTCAAGCCCGTGGGTGCGGCGCGCGAGTACATGACCGCCGACGAGTACAAGAAGATCTACGCGCAGCTGAACATCAACCCGAGCGCGCCTACCGTCGCCTACTGCAACACCGGTCACCTGGCCTCGGGCGCCTGGTTCGTCTCCAACGAGATCCTGGGAAACAAGAACACCCGGCTCTACGCGGGCTCGATGACCGAGTGGACCAACCTGGACAATCCGACGGTCGGTCAGTAGCCATAGGCCTTTGGGCGGCCAGGCCGCCCGCTCAGGGCGCCTGGTTGGACCCAGGCGCCCTTTCCGCGTCGACGGAGCCCTCCCCCGCTACAGCATCACCGCCAGCCGCTCGAGGATCAGCACCGCGAAGAAGCCGAGCGCGGCAATCACGGCCCACTTGACGATGACGATGCCGCGCCGGCGCCAGACGGGCTGGCGAGTGCCGATGTAGAGCGCGAAGCACAGCAGCCCGGCCACCAGCAGCAGGCCGAAGACGAGACGGAAGATCAGCATGCGCCGGGGCGGCAGGCCGGCGTCACCAGGCCGGCGCGAGCTCGGCGAAGCCGCGAGGAGCGTCGGCCTCGCGCTCGAAGCTCACGATCTCGTACGCACTCGCGTCGGCGAGCAGCTTGCGCAGCAGCCGGTTGTTCAGCGCGTGGCCGCCCTTGAACGCGGTGTAGGCGGCGAGCAGTGGCTTGCCCGCGACCTGCATGTCGCCGATCGCGTCCAGGATCTTGTGCTTGACGAACTCGTCGTCGTAGCGCAGGCCGTCGGCGTTGAGCACGCGGTAGTCGTCGACGACGATGACGTTGTCCATGCTGCCGCCCAGGCCGAGGCCGCGCGCACGCATCAGCTCGACGTCCTTCGTGAAGCCGAAGGTGCGCGCGCGCGCGATGTCGCGCTTGTACTGGCCGCTGGCGAAGTCGAACTCGACGCGCTGGCCGGTCGCGTCCAGCGCCGGGTGCTTGAACTCGATCTCGAAGCTGAGCTTGTAGCCGTGGTAGGGCTCGAGCCGCGCCCACTTCAGCGTCGGCCCCTCGCCCTCGCGCAGCTCGACCGCCGTTTTCACGCGCAGGAAGCGCTTGGGCGCCTTCTGCAGCTCGATGCCGGCGCTCTGCAGCAGGAAGACGAAGCTCGCCGCGCTGCCGTCGAGGATGGGCACCTCCTCGGCGGTGATGTCGATGTACAGGTTGTCCAGGCCGAGCCCGGCACAGGCCGAGAGCAGGTGCTCGATCGTCTGCACCTTGGGCGCGCCGGGGTCGCCTCCCGGGCTGATAGTGGTGGCCATGCGCGTGTCGCTCACGGTCTCGGGCGAGACCGGGATCTCCACCGGCACCGGCAGGTCGATGCGGCGGAACACGATTCCGGTGTCCGGCGGCGCCGGCCGCAGTGTCAGTTCGACGCGCTGGCCGCTGTGCACGCCGACGCCGACCGAACGTGTCAGGGACTTGATCGTGCGTTGCTGGATCATGGGCCGCGATTGTCGGGCAAACCCGTAGGCCGCGCTCCCCAACCTTCCAACGCGCGGCGCCGCCGCGCGTTGCCCCCGCCTCAGCGGCGCACCTCGGCCTCGCCGTCTGCGCGAGCAGTGCCATCGACTGCTTGCGGATCAGCACTCCCTTGGCGGTCGCTGCCCATCGAGTACTCGACGTCGCGCCGGCGCGTGTCGACGGGCGCGTCGGGGTCGGTCGATTCGAGGATGTCCTTGTCCTCACGCGTGATCAGGTGGTCGAATCGATCAGCAGCTGCGTCGGGCAATCGTCCTCGGTGTCACTGCGGAACAGCCATTGGCAGAGCTGGGTGTGGCTGTCGTCGATGCGCGTGAACGCATTAATGATCACGTGGCGCACGCCAATGGGGTAATCGATGTCGAGCCGGCGGCTGAACGACAGGTAGTAGGCATCGCGAATCAGCCGTTGCGTGATCGGCTCGGTCGTGCCGCTGACGCGGTGGTAGGTCGGCGGGTTGGCCGCATCGATCAAGGTCTCGGCATGGAAGCCGCCGTCCGTCTCGACCAGCTCGTAGCGGCACGGCCAGAGCTGCGCGGCGGCGCCGAAGCCGGCGCGGTGGAAGAAGCCAAAGTGTCTGTTGTCGAAACTGTTTTTCAGCTTGCGCGGCGGGCTCGTCGACCAGCGCTCGTGCAACTGGAAGATCGTGCGTCAGCCGGGGGCGTCGTAGGTCCGGCCGCGGTAGTCGCATTCGAGCGCGCCGTTGACACAGCGGCCGCGACTCAGCGTCGCGCGCGGTGGCAGAAGCGGTCCTTCAGCGCCGCGGGCTCACCGCTGGCGTCGAGGAACAGCACGATGTCGTCACCCATCAGCGTGAAGGGCCGGGGCTGGCCGCCCCGCGGTATCGACAGCGGCTTCACGGTGAGCCAGAACTTGCGCAAGACAGGCTGACGCGTGGTGAGCACGGGGCACCTCGTGCTCTCGAAGGAGGAATCTGCCACGCGCGTTGCGCGGCGCTTCAAGAGCAACTTGCGGCTGCCGGTGCGGCGCACCAACGCAGTGAATGCTTGTACTCTCTGGCGCCAGCCTAGTAGGACGCGCGCCAGCGCGTCACGAGAGCAGCCGCGCAAGGCCGTAGCCCAGGCCGGCCAGCAGCGCCGCGCCGCCGGCCAGGATCGCGTACGCGCCGCGCGTCATACGGGCGATGGCCTTCTTGATCGCGGCGCGGTCGTTGACGTTGGGAAAGGGCGTGTCCGGCACCGGCAGGCCGAGAAAGCCGCACAGCGGCTGCCAGCCCTGGTCTGCCGAGAACACCAGCAGCCGCTCGGGCGGTACCGCGGCGCGCACCTCGGCGATGTGCTGCTCGTAGTGCTCCACGGCGCGGGCGCGCGCGCTCATGCTGCCGGCGTGCGAGCGCTGCCAGACCAGCGCGTGCGACATCTCGCCGAACTTGCGGCCGAAGGGGGTCACCCACTGGAGCAGCTTGAACTGCCACATCGTCTCGGTGAAGTAGATCGTGTCGACGGTACTCTCGTACCAGGCCTCGGCGCCCTGCGGGTGCAAGGTGAGCAGCACCTTGGCGTCGGGGTAGGCCGAAGCCANCTCGCGCCACACGCAGCAGGCCGGGTTGTCCAGCGCCGCGGTGTACCGGCCGAAGACCTGCTCCCAGTCGTGCTGCGTTCCCGGTGCCGAGCGCGCGACGCCGAGCCAGAAGTCCAGGTGCGAAGCGTTGGCCCGATTGCCAAGCACTTCGTGCATGTGGTAGCACGGCAGGCCGAGCTGGTTCAGCGCGGTATAGGTCGACATCGTGCCGGTGCGGCCGAAACCGGCCCCGATGATCCTCAGCGTCATGTTCGTGTCCTCGCTGCGTGTTGGCGCCAGGGCCCGCACGCTAACAGCGTTCGCGCGCGCGCGCGCACAGAATGCAGGTCCCCGCAGGAGCCCGCCGATGTCGATTCACCATTACGCCGTGCGCGGCGCACGCGAGCACGTGCTCGGCGCAATCCTGCGGCTGACGCTGCAGACGCTGCTCAAGCCGGTGCTCTCGCCGTGCGCGCCCATCCGCTGGCAGCGCCGCTGGCTCGCCGCCCTGGCGCACCTGAACTGGGTGCCGCGCGGCGTCCGCTTCGAGCCGGCCCGCGCGGGCAGCGTCGTGGGTGAGTGGGTACGCGCCCGCAGCGGCGCGTCGCGGCCGGGCACCCTGCTCTACCTCCACGGTGGCGCCTACTGCGTGGGCTCATCGATCACGCACCGCGCGATCACCGCCCGGCTGGCACTGCGCACCGGGCTCGCGGTCTTCGCGCTCGACTACCGACTCGCGCCCGAACACCGCTTCCCGGCCGCTCGCGACGACGCGCTCGCCGCCTTCCACGCGCTGCACACCGCCGGCCCGGTGGTCGTGGCCGGCGACTCGGCCGGCGGCGGCCTGGCGCTCGCGCTCGCACTCGCGCTGCGCGATGCCGGTGGGCCGCAGCCCGCGGCGCTGCTGCTGCTCTCGCCCTGGGCCGACATGAGCCCCGGCGGCGCGCCCGCGAAGCCGCCCAGGGGCGAGGCCATGCTGAGCCGCGCCTGGGCCGAGGCCTGCGCCGAGCTCTACCTGGGCCGCACGGCGGCGGATGCACCTGGCGCGTCGCCGCTCAAGGCCGATCTGCGCGGCCTGCCGCCGACGCTGGTGCAGGCCGGCACCGACGAGATGCTGCACGGCCAGGCACTGGCGTTGCACGCTGCGCTGGACGCCGCCCTCGTGCCGGTGCGCTGCGAGATCACGCTGCACCGCTGGCACGTGTTCCAGATGCACGGCGGGCTGCTGCCGAGCGCTGACGCG
>JGI20214J51088_10000541_pt1 | contig 26172 bp, 23 predicted proteins | sample WetSurMetagenome_FD_51088 | JGI IMG/M metagenome (IMG submission 51088) | reverse complement strand
GCCAGGAGGGGCACCACCGTGATGGCAACGAGCAGGCTGGCCAGCAGCGCGAAGCTGACCGCCAGCGCCTGGTCGCGGAAGAGCTGGCTGGCGACGCCTTCGAGGTAGACGACCGGGAAGAACACGACGATGGTGGTGAGCGTGCTGGCCACGATTGCGCCGCCGACCTCGGTCGTCCCGCTGAGGGCGGCCTGCATCGCCGTCTCCCCCGCGGTGCGCCGCCTGGATATCGCCTCGATCACGACGATGGAGTTGTCGACGAGCATCCCGGTGCCGAGGGCGAGACCGCCCAGGGACATGATGTTGAGCGTCACGCCGGAGATGCTGAGGGCGAAGAGCGCGATCGCGAGGCTGAGGGGGATCGAGATGCCCATTATGAGAGGGCTTTTCCATTCCCTGAGGAACGCGAAAAGGATGGCGAATGCGAGGAAGGCCCCCAGGTAGAGGGCGTCCAGGACGCCGCCGACGGCCTCCTCGATGAACCCCGCATCGTTCTGCAGGACTTCGAGGGAGATGGAGGGATACTGCCCGCGCAGCTCGTCCAGGANCTCGATCACCCCTCCNGCGGTGGATACCGTGTTGCCGTCCGNGGTCTTCCGCACTCTGAGAATGATGCAGCGCTCNCCGTCGCAGAGGGCNACCTGNGTCGGGCGCCTCTCCTCCAGCGAGATGTCCGCAACCGAGGAGAGCCTGATGGGTGTCGCGCCGGCAAAACCGACGACCGTGCNGCCCACGTCTTCGAGCGTGGTGAAGCTNCCCTCGAGGGACAGGAAGAACTCCCTGTCCCCCTCCCTGACCAGCCCGCCCGAGAGGGTCGCGTTGGCCGCGGAGAGGGCGGCNGCNACCTCGTCGGGCATGAGCCCCTGCTCCTCGACCGCGCCTTCCCTCAGCCTGATGGCCACNACGGGATCGGCCCCGCCCACGATCTCGCAGGCTGCCACGCCGTCCACCTGTTCGATGCGGGTGCTGACGACGCGCCTGGCGAAGTCGGTGGTCTCTATCCAGTCGGACCCTCCGCGCACGAGNACTTCCATGAAGGGGCGGCGCGACGGGTCGTAGTCGACCAGGACGGGCCTTCCGGCNGCATCCGGGAGCGACCACGAGGCGATGTCGAGCTTCTCGCGCACCTCGAGGCGCACGAAGTCCATGTCCGAGCCCCAGTCGAACTCGAGGGTNACGCGGCTCCTGTCCCCGTAGGACATCGAGGTGTAGCTGCGCANCCCCCGGACGCTCGCGAGAGCGTCTTCGAGAGGGTCGGTGACGAGCCTCTCCACCTCGAAGGGGCTTGATGACGGATACGTGGTCTCCACGGTCAGGCGCGGGTACTCGATGGAGGGCAGGAGGTCCACGGGCATCCTCAGCGCCGAGGTTCCGCCGAGGAGCATGGCGACNAGGCAGAGCACGAGCACCGCAACGGGGCGGGCCAACGCGGTCCGGGTGAGCTTCATGCTCCTCTCCTGGAGTGGGCTGTCATGTCGGAGGGTGCCGGGGTCAGCTCTTCTTCGATCCAGTCAGGACCGAGTAGAGGATTGCGATACCGGCGCACACNCCGCCTGCCACGAGGGCCCAGGCGGCGTTGTCGCCGAACACCCCTGCCAGCAGGAAGATCGCCGCGAGTATCCCGAACAGGGTGTCGAATACGACGAGCTTCGCCTTCCGCCCCACCGGGTACTCGGCGGCGACGACCTTGCCGGTGAATCCGTTCATGAGCATCCGGTAGGTCTTCCCTCCCCATGCGTACTCGAGCTCCCACATCGGGAGGTAGACGAGGTCGACGCCCTCGACCGTCACGACCGTGTCGCAGTCGGTTATCCGGTCGGCCTTCGACTTCGCCATGCCGTCATGCTTCGAGATGATGTCGTTCCGGCCGGTCTGCTCGGCGCGGTCCGAGGTTATCTGGCCGTTCACGATCTTCATCCCGGCTTCGTTGACCTTGTCGACCTGGAAGGGCTCGCGGCCTTCGAGTATGCTGGTGTTGGGCGTGCTTCCCGAGCCCGCGCCGAAACCGAGGGCGAACTTGCGCCAGTCCGGGAAGATGCATCGGCTGCCGGGCTTGAGCAGGTCGAGGCCCCAGTACTCGGCGGAGTTCTCACGGGCGTATACCGGCCAGGTGTAGGTCTCGGAAAAATCGCCCTGGACGGGTTCCCACCACTCGATGGTCTTCTTGGCGCTGCCGGTGCCCTCTTCGCGGGTGCGACGCTTCTGGCCCCTCCACATCGTCTTCGCCCGGGTGCGGACAATCCAGTAGGGCAGCACCACGCCGTGGATGTTCTGCCAGCTTGCGTCATTCGCGAGATCGCGCGCCTTGTGGAAGCCCTTGCCGAGCCAGTCCCTGGCAGCGGCCACGGCCGCGTTCTCGGACAGCCTGGGCGGGAGGAGGAAGCTCGACTCGATCTTCACGATGTTGTCGTATCCCGCGAGCATGGTGGTCGTTCCGCAATGCGCGCAGGTGAGCACCGCCTCGCCTTCGAGGTAATCGTGCGGAGCTCCGCAGTTCTGGCAGTTCAGGGTCTTCACCTGTGTCGTCACGGGCTCGGCCATGGGTGCTCCCCCTCCTGAAGACGGCGCCCGGGTTGGGCCGGTGCGCCGGATCGAGACACCGACTGACTGCTATTCTAAGCCAAGTATCGGTCTTGGCACAGGACGGCGCCAGGATGCGGCAAGGGCCCGGCCGGAGCCGGGCCCTCCATCCCGCTGAGCCCCCTGGGCTCCTAGAAGTTCATCCTCCAGTTGACTGTCACGTCGGTGTACCCGTCGGGGGAGTCGGCCTCGTACATGTAGTTGCGCAGACCGAGCTGGAGCACGTTGTTGCTGCCCATGTGAAGGTTCACGCAGCCGTCGACGGCGCCGTAGTTGTCCTCGGGATCGGCGGCGCCCTCTGCCAGCTGGGTCGCGGGGCTGATCTGCTCGTAGCGGAGCATCGGGGTGATGCCCGTGATCATCGCGCCTTCGAGGTCGAAGGTGGCGCCGAGGGCCGCGGTCATGACGCTGGCGCCCGTCTTCTCCATGCCTTCGATGTCGCCGTCGGCATAGCCCAGCATGAGGTACTCGCCCGTGAAGTGCAGCTCGGCGGTCTCGGAGATCGGATAGTCGATGATGCCGTAGGCGTCGAATGCCGTGGAGCTGAAGGTGTCGTCGGCTTCCGATGTGGTGCTGTCATCGGCGGCATAGACCCCCATGCCGAGGCCGATCGTCACCCAGTCTACGGGTGTGGCCTCGCCGTGGATCGTGAACTGCTTGTTGCTGTCGTTCTCGGCGTTCTCGACCACCCCGTTGGTGTAGGCGAGGTCGAGGGTGACCATGTCGAAGGTGCCGATGAGCATGGCGCCCATGTCCCTCTTGCCGTACTTGCCGAAGAGGCCGTAGCTGGTGTAGAGCGGGCGGCTGGGGAACAGCATGGCCGTGGTGGATTCCATCTCGCCCCAGCCGATGTTCCTGCGGAACTGCCCGCCGCGGATCGTCAGGTCCTCGACCGGAGCGAGGTTCAGGTATGCGTCCTTGAGGTCTGCATAGCCTTCGCCGGCGGCGTTCATCTGGAGCTCGGCCCTGGCGGAGAGCATGTCGTTGAGGGTGGGCTCCCAGGCGACATCCGCGCTCGTGCAGAACGCCATGTCGGGACTGATGTCCTCCTGCCCGAAGATATCGAAGCGGAAGATACCATAGCCCTTGAACTTCCAGAGCTCGGCACCGTTCGTGGAGAACTCCCCGGTCGCGAATGCGGCCACAGTGAACACCGTGACGAGCAGCAAAGCAATCTTCATCTGCATACCCTCCATGTGTGTGCCGGAGAGATGCCGGACGGCAGCCTCCCCTGGCACAATATTAGGCGGGTATGAGGACCGGGCAAGCAAGGAGGCGCCTGTGAGCCCCGACCAGCTCTTCGCGATCTTCGCCCTTCTGCTGGGCATGTGCATAGGCAGCTTCCTCAACGTCGTGGCCATAAGGATCCCCGCGGGCGGTTCCATAGTCTCCCCTCCGAGCGCCTGCCCGGCATGCGGATCGGCCATCCGGTGGCACGACAACATCCCGGTGCTGGGGTACCTCCTGCTGGGGGCGAAGTGCAGGAGCTGCGGAGGCCGGATCTCGTGGCGGTATCCTGCGTGCGAGGCGGCCACGGGTCTGCTCTTCCTGGGGATCGCCCTGAAGACCGGCTTCTCCGCCGCTTTCGTTCCCGACGCCATCCTCGTGTCCCTGCTCATGGTGACCGTGCGGACCGACCTCGAGCACTGGATCGTGCTCGACGAGATCAGCCTCGGCGGGACTGTCGCCGGCCTGCTGATCTCCCTCGTCCCGGGAGGCCTGGAGCCGCTCGGTTCCCTGGGTGCCTCCGCGGGCGCCTTCCTGCTCTTCCTTCTCATACGGCAGGCAAGCCTCCTGGCGCTGCGCAGGAAGCCAGGCTACGTCGTGCCTCCCGAGGGCTGCGAAGATGACGGGGAGGGCTTCACGGGCGGCATGGGCTGGGGGGACATCAAGCTGGCTGCCTGCATCGGCGCCTTTCTCGGACCCGCGTCCACGATCGTCGCCCTCTTCCTCGCCTTCGGCTCGGGAGCCGTGACGGGGCTGGTGCTGATGGCCTTCGGACGGAGCAGGCGCGTCCCGATACCGTTCGGCCCGTTCATGGCGGCCGGAGCCATGGCCGCGGTGTTCGCCGGGGAGGCCCTCTTCCGGGCATATGCCGACGCGCGGTGGCCGTGACGGGGTCGTCGGACCCCTATTCCATCGACAACCGGGAATCCCTGACCCGGAAGCGCAACTCCGCCAAGGTGCTGGTGGAGCTCGGCGGGAGGGTGCTGTTCACGCTGAACCGGGATGCGCACGGCGACTTCCTGCTGCTCCCGGGGGGAGGCCAGAGGTTCGGGGAGACTCTTGCCGAGGCGGCTGCAAGGGAGACCCTGGAGGAGACGGGCTGGCTCGTGGAGCCGGGGCGCCTTCTCCTCGTGAGGGAGTACATCGGTGCCCTGCACGAGTTCAGGGACGAGGACGGAGACGTTCACCAGACGGAGTTCGTCTTCGGCTCGGTCCCGGTGGAGCACCGCCCGCTCGAGGCCTCGGAGAGAGACGCCTGGCAGACGGGAAGCGCCTGGCTGGACCCCGTGGAGGCGGCGCGGGCGAGAATCTACCCGTCGATCCTGGGGAGGATCCTGGGCAGCCTGCTGGACGGGAGCTACGACGGTCCGGTGTACCTCGGGGACGTCAACTGAGGCTCGGCCGAGCAGGCTCCGGATATCGCCGACCCTCTCCATGGGGCCGATGGCCCTCTCCGGGCGCTACTTGTAGAGCATGACCACCGAGTACAGGTCCGGCGCGCAGAGCGCTCCCCTGTCCCCGTCCGCACTCAGGACGATGTCGGAGGCCTGACCGTAGGACTGCGTCGAGGCCTGCACCGCCCCCGACGCGTCATAGACGGAGACGGTGGCCGTTGACGAGGCGTAGAAGTACGAGCCGTCCGCGGAGACTGCGAGAGTCTGCACGGACTGGCTGACGGGCACCGTGTAGTCGTGGAGACCTGTCCCGCTGTCGAGGTGCCAGAGGCCGGCCGCCTCTCCGCACGACACCCAGACGCCCTCCAGGGGATCGGCGTAGAGGTCGGTGGCTCCGCCCGGGATCTCCTCCTGGGCGAGGAGGCCGAACCCGGCTGTCGAATACTGCTTTACGGTGCCGTCGGCATCGTCGGCGACGAAGATGCACGAGCCCGACTCGTCGACGGCGGCGGTCGACGGGTGCGATACCGCGATGGTGTCGTAGGCGGTCACGTTCCAGGTGCTGGTGCTGACGGTCGCCACCAGCCCTCCGTCGCAGAGCACCCAGGCGATCGTGGAGGTGGGCTTGGTCAGGATGGCCAGGCCCCCGGACGCCAGGACAAGCGCCTCGTGGACGACGTAGGTCGCGTCGCTGATATGGTAGAAGAGGACTCCCGCCGTGGCCATGGCATACCCGCCCTCGGCCGAGGCTCCGACCGCACTCACGGGCTGGCCCAGCGGGATGTCCGCCAGCACGTAGCCCTGCTCGTGGTCGATGAAGTACAGATGCGATCCCGCCGCTGCCACGGCATCGCCGGAGGCGCTCAGGAAGCAGCAGGAGACGGGCTCGCCGGCGGTGTCGATGTCCTGCAGGTAGAAGAAGGGGAAGTCCACGTCGAAGCTGGGACCGCTCCCGTCGTCGCATCCTGTGGAGGCCAGCGCGAGAGCGGCAGCCAGCAGCGGGAATCGCAGTTTCATCCGATGTCCTCCAGAAGGCTCTTCATGAGCCTGGCTCCTCGAACGGCCTGTCCCATGTGGCAGTTGTTGAAGAAGAGGAATACCCTGCCCGACCTCTCCAGCAATTTGAGTATCTCCGACTTCCAGGGCTTCAGCTCGTCCTCGCGATACTCGTAGTCGTACCTCAGGGGGCCGCCGCCCCACCAGTGATCGGAGTTCCGGCCATGGAACCGCACGTATCCGAAGGCGCCTCCGACGGCCGCCGCCCGGGGGGGAAGTCCGGGGAGCGCAGGCGAGTCGACCGAGACCGGTACGGCGCCCATCTCCACGGTCCTCGAAAGGTGCTCGGGGGCGAACCAGTCCTCGTGCCTGTACTCGACGGCGAGCGGGGTGCCCCGGAACCTGTCCAGCAGCGATCCGATCCATTCGAAGGACTTCCCGGAGGGCCGGAACGAGAACGGGAACTGCGCCAGCAGCCCTGCGAGCCTGCCCGCGGCCCTGAACGGCTCGAGCATTTCCGAATAGGCCTTCCAGACCTCGTCCGTGGCGTCGCGCGAGTGGGTCATGCTCCCGTGCAGCTTCAGGAAGAACAGGAAGCCCTCCGGCGTCTTCCCTACCATGGCCAGAGAGGTCCGGGGCGGCATCACCCGGTAGAAGGAGCTGTTCACCTCGACGATGTCGAAGTGCCCGGCATAGAACTCGAGCATCCTGCCCCTGTCGATGCCGGGAGGATAGAAGCTGCCCTTCCAGTCCTCGAAGCTGTAGCCGGATGTGCCCGTCCGTATGCGGGACCGCGGGATGGCGGGCCGACTCCAGAGGTCGAGGGTGTCGTGCGTCAGAATTCCAGCTTGATGCGCGCCCAGGTCTGCGGCCCCAGCGATATCGTGCTCACGCTGTTGACGGCGCCCGGAGTGCCGTGGGATTCGTTGTGGCCGGCCCAGTCCGAATCGGGAATGCCGCTGTCCTCGTCGGTNCTGCTGTCCCAGGTGGCGGGCTCGGCCGGGATGCCGTCCGGGTTTATCCTCTCGAGGCTTGCCCCGTCACCGTCGGCGTCCGAGTAGGTGTTGTCGTCGCCGTAGTCGGAGCCCCACTCGATGGTGTCGTCGTAGGGCACCTGGTCGATGACCGTGGAGTCGCTCGACATGAGGACCACATCGTCGGCGTCGTTGCTGAGGCCGCTTCCCCAGCTCCCCGTCCAGGCCACGAGGGGCACGCCGGAGCCATAGTGCGCCACGAAGTCGGCGCCGTTTCGCGCGAAGACGAGATAGCCGTTGGCGGCGATCGTGGTCCCGGCAGGGACGATGCAGCCGGAGCCAGTGTCCAGATCGGTCATTATCCAGCCCGATATGTCCACCGGGGTGGAGCCGTTGTTGAAGATCTCGACCCATTCGTACAGGTTGTCATCGCCGAGGGCCGCCGACGGGTTGAACATGATCTCGTTCACGACCACGTTTGCGGTCGCGAGACCGGAGACCGCGAGCATCACCGCGAAGAACATCCCCTTCATGTCACGCCTCCAGCAGTGGTTCCCCCGGCGCCGCCGCGCCGCCGCACTACGGCCAGGGTCCTGCAACTCGTTATGGCCCTCTCCCCGTACTTGAGCCTCACCGCGTCGGCCGCCCCGTTCAGCCCGGCAGTCCTGTCCGTGAACAGCTGCAGCTGCAGCCCCGACGATCCCGCCAGGGCGCCGAGGCTCACCCCGATGAGCCTGATGGGCCTGTCTACGGCTTCGAGGGCGAGTTCCATGGCTGTCTTGAATATAAGCTGATCCTGGTCTGTGGGGTTGCCGAGGCGGCGGGAGCGTGACAGGTGCCGGAGGTTCGACAGCCTGTACTTCAGCGTGACGAGAGAGCCCGACTGACCCTCGTCCCTGGCCCTGCGGGCCACTTTCTGGGCCATGAGCGCCAGGATGGGCAGGTACTCGGAAGGTTTCCGCACATCCCTCGAGAAGGTGTGCTCGTGGCCTATCGTGAAGGCTTCGGGATCCTCGTAGAAGGGTATCAGGGGGGACGGGTCGACTCCGCGGCAGAGGAAGTACAGGGACTCCCCGGGCATGCCGAGGATCAGCCTGAGCCTGTCGCGCGGGAAGGACCGGAGGTCGCCCACGGTCCTGATGCCGAAACCGTTCAGCAGGCGCGCGGTCTCCGGGCCGACGCCCCATATGCTGTCCACCCTGAAGCCGGTGATGTCGTCCGGGTCGAGTCGCCTGACGCCCCTGGGCTTGGCCTTCTTCGAGGCCATCTTGGCCAGGAGCTTGTTGGGGCCTATGCCCACGCTGGCCCAGAGGCCGGTCTTCTCCAGTATCCCGCGCTGGATGCCCAGAGCGAGAGCCCCGGGCTCACCGGGGAGGCCGGTGGCCTCGAGGAAGGCCTCGTCTATGCTGACCGGCTCGACGCGGTGCGTGACGGCCAGGAGGACCGCAAGGATCCTCTTCGTATAGGTGGTGTACCTGTTGAAGTCGCCTTCCACCACGGCCGCCTCGGGAACGAGCCGGAGCGCCTTCAGCAACGGCATGCCGGACTTCACTCCGCGCGCCTTGGCTTCATAGCTGCAGGATGTCACCACCGTGCGCAGCGTGGGATCTCCCGCCACGAGCACGGGGCGGCCCGCCAGCTCGGGCCTGCCGAGAGTCTCGACCGAGGCGAAGTAGGCGTCCATGTCGACGTGGAGCATAACCCTGCCGGGCATGGCGCTCAGGCCCCCCCGGTGTAGCCGCAGTCGAGCATCCAGAGGAGGTTCTCGGGATCGAAGTGCATCTCGTAGACGTCGCCCGAGCGGGTTCGCACGAGGTAGTGGTATCTCCTGTACACGCCCTGGCGGCTCTCCCAGGTGGAGGTGATCCTGGAGATGCGGTAGACGCGGCCGCGCCACCTGAAGCGGCATGGCTGCATGCCGCCCCGGCCGAACCAGCTCACCATCTCCACGGTCTCGAGGATCTCCTCGGTCACACCCCCACCTCCTGCGGAATGATACAAACATGCGTTTGCAGGTCAATGGGCCGGGGTGGGCGACGACACATGATCCCGATGCTCGGACATGTTGTCGAGGGACGATGACCTGATGTCGACGGACAATCGGTTGTCACATTCCGGCAACGCCTTGCATGCCTGCAGTCCCGGCCTCGTCCCGGGTGTCCGATGGACGCATCCGGCGGGTCTCATCTCCGGGGAACCTGTCTGAAGCCGGAATACTTGTGTCTCACATGTAGTTACAGGGATAGGGCAACTAGGCGTCGTCCGGCCCCAGCGCCTTCCGGAGGCGGAGGAGGTCGCGGATGGCGCGGCGCACCCTCTTCCGCAGGGGGAACGGCGTCCTGCGCATCTCGCGGATGTGGATGGGTATCTCCTTCACCACCAGGCCAGCCCTCTGGGAGCGGATCACCAGTTCCGTGGGGAAGATGTCCAGCTCGAGGCCGCACATGCCGATGACGGGCCGGACCTTCTCCATCCGCATGACCTTGGGTCCGTGCGTGTCCGTGCCGGGGTAGCGGAACAGGATCTTGAGCAGCAGCGTGAGGCCGAGTGTGGCGAGCCTGCGAACCAGGGGCCGGCCGTCCTGCCTCCCCGCAAGCACCTTGGAGCCCTGGACGATGTCCACTCCGTCCCTGTCGAGAAGCGCCAGGCCGCGGCTCCAGAAATCGGTGTCGAGCACATCCGCGTCGTCGATCAGCACGATTCCGAGCCGGGAGGCCAGCAGGCCCTCCCTCATCGCGAGACCATAGTTCGGCTCGGGGAGCCTTATCACGTGAAGGTTGGCGAACTCGGCTGCGAGCCTGTCGAGTATGCCCGCCGTGCCGTCGGTCGAGCCATTCTCCACGACGGTGACGAGAACAGGGAAGGGAGGCTCCTCCAGCACCTTCCGGAGCTGCAGCTCGATTATCCCCTCCTCGTTGAAGACGGGGATGACCGCCTCCGCTCGCGCGGTCATGTCTCCCTTGCCCTCGGAATGCACTGAAAAGCCCCTTCCGGTGCCTGTCCGGCCGCCCTGCTCCCCGCAGAATATCCTAGACCGGCGCCGTTCCGACAACGAAGGACTTGCCCGGAAGGGCCGCATTGCGTTAGCTTGCACGGGCAGGTCATCCCTATGGCTCATCCCGGCCTCCCGCCGCGGGAACGACGCGAGGTGGACATGAAGATCCTGGTCACCGGCGCTTCAGGATTCCTGGGCAGCTACGTGGTCCCCGCCCTCTGGGTGAGGGGGCACGAGATCACTTCGCTCGACATCCGGAGAGCCCCCGGGAGCCCGGCGGCCGAAGAGCTGATCTGCGACCTCACCGACCCCGTTGCGGTCGCGGATGCGATGGCCGGGAGGTCGTTCCACGCGGTCCTGCACCTCGCGGTGCCACCCCGGAACGCCTCGGCGGAAGTCCTCAGGGCTGTGAACATCCAGGGCACCAGGAATCTCCTTTCCGAGCTCGGCGGACGGGCCGGGAGGGTCGTCCTGGCCAGCTCGTCGGCGGCATACGGCCGCGTCCCTCCGGAGCAGTTCCCGGTGAGGGAGGATACGCCATCGGGCTTCACCTCCCCCTACGGCGCCTCCTTCGTCGAGCGCGAGGAGGCCGCGATGCTCACCACATCAGCTTCCCGCACGGACCTCCTCATCCTGCGGGTGTTCAACCTGGTCGGCCCCGGACAGGATCCCGACAGCCTGGTTCCCGAAGTGGCGAGGAAGCTCGCACTCGCCGGCACAGGAACCTACCCGGGCCCTCTCGTCACATCTCCCCCCTCCTGGAAGCGCGACTACGTTGATATCCGCGACGCCTCGCTCGCCTTCGCCGAGGCCGTCACGGCAAAGGCCGACGGGATGTCGGTCGTCAACATCTGCTCGGGCATCTCGGTTTCCGGGGAGGATATCATCCGCGGCCTCGCGCGATGCTCCGGCGCCTCGGAGCCACGCTTCCACGAGCCCTCTGCCGGGGGCGCCCTGGACATCGACGATCTGCCCGGCGATCCCTCGCTGGCGCACGCGGTCCTGGGATGGAAGCCCGCAATACCCTTGTCGAAGAGCCTCGATGACGTCTGCGCCGAATGGCGCAAGAGGATCCTCGAGGAATAGCCTCAGCCCCGGACGGCCGTCTCCCTCCGCCCCCGCCACATGATGCGGGCGGCGATGATGCTGGCCTCGTAGAGCAGGTACAGCGGGATGGCCATGAGGAGCTGCGTGAACGGGTCGTTGGGGGGCAGGATCGCGCCCAGCACCAGAAGGCCCACGATCACATGCTTCCTGTAGCGGCCCAGCTGCGCGGGTGTGACGACTCCTATCCATACGAAGAACAGCACGAGCAGGGGCAGCTCGAACGAGATTCCGAAGGCCAGCACGAACTGCCCGAGGAACGAGACGTAGTTGCTGAGTGTCCAGTTCCCCGAGATGCCTCCCGTCTCGAAGCTGCGGAACAGCAGGAGGGTCGGCTTCAGGAGGACGAAGAGGCTGAAGGCGGCCCCGGCCAGGAACAGGAGCACGGATACGAAGAAGCTGATGCCGGCTGCCTTCCTCTCATGGTCCAGGAGCCCCGGCGAGACGAATTTCCAGAAGTGCCAGAGAACCACGGGCGAAGAGAGCACCAGCCCTGCGGTCAGTGCGAGCTTGAGGCTCGCCGTCAGGGCTTCGTACGGTGAGAGGGTCTGCAGGGGGCCCGGGCCGGTCGAGAGCACGACCTCCAGGAGCCTGCGGCTGAACGCGAAGCAGACCAGTGTGAAAAGACCGACGGCCCCCATGACGACGAAGAGCCTCTGGCGAAGCTCTTCGAGGTGGTCCCAGAAGCTCCCCTCCCTGACCTGCCTCAATGGGCGGGGCCTCCTCTGCGGGCTTCGCTCAGGAGCCTTCGCTCCTCGGTGGCGTCGAGCAGCACCCGCCTGCAGTCCCCCCAGGCGAAGGGCAGCACCCAGGTGCGGCCCGCGGCGGATGTCTTCTTGTCTCTCTCGAGAAATCGGCCGAGGGCTCTTCCGGGAGTCGACGGCGCTCCGACGGGGAGGCCCAGCCGTTCGGCGATGGACGTGATCTCGCCGGCCAGGCAGGGATCCCCGCCCATCAGGCCCGCGATGCGGGCGGCGGTTATGCAGCCGATGGCCACCGCCTCACCGTGTGCCAGCTCGAACCCTCCCGCACTCTCGAGCGCATGCCCGAAGGTGTGCCCCAGGTTGAGAAGCATTCTCGGACCCGCTTCCAGGGGATCCTCGGAGACGATCGCAGCCTTGGCCCTCAGGCATCTCTCGACGAGGCCCAGGACCCATCCGGAGTCGTCCGTCCCGCGAGGCCCGAGCAGCAGGTCCCGCAACTCCCTGTCAGCCGACACGATCGCGGTCTTCAGGGCTTCTCCCAACCCGCTCCTGACCTCCCTCGCAGGCAGGGTGCCGAGAAAGCTCGGATCGATCACGATCCTGCCGGCGGGGTAGAAGGCGCCGATCTGGTTCCTCTCGCCTTCGAAGTTCACACCGGTCTTCCCGCCCAGGCAGGCGTCAGCCATGCAGAGGAGGCTGGTCGGCACGAGGGCGAGGCGCACGCCCCTGAGCCATATCGCCGCCGCGAACGATGCGATGTCGCAGATCATCCCGCCGCCGAAGCCCACGACCCAGTCGTCCCGTCTGATGGAGCGGGAGCGCATCCGGTCCAGGATGTCGGAGACCGTCGACATCTCCTTCAGGCGCTCATCGGCGTCGATCGCGAAGATCCCGGCCAACCTCGGCCCCAGGGCCGCTTCGAGCCATGATCCATGCAGTCGGAGGACTGCCCGGTCTGCAACCACGAATGCCCTGCCGGCATCCCCCAGGGCCATGGAAAGACCGCCGGGACCGCCGGTCGTGACAACCTCGGAGCACATCGAGGGCTCGAATCGAACCCTCGCCATCCAGCTCATCGTTCCGACCTCCCGATCGCCGGGGCGGAGAGCATCCTCCGGCCGCCGGCGCCCCTGTCGCACCCCGTCGGTGGACAGGTCCCCGTCAGTACCCCGGAGTGTAGCTCTGGAGCGTGAGAACGCTGTCGGGCGTGGCCTTCAGGACCATCCCGACGTCCGGGGCCAGCCAGATGTCGCGGACCACGATCGTGGTCTCGGGGGAGAACCCGCCCGTCTGGATCCAGTCGATGGTCGTCTCCGTCTGGGCGAGGTGGTAGCAGTCGGTGTAGCCGGCAGCCGTGCCGATCTCCGCCACCGAGGTGATCCTCTCCCAGACATGGCTGATGGTGACGCCCTGGCTGACGGAGAAGGTCGAGGCGGAGTCGGCGAACGAGCTGCCGACCGCCAGCGGCCAGTCGAGGTAGGTGACCCAGGCCTGGTAGACCGGCACCTCGTAGCCGTTGAAGAGCACCGTGTGGTCCTCGTAGTGCTCGAGGCTGCCCTCGCTGTTGATCCAGTACGAATAGCCGGCGCCCGACTGCAGCCTGTAGCAGCTCCGGTCACCCATCACGGTCTGGTCGATCACTTCGACTATCACGCTGCCGCCGCCCTGCACCTGGTACTCCCAGATGCTGCCGATGGAAGCCACAGGGTAGTAGTCGGAGCCCAGGCGGAGGAAGAGCGGGTTGCTGCCGCACGACAGGAGCAGGAGGGATATGGCCGGGAGGATCAGCCTCTTCACCTGGCCACCTCCTTCGATATGCGGAACACCAGGCCGAAGGAGTCGGCCGAGGAGCCCTCGGCGAGGACGCCTCGGAAGTCGAATCCCACAGCTCCCCTGTAGCCGTTGCCCGCGCTGAAGTCCCACCTGGGTCCGGCCCTCCAGGACGGGTCCCAGGTCGCTGGATCATCTCCTCCGCCCGACTCGAGGCGCGACCTGGTCATCCCGAAACCCGCTTCGAGGCCCGGATTGAAGACCCGGGCGCCGGGTCTTAGGAAGAACGATGCGGTGGCCTCGGGGCTGAGCATCGTGACCGATGCGTCTCCCCTCCCGCCGTCCCCGTAGATGTCCATCGAGAACGCAAGGCCGGCGCGCACGCGCCTGAGGGGCACGAGCTGCAGCGAAACACGGGCCTCGACGCCCGTGTCCAGGTACTGCCCCCAGTCCCCGACGGGGAAGACGGGCCCGACCGAAACGCCTGCCTCGAGAGGCGGGAGCCCCCCGAGCAACGCGATGCACAGCGCCGCAGCAGGGATCAACTGAACCTCCTCAGAGAACGACCGCGGGGGTCGTCGTGAACTGGTCTCCCAGGAGCAGTCCCCTCCCGGTGCCGAGCACCGAGCGGGCCGCGCGGGATGCGATCTCCGGCCTGTTGTTCTCGCGGCTGAGATGCGCCAGCACGACAGTCCCGAGCCCGTCGTGGATCAGCCGGTCCAGCAGGGCCGACGCGTCGGCGTTCGAGAGATGCCCGTCGGAAGAGGCTATCCTCTGTTTCAGGGGCCATGGGTAGGATCCGCTCCAGAGCAGGTCGAGGTCGTGGTTGAACTCCAGGACCAGCGCGCTGCACCCACCGAGGAAGCGGACGAGCCATTCGCCCCAGCAGCCGAGGTCGGTGGCCACTCCGAGCCTCCCGCCATCCCAGGCGATTACATAGCCACTGGGGTCTTCAGCGTCATGTGGAAGCCTGAACGCTTCGATCGTGAAAGGTCCTGCCTGGATCGAGCATCCGTTGTCGAGCCGCCTCATCGAGGGCACGCTGCCCAGCCCCCTGACACAGGCCGAGGCGGTTCCCTCCGTGGAGTAGATCGGCATCCGGAATCGCCTCGCCAGGATGCCCGCGCAGCGTGAGTGGTCGGAGTGCTCGTGGCTCAGGAAGAGCGCGGAAGGCTCCACGGATCGCATGCCCGACGCCTCCATGCGGGAGATGGTCTCCCTCATGCTTATGCCGGCGTCTATCATGAAGCTGTATCCGTCGTGCTCGAATATCATCGAGTTTCCGCCGCTTCCGCTCGAGAGCAGGGCGAATCTCACCTCGGGAACCTCGCGAGGCGATGGAAGACCGAGGCGTCGAGGACTCCTTCGGCGGGTCCCGTCCCCCAGGCGCTCCTGAGGGCCGCGGCGTCCGAGCGGTCGAATGTGTCGAGGCTGTAGATGCAGGTCCCGGCGGAACCCCTGGCCGCTGCCTCCGACGCGCCGACCAGGGCGCTGGAAAGCGTCTGGTTGTAGACCGCAGCACCGTACACGACCCTCTCCGGTCTCACCTCGGTGTCCAGGACCGCAAGCTCGCGAGCCCTTCCTGCATCGGTCGTGTAGGCCATCGGGCAGACGAAGTCGACAAGCCCTTCGGACAGCCAGCTCCTCCAGTCGCATCCGTAGTCCGAGGCGGCGGAGAGGGGGTCGGCCATGACAGCGCAGGAGAGGGAGACGAAGGGGGCTTCACGCCTGAGGGAGGACCTGACGGTGCGGACCGCGAGAGTGACCTGTCCGGCCCTCCAGTCCAGCCATTCCTGCTCGCGCCCGGGCACGGCGGCGGTGGTCCTGCCGGATGCCGGGTAGAGGTCGACCGGATCCAGCCCGGTCTCCGCGAAGAAGCCGGATCTGGCAGCGCTCTCGAACCCGAACCCGCGCCCCGGGTACCTCACGTAGTCCAGGTGTATGCCATCGACATCGTAATTGTCGGCGATCTCGGCGCAGATGTCCGCGAGACGGCTCCTGACGGCGGGCTCGGCAGGCGAGAGAGTCGCTCCGACTATGCCTGCGGCGTCGCATTCCCCCCGGCTGTAGGCGCGGGTGGAGCGGCCCTGGAGATCCTCCATGAACCACCCGGGATGGGCGAAGAAGACGTGCGCCGAGTCTCGCGGCGCCCACGGGGCGGACCACGTCAGGAATGCGTTCACCCAGGCGTGGACCTCCATCCCCATGGGGCCGGCTCGCATTATCAGGTATCGGAGAGGATCGAAAGTGTCCATGGCATGGGATTCAGGCAGTATCTCCGAGGAGTACCAGGCCTCGCCGCGCCCCATCACCTGCGCCATGACACCGTTGGCTCCGGCCGCGGAGGCCGCTCCCAGGAGGCTGTCGATCGACGCGGGCGTCTCCAGCCCTGCGGCCGGGATCCAGAAATAGCGGCACGAGCCTGCGGACGAGAGCAGCGCGAGGATCGTCATCAGAGACAAGGGCGCCCCCCCTCGGGGAGCCCTTCGAACTCCTCGCGCGAGGGCCTCCCGAAGAGCCTCTCTATGGCTTCCCGGGGGCCGGACTCCCCCCTCAGCACATCACGCACGGCCGAGGTGATGGGCACTTCCACCCCGAGCCCGGCCGCGAGCTGCTCGAGGGCCTCGGAAGTGGCCACTCCCTCGGCGAGTCCCTGGAACGGCGCCCCGGTGACTATCGACTCGCCGAAGGCGCGGTTGCGGCTGAGCCTGGAGAACAGCGTTGCCTCGTAATCTCCCAGGTGCGAGAGCCCGTAGACGCTCCGCCAGTCTCCACCCGCGGCCGATACGACTCTGGCCACCTCCTGTGGGGCGCGGGCCATGAGGGCGCCCTTCAGACCGGAGAAGGCCAGCCCGTCGAGGACTCCCGCTGCAATGCCGACCACATTCTTGGCCGCTGCGCCTATCTCGCATCCCGCCATGTCCGAGGACCTGTAGAACCTTATGAGATCGCTGCTCAGGAGGCCGGCCACCCGGCGGGCGCCCTCGTCGGTCCCCGAGGTGACCAGCATGCACGTGGGAACGCCGGCAGCCAGCTCCTGGGGATGGCCCGGACCGAGGACCGCGCTGACGCTCCTCACTCGGATGCCCTCCTCCAGCGCGACGGAGCTCAGCCTGGCTCCGGTTCCCGTCTCCAGCCCCTTCATGCACAGCACGAGGTCGACTCGGGAAAGGTCATGCCGCGCCAGTTCGCGGGCCAGGGACCTCCACTCCTGGGAGGGGACGGAGACCATCAGGAGGTCGGCGTCCAGCGCGGTCTGCAGATCCCGGGTGAGGAGGACTTCGTCGGGAAGCTCGACATAGGCATTCCTGCGCGCGGAATCGAGCTTGTCCATGGCTGCGCTGTCCCCTGGCTCCCAGCCGGTTGCCGGCATCCCGAGGCGTGAGGCGTACCAGAGATGGAAACTCCCCCACCTCCCGCACCCCAGCACCGAGACTCTATGCGGCTTCAGACGGAGCCTCCGTCCCATCCCGTGGCGCCGGGACCCGGAATCGTGGCCTTGTCCCCATAGGCGTCGAACAGGCGGCCCCATCCGGTCTTCCTGGCTTCCGAGACCCTCTTCCTCCCGACGAGATGCATCCAGAACAGGTCGTGGTAGGCCTTGCTGGCGACATACGACCAGGGGACCAACGGGCTCCTCAGGAGAATGCCCTCGAAGGGTTTAAGCCATCCATGATAGATCATCTTCTGTCCCCTGCTGGCGAACGTGTCGGTCTGGATGAAGTGCCAGTTCTCGCTGCCCAGGTCGTCCCCGACCATCTCGATGTCGGCGGGGTCGCCTACGCCCAGGCCGGACTCGTGGGCGAGTCTGATGAAGTCGAGCTTGAGAGGGTCGAAGCCCTGGAGCTTCGCACTTATCGCGTCGATTGCGACCTGGTCCTGGGACGCCAGTATCACGTTCTTCACGTGCGGGATCATGGCGCGCGGACCGGGGCCTTCTCCGGCGAATGTGCCGTCCATCACCGCCAGCAGCCCTGGATGGATCTCCTTCTGTATCTGCAGGAGGTCGACGAGGGTTTCGTGGATCACGGAGTGAGTCCAGTGGCGGCGCTCGCTGAGGAGCCCTCCGAAGGCGTTCTTCATGGCCCCGGTAATCGTCGTGAACACGTGCGTCTTGACCGTGGGCAAATGGATTATATTACTACCTATCAACGGCTTGGGAATCTTCACGCCTTCCGGGAAGATGCTGTCGAGCACGCGATAGGGCTTCTTCGTCCTGTAGGTGACCCACTCCACTCCGGGCTCGTACAGCCTTATCTTGCGAATGCCGTGCAGCCCCTCGTCGACCTGCACCAGGTGGTTCCCCTGCTCACCCTCGACATCGCTGACGACGACCGTCCTGTTGTGCGCGGCGACCAGCTTCTCGCGCGGGAAGCCGTCTGCGAGGAGCGTCCTGATGACCCCGTCGAGCTGCCAGGGCGCCGTCGAGCAGGCCGGGTACCAGTGGTGCCACGATATGTTGATCTTCAGCAGGGTGTCCGCGCCCCTGTCGAAGGAGTCCGAATAACCGATGCTTCGCATCAGCCTCGAATAGTCCTCCAGGACGGTTTCAGGCCTTGTCCGGAGTACAGCCACCCTGCTCTTGGCCATCGTTCTTCCCTTTCGATGCTTCCCCGCCGTAGAGGCCCGTGCTCTTCCATCTCCTGTGAGGCCACCAGTAGAGGTCCGGGCGCTTCCTGATCATCTCCTCCAGGCACTGCGTGTAGCGCCTCGTGACATCGACCTCCGCCTCCGCGGGCGGCAGGTCCTTCCTGGCATGGATGGGCTCGGAGCAGACGACCGTCTGCCGCGGACCCCTGTCCCTCACCAGGAAGATCGGGTACACTCCACAGCCCAGCTTGACGGCGAACGCCGCGGCCCCTCGCGGGGTCGAAGCGGGCCTGCCGAAGAAGTCGACCAGGATCCCGTTCCTGCCTGCATCCTGGTCGGAGAGCCAGCAGACGGTCCTCTTCTCCCTGATGGCCCTGAAGATCTCCCTCATCGAGCCGTCGCGGGTGACGAGTCGGATGCCGCGGGATGCTCTCAGGTCATTGATCAGTTTGTCCACCATCTTGTTGTGCTGCTCGCCCACTAGGAAGCTGGTGTCGATCCCCGCCAGCTTGAAGGACACGCCCAGGAACTCCCAGTTGCCGAAGTGGAAGGACAGGCCGATGCCGCCCTCGGCAGCCATGCGGGCCCGGTTCTCCTCGCCCGCAAGCGAGATGTATTTCTCGAAATAGGCACTGCCGAGCCTGGGCTGGCGCGCGAACTCGACCATGAACCGGCCCGCGTTCGCATACGAGGCTGCGCCCGTCCTCCGGTGCCATGCGGCCGGCTTCTCCGGGAAGGCCTGACGGAGATTGATCAGGGACACCTTCCTGCGGATGCCGAGGAACCAGGCCATGCGCCCGAGAGCTGCGCCCTTCATGAGGGCAAGCCTCAGCGGGAGCAGGTTCAGCAGAGAGATCGCCGCCCTCAGGGCTGCGTACTCGATGATATGGCGGGGGCTGTTCTTCAACGTCGCTCCATGCTGTGTGCTGCAGGAATTCTAGCCTGCGCGGCCTCGGGGGCGCAACGAGCCGCCGGCCCTGCGGAGGCTCTATCGCTTGAGCGGGTTCCTGATCTGGATGGCGTTCTCGGGGCACAGCTCGTGGCAGCACAGGCAGACTATGCACCTGCGGCGGTCCATCTCCGCCCTTCCGCTGCGTATCGTGATCGCCGACACCGGGCAGCTGCCCGCGCACAGCCCGCAGCCGGTGCACCTGTCCCCCGACTGCGGCACCGTCTTGAGGAACCTCCGCACGAGCGCCCCTGCGAATCCGGGTATCATGTCGTAGGCCCAGACCCTGGGGATCCTGAAATCCGGGAACTCCGCCCCGCCGTCGACCGCGATGCATTCGCGGGGACGGCCGAAGCCGAGCCTCCTGGCCTCCCTCGTGGTTCCTATCTCCTCGGCGCGCAGCCCGACGAGCTCCGACATCACCATGTCGAGCTCCACCCCGTCTCGCGCGACTGCCAGCACGCCGTCGTCCCTCGGCCTCCCGTCGGTGCCGGGCCCCTTCCCGTCCATCGCCGTCACCGCGTCCATCACCGTCAGATCGAAGCGGACCAGCGAATAGATGTTCGCGATCTGCACGGCCAGGTCCCTGGGTCTGATGGATTCGCTGTGTATCACGGCCTTGCCGAGCCCAGGGATCGAGCCGAAGGAGTTCTTGACCGCGTTTGTCAGCCTGCAGTACATGTGTGTCTTGAACTTGCACATGTTGATGACGGCGTCGTAGGCGTACATCGACTTCGCGATGTTGTACGCGCGCCCGCCGGCCTTCATCGCCACGCTGCCGCCGGCCTCGAAGTTCACCAGCTCCAGCCCGGGATCCTCCCGGAGGGGCGAGTATCCGCAGTTGGACCAGTATCGCTCGATGCCCCTCACGGCTCCGCCGGGGCTGTCACCCAGGAAGACGCCGCACCCCCGCTTCTTCAGGAGAATGGCAACCGCCGCCGCCACTTCGGGGTGGGTGGTGATCCCCCGGGTCGGGGCCTTGGCGGCCAGCATGTTCACCTTCAGCAGCACCCTGGCCCCGGGCCGGATGGAGGCGGGCCATCCGCCGAGGGCTTCCACCATCCCGTCCAGGGCGGATGCGAGCTCCATCCGGTCGTACCGGAAGCCCTGCCTTATGACGACGTCAGCCGGCAAGGCCGCCTCCTGCGCCGGGAAGTCCGGCCAGCTCCATCTCGCGGGAAAGGAGGTGCTCGAGCCGCTCGTCCCAGCCGAATCCCGAAGCCGCAGTCCTGCACTCGGACGGGTCGGGGGGGTTGTCGAGGAAGAACGATGCGGCGGAGGCCAGNGCTTCTCCGGTGTGCGCCGTCACGGCCCGTGCGACCCCCTGCGGGAACTCGTCCATCAACCCGCTGCCCGAGAGCCCCACGACCGGCGTCCCGCTGGCGAGTGACTCGAGGAAGCAGAGTCCGAGGGTCTCCGCAGGGGCTCCCGAGACGAGCACCCATGACTCCCTGTAGGAGGCGGCGAGGGCTTCCTGTCCGACGAATCCCCGGAAGCGCACGTCAGGGTTCTCCGACTGCAGCTTCTCGACCGCGGGCCTGAGCACTCCGTCGCCTATGATCAGCAGCCTGACATGCCTCGAGCGACTCAGGAGCGAGTGGCATTCGATGACCTTCGAGAGGCCCTTCTCCTCGGTCAGCCTTCCGGCGAAGAGGATCGTGGGGACGGGGTGCCTATCGGAACCGAGCTTCGCACGGAAGAGCTCGAGGTCCACTCCGAGCGGGGCCAGCTCGGTGCGGGAGATCCCGTGCAGGGCGAGCTCGCGGGCCACGGCGGCCGATGAGAGGAATATCCGGGAGCTGTCGGCGTAGGACTTGCGGAGTATGCGCCAGCCTGCCGCGTCGAGNGCCTTGCGGAGGAGACCGAAGCGGTCCCCCAGGACGGCGGTGTAGTTCCTGGGGAAGCAGGCGTGGTAGTAGTCGAAGACCGNGGTGCCCGTCCTCCTGCGGAACTCCGAGACGGCCCTGCGCATGAGGAAGGGGCTGCCGCATTCGATCAGGTCGGGCTCCCAGCGCTCGAGGGCCCCGATGACGCCGGAACGCCGGAGGGGGGTCCGGTAGCCGGGCGAGAAGAAGATCCTCGCGGCCTTCACTCCGATGGTGGTGTGAGGACCCTCCTCGGAGGTGCAGTCCCCCGCCGCGGGAATCAGGAGCAGGTGACTGAGGCCGGGACGGGTGCGGAGGAGCCATCTCCGCTTGGCCTCGAGATAACGCCTGACGCCTCCTCCGGAGTCGCTCCAGAACATCGTCGTGTCGCAGAGGCGCATCTATCTCGCGGGAGGGCAGTTGTTCAGAGCCGGAGCGAAGACCCTGTTCTTGCCGGCTCTCTTCGCCATGTACATCCGGGAGTCGGCCGCCTCGAGCGCCTTCTCCCTGTCGGCCACATCGCCCGGGTAGGTACTCACCCCCAGGCTGACGCTGACACATCCCAGGGGCTGCTGGGAGGCATGGGGGATATCGTAGTTGAGATCGATGACCCGCTGCCTGATCCTCTCGGCTATCTCGGCTGCGACCCGCGTTCCCGTCAGGGGCAGGATGCAGACGAACTCCTCCCCTCCATAGCGCACGAGGATGTCGTTGTACTCGCGCAGGGCGCTGGAGATGGCCCTCGCGACGGTGCGCAGCAGGAGGTTCCCCATGGGGTGGCCGAAGGCGTCGTTGTAGTGCTTGAAGTCGTCGATGTCTATCATGATGAGGGACACTTCGTAGCCTGCGGAGCGGCTCGCCCGCTCCAGCTCCTCCTTGAGCCTCTCCTCGAAGTACCTGAGGTTCCTCAGACCCGTCAGCCTGTCGCGCTGTGCGGTATCCCACGCCTGCGCGTGCAGCCTTGCGTTCTCGATGGCTATCGCCGCGTGGTTGGCCAGGGTGCCGACCCTCCTCATCGAGTCCGGCGAGAAGCGGTGCCTGATCGAGCTCTGCAGGTCGATCACGCCTACGACCCTGTCGCGCACGACCATGGGGACGCAGAGCTCGCTCATGGTCGTCGGCAGGTTCTGGACATATCTGGCATCCTGGGTCACATCAGGGACGTTGATCGGCCTCTTCGTGAGGACTGCGTTGGCGATGATGCCGGCGACGGATGACCTGGTGGGGCGCCCGGGAGAGGTTCCCGGCTCGCCGTCCGGGTATCTGGGGACGCCGAGGGGCAGAGCCTCGTGGCCGATGACGGACCTGTTGTCCGGATATCCCCTGGCGGCCCTGATGCGGAGGGTATCGGGGATGCTGACCTCCGAGCTCTCCGGCGGCAGGAGGACTGCGATGGCCTCACCGGGGTAGAGCTTCTGCAGCGAGTCGGCCAGGAGGTCGGGGAGTTTGTCTATCTCCAGCGAGGAGTTGAGGTCGCGGCCTATCCTCGAGAGCGTCTCGAGCTCGTCGTTCCGCTTCTTGAGGTTCTCCCTCAGGGTGTGCTCCTCGGTGACGTCGGTCGCGAGTATCACTATGCCGGTCATGTGACCGCCCCGCCTGTAGGGCACGAAGCGCAGGTCCAGGAAGCTCTCGGAGTGGCCCTGCAGGTTCACGGAGACGCTCGGCTCAAGCCCCGACCGGCCTTCGAGGAAGACCTTCCTGAGCATCTCGCGGCGGGATTCCTGCCCTATCAGGGGGAGGGCGTCGGACAGGGTCCTGCCCTTTATCGCGTCGGGGGAGACGCCGAAGAGGTCCTTCGTCCTGCTCGTGGCCTCGACGACCCTGAGGCCGGTGTCCACGACCACCACCGCGGAGTCCAGGCTCGTGAGGACAGCGGCTGTCTGCTCCCTGCCCTCGCTGATCTCCTCGAGGTCCATGGCGTTCGAGAGAGCCACCGAGGCGAGGGCCGAGAGCTGCCTGAGCGCATCGAGGTCGTCACGGGCGAACGATCTTCCGGAGGTCCCGAAATCGCAGCGTATGAGCCCGAGGGTCTTCGATCCCGAGACGAGGGGGGTGTCCGCATAGCGTGACGAGCCGCACCAGCTCAGCCGGACCTCGGGCAGCTCGACCTCCCAGGAGCAGACCTGCCTCCCGCTCCTGAGCGCCCTCTCGGCCGGCAGCCCCTCCAGCTCCTGCAGCCGGACGGGCGCCTCGGGGGGCTCGGCGGGCAGCCCACGCCCGAGAGCCGACTCGGCATGGAGCTCCTCCGACGAGCTGTTGTAGCGGAATACCTGCACCCGGTCGAAACCGAGGCCGGCCACGACTCCAGCGGCGATCATCCTGTAGATCTCTCGGACAGTGGGGCTTTCGCTCAGCTCGAGGGCGAAGTCCCGCATGGCCTCGATCCTGTCCAGTCTGCGCTCCATGACCTGTGCCAGCTCCTCCAGTATGGCAGCCCTGTCGGGAGCCGAGCCGGGGAGCGGGGCGGAGCGCTTCGTCGAATGGCTCTCGGAGAGGAGCTCCGCGCACCTTGCGGCAAGGTCGGTGATCCCGACCGGAAGCTCGAGGACGAGGTCCGCCCCGGCCCTCCTGGCCCTCTGGGCCATCGCGCGGTCCAGACGGGGGGCGAGTATGATGACAGGGATCGTGCTGAAGGCCGGCTCGCTCCTCAGGTACCTCAGCAGCCTGATGCCGCCCAGCCCTGGGAGGTACAGGCCGCATACGAGGAGGTCGGGAGGGTTGGAATGGGCGCTCCTGACGGCATCCATGCCGTCGGAGCAGGACTCCGTGGTGAAGCCCTCGGACTTGAGGGCTCTCGAGAGCATGAGTGCGAGCTCCGGGTCGCTCTCTGCGATCAGCACGGCGCGACCCGGAGCTGCCACCTGAGCTTATTCCATCCGCAGCGCCGCCTGTGCGGCGGCAAGCCTGGCCACCGGGACGCGGTAGGGCGAGCAGGAGACGTAGTCGAGCCCGACCCTGGCGAAGAACTCGATGGAGGCGGGATCGCCTCCGTGCTCACCGCAGACGCCGAGCTTGAGGCCCGGCTTCGCCGCCCGGCCCTTCTCCACCGCTATGGACACGAGCTGCCCGACTCCGTCGACATCGATGGAGGCGAAGGGATCGCGCTCGTAGATGCCCATTCTGACGTAGTCGCCGAGGAACTTGCCCGCATCGTCGCGAGAGAGCCCGCAGCCCATCTGGGTCAGGTCGTTCGTGCCGAAGCTGAAGAAGTCTGCGAAGCCGGCTATCCTGCCGGCATCGACGGCCGCTCTCGGGACCTCGATCATCGTGCCGAGCTTGTACTCGATGAAGTCCGCGCGCTTCCCGCGCTCGGCCAGCACCGTGTCGATGACCTTCTGTGCGCTCTCACGGGCGATCCTGAGCTCCATGGGGTGTCCGACCAGAGGTATCATTATCTCCGGCTTCACCTCGATGCCGCGGTCGGCGCAGTTGACGGCGGCCTCGATGACTGCTCGGACCTGCATGTCGGAGACCTCGGGGTAGGTCAGTCCGAGGCGGCATCCGCGGTGCCCGAGCATCGGGTTGAACTCGTGGAGCGACTCGACCGTCCTGCGTATCTTCTCCAGNGGNACGCCCATGACGTCCGCCATCTCCTGCTGGCCCTGCGTATCCTGCGGCAGGAACTCGTGGAGGGGCGGATCGAGCAGGCGTATCGTGCAGGGGCGTCCGGCGAGGGCCTCGAAAATGCCCTCGAAGTCGCTGCGCTGGAGCGGCAGCAGCTCGGACAGGGCCTCCTCGTAGGTGGCAAGGGGCTCGGCGAGCCTGCCGCGCACTTCGTCTCCGCCTCCGGCCTCGATCTGCATGCGGAGGCGCTTGACCTCCTCGGCCACGAGGATGAGCTTGCGGAAGGAGATGATGCGGTTGCCCTCGAAGAACATGTGCTCGGTCCTGCAGAGGCCGATGCCCTCTGCTCCGAAGAGGACTGCCATCTCCGCGTCCCGGGGTGTGTCGGCGTTGGTCCTGACGCCCAGTCTGCGCATCCCGTCAGCCCAGCCGACGAGCTCGGAATAGTTGGAGAACAGCCTGGACTCGGACTCGGGCATCATTCCGCGGAGCACCTGGACTATCTCGGAAGGCCTGACGGCGACAGAGCCCGAGAACACCTCTCCGGTGAACCCGTCTATCGCTATCACGTCACCTTCGTGAACCACGACGTCTCCGCAGGAGAGGACCTTCTCCCTGCTGTCGACGTGGAGATCGCTGGCGCCGGCGACGCAGGGAGTGCCCATGCCTCTGGCGACCACTGCGGCGTGGGAGGTCATCCCGCCGCGGGCGGTCAGGATGCCCCTGGCGACGGCCATGCCGCCTATGTCCTCGGGGCTGGTCTCCAGCCTGCAGAGCACTACCGCCTCACCTCTGGCCGCCCAGGTCTCGGCGTCCTCCGCGGTGAAGACGGCCCTGCCGCAGGCGCCTCCGGGAGAGGCGTTGAGCCCGCGCGTGAGAAGCTTCGCATTGTCCTTGCCCTGCCTGTCCAGAACCGGAGCGAAGAGCTGNTTGAAGCTGCCTGCGGGCACCCTGAGGATGGCGGTCCTGCGGTCGATCAGGCCTTCGTGCACCATGTCGACGGCTGCGTTGAGCGCGGCGAAGACCGTCCTCTTGCCGGAGCGCGTCTGGAGCATGTACAGCTTGCCGTTCTCGATGGTGAACTCGATGTCCTGCATGTCGCGGTAGTGGTTCTCGAGNGTGCTGCGGACTCCGAGCAGCTGTTCGTAGATGGCGGGGTTCTGCGAGGCCAGGGCCGAGATGGGCTGGGGCGTGCGGATCCCCGCCACGACGTCCTCGCCCTGGGCGTTCATGAGGTACTCGCCGTAGAAGANGTTGTCCCCGTTCGCCGGGTCGCGCGTGAAACAGACNCCTGTGCCGGACTCGTTGCCCATATTGCCGAAGACCATNGTCTGGACGTTGACTGCGGTGCCTGTGAGNCCCCTTATCTCGTTGAGCTGGCGGTAGCGTATGGCCCTGGGGTTGTTCCAGGACCCGAAGACCGCGTCGACCGAGTGGCTGAGCTGCACCCAGGGGTCGGT
>JGI20214J51088_10000540_pt1 | contig 26200 bp, 14 predicted proteins | sample WetSurMetagenome_FD_51088 | JGI IMG/M metagenome (IMG submission 51088) | reverse complement strand
AAGCAATATTCAACACTTTTATCTGAACATAATCTTAAAATAAATCTGATCGGTGTTACCAACTCAAGGAAAATGCTGATTGAGAAAAAAGGTATTCCGCTTGAGTGTTACAAGGAAGAACTGAAAAACTCGGGTGAGAAAGGAGACATCACTTCTTTTATCCATCAGATGACCAGGCTGAATCTTCGCAACTCAGTATTTATTGACTGTACAGCTAATGAAGATGTAGCCTCAAGATATTCAGAGATTCTCTCGAAATATGTATCGATTGTTACAGCAAATAAAATTGCATGTTCATCGGAGCAGAGTTATTATCAGCAACTCAAAAACATTGCAAATGAACGAGGTGTAAGATTTATGTACGAGACAACCGTAGGAGCCGGTCTGCCAATTATAAAAACCATAAATGACCTTGTTTTAAGTGGTGATAAAATACTTAGGATTGAAGCAGTTCTTTCCGGAACCATGAATTTCATATTCAATGAACTGGGCCCTGAAATGCCGCTGAGCAATGCGATAAAAAAGGCTAGGGAAAAAGGTTATTCGGAACCCGATCCGCGTGTTGACCTGAGCGGCACTGACGTAGTTAGAAAAATCATGATACTGGCTCGTGAGGCTGGCTACTCAATAGAAAAAGAGGATGTTGTTGTCAATAAATTTCTTCCCGAAGAATGTTTCTCAGGAGACATGAATGATTTCTTTGAAAAAGTAAAAAAATACGACTCCGGATTTGAACAAAAGAGAAAAGAAATTACTGGTCAGAATAAAAAATGGCGTTTCTTTGCTACTATGGATCTTGGCAGGGCCAAGGTTGAGCTTCTGACTATCGGTCCGGAACATCCTTCTTTCAATCTTGAAGGGAGCAACAACATAATTCTGCTCACTACCAACAGGTATAATGAGCTCCCAATGGTGATCAAGGGATATGGGGCCGGAGCTGATGTTACAGCAGCCGGTATCTTCGCTGACCTGATGAGGGTCGTTAATGTATAAACAGATTGCTTCGTCGCTTCGCCTTTTGAAATTAGGAATTATGAATTAGGAATTAGGAGTGAGGAAGAAACGATAAACAATAAACGATAAACAAATTTCTTGTATTGAAGAAGAAGCCGATAAAATACTATTCTACCAATCTGCAGTCACCAGAGGTTTCCTTCAGTGAAGCACTGCTAAAGGGTCTTGCCCCTGACGGCGGATTGTACATGCCTGCATCCCTCCCGCTCCTCACTTCAGGAGAGCTTGAATCGTTTCAATGCCAGGAATATCACCAGATCGCTTTCAGCGTTCTTGATAAATTAATCGGAAGTGAAATTGACAGTGAAATATTGCGTAAGATCTGTAGGGAGACTTATAACTTTGAAGTTCCGCTTGAAAAAGTCCTTGACCGAAAATATATCATGCTGCTGGATCAGGGACCAACAGCTTCATTCAAAGATTTCGCCGCAAGGATGATGAGCAGGCTGATGCAATTTTATCTTTCCGAAAAAAACAAGCACATCACTATCCTTACTGCCACGTCAGGAGACACCGGCAGCGCCGTCGCCAACGCATTCTATGACCTTGATAATATAAATGCCATCATCCTATTTCCTGCAGATGAAGTTACATCAATGCAGAGAAAACAGATGACAACTCTTCATAAGAACATAAGCGTAATAGCTATTGATGGTAAATTTGATGATTGCCAGAGGCTTGTAAAACAGGCATTTCTTGACCAGACCCTGGCACATATATCTCTTACATCTGCAAATTCAATTAATATAGGAAGGCTTCTCCCGCAGTCAGTTTATTATTTTTATGCTTATTCAAAACTGACATCTGTCACAGACGAAAAGGCTGTTTTCAGTGTTCCCTCAGGTAATTTTGGTAATTTAATGGGTGGCCTTATAGCAAAGAATATGGGACTTCCGGTCAACCAGTTTATCATCGCGACAAATGAGAACGATGAGGTGCCGGAGTTTTTAAGAACTGGAATATATAAATCTGTTGTTCCTTCGAAAAATTGTATCTCAAGTGCCATGAATGTAGGACACCCAAGTAATCTTGCAAGAGTGGTGGCTTTGTATGGAGGTATGATGGATGAATCCGGAAAGATAATAACACAACCTGACCTCAAAAGAATGCGTGAGGACCTATTTGGGATAAGCGTAACCGATGACGAAACCAGGATGACAATTGAAGAAGCTTACAAAAGATATAACTTGTTGCTTGAGCCTCATGGAGCAATTGCATGGAGAGCGATAAAAGGGTTTCCGGGATTTGACAAAAATCCGGTTACCGGTAAACCACTTTGCATATCTCTAGAGACAGCCCATCCTGCAAAATTCCCGGCTGAGATACAGAAAATTCTGAATTTTGAACCAACTTTGCCAGACTCCCTGGCGGGACTGGAAAAGCTACCGGAGAAATACTATCAGCTTGCAAATAATTATGAAATGCTTAAGGAATTCATACAAAAGAATAATAATTAAGAATTAAATTCAGGCCATGTATATTGTTTGTTCTGATCTTGAAGGAGTTTTTGTACCGGAAGTATGGGTTAACGTTTCCAGGCATACCGGTATTGATGAACTAAAACTCACAACCCGTGAAATAAGTGATTATAATCTGCTGATGAGAAGAAGACTGGAGCTTCTTCAGAAATATGGTCTCACCCTTCGCGATGTTCAGAATGTAATATCACTGCTCAGGCCGCTTCCCGGCGCTCTCGAATTCGTTGAGTGGCTTCGCACAAAAACTCAGCTGATCATTGTCACAGATTCATTTACTGAGTTTGCAGAGCCACTTGTTAACCAGCTTGGAAAACCGACTTTGCTCTGCCATCATCTCACAACCAATAAAGAAGGAATCATCATAGATTACAACCTGCGTCAGGAAGACGCTAAACGTCATGTTGTAGATGCCCTTCACAGCTTAAATTATAAGGTTATAGCTATCGGAGACTCTTATAATGACATCTCCATGCTCAGAAAGGCTGACCATGGAATACTCTATAGTCCGCCACAAAACGTTGAGGAAGAACATCCTGATTTAAAAGTTGTCAGAACTTATCCAAGTCTCAAACGGATCATCTCCGAGATCATTAACGGCGAAGAAGAATAAAGTCGGAGCTCCGCCATGTATCCTCAGGAGTTTTTCAGATCATAAATATTCCCGGAAATGGGTTCCGGCACTAAATTATCACCTTTGCGGATGTATAATCCAATAATTTCCTATTTTTACCTTACTCTAACTAACTAATTAACCGGCCCATGAAACTTCCACCTTCCTCTAAAAACTGGTTAACAATAATCGGTTCAATTATTGCCAGCATAAACCTGGCTCTGATTATTCTTCTTTTTGTTGTCTCAACCATTTTTAACAAGGCCAACACTAATCTTGGATTATTCATTTATATCATACTTCCCGGGTTCCTGATTCTGGGTCTATTGCTGATTCCAATCGGAATGATACGCGAGAGGAAACGTATACGCAAGCTCAGAATAAAGGAGGAAGCAAAATTTCCACGTATAGATCTTAATGATCCAAGGCACAGGAATGCATTTATCATTTTCACCATTACAACTATAATAGTATTGTTCCTCTCCACACTTGGAAGTTTTCAGGCATTTCACCTGACAGAATCGGTGGAATTCTGCGGCACTCTGTGCCATCAGGTTATGGAGCCCGAACATACTGCATACCAGAATTCTCCTCATGCCAATGTAGCCTGTGTGGAATGCCATGTAGGTTCAGGTGCTTCATGGTATGTAAAATCAAAGCTTTCTGGAATGCACCAGGTTTATGCCGTTCTGACCAATACTTACCCCCGACCGATTGAAACCCCTCTTCATGATCTGCGACCGGCAAGAGAAACCTGTGAAAAATGCCACTGGCCACAAAAGTTTTATGCACGAACTCTATGGACAAACAAGTATTTCCTGGCTGATTCACTAAATTCCGAATGGGATATTATGCTCCAGATGAAAACCGGTCCTGAGTACAGCGGCCTTGGTCTGAAAGAAGGAATTCACTGGCATATCAATCCCGACGTCAGCATAGAATATATCTCAGATAATGATAAGCGTGAAAACATTACCTATGTTAAGTACACCGATAAAAAAACCGGAGCTGTAAAAATTTTCAGGAATGACAGCAATCCGATATCAGACAGTCTGATAACAGCTTCATCACACAGGACCATGGATTGTATCGATTGCCATAACCGTCCATCGCATAACTATAAATCTCCCACAGTCTATTTTGACAGAGCAATGCTTACGGGAGCTGTTTCCAAGGAGATACCGTTTTTCAAGAAAGCGGCAATGGGCATTCTCAAGGAAGCCTTCACCGACAGCGATACTGCTATGATGAAGATAAATGAAAGCATTACCAGCTTTTACAAGACTGGCTATAGTGAGTATTATTCAAAAAACAAAGATCTCATAGACAATTCAATAGCTGCAGTTCAGAAATCTTTCAGCCAGAATACCTTTCCGAAGATGAAAGTGACATACGACAAATATCCTGAACATATCGGTCATCTTGAATCTGACGGATGCTTCAGATGCCATAATGATGCATTCGTAGCTGCTGACGGAAGCAAAATCAGCCGCGATTGCAACCTCTGCCATAACATTGTTGGACAAGGAAAACCCGGTAATATGGAGTATACAAATATTAAGGATAATCTTGAATTCAAGCACCCGATAAATATAGGAACTGCATGGAAGGAAGCTAACTGTTCAGAATGTCACAGGTTCCTTTATGAATAAACAGATGAAATTATTTTCATACAAACATGATATATAACCAATATGCTCTCTGATACCCTTAAAAATCGGATTGTGACAGTATTTCTCACTGTTCTGCGAATTGTTATTGGCTGGCATTTTCTCTATGAAGGCCTGGTTAAGCTGTTGAATCCTGCATGGACTGCCCGGCCCTTTCTTGAAGGTTCAAGATGGATTTTTGGTGATCTTTTCCGCTGGATGATCTCTGGTAATACCGGGATGTGGATTATAGATACAATCAATGCCTATGGATTAACTCTGATTGGGATAGCGCTTATTGCCGGACTTTTCACCCGTCTTGCTTTATGGGGAGGAGTCTCCCTCCTGCTTATGTACTATCTTGCCTATCCGCCTTTCGGTGGTTTCAGTTACGGAGCTCCTTCTGAAGGAAGCTATCTGATCGTAAATAAAAACATGGTTGAGCTCGTTGCGATGGTCCTCCTTTCGTTCATGGATCCCGGAAGATATTTCGGACTCGATATGCTGAGAAAAAATAAATCACTTATAGCAAAGAAAGACACTAAATCACCTGTTCAAACGGATAATGAGCCGGTTAACTCCAGACGTGAACTAATTAAAGCTCTTACCGGGTTACCGGTCTTTGCTCTCTTTGCAGGTGCATTTTTTAAAAACCTTTCTGAAGCAGGCCCGGATGCAGTGTCAGGAGCTACAATAAAAGTTGACTATAAGCAGGCTAAGGATGTAAAAGGCACACTGCCCACGGGAAAGCTGGGCAACCTGACAATCAGCCGGATGGTAATGGGATGCAATCTTATCGGAGGTTGGTCGCATGCACGTGACCTTATATATGCCAATACGCTTTTCAAGGCTTATAATAATGAGAGAAAAATAATCGAGACTTTCCGTCTTGCGGAACTTTCAGGTATTAATACCACATTCATGGTAACCCAGTATTATCCTACTTTTAATAAGTATAAAGATATCTATAACAGCAATATGCAATCAATATGTCAGGCAATGCTGCCCGACAAGGATTTTTTCTCTGATCTGAACACTGCCATTAGCAGCAAACCAACCGCAATATATATTCAGGGCGGAGAAGGTGACAGGTATGCAAGCGCAGGCAAATTCGACATGCTGAAAAAAGCAATCGAATATATCAAATCTCATGGTTTCCAGGCAGGTATCGGGGCACATTCACTTGAAACAATTAAATCATGCGAAAGAGAAGGTATCAATGCCGATTTTTATGTAAAGACTTTCCACCATGACAACTACTGGTCAGCCCATCCCCTTGAAAACCGTGAGGAATACAGTGTAATTGGCCAGTCTTCACCTGACCATAACAGATTCCATGAGAATATGTGGGACCTCTTTCCACTCAAAACTGCGGAGTATATGAAGAGCGTAAATAAGCCATGGTTCGCTTTCAAGGTCCTGGCAGCAGGTGCAATTGAACCCAAAGATGGTTTTCGTCATGCGTTTGAGAATGGAGCGGATTTCATCTGCGTTGGCATGTTCGATTTCCAGGTTGTGGATAACGTGAATACAGCCATTGATACACTCGGCAGCCTTGGAGTGAGAGAAAGAAAATGGTTTTCCTGAGACTTATTTAAGAATTCCGGTGGTATATTTATCGGCTATATCTGACTGATCCTTTGATAGTCCTGAAATAATAACAATCCTGTTATCTTTCCAGGCTAAAAAAATAGTCCCGTTATAGCCATCTTTGAACATATACTTACCAGTTTCTGAATCAACGGCTTCAATTCCGCCGGAGGATAAATATTCATTTACAGATTTTTTAACTTCATCAGGAGAGCTTTTATCAAAAATAAAAACTGAAAATACATCCTCCCCTGTCTGATAGTCTGCTTTGAAAGCTTTATTCAGAAATTTATGTCCGAGTACACTTTCATTAATATAAGTCTCCTCATTTATCTTTCTCAGCTCGACAGGAAAAGACGACAGGGCAGAAGGCATATCTGTTCCTCCGGATAACATCCCTGCTACATTCTGAGCAAGTGTTTCTTCTGCTTTCAACGTCTTTGCATCCTTTGAATAAGTACGGACCTTAACATAATAATTGCCTTTGAAAAAATTTATTATACCATCTTCATTATAACCCTGGGAGCCCAGATTAATAAAATGAAATGAAGCCGAACGTTCCGAAGAGTATATACCGAATGCCATCGTATGATCAGAATGCCTGTAAATCTCAAGCTTAATTACATTCTTTCCCCTTTTGTACTCGGCAACATGAAGATCTACAAATCCGTAAGCCAGATAGGTATCGGCTGCACCATCAATAAAATCCCAGAGTTTGTCAGGACCGAATACAGGATAATTCAGAACTTTCTTATATCCCTGCAATTCAGGCATTGCCGGCTCCTGTGCAGAAGCTGATACGACTAACACTGTCATCAGCAAGCTATTAATAATCCATTTATTCATAAATAGTGTATTGAAATAATACTTTAACCACAAAGGAAACAAAAGTCCCAATAACTATATTATACTTCACAATTACGGTAAAAAACTTTTAGAGTGGGTTACAAATAGTCTCACGAATTACAATCATTTTTTTGCATTAATTACCCCCTTCCCTGCCTTCCCCCACGTGGGAAGGAGTGGATTTTCATTTCCCCCCTGGGGGAAAATGAAAGGGGGTAATATCTATAAAAGAAAGTAATAATTATGTTATATTAATTTTGGAGAAGTACAGGGAGCACTCAGGTACATAAAGGATGTTTGTATATACACTTATATAACCAAATCCTTATTTCAGGTTTCTGATCCTTACTTCAATGCCGGAACCCTGTAAAAGTTTGACTATTTCATTGGTATCAGTTTCACCGGTGTGATAAGGGTAAAGAATTTTGGGTTTAAATGCGAGTGCCGCATCGGCAACCATTGCAGGAGTCATTGTATAGGGCAGATTCATCGGAAGAAAAGCAACATCTATTTTTGTAAGAGCTTTCATCTCAGGAGTATTCTCAGTATCACCGGCAACATAGATCTTTTTTCCTCCGATAGTAAGGATATATCCGTTCCCTGATCCCTTAGGATGAAACGGATGACCCGGAGCACTTTCATTTACTAGATTATAAGCAGGGACAGCCTGGATAATGATATTATTTATTTCCTGCCTGTCGCCATCTTTCATTGCCATAGCCCATGGAACTTTTGAAAGAGAGTTCTGATTACAGAACAGTAATGTTCCCTGCTTCTTGAGATCACCTATCAATTTGGGATCCAGATGATCACCATGTTCATGTGTTACCAGAATAAGATCAGCCTTTGGAAGAAATTCATAATTGCCTGAGCTGCGTACCGGATCGATATAGATTACATAACCGTTCACCTTGAACATTAATGAACTATGTCCGATGAAATGCAATTCAACTGTACCGGCCGAGGTAATAACTTTGTCGTACTCGGGAGTGTCCTGGGAATATCCGAATGCCATCATTGCAATAAAATTTATTGACAGGAAAGTTCTTCGTATAATAGCCAAAGATCTGTAATTCATATCGGTAATTTTTAATAAAACTAATGTACAAAGATCTTAAAAAATCATTGAAATCTTCACTTTCTATCACTTTTTCGTTGTCACAAAAACATCATTTGCTAAAAGAATAAGAATTCACATTTTAATCAAATTTATCAACCCTCTGTTAATATTATTGTGATTTTTTAATAACTTGCCTCCAGAATTTAGGTCATTGTGTTAATTTATTAAAATTGATGCTATTAGGGGTAGATAAACACGCTAGTATTTTAGCTGTTTTTCTGGTTATTGCATCATCAGCCAGTGGACAGACAGGAAAAAACTACAAATTCCATGTTGATGGTAATGTAGAAAAAACTGATGTCCTGTCCGAAAATCAAACTCTAACTCTAAATTACTCAATATCAGACATTAACATTGAAAACATCTCCAATGTCAATGGATCATTTTACCGTGTTACCATTCCTGGTCATATTCCTTCAACGGAAACAGGGAAACCTGAAGTTCCGGTTTTCAGCAGACTTATTTCAATCCCGGATGGCTCATCATACAGGATTAGAATTTCGGAGATCCGCTCAGTTAAGATAAATCCTTCTTCGAAAAAAATCGCAGGGCTCCTATATCCTGCGCAGGAGAGTGAGACAAAGGACCAGCAACAGGAAAAAACCAGATTTAAAATCGACAGGTCAGCATATGCTGTCAAAGGCCTGATACCTTCAGATACTGTGCGAATAGAGATGATGGGGACATCGAGAAACAACAGGCTTGCAAACCTGTATATTTCTCCAGTATGTTATAATCCGCATTCAAATACAATTGAGGTAATTACCTCGATGAAAATATCAATAACATTCCCGGCTTCAACAGGCATATCAGCGAAATCTCTTTCCGCGCCATCTGGACTTTTCAGCGAATCACTTTACAAGGGAATTCTGAATTTTAATCCCGGTGATGTGATCCCCGGATACTCCGTTCAACCTGTAAAAATGGTAATTATCACTGACACCGCTTTTAAAAAGCAGATAGCACCGTTTATAAAATGGAAAACGCAGAAAGGCTACAAAATTAAAGTACTTTATAAAGGGACAGGCCTTGCCGGAAACGATTATACCCAGCTGAAGGATACGCTGAACAGGATCTACAAGTCTGCGACTGTTAATAATCCTGCCCCGGAATACCTTCTTATCATTGGTGACACCAAACGGATTCCCTACTACGGTGCAGGAGGATCGGGAAATGTTACCGATATGTACTATGGTGAATTTGATGGAGGAGGCGATTATATCCCCGAAATGTATATCGGAAGATTGCCTGCAACTGATACAACAGAAGTTAAAACTGCACTGAACAAAATAATCCAGTACGAGAAGTTCCAGTACGCCGACACAAATAAGTTTTATTCCAGGGCGCTTATCAGTGCAGGTTATGATGCCGGATATGCAACTTATATGAATAGCCAGATCAAGTATGCTACTGCCAACTACCTCACACCCGCTAATAATATTCAGGAATTCCACTTCAATTATCCCCAGTCTTATACAGCCAAAGACTCAATAATTAAGCTGATTGATAAAGGCTTATCATTCATTAATTATACGGGGCATGGCGATTTTCTCGGGTGGCTGCATTTAAATATAAAATCGCCTGATATTCCTTCATTCCAGAATAAGAATATGTATCCGTTTGTCATCAGCAATGCATGTGGTACCGCTCAGTTCAGTCAGGCAACCAGTTTCGGAACAAGAATGGTCCTGACTGAAAACAAGGGTGCAATCGGCTTCATCGGTTGTTCCAATGACTCATACTGGGATGAGGACTATTACTGGGCTGTTGGTCCCGGAACAATATTGGCTGATCCTTCATATTCAGGAAAAGGACTTGGAGCGTACGACAGACTATTTCATACTCATGGAGAATCACCTTCTGAATGGTACTTTTCAATGGGCCAGATTAACTATGCCGGAAATATGGCTGTCAGCGCAAGCAATTCGGCCAGGAAAAAATATTACTGGGAAACATATAATCTGATTGGTGATCCTAGTGTGATTCCTATAATCGGAAAACCTGGCAAGTTCAATATTTCACTTCCTGATACACTACCTAACGGCATTACTTCACTTTCATTGAACGCTGATCCATTCTCATACGTTGCAATTTCACATTTTGATACTTTATGGGATGCATCTTATGCAAGTAAATCAGGCAGCGTCGTGCTTCATCTCCCCGGTCTGTCGAATGATTCGTGCCTTATAGTAATTACAGGTCAGAATAAAATTCCGGTTATCAAGACAATTCGCATCGGGAAAATCAACAATGAATATATCAATCTTACTGCCAGAATCATAAATGACTCACAGGGCAACAATAACCAGCTTGCTGATTATGGGGAGTCTTTCTATCTGAAGCTGAGTATCAATAACCTTGGGCTGAAGGATTCTCATAATCTATATGCGAAAATATCCTCTGCATCGAGCCTGGTAACAATATTCGCAGACTCGGCATATATCGGAACACTGGCAGCAGGGTCGGGCATTGTCCTTCCTGATAAACTTGGTCTGAAAGTCTCGGATAATGTACCCGACATGGGTGTCATTACTGTAAATCTCGTACTTAAGGATCAGGTATCTGAAAAACACTATGTAATAGATATCAATGTTCACTCCCCTGAATTACAGATTGTCAGCTGTTTAGTTGATGACAAGATTACCGGAAATGGCGATTTCATTCCTGATGCAGGGGAAACATTCAACCTTGTTTTTAAGATCCGTAACCAGGGCACCAGTGATATCTCAGGGCAATTCAGCGTTGAGAGTCAGGCACCTGAGTTTACTGTGGTTAACCCGAATGTAAAATCCGGGGTTCTCAAATTCGGCGAGATAACCACTATTCCGGTATTGGTTAAATTATCTGAAAATTCACCGTCAGGAAGCCTTGTTTCCCTTGATGCCCTCCTTGACTGCACTCCGTATATTGTGAATAAAGATTTCTCATTCAGGGTAGGAAAAGTCAGGGAGAATTTTGAAACATCATCATTCAGTGTTTTTCCCTGGATTAACGTCAGTTCAATTCCCTGGGTTATTACCTCAGAAACATCTTATGACGGTAATCTCTCAGCCAGGTCAGGATTAATAAACAATGGAGGCATCACCACTCTGTCCATGAGAACCTACTACGAGAAAGATGATTCTTTGAAGTTCTGGTACAAAGTCTCCTCTGAACCAAACTATGATTTCCTTTCATTCAAACTCAATGGAACCGAAATATTCAAGAAATCAGGAGAGATACCATGGTCAAAGAAAGCTGTTGCCGTTTCTGCTGGTCTGAACAGTATGGAATGGACCTACAGAAAAGATAATTCATTTTCTCAGGGCTCAGATTGTGCATGGATCGATATGATCGATTTTACACAGTCGAGTGCGATCAGCTATATTCAAAAAGACCTTCAGGTTGCCAGGATTATGCCAGTAGCAGCTGACAAACAATTTGATAATGAAACAATATCTGTAAAAGTCCTGAATCTCGGAAGCAGTGTCATTAATGGCTTTAATCTTGCATATTCGGTAAATAATCACCTCCCAGTAGTAACACAACATTTTGATAATCAGGTTTTGCCATTTGGAGATTCAGTCATGGTATCATTTAATTCAAAAGCCGACCTCTCAAAGTACGGCGTATATAAGATCACCACTTATGGTGTCAATAATGATGATGATTATCTGTTCAATGATACCCTTTCAGTAAATATTGAAAATACACTGATAGATGAAACGGTTGGAGCCTATCCAAATCCATTTAATGACAAACTGACAATTTTCATTAATTCTCCGGTACCTGATAAGATTCAGATCTCAATTTCCAATGTTTCAGGTGTAACATTTTACAGAGTAGAGAAAACCATAACCAGTGGAAGTAATTCTTTTACTATCAGCGACTTCCGGCTTATCCCATCACTCTATTATCTTAATATTCACGGTACTGCCTTTAATAAAACCATTCCGGTAATCAAAGTCAAATAATAAGTTCTGATAATACGATCCCAATAAAGTTTATTAATATGGAAAATACTGCACCCACCAGGGACAAAGCACTTGAATTATTTAAAAGGTACAATAAGACTGAAAGTCTACTAAAACATGCTCTGTCAGTGGAGGGAGTCATGAGGTATATGGCGGAGAAAAACGGAGAAGATGTGGAAAAATGGGGCATAATAGGGTTAATACATGATCTTGATTATGAAATGTATCCTGAGCAGCACTGTATAATGACAGAGAAAATACTGAAAGAAAATAACTGGCCCGATGAATATATCAGGGCAGTGATGAGTCATGGATGGGGACTGGCCACTGACGTGGAACCAAAATCCCTTATGGAAAAGACAATATATGCAGTTGATGAGCTGACAGGACTTGTTGCTACGAGTGCTCTGGTAAGGCCATCGAAGAGTGTGCTTGATATGGAGGCAAAGTCGGTGAAAAAGAAGTGGAATGATAAAAAATTTGCAGCAGGGGTAAACAGATCTGTGATTGAAAAGGGGGCAGAAATGCTGGGTTTGCCACTTGATGAACTGATAACCGATTGCATAATGGGGATGAGGGAAGTTGCAACAGAGATCGGGTTGGCAGGATAAAAAAACCGGATCGACTGACCCGGTTTTATATTTCATTCTGAAAATTACTGCAGAATTTTGAGTTTAATGTTTCTGTACCAAACATCATTGCCATGGTCCTGAAGGCCTATGTAACCTTCTTTCGCTGGGTTAAGAAAGTTCGGGAAATCTTTAAACTTCGATTCAGAGATCATTTTCTTCCAGTCTTCTGTCCATAAATGGTATTCAACAACGTTGGCACCATTCATTGAATAAACAACTGTTCCCTGGTAGCAAAGGATATGAACATGGTTCCACTCTCCGAAAGGCTTAGCATTCTGTGGTTTAGCCGGAACCAGGTCATAAAGGGAACCTGCCATGCGGTTACCGTCTTTACCGAGTTTTGCATCAGGGTGGTTTTCATTATCAAGGACCTGCATTTCAGGGGAAGACTTCCAGATCGGATCGCCAGGTATTTCCTGTGCAAGGATAAAAATACCACTGTTACCACCTTTGCCGATTTTCCATTCAAGATCAAGTTCAAAGTTGGAGAGTTTCTTATCATAAATAATATCTCCGCCATTTCCGGCTTCACCTGTACCTGATTCTATACAATGGAGTGTTCCGTCTTTGACCTCCCAGCCTTCGGTCGGGAAAGCAGGTTTATTATAACCGCGCCAGCCGGTAGTGGTTTTCCCATCAAAAATGGAAACAAAACCATCATCCTTGGCTTTCTTTGAATTACCTGATCCGCATGAAGTCACAAGGCCCATAACAAGAACACCTGATAAAATTACATTAAATAGCTTCATAATGAATAAGTTATTAAAGTGAAAAGTCACAGGTAAAAAGTTTACCTGTGACCTGTAATAATTATGCCGGCATTTCTGGTAAAGTATAACCTTTACGGTAGGTATGCTTAATCATCTCATTAGCAAATTCTTTTGCGTTAAGCTTGATATTTGGCCTATCGAATTTCGGGTCTCCGTCAACGATAGTGAAGTTGTCAGAAACTGTAAGTCTGACAGCGTCATCAGGACCAATATTGGTAAATTCCATCTTCTCACCGCTCCACTCAAGTTCTTTGTTAAGACCCTGGAGTCTGACTGCGAGAACGCCCATAACAACCATTTCGTTAAATGGACCCGCTTCTGAGAAGTCAGATTTTGTTTTAACTCTTGATTCAGGACTTTCTTTACAAGCACGAACCCAGTCCATTTCATGACCGCCCTGCATTGCATTTTCAACTCTTCTCTCAGTTTTAGGAACTTCAGGTTTGCGGCCTGACAGCAACCATGGGTTAACACCGTAGCAACCGCATACAAGAGTGTCTTTTGAACCATAGAAGATAACGCCACCACCACTGTCGTTCATATTTTTACCTGCCGGCCAGCCAAGTGGTTTTGCAGGCTCCAGTCCGCCGTCAAACCAGGTTACTTCAACCTGTGGGTATTTGATTTTTGAACCTTTCGGAGCAACTCTTTCAGGATAAACAAGTTTAACCATCTGTGCATTAGGTGCACAATCGGTTAACAGAAGAGTTGAACTTGCCTGAACCCTGATAGGATATTGCAGGTGAAGGCTTTTAAATACCGGATGCAAAATATGACAAGCCATATCGCCAAGAGCGCCGGTTCCAAAATCCCACCAGCCTCTCCAGTTCCATGGAGTATAAATAGCATTGTAAGGACGCATTTTTGTAGGCCCTATGAACAGATCCCAGTTAAGTGTATCAGGAACCCACTCTCCTTTTGGAACATTTAATCCCTGCGGCCATATTGGTCTGTCGGTAAATGCTTCAACTCTTTTAATATCACCGATTTCACCATTCTGTATCCACTCAATTGTCTGGTTCACACCTTCTGCAGAAGAACCCTGGTTTCCCATCTGGGTTGCAACTTTATACTTTGCAGCTAATTTGGTAAGAAGACGTGACTCATATACAGTGTGGGTCAGAGGTTTCTGGCAATAAACGTGTTTGCCAAGCTGAATAGCGTTTGCGGCAACGACTGCATGTGAATGGTCGGCTGTAGCAACAATAACAGCATCAATTGATTTTCCCATTTCGTCATACATCTTACGCCAGTCCCAATAAGCTTTAGCATCAGGATTTGCTGCAAATACTTTCTTTGAATATCCCCAGTCAACATCGCAGAGAGCCACGATATTTTCTGTTGGTTTGACGTTTTTCAGGTTTGAATTTCCCATCCCGCCAATACCTACGACAGCAATATTCAGCTTGTCGCTCGGAGCAGGAGTTTTGCGGCCAAGGCCACTAACTACTGTGTTTGGAAGTATCGTCAAACCTGCAGCAACAGCACCGGTAGTTCCAAGAAACGACCGACGTGTAATGTTTTTTGAATTTTCTTTCATGTCAGGTAAATTAAAATTTATAATTGATCGTTAAAAATAATAATTTTAAATGAAGACAGAGTAATGTACTGCTATATTTAAAAACATATCGGGATAACTACAATTCCCTGATCCAGATATTCCGGTAAGCTACCGGATTTCCATGATCCTGAAGAAGAATGCTTCCGGCACCGTGTCTTTTAATAGTATATTCAGGTATGCCTATATATTGTGTAGGCCCACGGAGAGCGACATTATTCTGGATCAGTACACCGTTCTGAATAACGGTAACCCTTGGAGGGGTGAAGTAGGTCAGACTGTCGGCACCAAACCTTGGGGCAGTATAAATAATATCGTAAATCTGCCATTCGCCTGGTTTTTTGCATGCATTCACCAGCGGAGCATATTGCTTGTATAGGGCTCCGGCCTGACCGTTGCGGTACGTTCTGTTATCATAGCTGTCGAGAACCTGAACCTCATATAATTCCTGAAGAAAAACACCGCTGTTTCCCCTACCCTGGCTGTTTCCTGAAACTTCAGAAGGTGTTTTCCATTCAATATGCAGCTGAAAATCATTGAATGCCCTTTTTGATTTTATATAACCCGAGCCTCTCGTGGAAATCAGTGAGCCGTCTTTTACGATCCAGATAGATGGTTTACCATCCATCCCGACCCATTCCTTATTTAAATCACTTCCATCAAAGAGAATTATTGCATCGGAAGGAGCATCCCGGTCAGTTACGCCAGGTTGGACAACTTTTACTTCAGGATCCCAGATCTCAGTCATACCTGGAGTCATCTTTTCCGGACCTGAGGGTATCGGAGGAGGAGGTGGAGGCGGTGTTTTTTGTTGCACCTGTCCAAAGCTGTATAATCCTGTAAACAGCATGAATCCGATAATCAATAATTTTTTCATTTTCAATACATATTAGATTAGTTAATACATGAGGCACAATTTATAACAATTTAAAATGTGCATTTGTTTAAGACAAATATAATGCCCGATTTCTAAAAAACCTAATGTTATATCCATGCTTTGGATGGATAATTTCCTGTGATGATCTGACTTAATTAAGTGATCCCTGAGCTGTTTACAAAAAAAAGAACTGCTCCAGTTTAAAAATCACTTTTTTAATCTACATTAGCGGAAAATGAAGTAGCGGAAAGCAAAGATGAATAAAGGACAGGTGACGATTAAGGACATAGCAAAGGAACTCGGAATTTCGCCTTCTACAGTTTCAAAGGCTCTGAAGGGTCATCCTGACATCAGCAGCAATACAAGGCAGGAAGTTCAGAGACTGGCTGATCTGTGGAATTATAAGCCCGACCAGATTGCTTTAAGCTTAAAGAGCGGCTCAAGCAGAATAATAGGTGTTATAGTCCCGGAGATTGTCCATTACTTTTTTTCCACCGTAATAAGTGGAATCGAAGATCTGGCTTATGATTCAGGCTATCATGTAATGTTCTGCCAGTCGAGTGAATCATATGAACGTGAAGTTAAGTCGGTGGCAACTCTTCTTGCAAGCAGGGTAGACGGAATACTTGTATCTCTTACGAAGCTCACTGAAGACTTTGATCACTTCCGGAAAATACAGGAGAATGGGATTCCTCTTGTCTTTTTTGACAGAATATGTGAAGATCTTGATACTGACAGGGTTATAGTTGACGATGAAATTGGTGCATATAATGCAGTAAGTCATTTGATCGATGTGGGCTGCAAAAACATTGTTCATCTTGCAGGCAAGCCAAATCTCCTTATTTCAAGGAATCGCAGAGATGGTTATATCAGGGCTCTCAGGGAACATAACCAGCCGGTCATTGAGGAAAATATCATCAGGTGTGATTCCGGCGAGGATGCAGACTTGATTGTACCCGGACTCCTCAGAAGGGAAGTTAAGCCCGATGGAGTATTCGCTGTAAATGACCTTACAGCAGCCGAAGCCATGAAAATAATAATCAATATGGGGTTTAAGGTACCTCACGACATATCAGTAGTGGGGTTTACAAGCGGACTCATATCGGACATTACAAATCCCTCTCTCACTTCAGTGGAACAACATGGATACATAGTCGGCAAAGAGGCAATCAGGCTTCTTATTGATCGTATTGAAAAGCATTCCGGATATCCGACACAGACAAAAATCATCAAAACTGAACTTGTAATAAAGGGGTCATCAATAAAGAATTAGCCTGCTGTTACTGAAAAGCAGTCTTAGAAATCCTTGTAAACCCGGGGAGATTCCCACTTCGCCCGTAGTGCCCCTGCTTTCCTCCCCAATAAATCAAAATGACTTGTCATTCCAAACGAAGTGAGGAATCTGCAGATGAAAAGAACAAATTTATCTTGCATGCATTCTGGGATTACCACTTTCGGATTATATTTTTCTGTTAAATTATCTTAACTTATAATGGTTAAGTGAATCTCACTTTTTATTTATTTCAGAAAACGTTTGAAACAAAGTAAGAAAATCATTTTTAACGTCTGCTTTTTTGGGGTTTATTATTCAATATCACCACGTTATGTTAGTAAGATTTTTAAAAAAAAGTGAATTAATTTCGTTTTAATATTTTTTTAATACGAATTTAATCTTTACATTTGTTTATCGGTGAAACCCCAATAATGGTGGGGTAGCTGATAAAGAATTAACCAAAGCAACTGAGACTCTAAGCTATGCATCCTTTTAAAATTAATATGTCCATACCATATTATAATATGTTCCGATCACCATTTTCTACCTTTTATATAAATCATTATACACCTAAAAATTAGCTAACCTAAAAAAAATCAATTATGGGAACATTGCGAAATTCTGTATTTCTATGGAGGAGGGGTATTTTATCTCTTCTCATTTTTAGCTTTGCGATCAGCTTTGCCTTTGGACAGGGAAGGACTGTCAAGGGTAAAGTAACTTCCGCAACGGAAGGACCACTCCCGGGAGTTAATATAGTACTCCAGGGCACCACACAGGGAACAATGACTGATGCTGGAGGTAACTACAGCATAGCTGTGCCGGGTCCTCAGGCAGTCCTTGTTTTCTCTTTTATCAGTTACACTCCGCAGTCAATAACTGTTGGAAGCCAGGCTACTATTGATGTAGAGCTTGCTCCTGCAATGAGCACATTGAACGAAGTTGTCGTAACTGGATACGGTACTCAGAAAAAGAGAGAAGTTACAAGTTCAATAACAAGCGTTAAATCCGATGAATTCAACAAAGGTAGCGTTAACAGCCCTGTTGCTTTGATTCAGGGTAAAGTTTCCGGATTATCTATCAGTAAAGCTGGTGGTGACCCTAACGGTTCTTATGATATCCGACTCAGAGGTATGAGCACAATTGGCGCTAACCTGGGACCACTGGTGATTATTGACGGGGTAATTGGTGGAGATCTTGCTAACGTTGACCCTAATGATATTGAGTCAATAAACGTTTTGAAGGATGGTTCTGCAGCAGCTATCTATGGAACAAGAGGTTCAAGTGGTGTTATTCTTGTTACAACAAAGAAAGGTAAAAAAGGAACTGCTGTTATAGACTATAATGTTTATGTTACTGCTGAAATGGTTGCCAAGAATACCGATGTAATGAATGCAGCCGAATGGAGATCTCTGAAATCTGAAATTAACTCTAGTCAGGGCAACACTATCGGTACCGACTTTGGATTTAATACAGACTGGTTCAAACAGATTGAACAGACTGGAATTACACAGGTACATAACATTTCTATGTCAGGTGGTAGTGATAAGACCAGTTACCGTGCTTCCATTAACTATCGCGATGTTCAGGGTATAATGATAACAACTGGTAACAAACAGCTGAATGGCAGGATAAACATTTCACAGAAAGCTCTGAATGACAAATTAACTTTGGACCTTAACCTTGGAGCTACTGAGAGAGAATCAAATTACGGATTCAGCCAGGCATTCCGCTATGCAACTATCTATAATCCAACAGCTCCTGTGAAAAGCACTGATCCTCTGGTTAATCCTGATTATGTAAAGCACAATGGATATTTCCAGCAGGTATTGTTCGATTATTATAACCCGGTTTCTATTCTGCAGCAGAATACCAACGAGGGGAAGAACAGAATCCTGAACCTTTCACTTAAAGGCACTTATGAAATCATTAAAGGTCTGACCCTTGATGCATTTTATTCTATCCAGAACAGTGGTAATCTGAATGGTATATACTATTCAAAATCTGACTACTGGGGTGGAATGAACAGAAACGGTTTAGCTTCAAGAGAGGCAAATAATTATGCAAGTAAACTTTTTGAATCTACACTGCACTATGCAGGAGACGTTACTTCTGCAGTGAATATCAATGCATTTGCCGGTTATTCATACCAGGAATTCGCAAATGAGGGCTTCTACGCACAGGGTGGAGATTTTCTTACAGATGACTTCACATACAATAACCTGAGTGCTGCTCTTGACTTTAAAAATGGTAAAGGCACAATAACCAGTTATAAAAATTCCGAGAAACTTATTGCATTCTTTGGCCGTGTAAACGTCAATGTTAACAGCACATGGTTCGTAACTGCAAGTGCAAGATATGAAGGTTCTTCAAGGTTTGGTACAAACAATAAATGGGGATTATTCCCTGCTATCGGTGGTGGTGCTGACCTTTCAAAACTTATCAATGTAAGCTTTATCGATAACCTTAAATTACGTGTTAACTACGGTATTACCGGTAACCGCCCATCAGACAGTTATCTGTCATTACTCCGTCTCGGACCACAGGGTAACTTCTACTATAATGGCAATTTTGTTCCCGGATATGCTCCAGTAAGTAATGCAAATGCTGACCTTAAATGGGAGAAAAAAGGTGAATTTGACGCAGGGATAGATTTTTCTCTCTTCAATTCAAAACTCTCAGGTTCATTTGACTTCTACACAAGAACTACAAATAACCTTCTCTTCCAGTATGGTGTACCTGTTCCTCCAAACCTCTATAACCAGGCATGGTTGAACCTAGGTAAAATAAAGAGTAGCGGGCTAGAGCTTACACTTGATTACAATGTAATTAAAAAAGGAGACTTCACTTACAACATTTCACTTACCCCATCTTACATTCTTGAGAATACACTTGTTTCCCTCTCAGGAACTTATAATGGTGCAGAGTTGAAATACGGAAGACAGGAACTTGGCGATATGGGTTCACCAGGCCAGAACGGTACTCCTGTAGCTGTTGTACAGGAAGGCAAGCCTCTCGGACAGATTCTTACTTATGTTTATGAAGGAATTGATGAAACCGGTAAGTTTATCTTCAAAGATGTTGATGGCGACGGCTCAATCACAGGTGCTGACAGAATTGTAACCGGTAACGGTTTACCTAAATTCCTTATTGGATTCGGAAACACCCTTAATTATAAAAACTGGGATTTGAATATCTTCTTCCGTGGTGTATTCGGACATAAACTTGTCAATTCATTCCGCGCATTCTACGAAGTTCCTGCATATATTTCATCGTACAATCTTCCTAAGACAACATCAGATCTGAGAAACTCAAGCGGTGAACTTCTTGCTGCTACTTCAGGTACATTGTCAAGCAAGTATGTTGAAAAAGCTGACTTTGTTTCTCTCGACAACATGGCATTAGGTTATAATTTCACATTGCCTAAAACTTCTGCATTCAGTAAGATCAGGCTATATGTCGCTGGTAATAACCTTTTCTATATTACCAAATATTCTGGTGTTGATCCAAACCCGAGATATACTGATCCGGAATCAGGTAATACTCCGCTTATAACAGGTATGGACCGAAGAGACACATGGTTCAGGACCAGGTCTGTAACTTTTGGTGCAAACTTTGTTTTTTAACCATGAAAATGAATAAGATATGAAATCAAAAGAAAGAAATAAAATGAAAAAATCGCGATATCTGATTGGGGTAGGCCTGTTCCTTTTTGGAGCGGCTGTATTAAACCAGTCTTGCACCAAATTGGATGAAAAGCTATATAGTCAGGTTACTCCATCCAACTTCTTCAAGACTGATGCGGAGTTTGTAGCTGCGCTGGGTTCTGCTTATACTCAGCTTGGCGGTTATGCAACAGGTGACATTAATGAAGTCCAGGAAATGACTACCGACGAACAAGTTGTTCCTACAAGGGGTTCGGACTGGGATGACGGTGGTACACAGAGAAGGCTTCATTTACACTCATGGGGATATGACGATGGATTTATGAATGGTCCATGGGATTTCTGCTACTCAGGTGTAAGTACTGCAAACAGACTTATCTTCCAGTTCCAGACTCTATCGGATGGCGGACAGGTTAACAAAGATGTTGCAGCTGCATATATCGGTGAACTCACAGCAGTAAGAAGTTTCTTCTACTGGCAGCTGGTTGACCTTTATGGTAATATTCCTTATGATAACGACTTTGCACATGCTCAGGCTGCTCCTCCTCAGGTTGCAAGAGCAACTGTTTATGGCAATATAGTTGCTGATCTGGAAGCTGTTACTCCTGCACTTAATCAGACTGTTGATGGAACAACCTATAGCCGTATGACATACTGGGGAGCTAAATTCCTGTTGGCAAAGTTATATCTGAATGCACAGGTTTATTCAGGTACACCACAATGGGACAAAGCAATCGCAGCTTGTGATGAGATTATTAACTCAGGCAAATACAATCTTGAATCTAACTATTTTGCTAACTTCAATGTGAACAATTCAGGATCAAAAGAAATCATCTGGGCTATCCCTTATGACAAAATTTTCTTCACTGGATTTACGTTGGCTGCTGCTTCTCTGCACTATGCAAGCCAGTATACATATAACCTCACATTCCAGCCATGGAATGGTTACTGTACACTCGAGAAGTTCTACAATTCATACGAAGCTACTGACTTAAGAAGAGGCGATGTTGGTACTCTCGCAGGTCCTGCCACAAAGCGTGGTAACTTTGTTGCCGGTTATCAGTACAAACTCGGAGGCGGAGTTGCAACAGATGATGGCGCTGATGGTGCTGATCCTGATGGCAAACCTCTTAACTTCGGAAATATTGGTAGCCTTGTCGGCGGACAACCAGCTCCTCAGATCAACGAACTTGGTCCTCAGGCATGGCGCCAGTCAGGCGTTAGACTTGGCAAATGGGAATATGAAATCGGTGGTACCTCAGATATGAGCAACGACTATTCAGTTTTCCGTTATGCAGACGTTCTTCTTATGAAAGCAGAAGCTCTATGGCGTAAGAGCGGTAGCGCAACTGATGCTGGTGCCCTTGCACTCGTTAATCAGATCAGAACACGCGCAGGCTTAACAGCTATTACATCTCTCGATGGCAAACTGAGCTTCGACCTTGCAGGTCCTTCAGTTGCTGGTGGTGAATTATTCAATGAAAGAGGTCGTGAAATGTTCGCAGAACATTCAAGACGTCAGGATTTGATCCGCTTCGGATTATGGAGTTCTGTTAACAAATGGGTTTTACCACATCATAATACAACTGATGTTGTAAACGCAAAGTCAGATCCTTATCTTACTCTGTATCCAATTCCTAAGCCAAAATTAGCTGCTAACCCAAATCTTGTTCAGAACCCGGGTTACACTCAATAAAATTTAAATAAATTCTTTAAGAGAGCAGGCAATTATTATATTTGCCTGCTCTTTTTATATAGACCTCACCCCTATTTTCAGGGGAGCCGGGCGAATGTCAGGAACAAAGAGCGAACAGATAAAACCCTTTGTGTACCTTAGTGGTTTCCTTGGTGTTCCTTTGTGGTAAAATCAAAACGATCAACCACAAAGTACCTCAAAGTATCACAAAGTAACACAAAGGAAAAGCAGACCTTGCAAACAGATTTTATTTATGTGTTTTCAAAGAATTAAAGGATTATCCGGTACATTAATACTCATTTTATCTGTATTGTCAGTTTCCTGCAAAACAGATCACTCCGTTTCAAAGCAGAAAGCTTTGTTTACACTTCTTGATAAGAAGCAGACGCATATCGATTTCATCAATCAGCTGGATTATACAGAGGAATTTAATACCTATACTTACCGAAATTTCTACAATGGTGCCGGAGTAGGCATTGGCGACTTTAACAACGATGGATTGCCCGACATCATTTTTTGCGGGAATATGACCGGAAACAGGCTGTACCTTAATAAAGGAAACTTTGTTTTTGATGATATCACTGCAAAAGCAGGCGTGTCGTTCCCTGATTCCTGGTCAACAGGCGTCAGCATTGCCGATGTAAACGGAGATGGATTACCCGATATTTATATATGTAAATCTGGAAAAACCGGGGGATCTCATCGTCACAATGAATTGTTTATTAATAACGGGGATCTCACATTTACTGAGGAAGCTGCAAAATATGGCCTCGACGATATGGGATTATCAAACCATGCAACGTTTTTTGATTACGATCATGACGGAGATCTCGACTGTTACCTTTTAAACAATTCGTTCGAATCAGTCACTGATTATGATATAAAACCTGATCAGCGTCTTTTGCGCGACTCACTCGGGAGCAACAAATTATACCGTAACGATAACGGGCATTTTGTGGATGTAAGCAAAGAAGCCGGCATCTACGGAAGCAAAATCGGCTTTGGTCTGGGTGTCAGTATTGGGGATGTAAACCGGGATGGCTGGCCAGATATTTATATTTCGAACGATTTTTTTGAACGTGATTATCTGTATATCAACAATAAGAACGGCACATTTACTGAATCCCTTGAGGATCAGATACGTGAAACTAGTCTGGGTGCCATGGGTTCCGATATGGCAGATATTAACAATGACGCTTATCCAGAAATATTTGTCACGGAAATGACTCCTGAAGGAAATGCCAGGCGAAAAACCAAGGCGATGTTCGAGAGTTGGGATCGTTATCAGAATAAGGTTAAGAATGGTTATGGCCATCAGTTTGCGCGCAACACGCTTCAATTGAATAATCAGAATAGTTCTTTCAGCGAAATAGGCAGACTAAGCGGAGTAAACGAAACAGACTGGAGTTGGGGAGCATTGATAATGGATCTTGATAATGACGGATGGAAAGATATTTTTGTGGCAAATGGGATTTTTAAGGACTTGCTCGACCGTGATTATTTGAATTTCTATTCCGATCCATCAGTTGTAAGGTCACTGATAAAAACCCAGCAGAAAGCTATCCTTACTATGATAGACATGATGCCTTCTGTAAAAGTGCCGAATTATGCATTTCATAATAACAAAGATCTTACTTTTTCGAATTTGTCGGATATATGGGGACTGAACACGCCTTCTTTCTCCAATGGCGCAGCCTACGCCGATCTTGATAATGATGGTGATCTTGATCTTGTTGTAAATAATGTGAATATGCCGCCATTCATTTACAGGAATGAAACAAACGGAAAAGCAGGTGCCAATTATCTCAATATATCATTAAAGGGTTCAGGAAAGAATACCGGAGCTATCGGAACTGAAGTAACTCTGTATTCAGGAACTGATCTGAAATATCAGGAACTTATGCCTATACGTGGCTTCGAATCAACTGTTGACAGCCGGCTTAGCTTTGGACTGGGCTCCTCCTCCACTGCCGATTCGATTGTTATCAGCTGGCCCGACGGAAAAAGTTCAGTTTTACTTAACATCCCGGCAAATCAGTTTCTGAAACTGGATGAAAAAGATGCGACAAAACGTAGTTTCATTCATCCGCAGAAAAATCTCACCCCTGTTTTTCAGAGAATTGATATGATCGCCGGTCTTGATTTTAAACATAAAGAGAATGACTTCAATGACTTTGACCGCGACAGGCTCCTGTTTCAGATGATGTCCAATGAGGGTCCTCATGTTGCAGTCGGTGATGTTAATGGTGACAAACTCGAGGATATATATATCTGCGGAGCCAAGGACTCTCCCGGGGCCCTCTATATTCAGGACAGAAATGGTCACTTTCATGGAACAAATGAAAAATTGTTCGAATCCGACAAAATCAGTGAAGATACAGATTGTGCTTTTTTTGATACTGACAGAGATGGGGATCTTGACTTGTACGTAGCCAGCGGCAGCAGCGAATTACCATCCAGCTCATCGGCCCTTGCTGATCGTCTTTACCTGAATGATGGCAAGGGAAATTTCACAAAATCACCACAAATTCTTCCGGCAGGAAAATATGAAAGCACATCCTGCGTCGAGCCTGCAGATTTTGATAATGATGGCGATGTTGAGTTATTTGTTGGGACCCGACTTAAACCATTTGAGTATGGCGTACCAGTAAACGGTTATATCCTGGACAATGACGGACATGGTAATTTCACCGATGTGACCGCGAAAGTTGCACCGGAACTTACCGGGATAGGGATGATTACCGATATGAAATGGGCCGATATTGATAGTGATGGCGATCTCGATATGGTCATAGTCGGCGACTGGATGCCTGTTAAGATATTCATAAATGACAAAGGATTATTCACCGATAAATCTGCTGGTTATGGTCTCACGAACACCGAAGGCTGGTGGCATTCAATAATTGCTAAGGATATAAACGATGACGGAAAGGTTGATTTCATTTTGGGCAATAATGGATTAAATTCATATTTTAAAGCTTCAACGTCAAAGCCGGTAACGATGTATGTTAATGATTTTGATCTGAATGGAAGCGTTGAACAGATAATCTGCACTTACAACGGGCAAAAAAAATATCCTNTTGCAATGATGGACGATCTGTTAAAACAAATCCCCTCATTGTCGGAAAAATATAAAAAGTTCGATGATTATAAAGAGGCTACAATTGAGAACCTTTTCCCCAAAGAGGTACTTGACAGGTCAATTAAATTAAAAGCAAGCATGTTGCAGAGCTGCATCATGATAAATACAGGCGCTGGATCATTCCATCTCAATGCTCTGCCTTTGGAAGCCCAGTTCTCCCCGGTATATGCAATAATTGCTGATGACTTTGATCACGACGGCGTATGTGATATAGTAATCGGTGGAAACCAGTACAGAGCCAAGCCCGAGACAGGCATAAATGATGCGAGCTATGGATTATTCCTGAAAGGCAATAAGGATGGAACATATATTTCAGTTCCATCGTTG
>JGI20214J51088_10000537_pt1 | contig 26283 bp, 18 predicted proteins | sample WetSurMetagenome_FD_51088 | JGI IMG/M metagenome (IMG submission 51088) | reverse complement strand
GTCAGCTTCTGCGAGATGATGTGAGCGGTGAAATTATTTATATATACACCTACCGCAACGAGTTTCTTGTTATGGACACTGAGTTGAACCTTTTGCGAAAGCTTCATACCATTGATACCATCACCCGTGCGCAGGTAAAGGTGCGTACCCTCTCCGACGGAACGCATAAGATGGAGGCGCCGCCACTGAAAGTTAGTGATGCGGCAGCGGTACACGGCAGGGTGCTGTTCAATGAATCGGACCTTATGGGCAGATATGAGTCGCGTGAGGCATGGAGCAAGGCAAGCATAATTGATATGTACAGAACAGACAGAAATGAATATCTGGGCAGTTTCTATGTTTTTCACCGCGGGAAGAACAGGATGTCCCGGATGTTGGTCACAGACACATATCTGTATGTGTTATGTGGCAGTGAAATCGTGCGATACCGTTTTGCGCAGACGGTGAGGCTCAATTTCAAAACAGGAGAAGCCGAAAACCTGAGTAAGAGTAGGCAATAATTATTATTTCTCTAACAATGAAAAAGTTAAGGAATTTCATCCTGTCGGTTGCTGTCATCTTGATAGGGACCGTGGCAGCTTTCGCGACCAATGCAGCAAAAAGCGCTGATGATGAGCCGGAAACTGGCTATTACTATGATGAATCTGCGGTTACAATTAAATGTATCCAAACAGATCAGCAATGTTCTCCTACAGGTACCAATGCTTGTACCTGGACTGACAATCAGGGAACACATACTCTCTACAGGAAGGTAAATGATACCATGTGCGGAGACATGTTATTTGAACGTCAGGATAACTAAATCAATGGGGAGGATGCTATTTGGCATCCTCCTTCATTTCTTTATTAATCCATTCTGCGTTTTTATTGTCTTTAAGAAAGTAATTGAACCATTCCAGAATTCTGGAACCAAGATCTTTGCTTGCTTCTGTTGCATTTATTGTATGTCCCTCGTTTGGATAAAACAAGGCCACAACCTTCTTTTTGTTACGCTTTAGTCCAATGTAAAATTCCATGGTTTGTTCCCAGTAAATATTCTGGTCCGTCTCACCTGTCCATAATAAAACTGGGGCGTTAACCTTATCAACACTGAAAATGGGATTATTTTGAAAGTAACGCTCTTTATCCTCACTGAAACTTTTCTTCATCTCATATTGCCCATTCTCATACTGGAAGTAAAAAGGGCAATGGAAGTTATAATTAAAGGAAAAATAAGAACGGACTATATCAATATTACCTGCACCAGTGACGTAGGTAGCAAAGCGGACAGAATGTGTGGCAATAAAATTGGTTTCATAACCACCATGCGAATGTCCGATAAGAGCTATTTTGCTTTTGTCTATTGAGGCATTGTTTTTCAGGGCATCCAATGAATTATTTACACACTCCAGTGCAGATAACCCGGGCCCCTTTTCTCCATAAACGATATCTGGTAAATAGACAAAATAACCGTTCTCAAGAAGCAGCCTTAAGTCAAAACCATCATTGTTTGCTTTGCCGTAAGAAACCACAGGATATTCATTTAATGCCTTTTTGCTTTGAACCTTATAAATATGAACCACCATTGGGTATTTTACGGATGGTTTATACCCCAGGGGATAATATAAAATCCCTTTCAACGAAACACCATCGCTGCCGTTATATGAGAAGATTTCCTGCTTTAATGATACAACTGCTTTGTCCGTCTTATTGCTTTGGTATATCACTTTCCCCACCGCCCCATCCATTTTAAAAACTATTTGCGGAGGCATATTATAATCCTCTTCCACCCATGAAAACCAATCATATGCCTTGTTGTAATTAAGCTGATGAACACGTTTGGTGGTTGGGGGTACTATCGTTTCTGATTTACCATTATGCCATAGTACATAAGAAGTTAAGTTTTTATAAGGGTCATATAACTTAACCACTATGGCCTTCCTGAAATTCAATTGCTGCTTTCTGAAATAACCCCTCTGAGTACTGATACCTTTACTATCTCCATTAATTATGCTTGTCTGGTATCCACTGAAAACGGCTGCTTTAGTAAGCTCTCCGCTTTTTATATCATACTTCCACAATGCTCCTTCTCCTTCAAACAGTACCGCATTACCGTCATCTGTGAACCAGGGTTTCCCAAGATCTTTCCCCGTAATGAGCTTTTTGATGCCAGAGGGAAGATGGTAAAGATACCATTCTTTATTTTCTGGAGAGAGAGCATACTCCCCGTTACCCGAAAAATAAAACTCAGGGGCAGTTATACCCAGAAATGAATACCGTCCGGAAACTTTGTCATAAACGTACACCTTTAAATGAGGTATGTATGTTGTGTAATCCTGCAATTGATACTGGTTAAAGCATAAAAAATAGCGATCACTCCCTATATTGACTCTTGTGGTCAAACTATCATTGCCAATTTCTTTGACTCTTTTCTCTTTTGGCTCCCATACAAAGTTCAGATACCGGATTGGTGGATTGAACTTTTCCTCAAGTTGATTATCATTCCCGTACCACAAATCAGTTATTGAGTTATCAGCCATTTCATTTTTTACATGTATTGTCAGAAAGTAGATGCTACCTTCCCGGATCACTTCACTGAAACCTTGCTGAATCTGTAAAGGCAATACTTCATTTAGCGGAATTGTCGCTTTAGTGTTTAAATCGAGATACAGCATTTCCTGGAATTCGCTTCCATGGCTTTGCTCATGGATCAAAATCCCTTTCTCCGTTGGGTCAACTTCCAGGTATAGGATCTTCCGGGTAATAACATATACGGTTTCCGTTACGTTGTTTTCAATCTGCAAAACACTGTATTCGTTCTCCCCTATTTCTCTGACCGCATAGATGTGGTTATTTTGGGTAGTGTATAACTGGCATACATCATTTACGGTATTTAAGAGCTTCCCGGAGGCGTCATGTAACTCCAGCCTGTTTTGTTCTGCCTCGTTATAATGCAGAACAAACTGATTGTTATTGCTCAGAGATTTAAACTTCTTTACATTTTTATAGCAGACCGATGTTTGTTTCTCCGGATCAAACAGCTCTGCCTGTTGAGGGTTTTGCATCAGTATGTAGCCATTGTTTAAAAAAGCAATGTTTCCTACTTTTGTTCTGTAGCCGATCTGCAGTTCAGTATTCCGACTGTTAAAAATCAAAATGGTGTCACTATTCTGACTATATAACTTTCTGGCAGTTATCCACCTGCCGTCATTGCTCATTTCAAGGTCAGATAGACTATAATATCTCTCTGCAAGGGTTTGCAGGCTATCTGTTTTGCTTTGTGAGCAAAATTCCTGGCCTGCCGGTAACAGCAGGCACAGGATTGTTAAAAACTCAACTAACATACTAATAACCGCTATTTTGAGGCGATAAATTTAAATTCAGTAACATTTCACTTTGGGGTAAAGGCCATACCTGCTTATAATCTTCCCAGCCAGTCTTTAAGGCTGATAATTCATCAAGTTTGCCCCAGCGCTTCAGGTCTATGAAACGGTGTCCTGATTCACAGAAAAACTCACGTCTTTTTTCTGCCATCAGCTCATTTATAAAGTCATCACCAGATAATGAGGTAATTGCTGTCAACCCGGCACGCTCACGTGTGGCATTCAAGTAAGGGAGGGCCTCATCAAACCTGTTTTGCATAGCCATAGACTCAGCCATTATAAGATACACCTCTTCAAGGCGAAAAACTATTGGGTATTCCGTTGGGCTGGTGGTCCGGTCTTTGTATTTATTTGCTCTGTAATAAACAGAGCTGTTATACGTTACCTGTTTAATCCAGGCCTGCTTGCGAAGATCATCATCGGAAAATATATTTACCAGGTTTTGTGTTAATGCATATGATTGCGGCGCCGCGTTTGCGAAATAGTAAAAAGAGGCTTCATCGTTACCACTGGTGCTTGGCTCCATCTGCCAGATAATATGGGTACCAGATTTATGAAAAACTTCATTTATATCTGTCTGAAACTGGTACAAAGGCGACAGAAGGATTGTATCCGCCATTTTTTCCGTCAGGGACCATTCTTCACGCAAAGCATAGATGCGAGCCAGCATTAATTGAGCGGCCTTGCGGTTTGGGTAAATACGGGCATCATTACGGTAATCATCCTGCATCAGAAAAGATGCTTCCTTTAAATCACCCTCCAAAAGGGTAAGTATTGTTTCTCCGTCGGTTTTACAGAGGGTACTGTTATACTCATAATCTGTACTTGTTGTATATGGTATGTCACCAAATAGCTGTTGAAGGTAGAAATAGATCAGTGATCTGATAAGGAGCGCTTCACCTTTTATACGCTTTTTATCAACGGCGGATAAACCTGTTGAATTTTCCACCCCGTGAATGATTGAGTTAGCATAGTAAACCTGCAGATATGCAGTATTCCATATGCTGGATATAAACGTATTGGTTTCCTGTATCTGATCCTGGTTAACCTCCAGAAGATACTGATTACTGCCATAATAATCCAGGTTATCGGCATAAGATTCCAGTAAAACACTTGCACCGTAATTACTGCCTCCGGATATTACAGACTGGGTTCTTAACTTGGCGTATAAGTATTCCAATGCCGAGTTAGCGGTCTGCAGGTCTTCAAACACCTGGTCGGTACCTATCTGGTTGGTTGGAGCATCAACCTCTACAAGCTTTTCACAGGCCGAGGTAAGTATTGTGGTAATTAAAAGTATTACATATATCTTTTTCATGATTTCCTTTTTAGAAGTTTAACTGGATTCCGAACGACCACGTTTTTAAAGGCGGTAAAAAGCCTGCTGTTGTAAATTCCGGGTCCAGGCCAAAATAGTTGGTAATTGTAAGTAGGTTTTGCCCCTGAACATAGAAGAGAACATCGTGCAGGTATTTTTTTGCCGTAAACCTGTAGCTTAGCCTGATGTTCTTCAGACGTATAAAAGAAGCATCTCCAACAGAAGCCGTGCTGCTTTTATAATAGGTGAACAACTTGTTTTTCTGCGAATTTGACCCTGTTGAATATGGCATAAACTTGCCATCCGGGTTTGATTCTGACCAGACATTAAGGACCTCTCTTGGTTGATTATTAAAGGTGCCTGGATAAAACATCTGGCTTATGTAATTACTTTGCCTCTGCTTTACAAACTGGAACAAAAAGGAAAAATCCCAGTTCTTATAGGATAACTGGTTTGACCAGCCGCCAAAACAGGAGATGCCTATCTTTTCTATCACCTTGTTATCTGATGGAGATGATATGCTGCCATCTTCATTATAATCGGTAAATGTAAACAGACCCGTTGCAGGATCAATGCCCTCGTAATTATAAACTTTTGTAATCGTTATCGGGTAACCTATAACATACGTATTGGCATAAGTTGATCCGGCAAGACCCGGGAATGAAACCAGCTTGTTCTTAGGAAAGTTGATGTTAAAACTGCTGCTCCATTTGAAATTACCGGTTTCCACGGGACTTGCATTCAGTTCCAGCTCAAACCCCCTGTTTTCAACCGTGGCGGGCAGGTTGGCCTGAATACTGCTGAACCCTGTGGTTCTCGGCAGCGGAATGCCTACCAGCTGGTTTCCTGAACGGTTCAGATACCATGATGCTGTTAACTGTATGCGATCATTTAGAAACCCAAGATCAATAGCTGCTTCAAGCTTGCTTGTCTTCTCCCAACTGAAGTCAGGGTTATAAAGCTTTGAAGGATATAGCGTGCTGCTGCCTGAATAGACCGTACTGCTTACAGTATATGTATCCAGGTACTGGTAGTCGCCTATAAGATCACTTCCTGTAATACCGTAACTTGAACGCAGTTTGCCAAAACTGAGCCAACCGTAGCTTTCAAGAAACTTTTCCTTTGAGAATAGCCATGCTGCACCTATCGCCCCGAAATTTGCATACCTGTTATTCGGACCAAAACGGCTGGAACCGTCACGACGACCGGTGAGATTAATTATATACCTGTTTTTGTACTGGTAATTTATCCTTCCGAATATTGCAGCGTATTTATACTCTGTGACAATATCGCGGCTAACGGTTATGTTACTTGCTGCAGCAAGGTTCGTTATCATTGAATTGCTTTCAAAACCGTAACTGAACAGACCCAGGGTTGAGGATTTACGGTCCTGGATTGTTCCGCCTGCCAGAATATCTATCTCATGGTCATTAAACTTGTGCTTATAGTTTAACTGAGGCTCTATCAGGTAGGAAAACTGCTGTTGTGTTCCCCTTGAAGCACTTGAGTTCTCAGTGGTGATGCCATAAGCCGGATTATACATTGTATTTGGACTTAAGCTAAACTCCTCAAACGACTGCTGGTTTATTCCGCCGTTAAGTTTTACATGTACGGAAGGGAATAATTCGTAATCCATATTGACATTAACATTAAAGGTTTTGCTGCTGTTTGAATAGGTGCTTTCATAAGCTGCAACAGGATTGGTGAAGGTGTTGTTTTCCCAGTTAAGGCTGCCGTCTTCATTATACAAAGCAGGTGCATTAGGACTGAGTAACAGTGTTTTTGAAGTAATATCAGTCTGAATCAGGTTGTTTGACTGATCCGAAAATAGCCCGGAGGCTTTCAGTGTAAGTCTCCTGTCGACTGAAAGATGGCTCAGGCTGCCTGACAGATTGTTAGTTTTGTAATTAAAGCTTTTTGAGAATACAGTTGCCTGCTGATTGTGGCTGCCGCTTATAAGAAAGCTTGTGTTATCATTACCACCGCTTAATGAGACTTGCTCTGTAGAACTTACAGCTGTTCTGCCTATCAGCTTTTCCTGCCAGTCCGTATAACGGTTCTGATCCCAGGTGCCGTTGATATCATAAGCTGTGGCCGGGTAGGTGGCAATACCATCGTTGGCATAAGCCTGCCGGCGCATCTCAAGGTACTCGCTGGTGTTAAGCAGGTTCATTTTTCCGGCTACCTTGCTTAGTCCGTAATTGCTGTTGATACTTAATGATGTTTTATTGCCTGTTTTTCCTTTCTTTGTTGTTATAAGTATAACCCCGTTGGAACCGCGTGAACCATATATGGCCGTTGCATCGGCATCTTTAAGGATTTCAATGCTCTCAATATCATTTGGGTTGATTATATTGAGAGGGCTTATATTAAGTGAAGGGATTATTGTTGTGGAATAATAAGACGGAGTTTCTGCCGTTACAGGTACCCCGTCAATGATATACATCGGGAAGTTGCCTGCACTTCGTAAGCTGTTTATTCCTCTTATCTGTATTGTATAACCACTGCCAGGTACACCACTGCTCTGAATTATGTTCACTCCGGCCATACGACCCTCTACAGCTGAAAGCACATTACTCACAGGCTGTGTTTCTATATCTCTGGCAGTTATTTTGGAGATACTACCTGTGCGTTCCTTCTCTTTTACAGAGTAATATCCGGCATAAACAACAATCTCAGGGAAAGATGTTATATCTTCTTCAAGCTTTACGTCTATCCGTGTCCGTCCCTCAACAGGTATTTCCTGCGTTTTGAAACCTATAAAGGAAAAGGAAAGCACCGCATCTGATGGGACCTTTTGCAGGGTAAAGCTTCCGTCGGTTGCCGATATGGTTCCTACAGAGGGATTTCCTTTGATGATAACGTTAACGCCAGGCATCGGCGCACCAGACACCTCGGTGATTTTGCCCGATACGGTGATGGTCTGGGCATTCACCGTGTTAGTAAAAGCTAAAACGGCCAGGCTCATTATACACAACAACCGGAGCCGCCTGTGTAGATTCAGGAACGCAGAACCGGATACCAGTTGGCCTGACCTGAATAGGAATAGTTTTGGAAAATAAGGTTTGTTTTTTTTCATAATGATTTGTGTTTTGGTTAGGTAAATAATTGGTGGTTAGCAATATCTGTATTAAAAAGAGGGTTCGGAAAAAGCATGGCATAGCCACATCGTATGAAAATAGGTTCATGCAATGATGAATAGACGGAGGTTACATTGAAGTATGCGAAACCTACTTCAGAGTGAAATGACTTTATGGGGGGATATTAGAAAATAGTGATATATATTGTTGTGTAAACATGATATTATTAGTTTTACGAATCAACACCTACATGTTATCTGATTTCAGTGGTTGCTGTAATTAAACCGTGTACAAATCTGATTACTACAAAGATGATACATGTTCTTTACAAATTCTAATAGAATTCTTTGTTATTTCAACATTTTAGTTGTAAATTACAACTTTTAAGATTAATCTATACGGAGTGACTAGTTTAACAGGAAATAAACTGCGTACATTAAGAATAAGCAGGGGTTGGAGTCAGGAGACTGTTGCAGACAAAATAAATGTTACTCAGGCAGCCTATTCAAAGCTTGAATTAGGACAGGTTCGCCTAACCATTGACAGAGCAACAGTACTTGCAGAATTATACAAAGTTAATCCTGAATATTTTTTTATTGACAATCAGTCAGAACATTACAATATTGGAAAATACAATGTCGGAATAGGAACAATTAATACAGAACGTTATTATGAAAGTTCAGAGTATCAGCCGGTAATTCAACATTATGAAGAAATAGTGGCAGATAAAAACAATCAAATAAAGCTTTTGCTTTCCGAAATAGATGTATTGCGCAAAGAACGTGATCATTTCTGGAAGCTAATTAATTCATTGACCCCAAAAACAAATAGTAAAACTTAAATAATATAAAATAACCGTCAGACTTTTTATCTACTTTTATAAATAATAAAAACATCATACTATGACTTCCAATCTAGCTTTTTTATTACGGATAAGTTACGGTCATTCAATAGCAGACGTAGCTAAAAAGCTTAATATCTCTGACTCTCAATACATGGAGATAGAGTCAGGAAAATCCAGGCTAACACCAGAGCAAGCGGTGATTCTAGCAGAATTGTACCATATAGAGGCAAATTACTTCCTAACGAATGATCTTCCGATGATAAACATAAATGCAGGTTCAAATAATAGGATGATTATTAACTTGTTTGCCACTCATTACTACGAAGATACTTCTGACCAGGAGAAAGTTGATAAGTAAAATGTTTTGAAACAGATATTTAAAGGTAGATCGCCTAATCCTTCATTATTATATTTGAATAACTTATAGCTAGTAACCTCATCTGTTAAAGCATATTTCAATGCAACCTATGAGTGTTTTTTTCGTGCCAGATTTTTCGCAATTCTTGCTATCCTTCTTTAGCCAAACCCCAAAAACAAGCAATTAAGCTTTTGCTTTCTGAAATAGATGCCCTGCGCAAAGAACGTGATTATTTCTGGAAGCTAATTATTTCATTAACCTCAAAAAGGAGTATTAAAACCTAAGATGTCATGGCTAAGAACCAGACTTTTATCTATTTTTATCTCTGATTAAGGAAATACAAACCAAAATATTATTACTATGACTACCAATCTTCCTTTTTTATTGCGCATAAGCCACAACCATTCAATAGCAGATGTAGCTAAAAAACTTAATATCTCTGAATCTCAATACATGGAGATAGAGGCAGGAAAATCCAAGTTAAACCCAAAGCAGGCGGTAATTTTATCTGAATTATACCATATTGAGGCAAATTACTTCCTTACGAATGACCTCCCGATGATAAATATAAATGCTGGTTCAAATAACAGAATGGTTATTAACTTGTTTGCTACTCATTATAACGAAGATACGTCTGAAGGCGAGAAAAATGAGAAGTGAAAAAACTTGACTTAACCTCTTTTTAAGTATAATTTTGTATAGCGGTATACCACAATTCCCATCTCCAGATTCGGGAATGCAGCGAGATTTATTATTCCAAACTCAGGTATACCGCTTTTTTGTTAGCTTATAAGCTTTCAATTTTTAAAATACTATTATATTATCTTCTTTTCCTTGTAGTTAGCATAATACAACAGCTGTTTAATATAGCAGATAAGACCTTTGGTAAAGGAATGGTGAGTATCATACTGACACAGTAGAAATTTAATGCTTACCTATTACCAAAAAACTTTACAGATATAAACTAGAGTTTCGGGCAAAAAAAAAAGGGAATAACTTTAAACAAGTATTTGCATATCGTACTCTTCAGGGTAGAACTTTACTAATACTTCTAAAATCATCTCAAAGTAATGACTATATCTCTCAGAAAATTTCCAGCCAGCCTGGCAGATAACCCGGAATTTACAACTTCACTGTTTGGCTGGCATCCACCATGGCGCAATTTTTGCCTCATGATATGCTTCTACAGTGAATGCGATGGGTCGATAAACATACTTAGTGTTGCTTGATTAAATTGATAATCAAAGTGTAAAGAATTTCGGTGTATGGGTCACAAAAATCTCCCCTACTACTTTATGCATTTAAGACTACCTCGCAAAAATTGTGACAACCTTTTTGACTATGACCTTGTTTAGAATAGGGGGATATCAAGTCTCTGTCCTTCTTTGATTTCTTGTTCATAAAGCTTTCCTTGGTAATAATACTTAATTTTTAAACTTTTAACCATACCTGGGTCAGGATCTCCTGCTATCTCGTTTGTGACAATAATATGAAGTTCGTTATTAAGGATTTTTTCCGTAAGTTGTCGAGAGATATCAACTGATTTTTTATTTGTTTTGTATTCAGCTTTAATTATAAATATTCCAAGAATATTATCAATTAACTTATTGACATCTGCAACTTTATATCTTACTGCCTCGTAAAGATCATTTAAGGAGTTATCAGATGGAAATTCCCACTCTGAAAAACCATCATTGTCAATAATCTCTAATCGAATTGATGATTCAAAATAGAAATTAACTAAGTCTGAATCAAATTCTTTAAATCTGAATCTAAAAATCCGGAATCTGACATCATTAAGAGTAGAAATATATATTTTATCGATTACTTCTCCATCAAATGATAGTGTAATGCCAGTCTTGTCTGTTGAGGATTCCCAAATAATTGTTCCCCTCTGTGTTTCTTGGATAAGTTTAGTTATTACCAAACTGTTCTTATTAAGGTCATCCATAGTTTTTAATTTTTTTGTCTTCTAATAAGTTTTCTAATTGTGTTTGAAGAGCTGAGAGGTCTCTATAAAAGTTCCAAATGTTAGTCTCCGATATTTCATTAGGTTTGATGAAGAGTCTTTTAATGAATATCAGAAATCCTTTTTTCTTTTGCCCCTCATGTATAAAATGTCCTATGTTAAGAAGCTGGATATCTTTTAGTAGTCGCTTTATTCGTTTCTTATCCTTGTAAGACAATTTTTTCTCAATTTCTCTAAGAATAACTTCTGCTTGAGATATTTCTAAACGAATCAATGGTTGAGAATTGTCATAGTCATCAAGAAATTTTGGGAATTTTGATTTTGAAGTTGCTAATTGTTTAATGAGGCTTTTAATTCTCTCGTGGAATTGGATGTTACGTTGAATTTCCTTAATCCTATTATTTATTAAAAAGCCAATGAATGCCACAAGAACTGTAAAAAAAAGTCCTAATATTGAACTCCAATTCCCAAAAAAACTTAGACTTTCATTACTTGATAAAAGCATCTCTTGTTAAGATTATTAAGTTGATGTAAGATAGTCAATTAATAGCATTTTAAAAATAAGAATGAATTTCTGATTTTGTATCTCTAAGTCTTAGTCATTGAACATCAGTGATTTATTAGCATAACTTTATCAAATGTTTACTTTTGGTGCATATAACTTTATGTTTCTGGGTAATATGCACTCTGTTAGAGTTTACATTATACAAAGTGAAAGCATTGACAATTTTTTTAAAAATGTTTTAATTTAAAATCGGACAAAATTTATTTAAATTTTCTATCACCAATACTAAGTGGTAAATTACTTTTACTTGCACTCACAACCCAAAGCAGAAACAGCAGTAAAAGAATCACTTTTTTCATCGATTTATTTCAAAATCATTACGATATTGCATTTAGTTTTGCTTACAAACTATTAGATATGATTCGAAAAGATATTAATCTTTCTGAAGTAATTGAATACTACAAGAAGAATAAAGTAGCTTCTTTTGACGAAGATCTTGACGAGTTTGGTGATTACTTCATAACTGCAGGAAGAATTGCTGCAGTTATTCTGTCGCCAACACCAGTGGCTGCAATTACTAACTTCTGTTCTGGTATAGATGCAGCTTCCTTGAGAGCATCAAAACTTCTTTCATGGTTACCCGACAAATTCAAATACAAAGAAAAAGGGAGGGAAAAATTTGCAGTTGACAGATACGAACTAGCAGACGTAGTTAATTTTATGCTATTGCAGATCGCAATAACGAACGGCGTGAAGGAAGTAATAATGCCTTCTCTGTCTGCAATTATAGAAAATGTAAAATTTAAAGAATCAGATCAAAAGGAACTTGAAAAAATCGCTAGCGAATGCGACAAAGAAACGGCACTAACCAAGCTTCCCTTACATAGTCATCCCTCAAAAACAGATTTTGAAAATCATTCCTTCAAAATAATTGAACCAATCTTTTCAGCAATAATCAAACTGACTGGCAAATGCAAAGAAGAAAAGGCACTTCTAAAGAAATTTGATCTTCCAAAAATCAAAGAAAGATATCTTGAGAAAGTAATCATTTACTACAATGCATTTGTGATAAATTTTTCTAGTGAATTCCCTGAATTTGCACTTTGGGCAGATACTGAACGAAGCGGTATTATATTGAAAGAACTTAAGGATCTTTCTAAGAAACTTGAAACAAACGAAAAAAAGATTCATAATAATTTTCAAAAACAAACGCAAATCTTAATAGAGAAAATTTACGAGCTTAGAAAACCTGAATTTATAGCTGAAAATGGATTCCCCTCATTTCTTGAGGCATATGAAAAACTCTTTAAGTTACAAACCGACAAACTTGTCAACACTTTAAATTCAAGAATTATTGACAACGTTAATGCCCATCAAAACAAAATTAAAGCAGAACTGAATAAGCCATTAATAGACAACCAAGATATTGAAGGAATAGTATATCCAAAAAATGGGGAAATTTTCATAGCTCAAAGTTTTCGATCAATAATTTACAAGAGGAAAGAACATAAAAAAGGGTTTCTAACATCAAATTCAAATGGTGATTTTTGGGAAAAAGGTGAAAATATTGGTAACTATTTGTTACAGACTTTGATAAACCCAATTTCTGCAACAAGACCTATCATTTTGTTAGGAAATCCTGGAGCTGGAAAATCAATGCTCAGCAAAATATTTGCTGGATTACTCTGCGAAACAACGGACTTTATACCATTCTTAATAAAACTTAGAAGTGTTGCATCTAACACTGCAAACATTTCAGAACACATAAACAAAGGATTATCAAAATCCATTGAAAATACTGCAGACATTAACTGGCTTGATTGGGCTAAAGAATTTAAAGAAAGGATACCTGTTGTAATAATGGATGGATTTGACGAACTAATGCAATCATCAAACACAGAATTAAATAACTACATTAATACAATAAAGGATTTCCAAGAGACTGCGTTGAATCACGGAATCTGTGTTCGTGTGATTTTGACTAGTCGCAAAACTGTAATGCAGGATGTTTTTATTCCGGAAGGAACAAAAATAATTTTACTGGATAGTTTTGATGAAAAGCGGAGAAATTTATGGGTAAAAATATGGAATGATAATCAGACTATAAAAGACTATAAATTTGCTATCCCAAAGAACGAAAAGATTGAACACCTTGCTCAAGAGCCTTTATTATTATTTATGCTTGCAGTTTATGATTTTGAAAAATCAGAGCTCCAGCACATGACTAAAGATAGGAATTTTAACCAAAGCAAACTCTATGATTCACTGCTTAATAGTTTTATTGAGAGGCAGCTTTTGAAGAACGAACTGTATAGAAATGCTAATCCGCAACAGCAAAGACGAGAAGAAGAATTATTTCGGTTACGCTTAGGTATGATTGCTTTGATGATGTTCTTAAATGACACTACACATAAAGATACACAAAAACTTCCAGCAGAATTGGAAACATTTGGCTTACATGAATCCAAAATTCAAACTGGAAATATATTAGGAGGTTTCTTTTTTATTCATGAGAATAAATCAACAACAGAAGGGGAGGTTGAAAGATTAAATTACGAATTTCTACACAAAACATTTGGTGAATTCTTAGCGGCTGATTTTATGCTCCGTGTCGCATTAAAACAATGTGACCGAAGCCGGGAAAAAATTTGTCAGAAATATATATTTAAGTTCTGCTTTGGATATAATTGGCTTCACAAACATTACAATATCCAGAACTTTCTTTTTGAGTATGCTCCCCAAATAATTAAACCTAATGAGAAAGAGCATGATACGATAATTAATGATATTATTAAACCTGACATTGAAGCATTGTTTGAAAATGGCAATATTGAATTTCCGGTAAAGGAAAACCAAATACAACCGCATAAACAGGTTGTCGAACACTTAGGCATCTATTCACAAAACCTAATTTTTTTGTGGCTTTCAATTTCAAAAGACAAAGAAGAAATTAAGTTTGAAATTTTTGATTCAAACGAGAAAACTGGAGATGGAACCGGCGAACCTAAATATGAATCGCAAGATAGAGATGAAACTAATAGAAATAAATTACTGTGGAAACGTCTTGCTAAGCTTTGGATACTTGTTGGAAATTACAATGCTACCGCTAAACTTAATGAATGGGTAAAAGTGTTTGAGAAGGATAACAATATTATCTTAAGCAAACAAAAATCAACTGTAAGTCACAATTTTTCAGATTCTGCTAGTGTTTCATGCAATGATTTTGAATTATTGCTTTCGCTATTTGATAACGAGTATAAATTCACTAAGGAAGTCGACATCCTAAGTATTATTAACAACATTATAAAAAAGAAACCTGAGCTGAGCTCATTGGCAATTGATTCAGTGTTACACAGATTTCATGATTTATTTTTTGTGTTTGAACTTAATCTTTTGGATTGGTTTAGAAACCGTGAATTAAGCAGGAGACAGCAGATTTCATTAATGAAAAAAATTAACGGTTTAAAGTGGAATATTTCTACTACAAATCTTGTTGACATCATTCAGTTTATTAATCATGAATTGAGTTATGTATATCGTGAAAGCCCTCAAGCCATAATTGAATACCTAAGAATGCTACTTGATTTAAAACAGTATTATCCATTATATGAAATATTGAATCAAGATGTACTAGAGGAAACACTCCAAAGAATTTTAAAGGACTTTCGATACATTGAAAAAGAAAACCCTCGAATAACCCTTGAGTACATTAAATTATTTAGTGAACTGAACAAATACTATCCATATAGACTAAACTTAAATGGAGATTATCTGGATGAATTGTTACATAGACTAACAAAGGACATCCATTATTTAATTAGGGAAAATCCATATTCTGCTTTTGAATATTTAAAATTACTTAATGAATTAAGAAGATATTGTCCTATTGGAAGAAGAATTCATCCAAATTTTTTTGAAGAGGCTTTGTTTCGTATATCAGAGGAAATTCAGCATAATTGGATAGAAAACCCACATGCAATTTTAGAATACCTTAAATTGGTTTCTAGCCTTGGTCGTTATTCACACATAATGGATAAGTTGCCACCTGATTTTTATGAATCAGTTTTAACACATTTAGCTGAAGAATGGGAACATGTTTTACGAGCTGAAAATTTTGACCTTTTAGAATATTTAAAAATAATTGTATGGTTGAGTCGTTACTTTCCTATAGAGAAAATAATTCCATCGCATGTAATACAAGAGTCTTTTTCTAGAATTATACATGATTTTTATTACATTATCCAAAAGTATCCTAGGGACGCAGATGAGTATTTTAGAGTCATGAAATACCTTATTAATAAATGCCCCGAACAAGTATTTCCAATGGCTAAAATGGGGAATATTTTTGATGAGACAATTCATGCTCTTTCACAAGATTATAAAATGGAATTTACAAGTAACCCTACAATATTACTTATTTATTTAGAATTGGTATTGATTAGCGGAAACAAAACCCTATTTAAAAAAGAAAAACGTATTTTGGATCAGTTGGTTGAGTTTATTTTAAGGCGTGATTATGGAAATAGATTTTTTCAGAAAGCAACACTTTTATTAATCAGGTATAACGCAGATCAAAGTTTGATAGAACATTTGCTTAAAGATCAACCCAAACTGAAAAACATTTTTTTGAATTCACCAGAAATGGCAAATGATATCATGGAAGCAATGAACGAACTAACAACAGATGAAAACTATAATTAAAATAATCATTGCTTTAGCTTTTATCCTTATTACATATTTCATAGGTTCGCATCAATCTAATGTAAGCTGCAAGGAGAAGTTGAATGCTTTTAATGTCCAAATGTTGGTCTATGAAAATAGTCTTCTGGAAATGAAAGATAGTTTGGCTTTTTTAAGAAAACAACTTTATGAATGCTCAATGAAAAGGATGGATACTCTAAAAGTTCAATACATTGATAATTCAATGTTTATTCCGGGCAAACTGGTTCTTCGTCACTTTTGATGATTAACCAGATTTTAAGAGAACCATTTTTCTTAGCATTTGAAAATCGGCTCTACCGTACATTCTCCTTTTTATATTTTTGATCCGGTTAACCTGTCCTTCCACTTGTCCATTGCTGTACGTTGTGATAACGGCATTGTTAACTGCCTGAAAGTCTTTCAATAGATTTGTGGCAAAGTTTTTCAAACCTGATTTTGGTTCCATTGCGTCTTCAATCCAGGTTTTCAGCTTTCCATCCTCTTTGCTCTTGAAAAGGTCTTTAAAACCTTTAACCAATTGCTCTAAGTGTTTAATTTCCGGATGATTTTCAAACAGGAGATTTAGAAATTCATTATCGTAACTGTTCATTTGATCCGGATCCATATATAACATCATAGATAGTTTTGATGTTGACCATGTTACAATTGGTTTTGATATCGCAATGGCCTTATTTTTTGTTGGAAACGTTCCTTTCCATAACTTATTCAGATTGTCACAAAACGAAGTGTATTTACCATTAAAACCCAATAGAATAACTGTCTGATAAAGTTCTCTACGAGTTTTAATCCTATTGTTTTCTTGCGATAAATAATCCCGGAACATATCAAAATTTGAGATACGTTTACCCTCATACTTTAGATACTCCTCAGCTTTGATATATTTTTTAACAGTCTGTCTGTGTAATTTTAATGTCTTCGATATTGATCTTATTGGTATTCCTTCCTGTTGAAGTTCTTTGACCTTATCAAATAAATACAATCGTTTGACATTTGCAGTTGTCAATATCGGTTCTTTTTCCGGGAGGCAATGATCAGGTGTCTTTTCCATATCTATTGTGCTGATCGCAAATTTTCTTGGATCATTAAAAAGTTTAAAAGCTTCCTTGAGTTCCTTGCCTTTTGATTGAAAAACCTTTTTTGTTGCTTCTCCAAGATTCATAAGCAAATGAAATCGGTCCGCTACTTGAATGGCTTGAGGCGCACCCCTTTGTGCTCCTAGTGCATATGCGCCCGCACGATCCCTGGATATTACCCTTACTTCCGGGTGATCATTAAGCCAATTTGATACAGTATCAGGCTCCCGATCAGGAAGCAAGTCAATGACTTTCCGGCTCTCCAAATCAATGACAACCGTACCATACTTATTCCCCTTTTTAAATGCCCAATCATCTATCCCTATAATACCTGATGTAATAGGAGTCGGCTGAATTTCAATTTGCTTTATTATCCTTAGTATAGTTGAAGAACTAACTGGGATCCCAACATGTCTACTAATTCTTGAACCAGTATTCCCACCTAACTCCAGAGCTAAGCNGCTCAGGAGCTCATTGGAACGAAGGAGCCTTCGCCTGTAAGGTTTGATTTCAAATTGAAATCGTTCAGTAAAAATCTTTCTTCTGCATTTCGGGTTATCACAAAAGTATCTTCTTGCAATCAGATAAAATTTGGTCTGATGTCCCGACACGGGAAGGTCGGCAAGCGTCCGCTTATATTTGCTGTGTATTCTATAGCTGGTTTTTCTACATAAGGGACATTTCGATCCATGTTGACAGGCAGATACATTAAAATAAAGATACTCGTCGTTAAAGGACATTGTATCAGCTTTTAACTGTACATTCGTTGGTAGGTTGTATTGTGGAATCATATATTTAATATCTAATATATAATTACACATTTATTTCATATTTTTGCAGTATAATTTTATTTTTTTATGGGAAAGACCTCATTAAAAATTTACCGGGCAAATGCATCAGAAATAAAAAAACTTATTACTGAAAATGAATCGTATACTGTAGGTGCAAGGCTCAATCTTGTTTACCTGGTAGCAATGGGCCATTCAAGTAGAAAACTATCCGAAATTCATAATTTAAGCTTTAAGCAAATCACAAATTGGGTTCATCGGTTCGAGGAAGAAGGTATCGAAGGCCTAAAAGACAGAACGGGACGTGGCAGGCACAGTGCTTTGTCTGAAGAAGACTTATTGAAAATCAAATTACTAATCACAAAGGAGAATCCTTCTGAATATGGGTTTGAGTCTGAAAAATGGACGGGACCAATGGTCAAACAATGGATTCAGAAAGAATATGGAGTGGAGTACCAAAAGGCTCAGATATACAACCTTCTCGCCAAAATTGGAATCTACTTTGAAAAGAAACATGGCCTGATTACCAGTGAAAAATAGTGTAATTTATTATTATACTTTCATCAAAAGTGACGAAGAACCGGCAAACTGACCCCTCATTCCGGATAATTGACCCCTCTACCGGAGGCACAAACCTGTGAGTACATAAAGTGAACGGTTTACTATGTTTCTAAATGATAAAGCCGCAAAACTGTTGAGAGGTGGCAACACAGTCCAAAAAGTAATGGAGTCACCCCATATCTCTTATTAATAGAAAATCCCTTTCTGATCATCGAAAAGGGGCCTCTATCTGCAGAAATATCATGAAAAAACTGTCCTGTTCAAGCACTTTTTTAAGCCTTTTTAAAGGGCAAATATGTTACGAAATATCCAAACTGAAAAAAATCGAATACTCTGAGAGTACTTTCAGAATCTATGCAAAAATTAAATTTCGTAAGTCAAAATAGTTATGAATGATGCAACAAAAAGAGAGTTTGAATACGAAACTCTCTTTCTCATTCACTTTCCGCCATGTAGAAGATCATCTAATGAATCTACATTTTTTTGCTCCAACAAAGTACCAAGGTGCATATCACCTCTTACATCAAAATCAACACCATATTGTTGTTCAATTGTTTCAATATGAGTGTCACTTCTTTTTTGACGAAGCTCGCCATCTTTATTTCGACTGCGATCGCCTTTCATGCCTGGTGCTTCTTTCATGTTTATTACATTTAAATTTATACAAAGATACAAAAAGTAGAATAATATGTAGAGTATATAAAAATAAATCTACGATATTGTAGAAAAATTACCTATTTTTACAAATATGAGCGATCTTCATCCGAAACAGTTAAAATTGCTTGCTTTATTAAAAGACCATATAGATATGCCTTTAAATATGAAGGAGTTAAGCAATTTAGCTGATATTACCTCACCTGGTGTATTTTATTATCATTTAAAACAACTTGAGAGAAAAGGATATTTGAAAAGGAATCCAGATAATCCTAAAGATTACAATATTCTAGATTCTCCGGAAAAATCTGTGGTGTATATAAACAAGTATGGAATGGCGCAATGTGGCCCTGATGGATCTATACTAAGTGGTTCTGTCCTAGATAGAATACCTGTAGCATCAAGTTTACTTAGATTCCCTTGTTCCTTGGCTTTTATTGTCGAATCTAAGGGTGATTCGATGGAGCCCAAAATTTCTAATGGGGATATAATAATTGCTAAGAAACAAAATTACGCAGAACCAGGAGACTTGATAATATGTCAGTATGAAGAAAAAGCACTATTAAAACAATTCTTAAAAGTGGATGACAGAGTTATACTGAATTCATTTAATAAAAAGTACAAAATAATAGAGGTTTTTAATGAGAGTGATTTTAGAATTGAAGGTGTCGTAAAAAATATTATCCATTATGACTGATCTTCGAGTAAAAGTTAGAGATTAGAAATACAGTAATTGTTTACAAAACAGTCTTTTATTTATTGTCCATATAGTTAAAATGAATATATATGAAACTTAAGCATGACGATTTGCCAATAGATTCAAGCGATCCTTTTAAATCCTGTAAATTGAGCAGAAGGCAATATGCCCAAGTTTTAACAGAAATAATAGAAAACTATTCTGACAGTTTTGTTCTAGCAATCAATAATGAATGGGGGACTGGTAAAACTACATTTATTAAAATGTGGAAACAGGATTTAGAAAATCAAGGCTTTAGAGCCCTGTATTATAATGCATGGGAGAATGATTTTGAAAATGATGTCATTGTTGCATTAATATCTGAACTACAGGGACTAGAAACCAAAAAAACTGAAAGCTTATTTAAAAGCATTATTCTAAAGGCTGCTCCTCTATCTAAGAGTATGGCAATAGGCGTATTTAAGACTCAAGTAGAAAAATATGCAGGAAGTGACTTTATTAAGGAAGCATCAACCCTTCAAAAAGATACAATTTCATGCCTATTGGACGAGCAAATTTTGCTTTATAAAAAGCGAAAAGAAAGCATTCAGGAGTTTAAAAAAATACTTGAAAAATTTGTGTCTGCAGCAAAAGGGAATAAACCGGTGGTCCTTTTTATAGACGAATTAGACAGATGTAGGCCTAGCTATGCAGTTGAAGTAATAGAACAAATAAAACAGTTATTTTCAGTATCAGGTATTGTTTTTGTTTTATCAATTGATAGAGTTCAGCTTTGCCATGCTATCCGCGGCGTTTATGGGAATGATAATATTAATTCTGATGAATACTTAAGACGGTTTATTGATATTGAATATTCGCTCCCTGAGCCTAATACTAAGCAATTCTGCGATTATTTATATGAATATTTTCAGTTTAATGATTTTTTCAATACTGAATCAAGAATTCAGTACTATGAACTACGCAATGACGGTGAGGCCTTCATTGAATTTTCGAAATTGATTTTCAGATTTGGGAAGCACTCCTTAAGGGTTCAAGAAAAAATTTTTGCACACGCCAGATTAGCATTATGCTCTTTTAATAAAGATCAATATGTGCTTCCGTATCTTTTCGTGTTTCTTATATTTTTAAGAACAATTCACAAAGAAATTTATATTGGAATTAAAAACCATACTTTCACTAGACAGGAGCTGGTTTCTAGGGTAGAAGATTTGATCAATTTGAGTTTGACTGAAATTGAAACAAGAATATTTGTTTTTGCTGAAACGCTTTTATTAATTACTTATGAATCTGCAGATTCGAATCACCATAAGACGCTTTTAATTGATATTAATGATGAAACCAAAGAATATCAGTTGACTTTTAATTCTAAATTAGATAATAAGCTATTTGTCGGAGCAATTGAATCCGTTAAAAATAATAGATTCTATGTTATGGATTTAAGTATTAACCATTTGATAGATAGAATAGAATTATTTATTCCAATTTTTAATTAAAAACGACTATAAATTAAAAATGAACTTCTTTCCCGCAATAAACTTGCAATATTTGAGTCCTTCTTTCTTACTCATACCCTAATAATGATTGCATTGTTTATTCCGGGCAAACTTACCACTCATTCCGGATAATTGACCCCTCTGCCGGAAGCACAATCCTTTGAAGGCAAAAAATGAACGGATTTCAATGAACTAATTAATAAAAATAAAATTTATTCTTTCACTTTTATCTGGTATATACCCCAATTAATTCCACCTTGGTGAAAGTAGATGTGAAACGAATAAATTCGGTTTATCACCTTTTACCTCATCTTTCAATTTAAGCAATAGGTTTTATTTGTCTTGTTAGTAACTACCTGAGTTTAATTATTTAATGTATCTCCTTCTTTACTATATTAGTGCAGCAATATAGTCAGAAGGATATTTTCATTGGATGGTTTTCATATTGGATTACAACTACACATTAAAGAGTGGTTTTCAATTTATTTTGGTTCTAAGAAAAAACAAAATGTGCTAAAGGGCAAGAATAAAACAACAACAGATTTAAATAGGGAAATAATGGCATCAAAAGACACATTAAGTGCAAAAAGAGAAGAAGCGAATAAAATCGTTAATGAGATTCTTCATCAGTTTGAAATTATTGAAGGAAATGTTCTAAAATCTAATGAGTTGCTAAATAGTATAGCCATAAATACTAATGACTCAAGAAATTTGCAGAACGTGCTAAACAAAATCATAAGTACCACAAATGATGCCATTTCGAAATTCAAAGTTCAACGAGACAATGTATCAAAATTGTTATCTCAGGTGAATAGTTTTTACACCAAAAGATATCAACCACTTGTAAAAAAAATAAATGATAGAGAATCAGGATTTCAGACAACAATTCAGTTAACAAACAAAACGAAGAATGAAATTCTAAAGCTAAAGCAACTATCTCAAGAGCAATATGATATTATTAAAAATTATGCCTTAGATTTAAGAAAGAAAAACCGAGAATTAATTTCAATTGACAGAAACATTAGAAAGCTTTTAGATGACGTTACATCTAAGAGTCAAAAAGTAAATGATTCAAATAAGGTTGTAGCTTCTCTTGAAAATCAGACAAAAAAAATTTATGAAAGTATAACTAGGCTTTATACTTCTGGGTTAGAAACTGAGGAGAAAATCTCTATATTATTAACTCAGTCACAGGCTGAACTTGACTCCATAAAATTAATAAAAGAGGAAAGCTCTCAATTACTAAATGAAATTCGAAACATATATGAAATTGCAGCTGAAACAGGGTTGAGTGGAGAATTTGATAAGCGAAGAGCTCATCTCAAAGAATTATTAATAAAATGGGAGAAAAGAATTTTTATAACAACCATCATTCTCTTTGGAATCATTGTTTTAATGTTTGTATGTCAATTATGGTTATATGATTGGGACATAAAAGAGCATACTTTTGATATTAATTTCTATATACGTTTTTTAATAGCATCACCTGTAGTTTATTATTTATATTTCTGTACATTACAATATTCGCAAGCGAAAAGTCTCCATGATAAATATAGCTTTAAAACCACATTAGCTATGTCTATAAGAAGTCATATTCAATTACTTACTATGCATGAAAAATTTGGCAATGAAGAGAGAATAAATAAGATACTTGATTTTGTAATTGAAGGATTCCATAAAATATATTCTGAACCACATATAGATGATGATTTTAAGGTAAAGCTTAAAATTGCAAACATGGAATTGGAAATTGAAAAGAAAATAATTGAGGCAATTAATAAAACTATTAGTGTCAGTGAGAAATTGAGAAAATAGATTGCAAGTAACCGTATTCCTTCTTATTCCTAGTACTCTGGCTATGTACTTGATTTTCTTCCCTTGCTGAGGCAATAACAATAACTGTTTGATCTGACTCATAGGTTTTATTTTTCCAGCTATCTGTAGAGTTTTAGAGTTTATTACTCTAAGAAATAAAACCATCTGATAATCAACTGGCAAAAGGGGTCAATATGCTGACCCCTCATTTCGGATAATGACCCCCTGCCGGAAATACAACCCCGCTAGGGCAAAAATGAACGGTTTCCAATGGTAGGAAATGATAAAGCAGCAGAAATAGGAGAGGGGGCAATATGCTCCGAGATATGGAAATAAACAACCTGGGCTTTTAGCACAGGAATAGGGGAATATTATACTTCTCCCTATTTGTGTTACATTGCACGATTGGTACAACGCATAATATCAGAAGTCAATAAATTGGTTTAAAGTTTATTAACAATTGAGAGGTAGTTTTTTCACAGTCTAACGTCCGCGTGTATGAAACGTGCCGGATTGCGGAGCTTCGTCATTATCCACCGTGCCAAACCAAGATGCGGGACGAACTGTTGCAAACCCACTAAAACCGGCATGTTTTATGACACGCTGTTAGTGGCCGTAATTTATTTTTTATTATTTGTCTGTAAATATACTCCTGTCGTTTCATTACCTACAATTATTACGTCTACAAGATTATCATGGTTTAAATCAACAACCGCCACTTTATTACCACCATTTCCAATCTTAATTTTAGAGTCATAGAAATGTCCATTCTTGTCGTTTAAAAAAATCTGGTTCGGTTGGTCCGTGCCATTTACTAACACAAGGTCAAGATAACCATCATGGGTAAAATCAACTGATACAAGACCATAACAGTCAAAATCTCCTATATTTTGTGTTTTGGAAAATTTTCCTTTTCCATCATTTGTCCATACTTCAATACCTTTAGGCGTTTTACCCCATGCTCCTTTTGCAATAATTATATCCAAATCTCCATCATTATCCAAATCACCAATTGCTAAATCAATATTTTCGCCAACTCCAATGTTTTGTTTACTCAATAAAAATTGTCCCTTTCCGTTATTTAACCATATCCTGTTTGTGTCTCCATTAAGTACAATTGCGTCTAAGTTGCCATCACCATTTACATCAGCAAGTTTTACACGTCTTGCAGCATCCGAACCTCCTAATTTCTGGCCGCTATTAATAAAACTGCCCTTCCCGTCATTAAACCAAACTTCATCTTCTCCACCCTGACCATTACTATATGGATGGTTTGCAACAAAAACATCTGGTTTGCCATCTCCATTCAAATCTCCAATAGCAGCGCAGCTGCTATTAGTTTTTCCAAATTTACTCGCTGAACAAGCAAATTTACCATGACCATTATTTATCCATAAATGACTTGAATCGCCTTTTTCCCAATCACCATTTGCAATAAAAATATCTATATAACCATCTCCTGATAAATTTCCAGATACTACACTCCATGATTTTGCATTTCCAATATCTTGTTTTGAATCTGTAAAATGACCTGTTCCATTGTTAATCCATAATTTGGATGGTAAGGGCTTATTCCAGACTCCATTAACAATAAAAGCATCTATATTGCTGTCATTATTGAAATCAGCTAATACTATATCATTGGCTCCTATATTGTCAATAGTCTGAGCCAAAACAAATTTTATGGAATCTTGTGCATTTAATCGAATAGATATTAGCACACTCGCAAGAAAAATGAATATTCTTATTTTCATATCATATAAATAATAATTCTCGAAGCTGTGAATATTATGGCCACTTCATTATATGTTTACTTCTGGTGCACATAACTTCATGTTTCGATATAATATGTTCACTTTTAAAGTTCACATTACGCATGACATTACCGTCTTTTTACAAATTGTAGTTTCCAAAAACAAATCTCTTTCAGGCAGTTTCACACATGAAAATTAATTGGAAAAAACAATATTGCAAAATGATTTTAATTAATAAACGGCTGATAAATTTCTAGAGATAAAATAACGCCTTAATAACTGTCCTAGATGTTTATTTATAGGAGGGTGGTTTGCCCTGTTTTTGAAAGTCAGAACTAATTTTAAACCGACAGGGAATCATTTTTCCCGGCGCCAGACATCTTAAGATATTCTCCCGGTGTGAACCCGGTATGTTTTTTAAACGCGTTATAAAAAGCAGACCGTGAAGTAAAACCCGAGTTTTCTGAAATATGGCTTATTGAGTATTTGTGTTGCTCAGGATCTGTCAAAAATCGTTTTGCCTCCTCTATCCGGTAGTAATTAATAAGATTGTAAAAGCTTTTATTGTAATGCCTTTTCAGATAGGCAGACAAAACATGTGCCCTCACGCAACAAAGGTCAGCAAGTGTCTGAATGTTTATTTCAGAATCAAGATACAGTTTAGTATCCACCAGCATAGTCATAATAGTATCTGAGAGCCCGTTATTATCATCTTTTACAGGATGCCGGTTTTGCTTATCAGCTGTTTCATGCCCAGCCTTTGTCTGACCAATGGTCTCAAGTGCTTCATTTGGAAAAATGATAGGAGCACTTACAGCTTTACAGACGAGATATGAATATAATATCAGTGAGGCAAGAGGTACCAGTAGCATGCATACAGATGGTTCTGCCATAAATAAGGTAGGCATATACATCACGGTGCACAAAATTAAGCTTAGCACTATAACACGTTGTAACCACCTTACCGAAACATTTTTTGTGTCGGGGAAATTTAGTTCAATCTCCCTGCTATGCTTTCGAACGATACGGTAACAAAATACAAGACAAATTACATCCTGTATAATTATCAGACAACCGAGCACATAAAACGCCCAGGGATAATTATCTACAGACATGGTGCGTATTAGTACATCCTTCCGGTAACCGGCAGGCTGAAAGGCAAACCAGATGAAAAATAAAACACATGCACTGAAAAATGAGAAAACCTGTAAGGTTTTAGCTCTGAACCTGTGTTCTTTACGGAGAACAAGTATTACAAAATAGTAAAAGAGAGGCGCCCATAAAAAGTCA